>Ga0209483_1002007_pt1 | contig 14742 bp, 13 predicted proteins | sample NGEPerA_FD_184508 | JGI IMG/M metagenome (GOLD analysis project Ga0209483, IMG submission 184508) | Arctic peat soil microbial communities from the Barrow Environmental Observatory site, Barrow, Alaska, USA - NGEE PermafrostL2-A... | ecosystem: Environmental > Terrestrial > Soil > Wetlands >... | reverse complement strand
CGGGACCCACCTTCTGAACCCGCGGGTGAATGATCCCGCGCGGCTTCTGCAAAACATCCGGCCGCCGATTGCGGCCACGCTTGCGTGCGATCGTTGCAGCCATAGGGCTACCTCCATAAGAAAGACCGGGAACAGCATCCGATTCTCTCAGGAGGCAGTCTGGAAGGTTCAAAATTCTGTTTTTTTTATTCGGAACCTATATACCAGGGGATAAGTGCATATGTTGCAGCGCCACGGGTTTGGGTTGACTACTGAGGAGCGTTCGTGATTTTTGATTCCTTGCTGGGGATGTTCAGCATCGACATGGGCATCGACCTTGGCACCTGCAATACGCTGGTGTGCGTGAAGGGCAAGACGCCGGGCAGCATCACCGCCATCCGGCCGCTCAAGGACGGCGTCATCAGTGACTTCGAGGTCACCGAGGCGATGCTCAGTTACTTCATCCGGCGGGTCCGTGACGCGACTGCGGGTCGCGCCAAGTAATTGCCGATCCTTCGCGCGCCAGTCGGATCAGGACGCGGGTCACGTCTATCGCGGCCATCCATTTGCAGGAACGGCGGGGAGTCTGTACTTTATGTGCAGGCCGGGCATCGCTTGATTATTTGTTGGCGTTGAAGAGGCCATGGCCGGGTGTGGGGCGGTGGATGGCCGACGTGATCGGTGCGCCCGTTGACTGGCGCTGCCGTTCCCCTGTCGCGCGGGCCGTTCTGCCGGGAAACAAGGAGTGTTCGGCGTGATTTTTGATTCCTTGCTGGGGATGTTCAGCATCGACATGGGCATCGACCTTGGCACCTGCAATACGCTGGTGTGCGTGAAGGGCGAGGGCATCGTGCTTAACGAGCCCAGCGTGGTTGCCGTCAAGAAAGGCACGAATCGCGTGCTGCAGGACGGTAACGCGGTGGGGTTGGTGGCCAAGGAGATGCTCGGCAAGACGCCGGGCAGCATCACCGCCATTCGGCCGCTCAAGGACGGCGTCATCAGTGACTTTGAGGTCACCGAGGCGATGCTCAGCTATTTCATCCGGCGGGTGCATGGGCGCAAGCATTTCATCGGGCCGCGCGTGGTCATTGCGATCCCTTCGGGGATTACCGCGGTGGAGAAGCGGGCGGTGCTGGATTCGGCGCAGCGGGCGGGGGCTCGGCGGGTGTTTCTGGTGGAGGAGCCCATGGCCGCGGCCATCGGGGCGGGGTTGCCGGTGACGGAACCGACCGCGAGCATGATCGTGGACATTGGCGGGGGAACGACGGAAGTCGCCATCATCTCCCTGGCGGACATCAGCGTCTGCAAATCGGTGCGGACGGCGGGCGATGATTTTGACGAAGCGATCGTCAACCACATGAAAAAGACCTACAACATGGCGATCGGTGAGCAGATGGCCGAGCGCATCAAGATCGAGATCGGCTCGGCGGCATCGTTCGGCGATCATGAGCCGTGCATGGACGTGAAGGGCCGCGACATGATCTCGGGGCTGCCGCGCAAGACGAGCATCACCGCCGAGGAAATCCGCGAGGCATTGCAGGAGCCGGTGAACAGCATCGTCGAGGCGGTGACGCAAACCCTAGAGCAGGCCGAGCCGGAATTGGCGGCAGATTTGGTCGATAACGGCATCACCATGGCCGGCGGCAGCAGCCTGCTGCGCGGGCTGACGACGGTCATCAGCAACGCCACGGGGCTTGACGTGCGTTTGGCCGAGGATCCGCTCACCTGCGTCGCGCGAGGCACCAGCGTCTATCTGGAAAACCTCGAAGTCTGGAAAGACACGATGGAAAGCGACGATGATGATATGTGAAGATGTCAGTGGTCAGTTGTGGGTTGTGCGTTGTGGGTTGGATGGACCGTACGCCGATCTCGAATTGATGGATGATCGCGGCGGATTTGGCATCGAATTGGAAATTTGCAGCTGACAACGGACAACTGACCATCGAAAACTGACAATCCACGACTATGTCGTATCTAAAATTCAAGCACGTTTTTGGGGGGTTGATGACGTTGAGCGCGGTGTCGGCGTTTGTGATTCCGCCGCGGTTTATTCAGCCGAACACGCCGGCGGTGGAGGCGCTGTTTGCGCCGGTGGCGCGGCCTGCCGGGGCGATCGCGCGGTGGGCGCATGATAAATTCGCGCCGGAAGTCAACAGCGACCCTCGCGATGCGAACTCGGTGAAGCAGGAGAACCAGGAACTGCGCGACGAGGTGTCGAGCCTGACGGTGCAATTGGCGGAGGTGAAGGCCGCCGAGGGCGAACGCATTAAGATCGGCGCCATCCGCCGGCTCTGCACGGCATACGCGGTGGTCGGCGCCGACTCGGGCGCCAGGGAATCGCTGGCCATCGCGGGATCGCGGCTTGGGGGCCTTCGCGATGGGATGTTCGCGCTGTATCCCGGCGGCGTGGCCGGGCATGTGGCGCGCAGCGGATTGGCCGGGGTGCGCGTGCGGCTCATCACCGACGAAGGATGCCGCGAGGTGGCGAGCTTCGGGCGGTTTTCCAGCGGCCACATGATCCGCCTGGGGACGGACCCAACTGTCGTCGAGGGGGTTGGCAAAGGCAGGATGCGGGTGCTGGGGCTGACGAAAGATGCCGTGCGGGCGGCGGGCCTGCAACCCGGCGACTGGGCCTTCATTGATGACAAGGCGTTTCCCGAGAACCTCCAGGGCCGGCACCTGGGTCAGATCGTCAGCATCGGCGACCGCTCCGGCGCCCCTCTGTATGCCCAAATCATCCTCGAGCCCCCGCAAAACCTCACTCGGCTCAAGGAAGTTCTCGTCGTGACGAAGGAAACGAGCAAGGACGAATGACCACAAATGAGGCACGACCCCGGGCCAATTTCCGGCTTTGAGTTTTCCGCTTTCTTCTTTTGGATTTGTTTCGGAGTTCGAGTTTGGGATTTCGGATTTTGCTTTCCTCCTTCATCACGTCCGCAACATGCGTTTGGTTTCCTACTTCATCTTCACCTACATCGTGCTGGGGCTTCAGATTGGGGTGGCGCCGTTCGTGGCGTTTCATGGGGTGGCGCCGAACCTGGTTTTGCTGGCGGTGGTGTTTGTCGCGCTCAACGCGCCCAAGGACGCGGCATTGCTGGGATGCTTCGCACTGGGGGTGATTCAGGATTTGCTGACGCAGCAGTCGCCGGGCTTGTATGCATTTTCCTACGGGCTGCTGGCGATGTTTATCGTCGCCGCGCAACCGGTCGTCGATCGCGACCACCCGCTGACGCATGTGTCGTTGGCGCTGATCGGCGGACTGCTGACGGCGTTTGTATTGATGATCCATAGCTGGATCCATCCCGCCGGCGCCCGCACGGCAACCGAGGGCAATGTCGCCCTGCCGGCCATCCGAATCCCCATCGGCCTGGAATTTCTCCGGGCCCTGTACACGGCGGCGCTCGCCCCTTTTATCCTCTTTGTCTTGCAACGGACGCGGAAGGTTTTTGCATTTCAGCCAACGCGAAAGAAGTCGCGGTTTTATTGAACAGGGTGTGGCCATTGTGTGTGGCATATCACCGTATCACGGGCGTCTCGCCCGTGCCGATGGCGCAGTAGTCGAGGAATTACGGCATTGCCAATCTTAAAGCACCCCGCACAGGCGAGACGCCCGTGATACGATGAGGTTCCTCCACGGCTGCACGCAATCATTAGCAATTTGAGACGGCGGAAGCATGATCCCGACTCCGCGCCTCTGCGCCTTGGTGACTTTGCGCGAATCGAATGGGGAACTTGCGGGGGGCAATCTCCTGTAATAGAATGGCGGCTTCACGCGGGGCAGGGAAGCCCTGGGCAATTCACGCAAAGGAGTGCCATGTTTGAACGACGCCTTAAAATCTTTCTCATTCTGCTGGCGGCGATTGTGTTCGTGCTGATTGGGCGGGCGGCGCAGGTGCAGATCATTGGGCGGGATTATTGGAAGGGCCAGGCCGCCAAGGCGATGAGCCGTACGCACCTGGTCGATACACCGCGGGGCAACATTTACGACCGCAACGGCAAACTGCTGGCCGTCGATAAGCCGTGCATTGACGCCTGCATTGATTTCCGCGCCCTGACCGATCCGCCCGACGAGGATTGGCTGAAGGCCAAGGCGCTGCAACGGCTTCATTCCCGCTACGGCGATAACTGGCCAAATCTGCACGGCAAGGAGCGGTTGGCCCTTCGCCAGCAGGAACACGAGGCCGTTAAGCGAGACATCGAGCAAATGTGGCCGAAGCTGGCGAAGATTTCGGGCCATTCACTGGACCAGATCGAGGAGATCCGCCAGGCGATTGTCCATCGCGTGCAGATGCGCCAGCGATACGTCTGGTATCATCGCTACGAAGAGGCGATGAAGGGCACGGGCAAAAAATTTGAACGCGGCGCCTGGAAGAAATGGATCACCGAAGGCGGCTCGGATGCCCCCGCGGTGGACAGCTTTCAGGTTACGGTATCCGAGCAGCTTGAGCCGCATGTGATTCTCAGCGCCGTTGATGTCGATGTGCAAAACGATTTGGGCAAGGATCTGGACAAGTATCCGGGCCTGGAGCTGCGGCCGGGTACGCGGCGTTTTTATCCGTACGGCGATGTCGCGTGCCATCTGCTGGGCCACCTGTCGCGCGTGGGCGCCGAGGAACTGAAGGCCGGCAAGGCCGCCGATGAGCTTCGGGCGTATCTGCCCAACGATCTAATCGGCGCCGCGGGAATTGAGTCGCTCTGCGAGCCGGCCCTTCGCGGCACACGAGGCAAAGTCGAGCGAACCACGCTTGGCGATCAGGCCGTCCTGGCCAATCTGCCCGCCATCAGCGGGCAGAACGTCAATCTCACCATCGACATCGAGCTCCAGCAGCAAATCCAGAGCGCCTTTTCCAACGCGCGCATTCGTGATTCCAAGGGAAAGATTGTCGAGGACGATGCCGTGCTTCACGGGGCGGCGGTGGTGTTGGACGTGGCGTCCAACGAAGTGCTGGCGATGGTTTCGTATCCCACTTACGATCTCAATCGATACGAGGATTTGTATCCGAAAATGCTGGATGATGACGTCGATCAGCCGTTGCGCAACCGGGCGACGATGTCGGAGCTGGAGCCCGGCTCCACGGTGAAACCGCTGTGCGGGCTGGCGGGCATCACCGAAGGCGTGATCGGGGTCAACGAGGGGATCGAATGCACGGGATATTTGATCCTCGACGGGCACCGCGTCGGATATGGCCGATGCTGGGTGGCTAGCAAATTCGGAAAGCTGCTCCAGGAAAAGGGAATGTCTGTCGCGCACCATCCCGTCCCCGGATACGCGCCGCATGTGGGCCATGATGGAAACAAGGACGGCTTCCTCACCTATTCCGACGCCCTGGAGCGAAGCTGCAACGTGTTTTTTGAAACCGTGGCGGATCGGTTGAAGATCGACCGGCTGTCGATGTGGTACGAGCGCTTCGGATTGGGGTGCCCAACGGGATTGGGCATCGGGGAGGCCAAGGGGCGTTTGCCCAACAGTTGCCCGGCGAATCTGTCGGCAGACAAACGGCGCATCATCGGCTTCTCCGGCGGCATCGGACAGGGGAACGTGGCGGCCACGCCGATTCAAATGGCCAATGCCGCCGCCATGATCGCGCGCGGCGGGATCCTCATGCGGCCCCACTTGCTGCTCAGCGGCGCCGATGGCAAGCCGGCTGCCGTGCGGCCGGGTCCCTGGCAGCAGGTTCCGGATCGCACGGACCTTCACCTGCCCCCCGAAGCGCTCAAGGCCGCCAAGCTGGGGATGTACAACGTTGTCAATGCCCTTGCGGGCACCGGCAAGATTCTGGTGGCCGGTGATAAGACATTGCAGGCGATGGGCATCGCGGGAAAGACCGGCACCGCCCAGGCCGCGCGCTTCCGCGTTCGCGTTCGCGACGTGGCGGGCCGGGTGGTCCTCGACGATCAGAAAAATCCCAAGTATCGTTTTCTGGAGCCTTCAACCGCCGAGCACCCCAACGACGAGGCCCCGTGGTATCGTGCCGCGGATGCCGAGGGCCATGATGTCAATCATGCCTGGTACATCGGATTCGCGCCGGCGGAGAAGCCTAAGATCGCGTTCGCGGTGCTGGTGGAATATGGCGCCAGCGGGGGTGTATCGGCTGCCTCGGTGGCGCGAGAGGCGCTCAATGCGTGCATCAACCGGGGATACCTGCAGGCCCCAACCGCGGTGGCGCGGAATTAGTTGATATTGTGTGTTTTGTGCTCGCGCCGCACGGACGTTGCACTTTCCCCTCCCCCGGTACTCCCGGGGAGGGAGACGAGCTTGGCCCGCGAGTGGTGCTTTGCGAGAAAATGCGTGACGGAAACTGTGTCTGATGCACTGCCGGTACCGGCGCCGCGGGAGAGTTCTTCCCGCGTGCGAAGACGGATACTGGCCGAGCCGCGCGTGCGGTTTTGGTGGTTGGCGGGTTGCGTTTTAGGTGCGATGGGCGTCGCCTTGGTTATTGGAGGTTTGCGCACGCGAGCGCATGAGGCGTGGCTTATCGATGATGGCGTATTACTGAATTCAAATGTCTATTTCGCCAACGGCGAGTCCGTCAAAAACCGGCCGCAACCGCCCGACAGCAGCGTCCAGATCCGCTTTACCTGGCACGGTAATCCCTACGGTCCCCAGGCCCGCTTCCTGCCGGGCCGCCACGAGCCGATTGTCACGGGTTCAACCCTGCCGGTCCATGTCAACCCGGAGAATCCGGAGGACTGGACCTGGCTGGCCGAGCCGATGCCGCTGTTCACGCATGTTCTCAGCGGCGCGATCACCCTCCCGATTGCAGTGCTCGCGCTGGCGGTTGCGTGGCTTGTGTATTGGCGGACATTGCGCGTTTGGCGCGAAGGGGAGGCGCGCCAGGCATTGGTGGTTGATGGCCGAACCACCGCGCTGGCCCCCTTCTCGCGCGCGCTACGGGTGACTCTGGCGGATGAAGCCGACCCGCGCATTTTCACCGTCTATGTCCCGCGAAGGCTTTCAAGCCTGTCGCCAGGCGATACCATCTGGATCATCCGGCACGATCAAATCCGCGGCAGCACCCTGGCGGCGGCGTGGTTTGAGTGAAGGGCGCTTTGCTCAAAAAAGAAGATTAACCACGAAGGCACAAAGACACGAAGAAAAACAAGTATAGTGATGTCGGTGCGTTCACCAAGTCCGCGATTTCCGGACGATATCGGCTGCGAATTGTAAGTTCCGAGTCTATTGAGCTTCTTTGTGTCTTCGTGACTTCGTGGTTAATAATTCGGGCTGGTTCCCATTCTTAAGGAGAGTTCCTGAGTTTTGCGGTGCAGAAAATTTCCGTCCGCAAAACCTGGCAGCAGTTGGCGATCGCGACCAACTGGCCGGTGCTGGTGGCGGTGTTGGTGTTGTCGGCGATGGGGATCATCAGCATCTTTGCCGCCTCGCGCGCCCAGGCGGCCGCGGCATCGCGGTTTGATGGGATGAAGCAGTGCATTTTTCTGGGCGTCGCGATTCTGTGCATGGCGTTGTTCCAGATCGTCAACTATCAGAAGATCGGGCGCGTCGCCTGGTTGTTCTATCTGCTGAGCCTGATGCTGGTGCTGTACACGGTGATGGGGAATGTGGCCGAGGCGCACGGCCATCCGCTGCCGGGCGTGCATTCGACCAAGGGGGTGTGCGCGTGGATCAACATCAATTTGCCGGGCTTTGGGCCCGTGAGCCTGGAACCCGCGGAATTGATGAAGATCTCATTCGTGCTTTTGCTGGCGCGTTACCTGCGCTTTCGCAACAACTATCGCACGCTGCCGGGGCTGATGCCGCCTTTTGCGATGGCGTTGGTGCCGATGGTGCTGATCCTCAAGCAGCCGGACCTGGGGATGGCGATGCTCTTCCTGCCGGTGCTTTTTGCGATGTTGTTCGTGGCGGGGGCGAAGATCAAGCACCTGGCGCTGATCATGGGCCTGGGCGTTTTGCTGGCGCCGGTGGTCTGGTTCAGCGGCGTGCCGCGCGTGCCGGTGCTGCGGCATTTCCCGCAGGTCATCAAGAAGTACCAGCGCGAGCGGATGGAAGCGTTTCTCGATTCCAGCAACCCTGCCGAGCGGCAGCGCAAGGCGTATCAGACGTATCGCGCGATGATCGCGTTCGCGTCCGGCGGACTGCCGGGCAAGGGATTCGGCAACATCCCCATCGGCAAATCCGTCCCCGAAGCCCACAATGACATGATCTTTGCCCTGATCGGCGAGCAGTTCGGCTTCTTCGGCGCCCTCATCATGCTGGGCGCGTATTTGGTGCTCTTCGCCGCCGGCATCGAGATATCCGCCGGCACGCGCGAGCCGTTTGGAAGATTGATCGCCATCGGCATTGTCGCGGTGCTGGCCTGCCAGACGTTCATCAACCTGATGGTCTGCACCGGCCTGATGCCGGTGACAGGCATCACGCTTCCATTCGTCAGCTACGGCGGGAGCAGCATGGTCGCCAGCTACATGGCCGCCGGGCTTTTGCTGAACGTGGGGCAGAACCGGCCTCTGGTGATGGCGCGGGAATCGTTTGATTTCGATTAAATAGCCGTGCGCGAACAACCGCCGTTAACCTCCGGCAGCCATGATCTGCGTCCGACACTCCAATTCAGCGAACCCGCGCCATTTGTGGGTTCAGATCTTTTAATGTGACACGGGCGCCCCGCCCGTGCCGACGGTTATAAAGTAGGGGGAATCGATACTTCCTCAGTTCCATGCAACACGCACGGGCGGGACGCCCGTGTCACAATTTTGCTGATTGAAATCTCAGGGTACTATTTTGCTGGCAATGTCGCGGGCAAGATCCGGCCAGCCGCGGGTTGCGTCGTGTTCGGATGCAAGACACCCGGCTGCGTGGCCGCCGGTTGCGTTGCGGCGGGTTGCGGCATGGGCGGGCGCGGGGTCGCGGGCACCGGCATTCCATCGGCGTCCACCAATGTCTGCACGCCGGTGAAAGTGGGCGCCGGCGACTGCGCTTTAACCTGCACCGCCTGCTTTTGGAGTTGCTGCATATCCTTCACCCGCGCCTTGTATTCGGTCTGCGCGGTGCTCATGTCCTGGGAGAGCATGTAATACTGGGGCGGATATGGAATACGGGTGCTGCGTCCGCTGCCATCGGTCACCACGCTTGCCGCTTCCATCGCGCTCATCTCACTTTGGATTTCCTTGATGCGCTGCTCGACATGAATCGCCCGCCCCTTGGCGGCGTCGAAGTCCACCTGGATTTTGGCGATTTGATCATCAATGCCCTTCTGCTGGGCCGCGATTTTGGCCTGCTCGGCTTCCGTGATCCACCCGGCGCCCCAGCGAAACAGGCCTTGCAAACTCATTTTTCTCGCCAGCGCCTCGTCGCGCTGCTTGAAATCGGCGATGAGCTTTTTCGTCACCGGCGAATTGCGTTGCTCCTTGGGAAGCGCATTGAGCGCCTCGGCGATGTTGTCGAGGATTTGCCGGCTTTCGGGTGCGGCCAACAGCGCGCGGTCGTACATCGCCAGCGCCGCCACGCGGGCATTTTGCCGCCAGAGAATTGCCGCGAGGTTATTGAGCGTTGGGGCGTGATCGGGGGCGCTGGTTAGTACGCCTTCAAAAGACTTGCGGGACAGCGGATATTTGCCCTGCTCGTACAACAGCCCGCCGCGAAGATAGAGCAGGGACATATTGGAGGGATCGACGGCAATCGCCTTATCAAGCATCGGCTCGGCTTCCTTGAATCGCCCCTGCTTGAGCAGGTCGTGCAGCATGAAGGCGGTCTGCGTGGATTGGGAACGCATCGCATCGCGCTGGGCCGTGGTCATCCACTGATCCCCGGCCTTCACGAATCCCTGCCGCTGTCGGTCGGCCCAGAGTTGCAGGTCTTTTCGCGCCTCGTCGGCGGCAGGCGTGCCGGCGCTTTGATTGATGAAGGATTTATACCGTTCGAGGATCTGCTTGATGTCGGCCATGTTGTCGGCGGCTCGTCGCAGCGATTGCAGGCGCGACATCATCGACCCCGCCCCCGCCGCCGGCCGCACGTCGATCGTGGCGACGTTATCGAATGCCACGGTCGTCATCCTGCCCCCCGCGTCGGTGACGATGTACCCGTCGCGGGAGCGCTTGAGCTCCCCCTGGAGCGTCGTGCCATCTTTCAAGGTAACGACCTCGCCCGCCGCGAAAGACGGGACGCCAAGGAAGACGAAGAGCAAAGCGAGGAGCCGCATGTTGAACTCCTGAGGGAAACCATGTAACAGCATCTGACGACGAACCGGCAAAAGTATACGCCGGCATTACAAGAGTTTCCGAAGATCGAACGAGAAGACGGCGCCACACCCTTCGTGTCCATTCGTGGCTTCCTCTCTTTCGATTGCGGGCTCGCCCGCGCTGAGGGTTGGTTGTTTGCTTTGACGAATACGCCTTAGGAACTTGTGCGCATACAATGTGCTTCCTGAACACATTTAAGGGGCATCCCGCAATGGTCTGGCGCATGCCCCACACCGTATCATTGATATCGGACAGCATTTGACCCGGAAGGTTTGGCGTGACGGAGCTTGCAATCGAACAATTTCCCGCGCAGCGTGAAATCCATCGGGTGGGAGATCTCACCCGCGAATGGACCATCGGGCACCCGTTGCTGGCGGTGCGCGGCATTACAATGGCCGGCATCTCCCATGCCCGCAAGGGTTTTGAGTTTGAGACGCGGGGCTGGGCCTTCGGGCAGTTGCTCATTTGCTATGCCGGCGAGGGGCGGGTTCGCGTGCATGGCGGATGGCGCAAATGCACGCGGGGGTCGGTCTACGTCAATCCACCGGGTGTGCCGCACGCATATCACGCCTTGGAGGATGAGCCTTGGAAATTGTGCTGGTTCGTCTACCACGGCCCCTTCCAGGACACGCCGTTGGCGGGTCTGCGGCATGCCACGCAGGTCAGCACCGATCCGCGGCCTCTTAGGTCAACCGTCAGCGGATTCCGGCGCGAATCCATCGGGCGCGCCGACCCGGCCATCCTGCGCGCCTGGGCAGATGTCATCCATCTGCTCGCCCTGCGCGTCACGCAAGGCGCGCATGGATCGGATCGACTGTGGCGCGTATGGGACGGCGTGGGCGCGGATATGGGCCGACACTGGACAGTTTCCGATCTTGCCGGGATGATCGGGGTCAGCGAAGAGCATTTGCGCCGGCTCTGCCACGAGCGCCTGGGCCGCACCCCGATGGAACACGTCACGCATCTTCGGATGCGCCGGGCGGCGGTTCTGCTGCGGACCAGCGACCTGAAGATCGATGCGATTGCCGAGCGGGTGGCGTATGCCGATCGTTTTGGATTTTCGGCGGCCTTCAGCCGGTATTATGGCGCCTCGCCCGCCCGCTACCGGCGCGAGCATGAAGATAATTTGGTGCGCGGCGCGGCAACTCGCCCGCCGGTGCAAGGCCCCGCCGAGGGGCAGGAAGCGGAATTTATTAAACTGGCGGGAGCGCAAACGCTAAGCCGTCGTGCATAGCATGGTAAAATGATTCTGCGCCGGCCCATGTCCGGCGCTTTCTTCGAGGAGACTCTCATGACTCGTTTCCACATCTCGCGTTCGAGCAAGCGCTCGCTGCCGCGCGGTTTTACGCTGGTGGAGTTGCTCGTGGTGATTGGAATCATCGCGCTGCTCATCTCCATCCTCATGCCCGCCCTCACCATGGCTCGCAAGCAGGCGCAGTCGGTGGCCTGCGCCAGCAACCTCAATCAGATGGGGGCGGCTATGACCATGTACATCAACGACTTTAAGTGCTATCCGGGGCACTGCGCCCATTCGGTGGGCGGCGTGACCATGGCGGTCTGGCCGGCGCGGCTGCGTCATTACATGAACAATAACCGCGGCGTGTTCCATTGTCCCGCCACCGAGGTCGGCTTCGCATGGCAATATCTGTATGGCGCCCCGGGCGGCAAATTTGCCGCCGCCGGCGATACCGGATGGGGATATGATCCGGGGGAATTGCTCCTCGACGTGTTCTCGGTTCCTTTTTCATACGGCTATAACGACTGGGGCTGCTACGCCTACGGCCCTGCGCCCGATGGCCTGCAAAAGGGCCTGGGCGGCGATTTGTTTAATCCCGCATACCACGAACTGGGTGTCGGCATTGTCAAATCGGCCAGCGAGATGATCGCCATCACCGACAATACGCCCGATGGTTCCTGGGACTATAACATCGACCCCACAACCCCCGCTGAATATCCGGGTAAAATCCACTTCGGCGGATGCAACGTGCTTTTCTGCGATGGTCATGCCCAGTGGTACAAGCAGAAGGACATCATTCTGACAAACGGCGCGCCCAGCACGCCGCAAGAGCTTGCCATCAGTCAGATGTGGAATAATGATCATTCCGCCGGAGGTGTCTAATGGGACGTGATCGGCTCATCTTGATCGGCGCGGGCGTGATCGTGATTGTCGTGGCGTGCGTTGTGGCCGTAAAATGGCAGTCCCCCAATAATGCCGACTTCCCCGATGGGACATGGTGGTTGTGCGAAAACCCAACCTGCAAAGCGGAGTTTAAGCTCACCACCAAGCAAATTAGCGACTGGAATCTCAAACACTACGGCGAACACATGCTCTGCCCCAAATGCGGCCAGCCGAGCATTGTGCGCGCCGTGAAGTGCCCCAAGTGCGGCGATGTTTATCCGGCGGAAGGGGCGCGAGTATGCCCCAAATGCGGAGAGCCAACGCCCTCCTAAGTTACCCGTGCGCGACTACGCGCTGCTAATGGATAGCAAAACCAAGTCAATTGCGGGCCGAGAGAATGCAACCTCAATCGTGACACGGGGGTCTCGCCCGTGCGTGTTGCCCGGCCTTACTTTCCCAGCATTTTGGCCAGGAAGAAGATCACGACCGCGCCAAACAACCCGCCGCCGCAGAGGAGCCAGATGAGGGAATAGCCCGCCGCCGCCACGAGATAGATTTCTGCCGCAGGAAACATGAATCCTCCAATTGTTGTGCTCGGAGTCCCGAGCGGACAAATCGGGAGTCCGCAAACCTCGTACCGCAGAGCTAGCCGGCGCCAATGAAGGCGAAAATCCGAAATCCGAAGCACGAAATCCGAAACAAATTCAAAATCAACAAAAGCGGAAAATTCAAAGGGCGCGTCCGGGGCGGTTCTTGTTTTGAGATCTCCGCCTTTGAGGTTTGAGCTTGTTTAGGATTCCGAATTTTCCTCCGCTTCAAAGATATCCTGCGGAACCTTGTCGCAATTGCAAGATTTTTTAGAGGATCGAAAGAGAAGACGGCCATGAATGAGCACGAATGCACACGAATAAAGACAAATGATTCGTGCGTATTCTCGACGCAAACATCTTCGATTCTTCGCGACGGCTACCGTTCCAGAATGACCACGTCTTGCCCATCAAATTCCACGATCATCTCCGCCGGCGGATCCCACGACGGCGGGGCGCTGACCACCCGCAGCCGCGCAGTCTCGATCTCCAACACATGCTCGCTGGAATCGCCCAGGAAGGTGGTTTGAATGACACGGCCGGCGAGACGATTCACCTCGTTCTTCGCAACTGGCGAGCCGATGATTCGCAATTGTTCCGGGCGGATCGACAGGATCACGCGGTCGCCAAGCGATCGGGCGGGCGCTGTTTCCCCGGCGTTTTTCGTGGACACAGCGGCCATGATGATGCCCGCTTCCGTTCGCACCCGTGCCGTTGTTTCGTCCAACTCAATGATCGTCCCCGGCAGAAGATTGGCCTGTCCGATGAAATCGGCGACGAAGCTGGTGTGCGGGCGTTGATACAGTTCGCCGGGCGTGCCGATTTGTTGGAGCCGGCCATCCTTGAGCACCGCGATGCGGTCGGCGACGCTCAGCGCCTCCTTCTGATCGTGCGTGACGTAGATCGTTGTGAAGCCCGCGGTTTTGCAGATTCGGCGGATCTCGCCGCGCATCTCATGGCGCAGCTTGGCGTCGAGGTTGCTCAACGGTTCATCGAGCAGCAGGCAATCAGGTTCCACCGCCAACGCGCGGGCCAGCGCCACGCGCTGCTGCTCGCCGCCGGACAACGCATTGGGCTTGCGGCTGGCGTACGCGCTCATCCGCACCAGTTCCAGCGCCTCATCCACCTTTTTATTCTGCGCCGCCCTGGGCAGCCCGCGCACCTTCAGGCCAAACCGAACATTTTCCCGCACGCTCATGTGCGGCCAAAGCGCATAGCTCTGAAAACACATCACCGCGTTGCGCTTTTCCGTGCCCAGGCCCGTCACGTCGCGCTCGTTAAAATAAATGCGTCCGGCGCTCGGTTCGTGTAGCCCCGCGATCAGCCGCAGCAGCGTGCTCTTGCCGCATCCGCTGGGGCCCAGGAGGAAGAACAATTCGCCGGCGGCAATGTCGATGCTGATATCCGACAAGGCGGCGGTTTCGCCGAACGTCTTGCTGATGTGATCGAGGCGGACAGCGGTCATGCCGGCCTCGATTGTAGCGGAGCGCCCCGCCGTCCGCCGCATGCGGCGCTTGTAACTCTTCAGCCGTCTGCAATGACATTCGCTGTCGTGACACGGGCGTTCCGCCCGTGCCTACGGTCTGGAACTGGGGAATGCGATCTCCTACTCCAGAGCAGCCACGCACGGGCGAGACGCCTCATCTTTCGTCACATTTTTTTGTGTCCGCCAGCGAGTATAACATATTGGTGGCATTATCGTTCGATTGATTCAAAGGAGTATTGGCATGGAAGCCAGAGCGAACAAGGTACGAAGGCGTTCGATCCGCAAGGCCCGCAAGCAGACGAGGGATCGCATCCGCCGGAACGTGCGGCGGAAAGTGGCGGAGATGGCCTTTGGACGCACGCACTTTGGAGCGGCGGTGC
>Ga0209483_1002006_pt1 | contig 14745 bp, 11 predicted proteins | sample NGEPerA_FD_184508 | JGI IMG/M metagenome (GOLD analysis project Ga0209483, IMG submission 184508) | Arctic peat soil microbial communities from the Barrow Environmental Observatory site, Barrow, Alaska, USA - NGEE PermafrostL2-A... | ecosystem: Environmental > Terrestrial > Soil > Wetlands >... | reverse complement strand
GTCTTGGTCGTGTCAGATTACCCTTTGGGGGATTGGAAGTTCGCAGCGGGAAGTTTCGGCAGCGATTGACGCCAGGCCAGCGCCGCAGCTTTCAGCCGCTGCGCGGTTTCGGACTCCGCCGGGACGAGATTATTGGTCTCGTTGGCGTCGGTTTCCATGTTGTAAAGTTCGGTTGAAGTGCCGTCATCATTGACGAGGAGCTTCCATTTGCCTTCCCGAACGGCGATGTGGGGGCTGCGGTCATAGGAATGAAAAGGATAGTTAAAGAACTTCGATTTGCGCCCGTATTCCCAGAAAATGGTCTTGGCATGGGCGACCGGCCCGTTGACCAGCGCCTCGGTCATGTCCTCGCCGTCAAAGGCCGCCCCGGCGGGCAGCGACGCATGGGCGATCGCGCACAGCGTTGGGAAAAGATCAACCGCCTCTAACACCGTCCGCTCATCCACCCGTCCCGCCGTTGTGTGGCCGGGCCAGCGGACAATGAAGGGCACGCGAATGCCGCCTTCATAGAGGCTCAACTTGCTCCCGCGCAGGCCGCCGGTGCGCGCGTGAAGGAAGGACGGCAGCGGACCGTTGTCGCTGGTGAAAATGACCAGCGTGTTTTGCTCCAGACCGAGCGCTTTCAAACCGTCGAAAAACCGCCCCATTTGGACATCGTATTCGGCGAGCACGGCGCAGAAATCTTGCTTCTGCTCCGAGTGCGGCTGCTTCGTTTCCCGTTCAAGGTTCGGAACCCAGGGCGTATGAACGTCGTCGGGCCAAATCTCGACATAGCAGGGCTGGTCCTTGTGGCGGCGGAGAAAATCCAGCGCATGGTCAACAAAATAGTGGGTGCGATCCCAGCGTTTGACCAGGTCCTGGGGCGACCAGATCCAGTTGGTGGCGGTGATGTTTGGATCAGGCTCCGGGCTTTCATAAGTCCCGATATGTTCATCATAGCCATAGGCGCTGAAAGGAGGCGCATTAGTGACGTCGCGGCCGCCGCCCAGATGCCACTTGCCGAAATGTCCCGTCGCATAGCCGGCGGCCTTTAGCGCGCGGGCCAGCGCCGGGGCCGACGGCGGGAGAAAATCAGCCTCCTCGCAGTCGCGATTTCTTGCGCGGTTGTCAAGATAAGTGGTGAAATTCCAGCGCGCCGGAAACATGCCCGTGATGAAGGCAGCCCGCGAAGGCGAACAAATCGGCGCACTGTCGTAGAAATGTGTAAAGCGAACCCCTTCCTTGGCGAGCCGGTCAATGCTAGGCGTGGGTGCAAAGTTTCCGCCGTAACAATTCAAATCGCTGTAACCCATGTCGTCGGTAAGAATGAAAATAATGTTCGGCGGCTCTGTGGCGTCCGTGGGCGAAGCTGGAGAGGTTTGGGCCTGGCAAGGTGAACGAGTCATGCCAAGCAAGGCCAGGCCGGCTCCTTTTGCCAGCAAAGGCAGATGTCGCGATAAGAAACCGAAAATTTTCGGAACCTTGTGCGGTATGGTTTTCAAAATAAATTCAGGCTTAGTTGTCCCTACTTTGATGACCCTGTGATTTACAGAACCATTTTTTACATCCCACCGGATGGAAACGCAACTTGAATGTGGCGCAGGCATGGAAATTGAGACCTCTGCAAAAGCCGCCTTTGGTTGTAGCGGCGGTCTATGACCGCCGTGATTTGCTCGAAATCATCATGCTTCGGCGCTCACAGAGCGCCGCTACAGGGCTTTGGCAGAGGTCTCAAATTATGTTTGCATTTGAATCCCAATGGCGGAAGCGGCACACTTAAAACCATGAAGTCCAATTGGAATACGCGCGCCGCCCAATCCGCCCAATGCCTGGGCGGGTTCCTTCTGGCGCTCGGCGTGGTTTGTCCGGGGCACGCGCTGGCATTGGATGCCATCGCAGCCAGACCCAACATTATTTTCATTCTTACCGACGATTTGGGTTATGGCGACCTGGGTGTGTTGTTTCAGCAACAGCGCGCAGCAGCGGGTGCGCGGAACAAGCCGTGGGAATCCACCCCAAACCTGGACGCGTTTGCGGCCGAGGGAATTCAATTGCGCGATCATTATTGTCCGGCGCCGGTTTGTGCGCCGTCGCGGGCGTCGTTGATGCTGGGCGTGACGCAAGGCCACGCCAATGTCCGCGACAACCAGTTCGACAAGGCGATTGAAAACAATCACACGCTGGCCACTGTCCTCGATCAGGCCGGTTATGCGACCGTCGCCGTCGGCAAATGGGGTTTGCAGGGCAATGCGCCGGGGGAAACCAATCCCGCGACGTGGCCGGCATTTCCAACCCGGCGCGGGTTTGATTATTTCTTCGGTTACGCGCGGCACAAGGACGGCCATGAGCATTATCCGAAGGAAGGTGTATATGATGGTTCCAAACAAGTTTGGGATGGCACGAACGAGATTTCTTCCAAACTGGACAAGTGTTACACGGCCGACTTATGGACGGCATGGACCAAACAATGGATCGTCAATCACGAGCGCACCAATTCCGCCCGGCCGTTTTTCATCTATCTGGCCTATGACACGCCGCACGCCGTGCAGGAATATCTGCCCACGGCGTATCCGCGCGGCGGCGGACTCAACGGCGGCGTGCAATGGCTGGGCGCACCCCACCACATGATCAACACCGCCGACGGCAAGGTGGATTCCTATGTGGATCCAATCTATGCCTTGGCGACGTGGGACAACGACAATAATCCCGCCACGCCGGAGGTGCCCTGGCCGGACATAGACAAGCGTTATGCGACGAGCGTCCGGCGGATTGACCATGCGGTCGGCGACCTGCTGCAATTGCTCAAGGATTTGAAAATTGATTCCAATACGCTGGTCGTTTTCTCATCCGACAACGGCCCCAGCAACGAATCGTATGTGCCGCACGAGCCGTTGAAACCAACCTTCTTCGCCAGTTATGGGCCGTTCGACGGCATCAAGCGTGATTGCTGGGAAGGCGGTCTCCGCGAACCCGCATTGGTCCGCTGGCCCGGCCATGTTCCCGCCGGCAAAATCATCACGCGGCCCGGCGCGCTTTATGACTGGCTGCCGACTTTTGCCGACTTGGCGGGACTGCCCGCGCCGGCGCGTGCGGACGGCGTGTCGCTGCTGCCCGAACTGACCGGCGACGGCGTCCAGCGCGACCGGGGCTATATCTATGTCGAGTATTATGAACAACACAAAACTCCGTCCTACAATGATTTTGCCCCGGCCCATCGCGGGCGCGAGCGCGGACAAATGCAGGCAATTCGCATGGGCGATTTTCTGGGCGTGCGCTACGACATTCAGTCACACGCCGATCCGTTTGAAATTTACAACGTGACGGACGATCTGCAGGAGACCAACAATCTGGCCGCGAAAATGCCCGCGCTGGGTCAGCGGATGAAAGACACGGTGTTGCAGGCGCGGCGTCCGAATGCGAGCGCTCCCCGGCCTTACGACGATGAACTGGTTCCGGCCGTGACCGTGGTTTCCGTCTCGCCGGGTGTGAATTGGAAGACTTACCAAGGCAACTTTCCGTGGGTGCCTGACTTGGAAGCGTTGACTCCGACGGCCAGCGGCGTTGCCACCCGGCCCGATGTAAGTCAACTCGCGAAAAACAATGACAACGGCATGTTGTTCTCCGGCTATCTCAAGATTCCGCAGGATGGCAACTATGTTTTTTCCCTCAAAACGGACACGGGCGCGTTGCTGCGCATTCATGACGCCACGGTGATTGACGCAGATTACGGCTATGTCAAAGGCAACAAGGCCAGCGGCAGCATCCGGCTCCAAGCCGGGCTGCATCCTTTCCGTCTCTTCTATGTCCACCGAACCAAGGGCAGTCCGTCAATGGAGTTTTTCTGGAACGGGCCGGGCATTGGCGAACAACCAATTCCAGACAGCGCGTTTGGACGAAAGTAAAAACCAGGAAAAATCGGTGGATTATTTTCGGCATAACCGGTAAAATTGAAAATCAAAAATTGAACGTGAACCGGTGGTTAGACGAGGCCAGTTAGATCAACGATAAACTATGTCCAGTTCCAACATTGACCGGCGGTCTTTCCTGAAAACGGTGGGCGGGCTGTCGGCTTCCACGCTGCTCTCCGCGACGGCAAAGTTGAACGCCGACGAACCGCCGCCGCCGCGCAAAAAGCCAAATTTCCTGGTGGTGGTCGCCGATGACCAATGCTTTCGCACCCTCAACGCACTCAACAACCAGGAAGTTCGCACGCCGGCGTTTGACCGCCTGATTGCCCGTGGCACAGCTTTCACGCACTGTTTCCACCAGGGTTCCTGGACGGGCGCCGTTTGCGTGGCCAGCCGCGCGATGATGCACACGGGACGCTACGTCTGGGACTGCGGCGGCAACAATTGCGGCTATTACCCGCTGCTCGGCGAAGCCTTGCAGATGGGCGGTTACGACACTTATGTGGTTGGCAAATGGCACAACGGCGACGAGACCGTGCTGCGCAGTTTCACGACGGGCAAGACCATTGGTCCCGGCTTTTACGCCTCCACGCCGGAAAATGGGCTGGCCTACAACCGTCCCCGGCCCGACGACCCGTGGACGCCGTGGGATCCAAAGTATCTCGGTCATTGGACGCCAAAGGAGCTTTGGAACATTGAACATCCAACGCCCAGAAATTTGTTTCAAGCTGGACCGAGTCCGGAGAAAGCCAGTCCACGCTACGAACGGAACCAGCACAATTGCGAACTCTACGCCGGCAGCGCGGTTGAACTGCTCCAGCAAGCGGCGGCGCGTCCCGACCATCCTTTCTTTCTCTATGTCGCCTGGAACGAACCGCACGATCCCCGGCAGTCGCCGAAGGAATTTCTGGACATGTATCCGGCCGATAAAATCCAAGTGCCGCCGAATTTTCTCCCGCAACATCCGTTTGACCAGGGCGACGCCGACTGCCGCGATGAAAAACTGGCGCCGTTTCCGCGCACGCCGGAAGCCGTGCAAGTTCACCGCCGCGAATACTATGCGCTGATAACTTACATGGACCGGCAACTGGGCCGCCTGCTTGATGCGCTGGAAAAAACGGGGCGGGCGGACAACACCTATATCATCGTCACGGGCGATCACGGGCTGGCGGTCGGCGAGCATGGACTCATGGGCAAGCAGAACCTATACGATTGCTCGGTGCGAATGCCTTTTCTCATGGCCGGCCCGGACATCGCGGCGGACCGCCGGATTGACTCACTGATGTATCAGCATTGTCTTTTCCCCACGCTGTGTGATTTGGCGGGCATAGCCACGCCGGCCACGGTCCAATTTCCCAGCCTGCTGCCGGTTTTGCGCGGACGGCAGCAACGGATGTTTGAATCCGTCTATTGCGCCTACCGTGGCTTCCAGCGCATGGTGCGAACCGAAAAATATAAGCTCATCCTTTATCCAATAGCCAAGCAAGCGCAGCTCTTCGACCTGGAGAAGGATCCGTGGGAAATGAAAAATCTTGCCGGTGATCCGACCAATGCGGCAACCATGTCCGAATTGTTCCACCAACTCCAGAAGTGGCAGAACACTGTCAACGACACGCTTGTTCTCGATCCCGCAAATTTCGGCATCCGCATCTGAAGCGCCGCCCACACTCAACTAATCCAGACTAAGTTACATTCTCCGCTGCGGACGTGGTTTTTCCACCCGGAGGCGGGCGGCAATCCGTTCGACTTCAGGAATGGCGTGCTCAAAAAATTTCTTGAATCCCCGGCAAAGATAATTCAATCCCGGCTCGCCGTCGGGCGTGCGGATGAACCGGTTCTTCGGACATTCGCCCCAGCAATCCGTGAGATAGGCGCAGCGCCGGCAATACTGCGGGAGCGTCGCGCTCTTGGCGTGGCCGAACGCGGTTTGGGCGGGCGAAAAAACCATGTCGCCGAGACGGCCGCCCTTGAGATTTCCCAGCCGGTATTCGGGATAAACATAATGGTCGCAGGCGTAAATGCTGCCGTCGTTTTCCACCGCCACGGCCCGGCCGCAGGCTTCGCTATAGACACACATTTGCGATGGCAGTCCCAAGTGTTGCGCGACCAGCGTCTCGAAATGGTTGACCATCACCTTGCCGATGTCCTGATTCAGCCAGCGGTCAAAGACCTTGCAGAGGAAATAACCCCAGTCATCCGGATCCACCGACCAGTCGGTGACAATTGAACCGGGCTGGCCGGGCCGGGCCGCCGGCTCGCCGTCCTTTGGCAGCGCGGCGGGATTCCAAGTTTGCGGCGCTACCATCTCAAAGGTCTTATGTTCCACAATGGGAATGAACTGGATGTAAGTGGAATTGAGTTCCTGCCGCAAAAACCGATACACGTCCAGCGGCCGACGACCATTAAACCGGTGGACACAGGTAAGCGTGTTGAAAGGAACGCCGTAACGCTGGAGCAGTTTGGCGGCGGCGAAGACCGCATCGAACGTCGGCCGGCCGCCTTTTGTGACCCGGTAGTGATCGTGAATTTCTCGCGGGCCGTCAATGCTCAAGCCGACCAAAAAACGGTTTGCCTTCAGAAACTCGCACCATTCCTCGTTGAGCAGCGTGCCGTTGGTCTGGAGATCGTTCTGGATTTTTTGCCCCGGCCTGGCGTGTTTCTTCTCCAGCTCGATGACTTTGCGGAAAAAATCCAACCCCGCCAATGTCGGCTCGCCGCCCTGCCATGAAAAAACCACTTCATCGCCGGTGACGCCTTCAATGTATTGTTTAATGAACCGCTCCAGCACTTCTTCCGGCATCCGGCCGGCGCCCGGACCGCCCGGCAGCGTGGCCTTGCTCAAGTAATAGCAGTAAGTGCAATCGAGATTGCAGGTGGAACTGGCCGGCTTGGCCATCGCATGAAACTGCCGCCGGCCCGAATCCCCCGCGAGCGCGGGCAGGCCAGGTTTGTCAATCGGACGGTCAACGGGATTCATTGCCAATGCACTTGAGTCTGGACGGGATGAGACCAGAATTGAAGGATTTTTTCAGGCCGCCGGGTTCCCCCAGATTTTTGCGTTGGTGCGGATAGGATGAGGAACTGCCGCCTCCAGTTTCGCCCGTTAGCGGAATTTTCCGGGCGTGGTTCCGGTTTTTTGGCAGAACACCGTGTGCAGGTATTCGCTGTATTTGAACCGGTCCGATCGGCAATCTGCGCCAGTGCCAAAGCGGTATCCGCCAGCAATTCCTTCACGCGTTCCAGGCGCAGCCGCAACACCATCGCCTTGGGCGGACGCCCGACCAAGCCTGCGAATCTCCGTTCAAAAACGCGTCGGCACAACGCAGGTGCTTTGATCTCGTTGTATTCCGGAACTGCCATAATCGTTTCAATCCAACCGGCAATACGCCGCCAGCCCGTGCAACCCACCCTCGCGACCGAAACCGCTTTCCTTGTAGCCGCCGAACGGACTCGTCGGATCAAACTTGTTATAAGTATTGGCCCACACCACGCCCGCACGGAGTTTGTTCACCATTTTGAAAATCTTGCTGCCCTTGTCCGTCCACACGCCCGCGCTCAAGCCGTAGGGGATGTTGTTCGCGCGCTCGAACGCCTCCTCCGGCGTGCGGAACGTCATCACGCTCAATACCGGTCCGAAAATTTCCTCCGACGCCACGCGATGCGCATGCGTGACGCCCGTGAGAAACGACGGCGCAAACCAAAATCCTTTCGCGGGGAGCGTGCATTGCGTCTGCGTCAACTCCGCGCCTTCGTCCACGCCGCTTTGCACCAGCTCGCGGATTTTTTCGAGCTGCGGCCGCGAATTGATCGCGCCGATGTCGGTGTTTTTGTCGAGCGGATTGCCGACGCGTAACGTCTGGATGCGGTCGCGCAATTTCTTGATGACCTTGGAATAAATCCCTTCTTGCACGAACAGCCGCGAACCCGCGCAACAAACGTGGCCTTGGTTGAAATAAATTCCGTTGATGACGCCTTCGATGGCCTGATCAATCGGCGCGTCCTCGAACAAAATGTTCGCCGCCTTGCCGCCGAGTTCGAGCGTGAGGCGTTTCGTAGGACAGGCGTCGCGCCTGTCTCTGAAATTATTTTGAGAAAATGGAGACAGGCGCGACGCCTGTCCTACAATTTTTGCAATCGCCTTTCCAACTTCGGTCGAACCGGTGAACGCAATCTTGTTCACGTCGGGATGATTGACGAGCGCCGCGCCGGTCTTGCCCGCGCCGGTGACGATGTTCACCACGCCCTCGGGCAATTCCGCTTCCTGAAAAATCTGCGCCAACCGCATCGCCGTGAGCGAAGTCGTTTCCGCCGGTTTCAAAACCACCGTGTTGCCGCACGCAAGCGCAGGCGCGATTTTCCATGCGGCCATGAGCAGCGGAAAATTCCACGGAATGATCTGCCCGGCGACGCCGAGCGGCTGCGGTGTTTTGCCGGGGAACGCGTATTTCAACTTGTCTGCCCAGCCCGCGTAATAAAAAAAGTGCGCGGCCACGAGCGGCAGATCCACGTCGCGGCTTTCCTTGATCGTCTTGCCGCCGTCCATCGTTTCGAGCACGGCCAGCTCGCGCGACTTCTCCTGGATGATGCGCGCGATGCGATACAGATATTTGCCGCGCTCGCGTCCCGGCATCTTGCTCCAGACCTTGTCGTAAGCTTTGCGTGCCGCTTTCACCGCGCTGTCCACGTCCGCCGCATTCGCTGCCGCAATCGTCGTGAGCGTCTGCTCAGTGGCGGGATTGATGGACTCAAAATATTTCCCCGACGTCGGAGCAACGAACTTGCCGTTGATGAACAACTCATGCTGCGGCGCGATGACGTAATTCTTGGAATCCTCCGGCGCAGGCGCAAAGTCCCATTTGTTGCCAAAGTTCAGACGGCGTTCGCGCAATGGGACAATGGCGTGATTCGTCGCAGCAATAGCGCGCTTGGCGAAAAGTTTCACAGGTTTAAGTTTTGTTTTCATTTTGAAATTCTTTTTTTGGTCGAGTATTCCGCCGGCGTTTCGTGTAAAGCGAACAAGTCAGCGGTTTCCATCGGCGGTGAGATTTTCTGCGAGGCGGATTCAAAAATTTCGTGCAACGATTCCGTCCAGGGTTCAGACGGAAAAACCTGCGCGCCGCGCCGAAGCAATTGCTGGTTTCCTTCCGGCACGTCGCCATCACGAACGAAAATCGGTGTCAGGTGAAGTTTTTCCAATTGCTCAATCGCGCCCGACCATGTGCCGCCTTCATTGTAGCCGGAACTCACAACCAATCCAAAATCCGCCAGCGCATAAATCTGTTTGTTGCGCTGCATTGCATTACCGACATTAAAACCTGCTTCGGGATCAAAAGCAGAAATTAGGGTAAGGCCTCCGTCTTGAATTGATTCTCGCGCTTTACCCGATGTGGCCGACCGCAAAAGACTGTCCGCCAGCACGCCCACGACCGTGCCGTCGGCTTCGAGTGCGGCGAGCATGGCGAATTGATCCACGCCGCGCGCGCCGCCGGAAACGATCTGCATTTGTTCGTGCGCCGCTTTTGCGGCGACATTGCGCGTGAAAATTTCACCCGCTGCGTCCACGTCACGCGAGCCGACGATGGCCAGACCGCCGTTCGACAAAAGTTTTTTATCGCCACAGCCATAAAGCAGTGGCGGCGCATTTTGTTTCAGGCGATGCAGGCGTTCCGGGCAGTATGTTTCATTGCGGCTGGTGACCCACACGCCCGCGCTTTGCCATGTTTCCACCGCCATGCTCAACATGAAGCCACGTCCGAGCAGCGCGGTGATTTTCTCTGCGTCAACTGTCAGCCCAAGTTGTTTCAACAATGCCGCCGCATCTGAATCCAGCAATTGCTCCAAGCTTGCACCGATGCGTTGCAATTGTTTTTCCAGTTCGTTGAACTCGCCGATGCTCAAAGGTGAAACGCCTTTGTTTTTGCCCGCGCGCAACGGCGAGCACAACAGGAGCGTGGCCTGGGTTGCGGGTGAAAATGAATTGGCGCTCATACGAATCAAGTTTCGTCAGTTTTGCTGGTTTGCGCAAGTGCGACGGGAAAAACCGGGCCGCTTCCGGCCTGCCTCAACAGCGCCGCACAAACGGCGAACGTCCACCTGCTGTCCACCATGTCGTCCACGAGCAACACTGGTTTCTTAAAATCACCGCCATGTTTGACGGTGAAAGCACCATCAAGATTGTGCGCCTGCTGAAAACTGTTTTGCATTTCTTTCTGCGATGGAGTTGCGTGGGCTTTTTGCAGCGCGGGATGAAACGGCAGATTCAACGCCCGCGCCAGCCGGTCAGCGAATTCCGGCACTAGCGTTGTGTGATTCAACGACGGCACACAGGTCACCCACGCCGGCTGCGGCTGCGGATTCCATTCGCGGATCATTTCCACGACGGCGGCAACCAGTCGGTCATCGAAGCGGGCGGCGGTGGAATATTTTCCTGCGCGCACCCGTTCGCCCCAACCCGCGTCGCCCCAGATCGCCAGCACGCGGCCAGTTTCTGCGCGGAGCGAATCTGAAACTTTTCCCGCGAACTGGTAAACCTTGAATGCGTCCTTTGGCCAGAGCTTGCGCGATTTGATGGGATGATGCGTGCGTTGGAGAAATTGCGCGGCACGTTCGGCGAGTGTCGGAGGAAATTGTTCGGCCAGCAACGATTCGCCGCGACAGACGGCGCAACGTCCACATAGCGGCGCGTCGTGTTCGTCCAGTTCCCGCGCGAGAAATTGCATGAGGCAGGAACGCGCGTGGAGATATTCCTGCATCCGGGTTTGCTCGCGCTTGCGGAGTTCGGTGAGCCGCTCGACGCGCTGCCAAAATGCGGGTGCGAGCGGCGCGGCGGTGCGTTTCCAATGATTGTCCAATTTGAGCAGTGGTGCGGGCGATTCGAGCGAAAGCAGTTTCAGCGCATGATCCAAGCGGCCACGCGGAGCGTTCAGTGTGATTTGCAACTTGGTGAGCGTCAGTCCGTCGGGTGCGGTGTCGAGTTGATCGAGGATTTTTTCAACCAACGCGCGCGGCGGAAAGGCGGTCTCAATGAAGTGATCCGTGATGTCGCTGTCGCCACCACCGCCGAGCAACACGGCGAACGCATCCGGCAACGCGCGTCCGGCGCGTCCGACCTGTTGATAGTAATGCACGACTGAACCGGGAAGTTGGTAGTGAATCACGAACGCAAGATCGGGCTTGTCGAAACCCATGCCGAGCGCAGTCGTGGCAACGAGCGCTTTCAATTCATTTCGGAGCAGCCGCGCTTCGAGTTGTTCGCGCAAACCAGGTTGCCCAAGTTCGTCATCCAGCCCGCCCCAATAAGACTCGGCATCAATTCCATTTGCGCGCAACCATGCAGCCACCATGCGCGCATCGCGGATGGTGAGCGTGTAAATCACACCGCTGCCGGGAAGTTTGGGCAAAGTGTTCGCGAGCCAGGCCAGCCGAGCAATTTCGCTAGGCAGGGAAATATTTTGCAGTTGCAAACTCGCCCGCGCCAGCTTGCCACGCTGGACAGTGAGCGCCGCGCCGAATTGAGATTTCAAATCGGCCACAACGCGGTCATTCGCCGTGGCCGTAGTGGCGAGGACACGGATATTCGGCGGCAATGATTGCAGGATGCGCGTGATGCGGCGGTAATCTGGGCGGAAGTCGTGCCCCCAATCCGAAATGCAATGCGCCTCGTCCACCACGAGCAAACCAATGCGCGCGGCAACGGGCTGCAACATCGTCTGCACGAATTCCTCGTTACCCAATCGCTCTGGCGAAATCAACAGAACATCAATTCGGTCGGCTAGCAATTCATCGCGGATGCGCCCCCAATCCTCGCGATTTTTTTCTTCCGACGTGACTCGAACCGCCCGAACGCCTGCGCGCTCGGCGGCCGCGATTTGATTTCGCATCAGCGCCAGCAACGGAGAAATGATGAGCGTCGGCCCGGCTTGTTGTTCGCGCAGAAGTTTTGCCGCGATGAAATAGACGTTGCTCTTGCCCCAGCCGGTGCGTTGCACGACGAGCAGCGGGCCGCGTCGTTCGATCAGATGTTCGATGGCTTCAAGTTGGCCGGAGCGGAACGCGGCTTGCGGATCCCCAGTGGATTGACGGAGAAGCTGAAGCGCCTTGTCGCGGAGTTCCCTCGAATTCATGCCTCTGGAAAAAGTAAGTTGTTTTATTTTTTCCCTGGCCTCCGCTTCGGCGGCGCAAGGTGTTTCGCCTGCTTCGCCAGGCCGTCTATTTGCATTGCGAACTCCGCGCTGGCCTTGGCGTCTTCCAACGCGCGGCGCTTCACTTCAAATTTATCGAACTCCAGTTCCGCTTTTTGCTGGGCCTCCTCGGCGGAAATTTTGCCCGCGTGCTTCAAAATGCTGCGTCCGCTCAAGCGCAGGAAATCATCCAGCTTCGCGATCCAGTCGCGCATAGACATCGGCTTGCGATCCAGCGCCTGCAACTCCGCGAATTCCAGATACGCGGTCACGATGCGGTTGAGCGCGTCGAGTTCCTTTTCCGAAAGATAATTCTTGGCGATGTCACATCGGTCTTGCGCACCTTTGCGCCGTTCCACGCGGTCAAGCCCGCATTCGGCTTCGTCGCGTCCGCGCGCTGGTGAATCACTTCCGCCGCCGTCTGACCGTGCGTGGCCCAGTGCATCTTGTTCTGCACTGTCTGGAAAAATTTCTGCGACGCCTCGACGGACGGATCGTAGTCAATGCTCGTCGCGTAAATATCCAGCACCTTGCGCCAGAACACTCGCTCGGACGACCGGATGTCGCGGATGCGCGCGAGCAACTCGTCGAAGTAGCCGCCGCCGCCGCCTGTTTCAACCGCTCGTCGTCCATCGCAAAACCTTTGACGATGTATTCGCGCAACCGTTGCGTGGCCCAGATGCGGAACTGCGTGCCGCGATGCGATTTTACGCGGTAGCCGACGGCGATGATGGCTTCGAGATTATAGAAATCCACTTGGTAAGTTTTACCGTCAGCGGCAGTTGTTGCAAAATTTGCAACAACTGAATCCGGCGGCAATTCACCTTCCTCGAAGATGTTTTTGAGGTGCTTGGAAATGACCGATTTATCCCGCTGAAACAGGTCGGCCAATTGGTTGAGTGAGAGCCAAGCTGTTTCATCTTTCAGCCGCACCTGCAAATGCGTCCGGCCATCCTCGGTTTGGTAGAGGATCAGAGCGGACCGATTGTTTTTGGGCTGGCTCATTTCTTGGCAACGGTGTGCTTGGCGGAAACTTTTAGAGGCGTATTTTTCATGGCAACCATGCTTTAGCCTAAACACTGCAAGCCACAGTTGCCAGAGCAGAATGTTATTCGCTCCCTGTTTTGCTGTTTTGGGCCGAAAATGCGGATGTTTTTCAGCGCGGAAAGTTTTTCGCAGGCGTAATTCGCGAGTTCCGCCGGCGAGATCAAAACCTTCGCGTCCTGCTCGTGGCTGGACTGAATGTGCGCCAGCACTTCACGTCCAGATTACCGTTGCGCGCGCAGACCGGCGCCAGCGTTTCGTCAGGGCTGTGCCCGCAACTGCTGCACCCGCCGATGTGATGCCGCCGGAACAACGTCCGCTGCGCGCCGGGAAAATTTTCCAGCACGGCGCCCATCGGTGAATCGGATAAATTTATTTCCGCTTTCATTGTTTGGATAATTCTTCGAGCAGCATTTGCTGAAAAATTTTATACACGACGCTGCGATGTTCGGCGAAGATGCAGAAAATGACCCGTGCGCCGTAAATAAACTGTTCGCGGTAAATGATTCGGTGATTCGCCACCCGCAACCGCCGATAGCCAGCCAGCTTTCCCTCCAAAACTTTTAGATCACCGTCGTCTTGAGCCAATGATTTGATTGCGAGGGTCAAATTCCGGCGCGGCACCGGGGCAAGCGAACGGACGAATTCTTTTACTTGCGGGGCGACTTCGACTTTAGTCCTCATCCAGCACCTTCACTGGTTCGAACTTCGTCTTGCCGGCTTCAAAATCGCGGATGGCTTTCATGGCCTTGGGATTGCCCATGATTTCCATGGTTTCGAGCATCGCCTCCACGCGGTCGCGGGAAATGAGATAGGCCACCGTGCGCCCGCGATTGGATATGGCGAGCGAACCGGATTTTTTCAATCCGCGAACAACCTTCGGCAGGTCGCGCCCGGCCTTGGCGATTTCCAATGTCTCAATCATGCCGGCACTCTAATCTTTGGAACGAAATTCGGCAAGCAGCTATAAAGAATCATTCGGCGTTAAAGGATTTACCGGCTGATTCAAGCCGTCCACTCGAACAACTTGTCTTAATAATTTGGCAATCGTTTTTTGTTCAGCTGAAGGTTCCTGGCCAATGCGATTGTTCCAAAGTATTACCCATTCATTATTTCTCATGCTCCAACGATAAGTTATTTCTCTCTCTTGGGTGACAATGCAGATGACAAAATGCGAAGGAAGAATATCCCAATAACTGTAACTGAATTCTAGATTTTTCCACGGCGTTAAATTTTGAAATTTAGGATAAATAAGTCGAACATAGACCGTGCGATTAAAGGGAACTTCCAAAAACCCCTGCTTATGCCGACTAATAACTTGTATAGGATGAGAGCAAGCGGTATAACTTGTCGGCATGAAAGCACCTGGCCGATACCTCCAACCCGTCGCCCCCGGCCTGTTTGACACGCCCCACCGCTTGCGCCAACTCCAGCAGATGGGCGACCCGCTCGCCGCCCTGAACGCCGTGATGGACTGGACGATCTTTGACCCCGTGCTGGCCCGGATTCCGCGCGCGGAACCGAAAGCCCCGGGTGGTCGCCCCGCTTATCCGCCACTAACGATGTTCAAAATTCTCGTGCTCCAATCGCTCTACGGGTTGAGCGACGAACAGGCGCCATTTCAAATCCTCGAC
>Ga0209483_1002005_pt1 | contig 14750 bp, 13 predicted proteins | sample NGEPerA_FD_184508 | JGI IMG/M metagenome (GOLD analysis project Ga0209483, IMG submission 184508) | Arctic peat soil microbial communities from the Barrow Environmental Observatory site, Barrow, Alaska, USA - NGEE PermafrostL2-A... | ecosystem: Environmental > Terrestrial > Soil > Wetlands >... | reverse complement strand
GAACAAAATTCCGCCCGGCTTCACCAGCGGCAGCGCGGCGGCGACGAGCCGGCCGTAATCTTTTTCCGCGCGGAACGTGCCGTGCTCCTTCGATTGCGAAAACGTCGGCGGGTCGAGCACCACGGCGTCGAACGCGCGGCCTTTCTTCGCCAGCTGCCGCAGCCAGTCGAACGTGTCGCCGTAAATGAAATCGTGCGCCGCCGGCTCAATTCCGTTCAGCGCGAAATTGCGTTTGCCCCATTCGAGATATTTTTTGGAGAGATCAAGGCTCGTCACCCGCGCGCCCGCCCTGGCCGCGCACACGGAGAAGCCGCAGGTGTAGGCGAAACAATTTAGGAGTTGGAAGTTGGCAGATGGGAGTTGGGGGAAATCCGTCGCGATGTGGCCGGTCAAAAATCGGCGGCGGTTGTCACGCTGGTCCAGAAACAGGCCGACGGAATAGCCTTCGTTGAAACTCATCTCGTAGCGCACGCCGTTCTCTAGAATTTCAAACGTCGGCGTAGCGGCTTTCGGCAGAAAGCCGGATTTGCCTGTTTTATCCAGACTCCGGCGCTGTGCCGAGACGCCGCTACAAGCAACGGGTTGCGGCGAGGCTTCCGTCGTGGTCGCGCGACGAACCTGCCGCGAAAGGATTTTGTGATACGCACCGCGAGAGGAAAATAATTTCGCAAGGCGCGAGAGTTCCTCGTTCTGTTTCGCGCTCAGCGGCGATTCGGATTGCGAAAGCAGAAAATCCCCAAGCTTTTCCACAAACCAGCCCGGCCATCCGTCGCTCGCGCCGTGAATCACGCGGAAGGCATTGGTTTCATTTGGATCAATTATGGCAGAACGCAAATCATGGTGGGGCGAGGCTCCTGACGAGCCGTGGTGATCCTGCGAATGATCATTAATTTCAGGCACGCGGCTCGCGAGGACGCTCGCCCCGCCATCAAAATCAACCGGCGCAAAAAATTTCACCGATTCGTTTGTCGCCGGATGCGCGAACGCAATTTCTCCCGCGTGCAAAAAAACGCGCGATGAAGCCGTGCCGCCGTAAAGCGTGTCGCCAAGGATCGGGAATCCGCTTTCGGCAGCGTGAACACGGATTTGGTGCGTGCGGCCGGTCAGCGGCTCGGCACTCACCATTTTCAATCGTGAATTCCCGAATTTGGAATCCGAGATCGGGGTGAATTTTGTTTCTGCAATTTCCCCATCCGCGCGACTCACATATTTTTCGCCGACACGAGCAAGCGAAGTTTTCATCGTAAATCCTTTCTGCGGCACTTCGCGGTCAGTAAGAAGAAGATATTTTTTTCGGACGCGGCGCTGTGTGAATTGTTCCGTGAGCGAGCGGTTGGCGAGCGGCGTTTTGCCGAAGACGAGGACGCCGCTGGTTTCCTTGTCCAGCCGATGAAGAATGGCCAGCGATGCCCAGCGCGGTTCGCGGTTTCGCAGCCAGTCGTAAATGCCTTCGCCGGCGTGAGGCGATGGCGCGTGCGTGTTCCAGCCGGCGGGTTTGCAAACCACCAGCAGATGTTCATCCTCAAAAATCACGCACGGAATCATGCGCAAATGAAAACATTTTTTGCGGGAAGAAGGAATCCAGAAGCTTCCACGGCAGGCGGGCGGTTCGCCGAACGGTCACTTTCTTTTGCTTGACGCTGCAGCAAACGGGATTATTTTGCCGTCATGGCTAAAGAAGCTGTTTTGTTTGAATTTTTGTCCGCAAGGCGAAAGGCTTGTGTTATGAAAACGATTCGCAGTATTCCCGGTTGGAGGAGTCTTCTAGCTTTGCCCCTTTTTGTTTTCATGTTTGGGGGCAGGACTTTTGCCCAAACTTCCAATGACGGTTCATCCGTGCCGACGGTCACCATTCAAGCCACCGATCCCATCGCCACCATATACCAACCAACCAATCCTGGCGCGTTTTCATATCCGATATTCTTTGGCAATTTCACGGTGTTCCGCCAGGGCAACACGAATGAAACGCTGAACGTGTATTATCAAATCGGCGGCACCGCGACCAACGGTGTGGATTACACCTCGATTTCCAGTTGGGTGAGCATTCCTGCCGGCGCGGTTTCCAATTCCATCTACATCCTGCCGATCGTCACTTCGGGCCAGACCAACATGCAGATGGTTTTCTTGCAACTCGCGCCCTCGCCGCTGATGAGTCCGATTCCCGTCAATTACCTCATCGGCGTTCCCAGCAACGCGGTGGTTTACATTGGACGAACCAATGCGCTGCCGATGCCTGATTTGCCAAGTGGGATATCCAGTCCGGCGAATGGAGCGGTGTTTTACACGCCAACGAACATCCAGATTTTTGCCTCCCTATTTCATGGCTCCCCCTATTCATCACCTCCTCTCGCCACAAATATGGAGTTTTTTGCCGGCACCAACGACTTGGGCAAAGGAGTTCAGTTAGGGGGACCCATGTTTGCGCAGAATTTTCTTTTGACTTGGACCAACCCGCCGCCGGGCGATTATGCCCTGACGGCGGTGGTCACTGGCTACGGTGGCAATGCCATCATTCCCGTGCCGGTCAACGTCACCATCATGCAAGGCCTGCCGCCCAATCATCCGCCGGTAGTGAACATAATTGACCCGAAGAGTGGCGACGTGTTTTACACACCAACGAACGTTCAGATTTTGGCGCAGGCCGTTGATCAAGATGGTTTCATCACGAATGTCGAATTTTTTGCCGGCACGGCCGATCTCGGCAAGGGCCTCCCCGTCGTGCTCGATCCGCCGGGCATGAACGGCGTGACGGGGCTGGTGTATCTCCTGAACTGGCAAAACGTGCCCGCCAATAAATATTTACTGACGGCGGTGACCACGGATAACGGCGGCCTCTCGACCACTTCCGCCCCGGTCAACATTGCGGTTTTGGCACGCACCAATCTTCCGCCTGTCGTGCGGATTACCAGTCCGCCCAACGGCGCTGTTTTCCGCGCCCCGGTCCAAATTCCCCTTTACGCCTACGCCGCCGACCCCGACGGTTTCGTTGCGACCGTTGAATTTTTTGCCGGCAGCACCAGCCTCGGTTTCGGCCGTCCGGTAACCGTCGTGCCGTCGCCGCTTCCGCCCGGCCCCCTGCAACCGCCCATCCTGATTGTCGTGCCCACAAACTATTGGGAACTGGTCTGGACCAATCCGCCTTTGGGAACCAGTCTAGCCTTGACCGCCGAGGCGACCGACAACGGCGGCGCGTCCACCGTTTCCACACCGGTGTTCATCAGCGTCCTGCCACCGGCGGTGCCACCCACCAATCGTCCGCCCATTGTCAGCATCGTCGCGAACGACCCGGTGGCCATTGAAGGCACCAATTGCTGGGTGTGGGCGGGCGAAACCAATGCAACTCCCACCTGGGCCGCGTGGCCAACCGCAATTCGCCGTCCGTTCACCAATTGCGGCCCCAAAAATGCCAGCTTCACCGTGCGGCGCTACGGTGCTACCAATGGTGATCTGACGGTAACTTATGTCGTTGGCGGCTCGGCGAGCAATGGAGTGGATTACGTCGCCTTGCCCGGTCAGGCAACCATTCCTGCGGGCAACGCGGCCGCGATGATTACCCTTGTGCCGATTGACGACGGGCCACCTGACGTGAATAAGACCGTCATTCTCGCGCTGACGCCGGCGACGAACATGCCGCCGGATTATCTCCTCGGTTTCCCGCGCCGCGCCGCCGCCATCATCATAGACAACAACGGTCCGCGCGCGGTGACCGCCGTGTTGTCCGACAAATCGTTCCATTTTGCCAAGCCGGGACCGGATGCCGCCTGGTTCTGCCTCGAGTATTCGACCAATTTGAATGACTGGATCCTCGTCTGCACCAATCAGGTCATCAACGGCTCCATTGATTTCGTTGATCCTGACGCACAGGACAATCCGTCCAGGTTCTATCGCGCCGTGCCGTTGACCGGTCCGCCGGCGGACTAGAATGTCACCACGCTTTGAATCCGGCGGATCAAAACGCCGCCCGGCTGAAGGCGAAAATTTCAGGACGGATCATCTCACTGGAAAATAACTCGCCGTCCGCGTCCCGATAATTCAATTTTTCCAGATGCACACGAAGTTGCCTTTTGCGTTCGCCCTGATTTTGACCGTTGTTTCCGCGCTGGCCGATGACGCGGGTTTGATCGCCGCCAAACCGCTCTATCGCGATCCGGTCTATGACGGCGCGGCCGACCCGACGTTGATCTGGAATCCGCTCGTGAAACGCTGGTGGATGTTTTACACTGACCGCCGCGCGAACGCGCCGGGACTGTCCGGCGTGACCTGGGTTCACGGCACGCCCATCGGCATCGCGGAATCGGCGGACGGCGGGGCGCATTGGAAATTCGTCGGCCTGGCGCAAATCGAATTGCCACCGGAATACGGCGGCACCAATGTCACCGAATGGGCGCCAGACGTGGCCCGCGCGCCGGACGGAACGTGGCAGATGTTTCTCACCGTCGTGCCGGGAATTTTCGCGGACTGGAATCATCCGCGCGACATCGTGCAGCTCACGAGCGCCAATTTATTGAATTGGTCGAGTCCAAAAAAACTTTCGCTGTCGTCCGACCGTGTGATTGATCCGAGCATCGAGCGAATGCCAGACGGCTCGTGGCGTCTTTATTACAACAACGAGCGCACCGGCAAATCCATTGACTACGCCGACAGCCCCGACCTTGTGAACTGGACGGACAAAGGCCTCGCTTTCAAAAGCCGCGGCGAAGGGCCGAAAGGTTTTCGCTGGCACAATCAATTCTGGGTGATCATTGACGAATGGAACGGTCTGGGCGTTTTCCGTTCCGACGACGCGAGCCGCTGGTCGAAACAGCCGGTGAATCTGGTCGCCACGCCCGGCAAAGGCGAAGACGACCAGGCCAAGGGCGACCATTGCGACGTGGTCGTGAGCGGCGACCGCGCGTTTCTGTTTTATTTCACGCAGTTCGGACGCCGCAGCTCCATTCAAACTGTCGAACTGCATTATCAGGACGGCTGGCTCGCCTGCGACCGCGACCAGCCGACACACATTCTTCTGCGGCCGCCAAAATGATTTTCCAGCGGTGTTAATCATTGAAAAAACTCGCGGAAGCGTGCGGCGCAATTCATTTTATCCGCGTGCATCTGGCCCGTCTGCGACTCCGTGACTTCCGCAATTACACGCGGCTGGACGCGGAATTTGCGCCCGGCTTTCATCTGCTGCTCGGCGACAACGCGCAGGGCAAGACCAACATCCTTGAAGCGATTTATCTCATGGCCACGCTGCGCTCCTTTCGCGGCGTCGGCGGCGCGCAAATGATCCGGCACGGCGCGAAAGGCTACTTCGTCGGCGGCAACGTCGTGGGGCAGCGCGATCATGAAATTAAAATGTATTGGGCGTTGCGCGAACGCAAACTCGCACTCGACGGCCAGCCGGTGAAAAAACTCGCGGATTATTTTGGCGCGCTGCGGACGGTCGTTTTTTGCACGGAAGATTTGCAGCTCGTCAAAGGCGCGGCGCGCGCGCGGCGCAGATTTTTGGATTTGCTGCTCGCGCAGACGCAGCCGGGCTACCTGCCTTTGCTCCAGCGTTACATGCACACCGTCCGCGCCCGCAACGCGCTGCTCAAGCAGCGCATCGTGGACGAGGCCGCGCTGGAAAGTTTTTCCAGCGAACTGGCCAGGCTCGGCAACGACCTCATCCGCGCCCGCCGCGAACTGGTGCCGAAATTTTCCCCGCTCGCGCGGCTGGCGTATCGCCGCATTTCCAACGGCGCGGAGGAATTGCGCATCGAATACCAGCCGGGCGTAAAAAATGATTTTGCCGTGGAACTCGCGCAGTCGCGCGCCCGCGAAAAAACGTTTCGTGCCACGCTCGTCGGGCCGCACCGCGACGATCTGCAATTGCTGCTCAACGAAAAATCCGCCGCGCAGTTCGGCAGCGAAGGCCAGAAACGCACGCTGGCGATGGCACTGAAGATGGCGCAGTCGGAATTTCTCGCGGGCATCCACGGCTCGCCGCCGATTTTGCTGATTGACGATGTGATGGGCGAACTGGACGTGAAGCGCCGCAGCGGATTTCTGCCCTTGCTCGAACAAGCGCGCCGGACGAGCGGCCAGGTGTTCATGACCTGCACCGAGGAGAACTGGCCGCGCGAACTGGGCCGCGATTTGAAGAAATGGGAAGTGGCGGGCGGAACGTTGAAGTGGTGAAGCGCTCCGGCGATGCGCGGCAATGTTTTCCAGGCGATTCCTCCCTGGGCGGGCGACGGCCACGCTCCCCAGTATTGGCGATATTTTCTTGTTGCGTTGCGGGCAATTACAAAGTATTCTTAATTAAAGAATCCAACAGACATTGTTTCATGAATCGCATATTGTCGTCTAATCCGGCTCGCAAGGGTTTCACCTTGATCGAACTGCTGGTGGTCATCGCCATTATCGCCATTCTCGCGGCGATGCTGCTGCCCGCGCTGTCCGCAGCCAAGGAGCGGGCCAAACGGATACAATGCCTGAACAACGTGCATGAAATTGAAGTCGCGGTTAATATTTACACCTCAGATTCGCGGGACAAATTGCCCGTGTTAACCGCGAACAGCGGCGCCGCGTGGGCCTGGGATTTTCCAAACGCCCCGGCCGATGTCATGTTGCGTTCCGGTCTGACCAAAAAAGCTCTTTATGACCCCGGAACGGAGCCTAAATATACCGACAAAGAAAATTGGGCCACGCCGGGCGTGGGGAACTGTCTTTGGAATTTCAACAATGTCGTTGACGGGGGCGACGCGGGCTTTCACATCGTTGGCTATGCGCTGGCATTTAATGGCAAAGATCCCAGAACCGGGTTGAACAACAGCTTGTTGGCTCCAACGAATCAAAACGTAACGCTACAGCCTGAAAGTATCACGATGGCGGGCAATTCCATGGTCATACCTGTTTCCGACCGGGTTTTGATTGCGGATGCAATTTTGAGTGACAATGCAAACCAGCCCGGCTACGCCAATCCGGGCAACAACTACACCGCCGTATATGGCGGTTTTCAACAAAATGGGGTGGCGTATCCTCACACCAGTCCGCATGTAATAAAAGGTCTTCCCGCCGGAGGGGATGTGGGATTCAAGGATGGTCATGCCAAATGGCACAAGTTCAAAGATGCTGCAACTCCCATGACCCCGCGCACGATTGGCGGCAAAGTTTTCTGGTGGTGACCTTCTGTGGCTGATTTCTGCCGGCTTCCGAACTTCGCTGCGGAAGCCGGTTTTGTTTTGGATGATGCGGCCGGCCATCGAGCTACAGGAAAAAGCCAGTTTCATCCAGGCATTCGGGAGACGGGAGATTGCGAGCGGTGACTGAAGAACTCTGCGGTCGCGAGTTTGCGGGCAGGCAAATTGAATCAGTCCGTCACGCCCAGATAAACTGCGAGTTCACTTCCCGGTAAAACCTCTGGTTATCCTCCGCGATGCGCCGGGCCATGGTCACGCCGATGTTGAACAGGATGGGTGCGGCCAATCCGGGGATTTGCTTGACCAGCAATCGAAAGGCGTTCGCGTTTATCCGGAACAGCCGGCTTTCAGTCTCCGCGACAACATCGGCCGTCCGCTTGCTTTGCAAGAACATCCCCAGTTCGCCGAACAACTCGCCGCTTCCGAGCTTGCACAGTGTTTTGTCCTGCTGATCAGCGATGCCGACGATCAGCCGGACTCGCAGCCCGCCCGAGAGCACGAAGTAGACGGCGTCGCAGGGATCGCCCGTATGCACGATAAGTGTGTCCGCCGCGACATCGAAGATTTTGCCCAGCGCTGCGAACTGTGCCAGCCCCGCGTCCGGCAGTCCGGCGAAGACCGCGAACCCGCCAAGTGCGCCAGCGGACACCGGATCATCGACGCCGGCCGGAACACCGGCAATGCCTGCGGCTGCGGGAAATTTCTCCCGCAGCGCCGTCACCTCCGCCGCGCGCCGCCAGCAGAGGTCGGATTGTGGTTGCACAAAGGTGTCAGGAAGCACCCGGTCATCCTGAATCCACTCGATCAAAGTTGCCACTTCCACCGGACCGTATGCGCTGTCGTCATCAGCCCACACCTTAAAGGAATCTGCCATGCCGGAGTTCATAAACTCATGCTCTGGACTTGCGGAAAGCAAGTCAAGTTCATTGAACGCATCGCGCGGGCCAAACCGAACTGAAAGTCCGGTTCGAGAATCCCGCGCCAGGTGTTCACCCGGCCTCGGCTCCGGCGCAACGGCCTTCACCCTCCAGCTTTTCTGCTTTCCTGCGTGCCAAATTCACCGCTATGTTTGGCAATGCGAATCTTATCTGGCATCCAGCCCAGCGGCGCGCTGCACCTCGGAAATTATTTCGGGATGATGCGCCCGGCCATCGAGCTGCAGGAAAAAGGCGAGGCGTTTTATTTCATCGCCGATTATCATTCGATGACGTCGCTGTTTGACGCAAAAGAACGGCGCAAAAACACTTTGGACGTGGCGCTGGATTTTCTCGCGTGCGGCCTCGACCCGAAAAAATCCGTTTTCTTCAAGCAATCCGACGTGCCGGAAGTCACGGAACTTTCCTGGCTGCTCTCAACCGTCACGCCGATGGGTTTGCTCGAACGCGCGCACAGCTACAAGGATAAAATTTCCAAAGGCATCTCGCCGAGCCATGGGCTTTTCGCATATCCGGTTTTGATGGCGGCGGACATTTTGATTTACGATTCAAACCTTGTCCCAGTCGGACGCGACCAAAAACAGCACGTCGAAATGACGCGCGACATCGCCATCAAGTTCAACGAGCAATACGGCCAGACCTTCGTGATTCCCGAACCGCAAATCCGCGATGAAGTTGCGCTCGTGCCCGGCGTTGACGGACAAAAAATGAGCAAAAGTTACGGCAACACGATTGAAATTTTCGGCGACGAAAAATCTTTGAAGAAAAAAATCATGGGCATCACGATGGATTCACGCCCGCCGCAAGAACCAAAACCGGACGCGGAAAAAAATTTGGCGATTCAACTTTTGAAATTGGTTGCGCCGGAAAAAATCGGCCGGGAATTTGAAGAAAAATTGCGCGCCGGCGGCCTCGGCTACGGCGATTTGAAAAAAGCGTTGTTTGAAAATTATTGGAATTATTTTTCTGACGCGCGAAAAAAACGCGCCGAACTTGCGTCGAATTTGGATTACGTCCAAAAAGTTTTGGCCGATGGAGCGGTCAAAGCACGCTCGCTGGCGCAAACCGTTTTGCATCGCGCGCGAAAAAATTGCGGCTTGGAATAAATTGAAAGAAAAACTCAAAATGCGGTTTGCGGAGGCGGTTAAAATAAAAAACCGCGGCGACTTGAATTCGGCGAGACAGCTATTTTTGAAATTGGCAGAGGAGGATTGTAAATCGACCGCAATTTTTGCCGTATTGGGACACATCTGCTGGGATATGGGACTTTTAGATGAAGCAGCATCTACTTTCAGACATGCAATTAAATTGTCACCTATGCTGGAGGCGGTTTCTTTGGGCCTTTTTCATACTTTATGGGAATTAGAGAAACGCGCAGAAGCTCTCGAAGAAATCAAACGTTTCCAAGCCGTTGCTGACTCCGAAGATTACCGGCAGATTATCCGCGAAATAAATGAAAAGTCGAAATGACAGTCCTCTAATGCCTCGCACTGTCATAAATCCATCGGTTGTAAATCGCCTGAAACTACGCATAAAAGCGGCAGCGGAAACGGCGGTGCGCTCCGGTCATCCATGGATTTTTTCCGGCGGCATCCTGGAATCCAATCGCGCGGGACAAACCGGAGAACTCGCCGTCATTTTTGACCGCCACGATAAATTTTTTGCCATCGGATTTTTCGACGCCGACTCGCCGATTCGCGTCCGGATTTTGCACGTCGGAAAGCCGCAAACCATTGATTTTAATTGGTGGGAATCGCGATTGGAAAAATCGCTCGCTCTTCGCCGCGATTTGTTTGACGCGCAAACCACCGGCTTCCGGTTGATTCACGGCGAAAGCGACGGCTGGCCGGGCTTGGTTTTGGATAAATATAATTCCGCGCTCGTGCTGAAAATTTACATGGCCGGGTGGCTGCCGCGGCTGGATGAAATCCTTCCGCTGTTCCAAAAAAATATCGCATGCGAGCGCATCGTTTTACGCTTGAGCCGCAACATTCAGGCAAATGCCGAAAAGCAATTTCAACGGCGCGACGGGCAAGTTCTTTTTGGTTCAACGCCGGACGGCCCGGTGATTTTTGCCGAGAACGGCGTGCGCTTTGAGGCCGATGTTGTGCGCGGACAGAAAACCGGATTTTTTTTGGATCAGCGCGAGAACCGCCGCGAAGTTGAATTGCTGGCGCGCGGCCGGCGCGTGCTGAACGCCTTCAGTTTTTCCGGCGGCTTCTCGGTTTATGCCGCGCGCGGCGGCGCAAAATCCGTGACCGATCTGGACATCAGCGACCATGCCCTCGAATCGGCGAAACGGAATTTCGCGCTGAATAAAAATGTCCCCGGCGTGGCCGCATGCCGGCACGAAACCGTGCAGGCTGACGCGTTCGCATGGCTCGCGTCCGGCGCGGAAAAATTTGATTTGATCGTGCTCGATCCTCCGTCGCTGGCCAAACGCGCGGCGGAACGCGAAGCCGCGATTCGCGCCTACAAACGGCTGAATTCACTCGGCATCGAAAAACTGGCGCGCGGTGGAATTCTTGTGGCCGGCTCGTGTTCTGCGCACGTTTCGGCGGTGGAGTTTTTCGACGCGATCCGTCATGCGGCGATGAAGTCAGGCCGAAAATTTACCGAATTGAAAACATTGCAGCATCCGCCGGATCATCCGGCCGGGTTCAAGGAGGCCGAGTATTTGAAGGTGATTTATCTGAAATTTGCGACTTAACCTTTGCGCGCCGCTTTGCCTTACGACACCATCGGCGCATGATCCAACAACGGTGGCTCCGCATCATTCCGGTCGCGCTGGTCATGTATACGATTTCGTATGTGGACCGCACGAACGTCTCGCTCGCACTGGATCCCAAAATCTCGACCATGATGCAAGACCTGCTGATGGACGACCGGATGAAAGGAGAAGCGGCGGGGATTTTTTTTCTCGGTTATGTTCTGCTGCAAATGGCCGGCGGCCATCTGGCCGGAAAATGGAGCGCAAAAAAACTGGTCAGCCTGTGCCTGGTTTTTTGGGGCGTGTGCGCCGTTGGCTGCGGACTGGCCAAAACATTTTACCAGTTTGAAATCGCGCGCTTTCTGCTGGGCGTTTCCGAAAGCTGCGTGTTTCCCGCGACCGTTGTTTTGCTCGCCCACTGGTTTCCCAGCGCCGAACGCGCGCGGGCCAATGCGTTTTGGAACCTGTGCCAGCCGCTTGCCGTGGTCGCTTCCGCGCCGGTCACCGGCTGGCTGCTCGGCGCGTATGGCTGGCAGACCATGCTGATTTTGGAAGGCGCGCTGCCGTTCGTCTGGCTGCCGGTCTGGTGGTTTTTCATCAGCGACCATCCGCGCGATGCGAAATGGATTTCGCCGGCAGAAAAAAACTTTTTGGAAACAACTTTGCAGGACGAGGCGGTGCAATTGGAGCCGGCGGGAAAAATTCCGTTCTGGCACCGGCTCGCGCGGCGGGAAATTTTGGTGATGATTGTGATGAATTTTCTGCACAACTCCGCGGCCTACGGCTGCATGACTTTTTTCACGGACGGCTTGAAGTCGAAAAATTTCAGTCCGGTGCAATATGGTTTTTTGTTCGCCGCGCCGTATGCCGTCACCGCCATCGTCATGGTGCTCAACTCGTGGCACTCGGACAAAACCCGCGAACGGCGTGGCCACGTCGCGCTGGTTTATACGTTGAGCGGCGTAAGTTTGATTTTGAGCGTGCTGACGAAGGAGCATTTCTGGCTGTCCTACGCTTTCATGTGCCTGGCGATTCCCGGGCCGTTCGCCGCGCTCGCGCCGTTTTGGGCGATCCCGACCGAGACCTTGCCGCGCAATGTTTTCGGCCCGGTCATCGGTCTCGTGAACGCGCTGGGAAACACGGGCGGATTTGCCGGACCTTTCATCGTCGGCTGGCTTGCAAAAAAATATGGCAGCACGGCGATTCCGTTCAACGCCTTGGGAATTGGCATGCTGCTCGCCGCCGCGCTGGCGTTCTTGCTGCCGAAAAGCGCGGCGCAAGTTCAAACCGAAACCGCGATTCCAAAAACCTGAACGCGTCTGCGGCGCGATTTCAGCGCGAGTGTTGCAGGAACCACTCGAACAATTCCGGGTTCGCGTAAGTTTGCGTCCAGCAGTCATGCTGCGATTCGGGATAGATCGTGAGCTTCACTTCGTGCGTGCCGAGTTTTTTCAGATAGTTGACCATGCGCTCTGACTCCTCCGGCGGAACGACGGGATCTTTGCCGCCGTGAAACGCCCAGATTGGCAGGCTGACGAGTTGCGATTTGTCCGCGAGCAGCGGCGTGATGAAATCGCCGCCGCCGCAGATCGGCGCAATGGCTGCAAATCTTTCTGGATGACTCAAGCCGAGGCTCCAGGTGCCAAATCCGCCCATGCTCAAGCCGGTCAGATAAACGCGGTTTGTGTCCACGGCATATTTTTTCTCGATGTCATCCAGCAGCGCGAGCAGCAGATCATTCGACCAGATTTTCCCTTCCGGGCATTGTGGCGAGACAACCATGAATGGAAAATTGGTTGCGGTGGTGTCAATTTTCGGCGGCCCATGTTTGGCGACGAGCCAGATGTTTGTGCCGCGCTCGCCGGCGCCGTGCAAAAATAAAATCAGCGGCCAGCGTCTGGTGGAATTGGCGTCATAGCCTTGCGGCAAACACAGCAAATAGTCGGCGGCCAAAACTTGTTTGCGTTCGAGATGGAATTTTTGGGCGGTCTGGCCGGGTTTCATGGCGGTGGAATTTTTCAGGCTGGTGCAGGCGGCAAGTCCGAGCAGCAGCGGCAGGAGCAAAAGTGGATTTGGTGTTTTCATGCGTCACATAATTTTCAACTTCGGCAAATCCTGCGAATCAACCAGGCCGACCGGTTCCTGCCTTGCGTTCACGACGATCAAATCGTCAATGTTGCGCTGGTTGAAAATTTTCAGGGCTTCAACGGCCAGCGCGTTTTCACAGATGCAGATCGGATTTCGCGTCATCACTTTTTTGAGCGGCTGCGCTAAAAGATTTTCGTCCGAGGCCATGTGACGGCGAAAATCGCCGTCAGTGAAAACGCCTGCCAGTTTTCCGCGCGCATTGACGACGCTCAAGCTGCCGGACTTCGCGTGCGTCATCACGAGCAACGCTTCCTTGACCGAAATTTTTTCGTCCGCGATCGCGTTGCGATTTCCGCTGCGCATGATGTCGCCGACTTTGAGCAGCATCGCGCGGCCAATCGCGCCGCTGGGATGATACCTGGCAAAATCTTTTTTCGTGAAGCCGCGCGCCTCCAGCACAGCCATCGCCAGCGCGTCGCCCATGACGAGCATCGCGGTGGTGCTGCTCGTCGGCGCGAGGTTGAACGGGCAAGCTTCCTTGGGCACTTTGACGTTGAGCGAAATGTCGCTATGTTTCGCGAGCGATGATTTCAAATTGCCGGTGAATGAAATGATTTTGACGGAAAATCTTTTCAGCGCGGGCAGCAAATTAAGCAATTCCTCCGACTCGCCGGAATAACTCAACGCGAGAATCACGTCGCCGTCATTGACGATTCCCACGTCGCCGTGCAGCGCGTCCACGCTGCTCAAGACCACGCTCGTCGAGCCGGTGCTGGTCAAAGTCGCGGCAATTTTTTGCCCGACGTTGCCGGATTTGCCGATGCCGACGACAACAATTTTTCCGCGACGCTTGACGGCTTCGATAATTATTTCAACCGCGTCTTCAAACGAATCATCAAGCTGTGCGCGCACTTTTTGGAGCGCGGACAGTTCGATGTCAAAAACTTCGCGGGCTTTGGCGAGATGATTCACAAGCGAGTCGAAATTTTCTGATTAAGCAGCCTGCACTTCAATGCGCGCGCGATAACCCAATTTGTGCAAAAAATTTTCGCAATCTTCCCAGCGCAAACCAAATTCCGCCACGTCAGCCAAACCCAAACGCCCCACGATGTCGGCAAGCAATTCGGCGTCGCGTTCGTCAAAGTCCGCGTCCATCATCGTTCTTTCGGCCCAGTCCACAAGGCCGGCCTGCGAAGCTTCGCCGTGCAAATAGGCGGCGAGTTTTTCCGCGACAGTTTGGCGGGTCACTTTCATGCCTCGAAATTACACGCTTTGATGGCCGGAGTCGAAAGCAAATTTTCCGTGGCGCGCCAGTAATTTGCCGTTGCGGCCATAAATTTCCTGCCAAAGACGAATGGTTTTCTCCGCCATGTCCACTTCTTTGCAGTAATGGGCAAAGCCGCCGGAACGACCGGAAATTTTTCTAAAATAAATTCTGCCGCCGCCGGACAACTCTTGCCATTGGTTAAATGCCTTCTCGTTTTGCAGTCGAGTTGCCATGATCGGCTCATTCCGTGTTCGGATATGAGCCGAGGATTTTCACAAAGTTGCAGTGCTGGCCGAGAATTTTAATCGCGCCCGCAACTTTTTTCTCCTGCGCGTGCCCGTCGCAATCAATGAAGAAAAAATATTCCCACGCCTTGCGCTTGCTTGGACGCGATTCGATTTTCGTCAGATTGATTTTGAATTTGCGGAATGCGGCGATGGCTTCGTGCAATGCGCCGACTTTGTCGGAAACGCTGACCATCAGACTCGTGCGGTCGTCGCCCGTCGGCGGACTGCATTGGCGACCGAGAACGAGAAAGCGCGTCGCGTTCGCGGCGTTGTCCTGGATGTCCTGCTCCAGAATTT
>Ga0209483_1002003_pt1 | contig 14766 bp, 8 predicted proteins | sample NGEPerA_FD_184508 | JGI IMG/M metagenome (GOLD analysis project Ga0209483, IMG submission 184508) | Arctic peat soil microbial communities from the Barrow Environmental Observatory site, Barrow, Alaska, USA - NGEE PermafrostL2-A... | ecosystem: Environmental > Terrestrial > Soil > Wetlands > Peat... | reverse complement strand
AATGAGCTGTAAATCCGAATCTCTCTTGTGTACACTCTGTCATCAAAGGCCGTCCTTTTTCTGTTTTATAACTTCGTCTGACAACGCTGTTATGACAGAAAATACGGCCTTTTGCTATATATTTTTTTGCCAATACATAATCGCTCGTGAGAAATCCGGGCTAGGGTCGCCACTTTCGTTTGCATCCGGCGAAACAGGTGAGGCCGGTGCCAAGCAGGAGAAGACTGGAAGGTTCGGGGATGGGGCTGGTGTTGTTGTTGACTGTGGTAATGCTGAAGTTCTGCGAGCCCAGGAAGCCGGTCTCATCTGGTCCTTCGCCGCCAAACAGGGAAAACGTGCCGAGGTAGGTGCCGGTTGGGATGTCGTTCGGCAGAGTGATAGCAAATATCACGCCGAAATCGTCTTCGTCGGGAAAGAAAAACTGGTTGAAGTTGAGGAACAAGCCGCTGTCGTCGATGATGAGTGGTCCCTGTAGCGAGAAGGAATCGGAGTCGATCCACAGGAAGTCATTGTCGTCGGTGTCCTCGAGCCGTCCGACGAAGCTGACGGTGTCGCCCGGGTTGGCGGTCTGTGCCGGGCTGAAGAGGACGAAGTTGAGGTCGAAGTCGTCGGCGCGCGCTGCGGACGAAAAGGACATCGTCAGCAGGAGCGTGAATAGAGTGAGGAACAGTGTGCGTTTCATTTCTTTCTCCGTAGTGGGTTCGAATGCGAATTTTGTTCGTTGCGAGGATTAGGGGAGCGTGGCGTAGCCCGTGCCGCCGAACGATCCGCCGGTGTAGGTACCCGCAATCTGCTGAATGACTGAAGCCCCTGAAGTACCGGCGGTGAGGGGGACGGAGATCGTCACGACCACCGAGCCTCCGGCGGGGATGCTGCCGATGGCCTTGTTGGCGGGGGTTCCGGCTACTGCGTGGAGCTTGACGCTGGTCAGGACAACGTTGGTGGCGGTTGCTCCGCCGCTGTTGGTGATCGTGACGTTTACGTGATAGGTGTCGCTGCGGGCGATGGTCGCTGTTGCAAGCAGTTTCACTGGCGCGTCCGGGACCTCGTATGGAGTGATGTAGTAGGCGTTGGTGAAGAGGGTGAAGATGTAGTTGGCCGCATGCAGGGTGCCGAGCGAGATGCTGATCGGATAACTGCCTACGGGGCTGCTGGTAGTTACGGTTGACGTAAGGACCGGGGCGCCGCTGACCACGCTTGCCGTTTCGCCGTAGACGAAGCCGGTGATGGTGTAGGTCAACGGTACGAGCGGGAGTGTGGCTTCCGATGTGGCGCTGTTGGCGGCGACAATCAGGGCGGCAGGCGTGATGTTGAAGCCCTTGGTTGTTTCCGTCGCCGGGAGCCAGAGGTTAGGGCTGCCGGCCTGGTTCGCCGCGATGACGACGGGGCCGATGCCGGTGATGTGGACCGTGTTGCCGCTGATGGTCGCGTTGCCCGACTTGACCGTGAGGGTGACCGGGAGACCGGAGGTGGCCGCCGCTGAGACGTTGAAATCGGGGTCGCCGTAGACGTGGTTGGGGATGGGGCTGATGACGATCCTCTGCGGTTGCGCCTGGGCACCTACGCCGGAGAGTGCCACATACTGCGGGGAGGCGACGCCATCGTCGAAGAAGCCGAAGATGCCTGTCCGCGTGCCCTGGGTTGTGGGGGTGAAGGTGAGATTGATGTTGCAGCTTGCTCCCACGGCGAGCGCGGCGGAGAAGTTGCAGGTGCCACCGGAGGCGAGGGCGAAGTCACCGCTGATGCCGGTGGGGAACTGCGGCTCGAAGTTCATCGGCATGTTGCCGATGTTGGAGAGGGTGACGCTCTCCGGATTGCTGGTGGTGCCGATAGGCAGCGACGGGAAGAGCAGCGAGCCGTTGGGCGACATCTCGCGGATCAACTCATGATCGGTGTCTCCGATGTAGAGATAGCCGCTGGGGCTGATGACCGCGAAGTCAGGGAAGGACAGACCGGATTCCGTTGCGGGCAGACCGTCGCCGTTGAAGAACTCGGAAAGCTGGTTGCCCGCGACCGTGGTGATGATACCGGCGGTGTCGATTTTGCGTACCGTCCAGTTGCCGCGCTCGACGACGAAAATGTCGCCTGCGGCATCGAGGGAGATGCCTTCCGGGAAGCTGAGCGTGGCAGCGGTTGCGAGACCGCCGTCGCCGCTGTAGCCCAGAACACCGTGCTGGCCGGCGATGGTGGAGATCTTGCCGGTGGCCGCGGAGACTTTGCGGACGACGTAGTTGTTGGTGTCGGTGAAGAAGACGTCGCCGGCACTGTTGACGGCAACACCCTGTGGTTCATTGATTTGTGCCGAGGTTGCCAAGCCGCCGTCGCCGGAGAATCCGCCGGGAGAGTTGAAGTTCGTGTTCAGCGATTGAACGCCCGCGATGGTGGACAGGACGCCGGACGTGCTGATCTTGCGGATGAGGTTGTTGCCCTTCTCGGCGAAGAACATGTTGCCGGCGGTGTCGAAGGTCATGCCCTGGGGGTTGCAAAGTAAGGCTTGCTTGGCGGCTGTGCCATCCGCGCTGTAACCGCACGAGGTGCCGAACGGAGGAACGCCTACGCCGAGGCCGGCGAACGTTGATATCTTGCCAGCGGTATTGATGAGGCGGATGCGGCCGTCGAAGTCGTCGGCAACGTAGAGGTTGTTGTTCGCGTCGAGCGCGAGCTGGCCTACCTGGGGCATGGAAGCCGCGGTGGCATCGCCGCCGTCGCCGCCGATGATGGCCGTGCCGCAGTTGGAAAAGGTGCCGCCGATGATGCTTTGCAGACCGGTGTTTCCGTCGATGCGCTCCACCAGGCAATAGGCGGATTCAGTAAAGAAAATGTTGCCGGTGCTGTCCACGGCCAGGCCGGAGATCTGGCTGAGACGGATGGAGGTGGAAGGGCCCGTGGCGGCTGGGCCATCCGAGGTCTGGGTTGGGGAGTAATTGCCGCCGACGATGTATAGCTGCCCGGATGTCATAGCCAGCGCCGAGCCGAGGCCGGTGCTGGTGAGGGTCAGGACGAGGGTGCCCGGAGTATCGTTGCTCGCGATGGTGAGAGGCAAAGAGCGGATGCCTTCAGCAGTTGGCGTAAATACGATGTCCAGCGTGCAGGAGTTGGAGAAGCCGGCCTGGAGGACTTTTCCGCTGACGCAGGCGTTCGGGTTCGCAAGCCCTCCCGGGTACAGCGCGAAGTCACTGTTGAGGGTGATCGGGCCGAGCTGAACGTTGGTGGCGCCGAGATTTTCGAGCATGAGCCGCTGCGGCTGCGAGGTTGCGCCGAGCTTGGTCTGCGGGAAGCGTTCGTTGTGGAGCGGGACCTGGTAGACGGCGTTGGTTGAGGAAACGGCTATGTACAGATTGCCGAGATTATCCGCGGCCACGCTGCTGGGGGAAGAGATACGGGCGTGGTCCGCTTGCGTGCCGTCGAGCACCAGGCCGGACAGGCCGCTGCCGATGGGGGTCGAAATGATGCCGGCGCTGTTGACAACGCGCACGACTGCATTGCCCGCATCGGCGATGTACACGTTGCCGGAGGCATCCACGGAAAGTCCTTGCGGCACTGAAATCTGCGCGGCGACCGCGGGACCGCCATCGCCGCTGAAGCCGGAGACACCGTTGCCGGCAAACGGGGTGATGATTCCGGAGGCGTTGACCACGCTCACAGTCGCGAGGTTGCGGTCGGCGATGTAGAGATTGCCGTTGGTGTCGACCGCGACCGCAGTCAGGTTGGCGAACTGCATCGCGGTCGCGGGGCCATTGTTGGCCGCGGCGGCGGTAAGCGTGCCGCCGCCCGCCCAGGTGGTGATGATGCCCGCGGTGCTGACCATGCGGACCGTGTTGCTGAGCGAATCGATGACGTAAAGATTGCCGAGAGCGTCCGAAGCGATGCCTCCCGGAACGATCTTCGCGGAGGTTGCGAGGCCGTTATCGCCGCTGGAACCGGCGCCATTGCCGCCGACGACCGTGGAGATGATTCCCGCGGGGGTGACTTTGCGAACGTCGAAGCTCTGTGGGTCGGAGATGTAGACGTTGCCGGCGGAGTCGACGGCGAGGGAGGTGGGAGCCCTCAGACTTGCGATGTTGGCGGGACCACCATCCCCGGCCGAGCCGAAGGCTGTGGTGCTCCCGGCAAAGATCGTCGCTGTTTGCGTGGGTGAGACCTTGCGGACGACCTTGTTGTTGGTGTCGGCTACGTAGAGGTTGCCGGCGGCATCGACTGCAACGCCCTGCGGCTTGGAGAGAAGGATGTTAGCCGAGGTGGGGCCGTTGACGGCGGTGACGTTGTAGATCGGCGGGGTGATATGCAGGCTCTGGGCTTGCGAGAGGTGAGTGCCGGCGACGGCCAGCGCGAATACAGCGGAAAGGGTCAAAAAGCGGCGGACCAACGAAAGGATCAGACGAACAGACGGCATTAGAGGCTCCAAAGAATTTCGATAGAAAACGTAATCTGTCTAGTCTGTGTAGCCCGTTCGGCGGATATTACCGGGGCGACAATATTTTTTAGGGGTGGACGGCTTTTAGGTAGGGATGAGTTGGTAGGATGGGGCACCACCCCGGAGCACATCCCATGAACGTACGGGCACAACTTTCTTTCGCCTTGCTGCTGTTAGCTTCGGTGCTCTGCGCTGCGGGGCAGGCGGTAGCGCCCGCTCTGGCGCAACCGCCGGTGATCAGCGACAGCGACAAGGCGTTCGCGGCATCGTTGGCCGCGATGCCGCTCGATCAGGCGAAGGCTGCCATTGCGCAGGCTCCGGCTACGCAGGTGACTCTGGGTGCGGCGTGGGCGCTGCGGAAGATGGGCGAACCGTTCATGGCGAAGCAGCCGGAACTGGCGCTTCCGTTGTTTGTCGAAGCACTGGATATTTCGACGCGGGTGGGTGATCGAAAACTTAGCGCCACGATGACCTATCTGGTCGGCAATGCATATCGGTTTTCCGGCAACGCGGATGAGGCGCTGGCGAGTTACAACCGCGCGGAGCCGCTGTACGTAGAGGCGGACCTGGTACCGGACGAGATGGGAAGGCTGCATACGCAGCGTGCCGTTCTGCGCATGGATGCGGGCGATCTGGACGGGGCCGTGGATGATGGCAACAAGGCTATCGCGGAGTTCAGGCAGGCCGGTGACGACGCAGGCATAGCCCGTGCGCTGAACAATTTGGGCAACGCGGAACTGGCGCAGGCGAAGTTCACCCAGGCGAGACAGCATTACGAAGAGGGCCTGGTGCTGGCGCGCAAGAGCCATCAGCGCCTGGGCGAAGCATATTTGCTGAACAACATCGCTAACACCTACCTGCAGGAGGAAAATCCGTTGTTGGCTACGGAATATTGTCTACAGGCGATCAAGATCAAGGAAGAGGTAGGCAACAAGGACGATCTGGTGAGTTCTGTAGTGAACCTGGCGAGGATTTACCAGCACTCGGGCCGGATGACGGAAGCCTTACAGACGGTGCAGCGGGCGTCGGATCTGGCGAGCGAGACCCACAACCCCACGACGATGTCGGTGGTCCTGGCGGAGTGGGGTTCGATCGAAGCGGAGCAAAAGCACTACACGGTTGCCCTGGGGAAGCTGCGTGAGGGTTATGCACTGACGCAACAGGTCGGTGACCAGATGCACGGCAACGACCTGCTGGTGTTGGTCGCCGAGGTGGAGTTGGACAACGGACAGTATGCCGACGCGGTCCGCGACGGGACCTCAGCACTGGAGTTTGCGAGGCTGATGGGTTTTGAGAAGAATGCTGGCGTGTCCTCGGGCCTGATCGGCATGGCGCAAAAGAAGCTGGGCAAGATGGCAGCGTCTCGAATAGCGTTCGAGGAGTCGATTGCGGCGGTTGAGCGACTACGGGAAGATGCGGCCGGTGGCGATCAGGCAGCGGCACTGTATTTCTCGCATCAGGTGGACTCCTACCAGGCGCTGACTGCGGTGGATGTGGCCCAGGGCTTGTGGGAGCAGGCTTTTGTGACTTCGGAGCGGCAGAAGGGACGGACGCTGCTGGACGTGCTGACTCGCGGAGGGGCCGCAGCGGAGAACGACCTGACGGTGGATGAGAAAAACCAGGAAAGTATCCTGAACGCGCGGGTGGCGAAGCTTTCGCAGCAGAAAACGTCGGCGGCGTTGGAGAAGACGCCGGATGCGGCGCGGCTGGCTGCGCTCGACCGGCAGTTGAAGACGGCGCACGATGCGGTCAGCGTGTTTCACGAGCGGGTGTCGGCGGCGCATCCGGATGCGGGAAGGCATCGTGGAGAAGCAGCGTTGATCACACTGGCGCAGACGGCGGAGTTGCTGCCCTCGCGGTCGACGGCGGTGCTCGAATATGAGGTGACCGAGGACGCGACGTACCTGTTTGTGCTGACGCGCGGGCCGAACGGTACGGTGTTGCACGGGTATACGATCGGCGTCGGTCAGGCTGCGCTGGGCAAACGAATCGGCGGATTTCATACTGCGCTGATGTCGCGCGACCCGGGCTTTGCCGGGGCTGCGGCGAGCTTGTATCAACTGCTGGTTGGGCCGGCGGCGAAAGATTTGGCGGGAAAACGGCGACTGATTATCGTGCCCAGCGGAGAGCTGTGGCACCTGCCGTTCCAGGCGTTGCAGGATTCCGCGAAACATTATCTGATCGACGACTTTTCAGTGTCGTTTGCGCCTTCGCTTTCCGTGTTGCGGGCCTATGCAGCACGGCGGGGTGGGGCTTCCGGATCGAAGCTGGTTGCGTTTGGCGATCCGGCGAACGATTTGCCGGAGGCTGCGCATGAAGTCGAGGCAGTGGCCGATTTGTATGGACGGACGCACTCGACGGTGTTCGTGCGAGGGGCGGCTACGCTGGCGAACTATCGCGTCGCAGCGGTGCCGGGCGAAGGGCAGGAAATTTTGCTGGCGACCCACGGTGTGTATGACGATCACAGCCCGATGGACTCGTACCTGGTGCTGGCGTCGGGGGACCCGGGCAAGGGCAAGACGGTGCAACTGGATGCCGGACAGATCGCGGCGACGAAGATCAAGGCCAGGCTCGTGGTGCTTTCGGCTTGCGACACTGCAGAAGGAAAGTACGAGGCGGGCGAAGGCCTGATCGGGCTGGGGTGGTCGTTTCTCGCGGCGGGAAGCGAGTCTGCCGTGGCCAGCCAGTGGCGTGTGGAATCGGCGAGCACAACGGAACTGATGATCGCTTTTCATCGCGGCCTGCGCCAGAACATGGGCCGTGCGGCCGCGTTGCGCAGCGCGGAAATGACGCTGGCACGCGATCCTCGCTATCGGCATCCGTTCTACTGGGCCGGCTTTGTGCTGCTCGGCAACGACTGAGACGGCAGCGAGTTCGCAAGGTCCCGCACGATGGGTGAGTCGGGGTTTTCCTGCTTGAGGACCGAGATTTCGCCCCGCGCGAGGCTGGTCATTCCGTTCTGCGCATAGAGGATCGCCAGCAGCAGGTGAGACGGTTGCGCCCCCGCGATCCTTGCAAGTGTGGAGGTGCCTGCGACTGTGAAGCGGGCTTCCGGCGCAGGTGGCCGCGGCGATTGCACGATGCCCGTGGGTGTCGTCGCTTTGATCACCCAGGTGTAAGTTTGTCCAGGTGCGAGCGGGCTTGCAATGGTCCACGAAGACTGTGTGAGCGCAGGACTTTGCGCGACCAACTGGAACGCCTGGTTGTAGACGAAAACCTGGTAGCCGGTCGCATCGGGCAGAGCTTGCCAGCTGAGTTGCGGCGCTTGCAGCGTGATCTCATCGACCGGGGTAAGTGGAGCAAAAGCTTCCGGGAGGGCCGGGCGGCCACGCATAGTACTGGCCGTCTGCGCGGGTTGCGAGACTACGGGCAGATGGTGAGAGGAAAGCGAGGTTGCGACAAGTGCAGCATCGTCGGGGGAGAGACCGTTAGTGCCGGTGAGTCGGCCTTGTGAAGTGAGGCCAATCTGGCTGTCGCCATCGCGCAGTTCGGCGACAAGTTGCGCCGGAGCCGGGGATTGGTGGTGCATGGAGTACCCGGCAAAGGCTGCAACGGCGATTCCAGCGGCTGCGGCGAGCGACCAGACGGGCCAGGCGATGACTTTGGCTCGGTTGGAAGCAGTCGCCGACGTAACCAGCGCGGGCGGAAAAGCAAACCGGCGGGCATCGTCAACCTCAGCCTGGCATTTGGCGCAGGATTTCAGGTGGTCATGCACTTTGGCGGTGAGCGTTGTGTCCGCCACGACATCGGCAATCTCGTCTTCACTCAGATGGAGAGTGGCATCCTCGCCGAGGAAGTGCTCTAAAGACCCGGAAGCAGCCATCATCGCCCCAACTTGCTCGCGGCACCTTTCGCAGTCGCAGAGATGGTCGCTGAGACTGAGCATCTCTGCGGGGGGCAACTCGCGGCGGCGAAAAGCATGCAGGGTTTCGGGCGTTGGATGCATCGTATTGTCTGGGTTGTGGGTCAAAATTGCCCCCTTATTACCGTTTGCATGACTTATTCCGCCCCCATGCGGCGAAATAGACGTTCTCGAGCGCATTTGCGCAAGTTAATGACCTGTTGACGGGTGATTTGGAGCCGCTCAGCGATTTCCATGTCACTGAGTGGCAATCGCGGCCAAAGTTCGGCAAAAGCAAGAGGTTCGATACCAAGCAGATCGGCGACCGCGCGCAGGCTGGCGGTGCCGGTCAGCACCAGGACCGACGTAGCGCACTCGCCATCCGGGTCGCGCAGATTGAGCAGTAGCGCAACGCACTGACGCTGCGGAAGCTGTTGCAACTCAGCCCACAACTGTTCAAGACGGGCGCAGCGATCAGGAGCATGCTCCATGATCGTCTCGGAACTGTACTTGGTATCGACAGACTCCATGGTTTCGGGAGTGTCCTCAACAGCCCATAGCCGAGCGCAGATTTTAGCGAGGTCGTTGAAATAAAGTGGCTGGGCAACGCGGTCGAATATCTCGGCGAGAATCTCCGCAGGCCGGGTGGTCGACCGGACCGCGGCGAAGAATTCGAAGTCGGCGGAGATGGCCGTCTCAACGCCGCGCTGCGAAGATTTCCCGCATCGCCAGTTGCCATCGGAAGCCTGCCAAAGCGCAAACCTCGTGTCCGTCTTGAGCATCGCGCGAAGACGTGTGCGCAGTCGATGAAAGGCAGGATAGCGGCGTCTCGACCAGGCGCTACAGGCACGGCGAGCAACGCCGGCGGCATACGCATCAAGGTCTTCGATGTCGCCCGCGTCGGACTTCATCCGCTCCATGCGGCCAAGCAGCGAAACCATGGCGTCGCTACAGACGTCTTCAACATCTTCGACCGAATGCGCGCGGCGGCGATAGAGTTCCGATTGAACGACGCCGCGCATGAGGCGCGTGATCCTCGCTCCCGCAGCGTTATCGAGGTCGCCATCGATCGTATTCAGGCCGTGCGAGTACGATAACGCCATTGCTTTCGCGGGGTCGGTCCGTTTCCAGATTTCTGGGTGCGAGTAACCTCATCATTTCATGTGCAACGGCATCGCGCTAGATTGGCAGCGACTTTCTGAAAGGCTATCGGTTGCTTCTGAACCGGTTAATCGGCTGTGCTGGAGGCCTATGGTGGCCGAGATCGACCTATCTAAAATGGACTGGCAGATGGAGCTTATTGGCCCCTTGTGGCCCCGCAGTTGGACCCACGACGCCATATCGCCAAGGCTAAGTTGTTGAAAGTAAATGGTCGGGACGACTAGATTCGAACTAGCGACCTCACCCACCCCAAGGGTGCGCTCTACCAGGCTGAGCCACGTCCCGACTTGCTGCGGATGCGCCGGCCGCGAGGCCTGACGCTGGGGTTTTTGCTGCACCTTCAGTGTACACGACACCGCCCACACCTAATGCGTCGGCGCCACGAACTCCTTCGGCAAGTCGCCGCCCGCGCCGAAGAAAAACTCGTTCATCTGCTCCACCAGGAACTCCTGCGCCTCGCGCGTCCACGGCTGTAGGCGGTACTCGTTCAGCAGCATTTTCTGCCGCTCCACCCACTCGCCCCACGCCTTCTGGGACACGTTCTTATAAATCTTCTGTCCGAAATCGGAGTCGAACGGCGGCTCATCCAGCCCTTCCATCTCGGCCTTGTACTTCGTGCAGAAAACCATGTGCGCCATCGTCATTGCTCCTTGCAACCAGTTTACTCGAAGCTGGAAACTCCGCGGCTTTCTATAATCCTCTGGATGGCTTCTCCCTCGCCCAACCCGACGCCCGAACAGCAGATCGAAACCCTCCGCGAAGAGCTCCGCCACCACGAGCACCTCTACTACGTGCTCGACGCCCCCGTCTGGACCGACGCCCAATACGACGCCCGCGTCAACGAACTTCGCCGCCTCGAAGCCGAGCACCCCGGCCTCATCACTCCCGACTCACCCACGCAGCGCGTCGGCGGCAAACCCAAGGAAGGTTTCGCCAAAGTCGCACACTCGCGCCCCATGCTCTCGCTCGACAACGCCTACAACGAGGCCGAACTCCGCGCCTGGACCGACCGCGTCGCCGGCGGCCTCGCAAGCACGGAAGCCGTGCAGTACGTCTGCGAGTTGAAGCTCGACGGCCTCTCCCTCGCTCTGCAATACGGCCCGGGCCGCGGACATGAGGCTGTACTGCTCAGCGGCATCACGCGCGGCGACGGTAGTATCGGCGAAGACGTTACCTCCAACGTCCGCACCATCCGCAGCGTGCCTCTGCACATCAGCGCGAAAGCTCTGAAAGCAGCCGCACTCCCGCAACAGTTCGAAGTCCGGGGCGAAGTCGTGCTCCCGCAAAAGGCCTTCGAAAAAATGAACGAAGAGCGAGTCGCCGCCGGCATGGCTCCCGCGGCCAACCCGCGCAACGCCGCCGCCGGAACAATCCGCACGCTCGAACCCAACATCGTCGCTCAGCGCCGCCTCGAATTCTTCTCCTACTTCCTCCTGCGCTCCGGCGAAAACGCCGGCGACCCGCTCCTGCCCGCGCAGAGCACCGCCCTCGAAGCCCTAAAATCCGCCGGCTTCCTGGTCAATCCCCACGCCCGCACCGTCGACACCATCGACGCCGTGCTCGCCTTCATCGCCGATGCCGAGACCCTCCGCGACACCTTGCCCTACGAGATCGACGGCGTCGTCATCAAGGTGAACACAGTCGCGCAGCAGCGCCGCCTCGGCTTCACCGGCAAAGCGCCGCGCTGGGCGATCGCCTACAAGTTCCCCGCGCGCGCCGGCATCACGCAGCTTGAAGGAGTGCTCTTTCAGGTCGGTCGCACTGGAAAAGTCACGCCCGTCGCCGCGCTCGCGTCCATCTTTATCGGGGGCACAACTGTCAGCCGCGCCACGCTGCACAACGCCGACGAGATCGCCCGCCTCGGCGTCCGCATCGGCGACTTCGTCTCCGTCGAGCGCGGCGGCGACGTCATCCCCAAGATCACGGAAGTCGTCGAGGACGCCACACACCCGCGCGGCACGCAGGAAATCGCCTTCCCCACCATCTGCCCCGTCTGCAAAACCGAGCTGCAAAAAGTCGAAGACGAAGTCGACTGGCGTTGCGTCAACGACTCCTGCCCCGCCCGTCTGCGCGGCGAACTTCTCTTCTGGTCCGCGCGCAGTGTGATGAACATCGAAGGCCTTGGCAAGTCCATGGTCGCGCAACTCCTCGGCCAGAGCGCGTCTCTTCTCGGCGACGACGACGACACCGAAGCACTCTCCGAAATCGGCGAACCCGTCCCCGCCCGCGATCCGCTCGTCAAAACCATCGCCGACATCTACCGCCTAAAAAAAGAGCAGTTGCTCGACCTCGACCGCATCGGCGACAAGACCGCCGACGCCCTCCTCGCGCAAATCGCCCGCTCCAAAGACGCCGGCCTCTCTCGCGTCCTCATGGGCCTCGGCATCCGCTTCGTCGGCGAGCGCACCGCGCAACTCCTCGCGCAACAATTCGGCACCATCGACGCCCTCATCGCCGCCTCGATCGAAGACCTCACCGCCGTCAACGAAGTCGGCCCGCGCGTCGCCGAAGCCATCGTTGAGTTCTTCTCCATCGACAAGAACCGCCAGCTCATCGCCGACTTCAAGTCCCTCGGCCTCAACCTGCAGGCCGAAAAGAAAGTCATCGGAACCGCCCTCGCGGGCCTCACCTTCGTCCTCACCGGAACTCTCCCCACCCTCACCCGCGACGAAGCCAAGGCGCGCATCGAAGCCGCGGGTGGCAAAGTCTCCGGCTCGGTCTCAAAGAAAACCAGCTTCGTCGTCGCCGGCGAAGAAGCCGGCTCGAAGCTCGACAAAGCCATCCAGCTCGGTGTCAAGACGCTCGACGAAGCCGCTCTGCTCGGTATGCTGGATAACGGCACTGGCTTGTCGACGACCCAACCAATACTGGAAACTGGCAACTCGTAACTGGCAACTATAGACCGAAAAGCTGGCAGCCCGCAGCTCGAAGCCGGTAGCTGAAAAGACAACCCAAGCCAATCCACGGAGGAATATGACCTACGAACTCCGTCCCGCACTATGGGAAGACAATCCCTTCCTCGAAGCGTTGTACGCCGACGTGTACGGTAGTGAACTCGCCTCACTATCCCTGCCCGCACCCGCTCTGGCGCAACTCGTGGCCCTCCGATTCAAAGCGGAGCGAATGTCCCTCGCCGCGAAATTCCCCGACTCCGACCACTCCATCATCAGTGTGGGAAACACCGGCATCGGACACCTCCGGCTGAACGAAACGCCCACTGAAATTGAGCTGATCGACGTAGCCCTGCTGACCCCATTCCGCGACGCGGGCGTCGGCGCCAGCATCATCCAACAGTTGCAGGCTTACGCCGCCGAGCGCAGCCTTCCACTGCGTCTCTCGGTCGATCCGCAAAACGCGGCCACACGCCTATTCGACCGCCTCGGTTTCGTCACCATCGCCGCAAACACAGCCCGCGCCGACATGGAGTGGAACGCGCCGCCCTCTGTTTCCAATGAGAAATAGTTTCAATTCTCCCGCGCAAGATGTATAACGCTGCCGTGACCGAAATGCACAATCGCAAGCATCCGAAGCCGGCTCTGAAGTGTCTGGGCGTGCCTGTAGCCGCCATCTTTTCGCTCATCGCGACCGCCCAGCAGCCGTGGCAGCATCTCCAACTCCCAACCGCGGCCGCAGTCCATCAAGTCTGGCAATCCCCACCGCCCGAGTACGGCCCCGAGCCCTACTACGGCCTCAACGGCCCCGTGGATCAAGCCGTTATCGAGCGCGACCTCGACGCCATGCAGGCCCTCGGCTACACCGCCGTCACCGCCCAGGCCGGCTACGGCATGAACCAGCCCTACCTCTCCGAAGCCTACTTCAAACTCTTCCGCACCCTCGTCGAGCAGGCGAAAAAGCGCAACATGCGCGTCTGGATCGTCGACGACGCGGGCTACCCCAGCGGCTTCGCCGGCGGCAAATTCTCCGCGCTCAAACCCGACCTCCGCATGAAGGCGCTCGTCGTCGCGGAGCACATCCCAGTCACCGGCGGCGACCTCATCGCCCACGCCATCAAGCCCGAAACCGTCGCCGTCACAGCGATCAACCAGGCCGACGGCGCCACCATACAGGTCCCCATCGCCAACGCCGCGATCGCCTGGAAAGCCCCACCCGGCAGATGGACCGTCGTCATCGTCGAGCATCAGTTCAGCACCTCGCCCACCCGCTCCGACACCAACCCGAAGCGCGTCAAGGACGACACGCAGTCGCTCGAAGACTACCTCGACCCCGCCGCGACCGAGCAGTATCTCGCCTTCACTCACGCCCAATACAAAAAGTACATGGGCGACGAATTCGGCAAGACCATCATGGGCTTTCGCGGCGACGAGCCCGACTACTCCATCCGCGGCCTGCCCTGGACGCCGAAGTTCTTCGACCGCTTTCAGCAACTCAAGGGCTACGACATCCGCCCCTTCGTCGCCACCTTCATCAGCGCCGCCGGCCAAACCCCAACACCGCTCACCGACCGACAAAAGCGCGCCAAGGCCGACTATTACGACGTCTTCTCGCAAATGTTCCGCGACGGCTTCTTCAAAGTCCAGGGCGACTGGTGCGCCGCCAACCACCTCGAGTACCAGGTCCACCTCAACCACGAGGAGGCCGAACTCCAACTCGCCCGCAGCGAAGGCAGTTTCTTCCGCGCCATGCGTTTCGTCCAAGTCCCCGGCATCGACTCCATCTGGCACCAGATCTTCCCCGACACGATCTCCGACTTCCCGCGCCTCGCCTCTTCCGTTTCGCACGTCTACGGCAAGCCCCGCGCCTTCACCGAAAGCTTCGCCGCCTACCGCCCCGAGCCCACCCTCGCCGACGCGCGTTACATCCTCAATGAGCAGTCCGTGCGCGGCATCAACCTCGTCGAAACCATGTACTACCCCAGCAGCGCCACTCTCGGCGGCCACGGCCCCTCGCCCTACATGCGCGACCCCGCCTACCCGCAACTCCTCACCTACACGCGCCGCATGAGCTACCTGCTCTCCATGGGCCACCCCGCCGCCGAAGTCGCACTTTATCTCCCCACCAGCTCTCTCTGGCTCGGCGACGAAGCATCCGACACCGCCTTCGTCTCAACCGAACGACTGCTCTCCGAACACCAGATCGACTTCGACATCGTCAGCGAAGACGCTCTCGCGACCGACCTCAACGCCTCGCGCGGAACTCTCGAAACCCTCAGCGGCAATCGCTACAAAACCGTCATCCTCCCCAGCGCCGCAATCATCTCGCAGACCGCCCTCGACCGCCTCCACACCTTCGCGAACGACGGCGGCCGCGTGCTTTTCCTCGGACGCACGCCATCGCTCATCTCCGCCAAAACCATCCTCAACGCACGAGCAGCGACCGCAGCAGATTTCCC
>Ga0209483_1002001_pt1 | contig 14768 bp, 12 predicted proteins | sample NGEPerA_FD_184508 | JGI IMG/M metagenome (GOLD analysis project Ga0209483, IMG submission 184508) | Arctic peat soil microbial communities from the Barrow Environmental Observatory site, Barrow, Alaska, USA - NGEE PermafrostL2-A... | ecosystem: Environmental > Terrestrial > Soil > Wetlands >... | reverse complement strand
TGCGCGACACCGTCTCGCACCGCATCATCGCGGTCTACAAGATCGGCGAGCAGCCGCCCCCAGGGAGTTTGCCCGCCGGCTCCCACGGCGGCGATCCATGACCCAGGAGTTTCGCCTGCCGGGCGGGCGGATCGACCGTGGCCGCGTTCTCCGTTTCCGCTTCGACGGGCGCGAGTACCAAGGCCATTCCGGCGACACGCTGGCGTCGGCCTTGCTGGCGAACGGCGTGCGGCTGATCGCGCGCAGCTTCAAGTTTCACCGGCCGCGCGGGATTTTCGCGGCGGGCATGGAGGAGCCGTCGGCCCTCGTCCGGCTTGGCGACGAACCGAACCGCCGGGCGACCGACATCGCGCTGTTCGACGGCCTCGTCGCGGTAAGCCAGCATGCCTGGCCGAGCCTCCGCTTCGATTTGGCGGCGCCGGTCGGCTGGCTCGCGCCGCTGTTCCCGGCCGGGTTCTATTACAAGATGTTCTTCCGCTCGGCGGTGCTGTGGCGGCGGCTGTGGGAACCGCTGCTGCGCCGCATGGCGGGGCTCGGGCTGGCGCCGCGCGAGCCCGACCCGGCCCGCTGCGACAAGACCCACACGCATTGCGACGTGCTGGTCGTCGGCGGCGGCCCGGCGGGGCTGGCGGCGGCGCTGGCGGCCGGGCGCGGCGGCGCGCGCGTTATCCTCGCCGAGGCCGACCGCGAACTGGGCGGCGCCGTGCTGCGGCGACCGGGCGAGATGGCAACCGGCTGGCTCAACGAGGCCGCGGCCGAGCTGACGGCGCTGCCCGAGACGCGGGTGCTCGTCGATACGACCGTCTTCGGCCGCTATGACGGCAACTACCTGATCGCCGCCGAGCGTGGTGCGCGGCCCCGGCTGTGGCATATCCGGGCGCGTCGCGTGGTGTTGGCGAGCGGGGCGCTCGAACGACCGCTGGTGTTTCCCGGCAACGACCGGCCGGGGATCATGCTGGCGGGCGCGGTCGAGACCTACGTCGAACGCTACGCGGTCGCGCCGGGACGGCGTGCGGTGCTGTTCACCAATAATGACGACGCCTACGTCGCGGCGCGGGCCCTGAATTCGGCCGGGGTAACGGTCGCGGCGATCGTCGATCCGCGCGCGGAACCCGGCGCGCCGATCGCCGGCATTCCGACTTACGCGGGCCACGCGGTGATCGCCACCCAGGGTCGCCGGGCGTTGCGCGGGGTGACAATCCGCCCGCTGGCGAGCGGCCCCGCGACAAAGATCGCCTGCGACCTGCTCGCCGTCTCGGGCGGGTGGAACCCGGCGGTGCATCTTTTCGCCCAGACGCAAGGCCGGCTGCGTTATGACGAGGCGCTGGCGGCTTTCGTGCCCGACGCCGCAGACGCCGAGATCGAGCCGGTCGGCGCGGCGCGCGGCAGCTTCGGCCTCGCCGCCTGTCTCGCCGAAGGCGCCGCGGCGGGCGCCCGCGCTGCCGCCGCGTGCGGATTTCCCAGCGGCGATCCGGCGCTGCCGGCCGAGGCGCGGCTCCCTGAGGCTGCAACCCAAGCGATATGGCTGGTTCCCGGCGACGACGGCGGTCGGAGCAGCTTTGTCGATCTGCACAACGACGTGACCGCCGCCGACATCGCGCTCGCGGCGCGCGAAGGCTTTACCGCGCTCGAGCACGTCAAGCGCTGGACGACGCTCGGCATGGGCACCGACCAGGGCAAGACCGGCAACGTAACCGGGCTGGCGCTGCTGTCGCGGCAATTGGGACGGGCGATCGCCGAGACCGGCACGACCACTTTCCGCCCGCCCTACGTTCCGGTCGGCTTCGGGCTGCTCGCCGGGCGCGAGCGCGGCGGGTTTTACGACCCGGTGCGGGTGACGCCGATGCACGACTGGCACGTCGCCGCCGGCGCGGCGTTCGAGGATGTCGGCCAATGGAAGCGGCCGCGCTATTTCCCGCGCGCCGGCGAAACTATGGATCAGGCGGTGCGGCGCGAATGCCTGGCGGCGCGCGATGGCGTCGCGCTGCTCGACGCCTCTACCCTCGGCAAGATCGAGATCTCGGGGCGGGATGCCGCGCGGTTTCTCGACCGCATCTACATAAACCGGTGGAGCGATCTGCCCGTCGGGCGCTGCCGCTACGGGGTGATGTGCCGCGACGACGGCATGGTGTTCGATGACGGTGTCGGCACCCGGCTTGGCCCCGACCGGTTCTTCGTCACCACGACGACCGGCAATGCCGGGGCTGTCCTCGACTGGTTCGAGGAATGGCTGCAAACGGAATGGCCCGAGCTCGACGTCTTCTGCACCTCGCTGACCGAGGAATTCACCAACGCGACGCTGGTCGGGCCGCGGTCGCGCGAGGTGTTGTCGGCGTTGGCGCCGCAGCTCGACCTCGGCGAGTTTCCTTTCATGACCGCGCGCCAGGCCGATGTCGCCGGCATCCCCGCCCGCATCTTCCGCGTCGGCTTCGCCGGCGAACTTTCCTACGAGATCAACGTTTCATCCTCGGCCGGGTTGGCGATGTGGCAGCGCCTGATCGACGCCGGAGCGACGCCTTACGGGACCGAGGCGATGCATGTGCTGCGCGCCGAGAAGGGGTTTTTCATCGTCGGCCAGGAGACCGACGGCTCGGTAACGCCGATCGATCTCGGCCTGGAGCGCATGGTGGCGCGGGACAAGGATTTCCTCGGCCGCCGCTCGCTCAGGCGCGCCGAATTGGCGCGGCCGGACCGCAAGCAGCTCGTCGGCCTGCTGCCGGACGATCCCGCCGCCGTGCTGCCCGAGGGCGCGCAATTGGTCGCCGCGCCCGGATCGACCGCGATGACCGGGCATGTCACCTCGGGCTATTTCGGCGCCCGCCTCGGCCGCGGCTTCGCGCTGGCCTTGGTCGCCGGCGGTCGCCGGCGCCACGGCGAGCCGCTCCTTGCCTGGCATGACGGCCGCACCTTCCCCGCCCGCATCTGCCCGCCGGTGTTCTACGACCCCAGAGGGCGACGCCGCGATGGCTAAGCTGCCCTGGTCGTCGCCGGTCGTCGACCTGCGCGAGGCGCCCCCGGCCCGGCAGATCGGCATGCGGCTCCGCCCGCCGTTCCCGGCGGATTTGGCCGGGCTGGCGCTGCCGCCCGGTGCGAACCGGGTGACGGCGACGGGCGCAATGCGGGTGTTGTGGCTCGGCCCCGACGAATGGCTCGTTGTCGCCGACGGCGAAGCGACGGACCTGCCGGCACGGCTCTCGGGCGCCGCCGGCAGCCGCGCCGCCGTTACCGACCTGTCATCGAGCCGCACCATCGTCGAAATCGGCGGCAGCGCGGCCCGCGATCTGCTCGCCGCCGGCTGCGGCCTCGATCTGCACCCGCGGGCGTTCGCGGCGGGGCACTGCGCGCAGACCCTTGTCGCGCGTGTGCCGGTGATCCTCGACCAGCTCGACGATGCGCCGCGCTACCGGCTGCTCGTGCGCCGCTCCTATGCCGCCTGGCTCATCGACTGGCTGATCGACGCATCTCACGGACTGCAGGGTTGAGCCTCGCGCAAGCGGCCTTGCGCGTGTCGCCGGTTGCGGCCGAGGCGGAATAATGGCTAACCTTATTATCAGCAAGCGAGAGGAGCGGCGATGGCGGCCGGGTGGAGCGAGCAGCACATCGAGTTGGGCGGACTTAAGCTGAGGATCGGTCGCGGCGGCGGCGGCCGGGCGGTCCTCGTGCTGCATCACGATATCGGAACCCTCGACAAACTGCCGTTCTACGAAGCGTTGTCCGCCCGGTTCGACGTCATCGTGCCGAACCATCCCGGTTTTGGCGAGAACTCCGAGCGCGCGTCCTGGATGCGTCATCCGCGCGACCTCGCCGCACTCTATCAATGGCTCCTGGCCGAGCTCGGCATCGAGCGCGCGAGCCTGGTCGGGCTCGGCTTTGGCGGCTGGGTCGCGGCCGAGATGGCGGCGCTGGCGCCGCGCGACTTCCACCGCGTGGTGCTGGTCGGCGCGATGGGGGTGAAGCCGCCCGAGGGCGAGATCAAGGACCAGGCGATCATTTCCTATATCGACTACGCCAAGGCCGGGTTTCACGATCCCGCCGCGTTCGTCCGCAATTACGGCGATGTCTCGACCGACCAGCTCGTCGATTGGGATCTCTGCCGCGAGATGAGCTTCCGCATCGCCTGGAAACCGTACATGTACAGCCCGACCCTGCCGCACTTACTGGGCGGGGTGAAGGCGCCGGCGCTCGTGGTCTGGGGCGACGACGACCAGATCGTGCCAAAAAGCGCCGGCGAGCTTTACGCGAAATCGCTGCCCAAGGCGCGGTTCGAGACAATCGCCGCGTCGGGCCATTGCGTCGATATGGAACAGCCCGACGCGCTCGCCCGCCTCGTCGTCAGCTTCATCGAAGAGAACTGATCGTTGATTGCCCTCTCCGCCCTTTAGGGGGAGAGGGAGGGGACCCATCGCGACAGCGATGGGGAGGGTGAGGTGGGTAACTGCCGGCTCTCTGGAATCCCCCACCTCATCCCGGCCTTCTCCGCCCCCGGGGACGGAGAAGGAGTGAGAAAGGAGACCGCCATGCACGTGATGTATTTTACCGAGCAGCCGATGGCCGCCTACCCCGCCGATATCGGGCTGGAGGCCGGCCACACCGCGCTGATGTTCTCGAACAAGCACTTCGACCCGGTCGCCGGCAGCGAGCTCTATAACCGCTACCTCGAGCATTATATCTACGCCGAGGAGCAGGGCGTCGAAGGCTTCATGCTCAACGAGCACCACAACGCGCCGTTCTGCATGCAGGCGAAGTGCAACATCTTCGCCTCGATCCTCGCCGCGGTGACCAAGAAGGCGAAAATCGTCCTTCTCGGCAACCCGCTGCCGCTGGCCGAGAACCCGGTGCGGCTCGCCGAAGAGCTGGCGATGATCGACATGATCTCGAAGGGACGCCTGGTCTCCGGCTTTGTCCGTGGCGGCGGGCAGGAGCAGCTTGCCACCGGCGTCAACCCGGCCTTCAACCGCGAGCGTTTCGAGGAGGCGCACGACCTGGTCACCGCCGCCTGGTCGCGCCAGGGTCCGTTCCGCTGGGAGGGCACGCATTACCAGCACCGCGTCGTCAACCCGTGGGCGGTGCCGCTGCAAAAGCCCTACCCGCGCGTCTGGATTCCCGGCGTCTTGTCGAAAGAGACGATCATCTGGGCCGCCAAGCAGCGCTATCCCTATATCGCGCTCAACACCTCGATCGAGGCGACCAAGGGCATCTGGAAGATCTACGACGATACCGCGCGCGAGGTCGGCTACGAGTCGGGCCCCGAGAACCGCGGCTACCTGCAGCAGGTCCACGTCTCCGACAGCGAGGAAAAAGCCGAGAAGAACGCCCGCCAGTTCCTCTGGATGCAGGGCGAGTTCACCGGCCTCGCGCATCCGGTATGGGCGAACCCGTCGGGCTATTTCTCGCCGACGCTGCGCCGCAACTTTGTCGAATTCGCGGTCGGCCGGGCGGAAAACCCGCGCGGGCGGCCGACCTTCGAGCAGCAGGTCGCCGACGGCCGCGTCTTCTTCGGCACGCCGAAGACGGTCATTCCCAAATTGCGCCGCGTGCTCGAAGAAACGCGGCCCAGCATCTACGGCATCTGGGGCAATGACGGCACGGTCAGCGACGCCGACGCCCGCACCTGCATCCGTCTCCTCGGCCAGGAGGTGATGCCGGCGATGCGCGAGATCGGCAAGGAACTGGGCCTGAAAGACCCGTTCGAGCTCAACTCGCCGGTGCACCTCAAATACTCGACCGATTTGAAGCAGATGCCGCAAGCTGCGGAGTAGGCCGCAGGGTCTGGAGTAGGCCGCAGGGTCTGGAGTAGGCCGCAGGGTCTGGAGTAGGCCGCAGGGTCTGGAGTAGGCCGCAGGGTCTGGAGTAACGGTGTCGTCCCGGCGAAAGCCGGGACCCACCGTTGGTCACGCTCGATGTTCTACGTCTATCTGCTGTCCAGCAGGCCGAACGGAACATTGTATGTCGGCTCGACCCGCGATCTTCTGAAGCGGGTCGGGGAACACAAGCTGAAGGCGGTGCCCGGTTTCACCGCCCAATACGGCGTCGACCGGCTCGTGTGGTTCGAGCAGCATGAGTCGCTCGAACCCGTTTATATGCGCGAACGGCAGATCAAGGAATGGAAGCGCGCCTGGAAAATCCAGCTCATCGAAGCGGACAATCCGCAGTGGATCGATCTCTACCCGTCGCTCGCCCCATAACGGGAAACTCGGAGCAAGCTGCGCGGTGGGTCCCGGCCTTCGCCGGCACGACAAGCGATTATTCCGCAGCCCGCTTTACCGCGACCGGTTTGCGTCGCCGCCCCTCCGAACGCAGCAGATAAAGCCCGGTCAGCACGACTATCCCCGCGCCGATGACGATCGGCGGGGTCGGCAGGTCACTCCAGCCGATAAAGCCGATGATCGAACCCCAGATGAGGGCGGTGTAGTTGAACGGCGACACCGCCGCCGCGGGCGCATGGCTGAGCGCGAGGGTCGTCCAGTACTGCGACACGCCGCCGATCAGGCCGATCGAGCAGAACAAGAGAAAATCGATGGGCGTCGGCGTCACCCAGTAGAACGGCAGGGCGGGGAGCGCCATCAGGGTCATAAAGATCGCCGTCCAGGTGACGATCGCGGCGGAATGCTCGGTGCGGCAGAGGTCGCGCACGGTCAAGGTGCCGACCGCGTTGCACACCGCGCAGGCGATCGCCGCGCCGGCGCCGGGAGCGCTGCCGGCGCCGCTCGGGTGCGCCATGACGATGACCCCGACAAAGCCGACGCTGACCGCGATCCAGCGCTCGCGGCTGACCCGCTCCTTGATGATCGGGTAGGACAGCGCGGTCAGGAACAGCGGCGCGGCGAAGGTCAGCGCCACCGCGTCGGCGAGCGGCAGCAAATGATAGGCGAAGAACGAGGCGACGTTCGAGCCGCCCCAGATCACCGCGCGGCCGAACTGCCCGCCGAGGCGATTGGTGCGCATCACCGGCAGCCCGCCGGCGCGCATCACCAGGAGGAACGACGGCAGCAGCGCGACAAAGCTGCGGAAGAACACCAGCATCGGGATCGGGTAGGTCTGCGCCAGCCACTTGCCGATCGCGTTCTGGATCGAGAACAGAAAGACCGACGCGACCATGTAGAGGATGCCGAGCCGGATGTCGTCGACCCGCAGCGAGGGCGCGACGGTCACCAAGGGCGACAGTTTGTTATTCCGTCATTCCCGCGAAAGCGGGAATCCAGGGCAAGCGACGAGCGGTTGCCCCTGGACCCCCGCGTACGCGGGGGTGACGAAGAAGGTGACGATCATGGCTAAAGCTGGTCTGGGTCGAACCCGACCACAGTGGCGCCGCCCTTGATCGCCGGCATCAGACTCGGCGCGCGGGCGAGGTAGTGCTCGGCATAGAAGTTCGCGGTGGCGAGCTTTGCAGCGGCGAGCGGGTGATTGGAGGCGCGCGTGGAATGCGCCAGCCGCGCCATCAGCCAGCCGCCCATCACCGTGCCGAACAGGGTGAGGTAGGGCGCCGCGCCGGCGGCGGCGAGCGGCGGGTCGGCCTCGACGAGATAGGCAGTGGCGTCGGTGAGCGCCGCCAGCCCCTCGGCCACCCGGGCGCGGATCGGCGCCAGCTCGGCGGCGGACAATTCGGCCAACCCAGCATCGATCTCGGAGAACAGCTCGCGCGCCGCCTCGCCTGTGTCGCGCGTCAGCTTGCGGCCGACCAGGTCGCCGGCCTGGATGCCGTTGGTACCCTCGTAGATCGCGGCGATGCGCGCGTCGCGCAGATGCTGCGCGGCCCCGGTCTCCTCGATATAGCCCATGCCGCCATGCACCTGGATGCCGGTCGAGGCGATCTCGATCCCCTTGTCGCTGCACCACGCCTTGACCACCGGGATCAAGAGGTCGGCGCGGCGCTGGGCGCGGCCGTCGCTTCCGTCATGCGCCGCATCGATGGCGGCGGCGGCGCAATAGGCGAGCGCGCGCATCGCCTCGGTCTGCGCCCGCATCGAGAGCAGCATGCGCCGCACATCGGGGTGGTGGACGATCGGCGGCGTGACCTCGCTCCGCGCAATGCCGATGGGCTGGCCCTGGACCCGCGTCCGCGCATAGGCGAGCGCGGTCTGGTAGGCGCGCTCGGCGATCGCGACCCCCTGCACGCCGACCAGGAGCCGCTCGGTGTTCATCATCGTGAACATCGCTTCGAGACCGCGATTGGGCTCGCCGATGCGCCAGCCGATCGCGCCGCCGTCCTCGCCATAGGAGAGGACGCAGGTCGGCGAGGCGTGGATGCCGAGCTTCTCCTCCAGCCGCAAAGTGCGGACGTCGTTGGGCGTCGCGGGGCGGCCCTCCGCGTCGAGCAGAAATTTCGGCACCAGGAACAAGGAGATGCCGCGGCTCCCCGGCGGCGCGTCGGGCAGCCGCGCCAGCACCATGTGGATGATGTTGTCGCTGAAATCATGGTCGCCGTAGGTGATGAAGATCTTCTGCCCGGTGATCCGGTAATGCTCGCCCCAGCAATCGTCGCTGGCCGGCACGGCGCGGGTCTTCAGCGCGCCAAGGTCGGAGCCGGCCTGCGGCTCGGTGAGGTTCATCGTGCCGGGCCACTCGCCGGAGACGAGCTTGTCGAGGTAGCGGCCCTTGAGCTCGGGCGAACCGTGCGTGCGCAGCATCTCGACCGCGCCGCTGTTGAGCAGCGGGCAGAGCGCCCAGCCCATGCAGGCCGAGTTCCACATCTCGGTCAGCGGCACGGCGAGCGCCAGCGGCAGGCCCTGGCCGCCGATCTCGGGCGGGCAGGTGATGCCGTTCCAGCCGGCAGCGACGTAGGTGCGGTAGGCTTCGCGAAACCCCGGCGGGGTGCGCACGACGCCGTTTTCGAGGACGCTGCCGATGCGGTCGCCGGGCTGGTTGAGCGGCGCCAGCTCGTTTTCGGCGAAACGCGCCGCCTCGCCGAGCACCGCGTCGGCGATCTCGGCGGCCTCGCCCGACAAATTGCCGACCGTGTCGAGCACGAGGCGCATATCGGCGAGCGGGGCGGCGTAGGTCATCGGCGATCTCCCAGGCCGGCAGCATAGCGGATCGCTGCGGCTGCTCCATCGCGCTATGATCGCCGATGCGACGCGAGGGAGGAACAGCATGGCCGCCGATTTTTCCGGGAAGACGGTGCTGGTGACGGGCGGCGGCAGCGGCATCGGCGCCGCGAGCTGCCGCCAGTTCGCGGCGGCGGGGGCCGCCGTGCATGTCATCGATCGCGACGGCGCGGCGGCCGAGCGGGTCGCGGCCGAGATCGGCCATAATTCGCGGGCGCAAGGCCATACGCTCGATGTCGCGGACGGGCCGGATTTCGCGCGGCTGGCGGGCGAGATCGCGGCGGCCTCGGGCGGCATCGACGTGCTGGTCAATTGCGCCGGCACGATCACCCAGAAGACGCTCGGCACGATGAGCGCTGCCGAATGGGACCGGGTGATCGGGGTCAATCTCGGCGGCACCTTCAACGGCATCCAGGCGGTGCTTCCGCACCTGAAGGCGAAGGGCGGCGGGGCGATCGTCAACATCGCCTCGATCGCCGGGCGGCGCATCTCGTTCGGCGGCGGCGCCAATTATTCGGCGTCGAAGGCCGGCGTGCTCGGCCTCACCCGGCACGCCGCCTACGAGCTGGCGCCCGACCACATCCGGGTCAACGCGGTCTGCCCCGGCCCGACCGCGACCCCCTTCGCCGGCGCCGCGCCGACCCCGGAGCAAAAGGCGCAGAGGGCGAAAAAGATTCCCTTGGGCCGGATGGTCGAGCCCGAGGACATCGCCGATGCGGTGCTGTTTCTCGCCAGCCCGGCCGCCAGCATGGTCACCGGCATCGCGCTCGACGTCGACGGCGGCGTGCTGATCAGCAACGACATCCCGTACGAGGATTATTTCGCGCGGATGAAGTGACGGATCGAGAGGACATCAGCCCCCACCCCGACTCTCCCCCCGCTTGCGGCGGGGGGGGGGATGACAGCGGACAGCGCACCGACACGCTCCCTTCCCCGCAAGCGGGGAGGGTCGGGGTGGTGGTTGCGCGCCCGCGCTATTCCTTCGCCTTGGCGTAGGGCGCGATCAGCTCGCCGGTCTTGTATTGCGCCGGATAGAGGATGGTGACGTGAGAATCGTCGCGGAACTGCTCGATGTCGTTCGACTTGATGCCGTGATATTGCACGAACAGGTTGCGCGGTTCGGTCCACTCGCCGTCGGGGCCGAAGGTCACGTCGCCGACCACGGTCTTGAACGTGTGGCTATGGATGTACTGGGCGAGCTTATCCTCATCGAGCCCGCCAGTCGCGGTGATCGCTTCACCTAAGACCTGCATCTCGGAATAGGCGAAGGGCGGCAGGAAATAGCCCAGCGGATCGACCCCCTCGGCTTTGGCTTTGGGCTGGTATTCCTTGAGGAAATCCCAGATGCCGGGAAAATCCATCGTCTTGGCCGGTTCCCACAATTCGCCGACGACGACACCGTTCAACAGCGGCCCGAGCTGGGTGCGAAACGCCGCCGCCGCGGTGCCGACCATGACCCCGCCAAAGAAATTGGGTGTGTAGTTGAGTTCGCTGATGGCGTGCAGGATGCCGACCGTGTCGGGCGGGTACGAGGCGACAAAGACCACGTCCGGACCGGCCGCCTGCACCGCCCGCATGATCGGCGTGTAATCGACCGTCGTCGGCGGGTAGGCGCGGTCGTAAACCACCCGCAGCCCGGCTTCCTTGGCGTTCTGCCGCGCGCCGTCGAGCGCGTTGCGGCCGAATTCGGCGTCGGCGGTGACCAGCGCGATGGTCTTCGGCTTCGGGTTCTGCGCCATCGCGATCTCGAACCAGCCCTTCGAGAAGGTCGGCTTCGGGTCGGGGCCGAACACCAGCATCGAGAAGTATTTCGGGTAGTGGAACTCGACATTGATCGCCAGCGCGAACAGGCCGAAGAACAGCCGGTTCTTCTGCATGACGATCGGCATCGCCGGCGCCACCATGTTGGTGGCGTAGCCGGAGACCAGCAGGTCGACCTTGTCGATGTCGATCAGCTTGGTATAGATGCCGGGCACGGTCGCGGGATTGCTCTGGTCGTCGTAGAAGACGAGCTTGACCGGGCGGCCAAGCAGCCCGCCCTTTTTGTTGACGTCCTCGGCCCAAATCTGGAAGGCGAGCAGTCCGGTCTTGCCGACCGCGGCGAGCCCGCCGGTCAACGCCATGCTGAGGCCGATGGTGATCGGCGGCTTGTCTTCGGCCTGGACCGAGGACGCCAAAAACAGCAGCGCGGCGAAGGCGGCGAAAAGCGCGTGTCCGAGCCGTTTCATCCCAGCAATTCCTTGGCTTGTTCTTGGGTAAGAAAGCGCGTTTTGGCGCCGCGCAGCAACAAATAGAGCTTGGCGGTTTCTTCCAATTCCTCGACCGCGTTGACCGCGGCGTCGAGGCTCGACCCGGCGACCACCGGGCCGTGATTGGCGAGCAGCACCGCGTGGTGCCGCGAGGCGAAGCCGCGCACCGCCTCGGCGAGCGCCATGTCGCCCGGCTTGTAATAGGGCACGAGCGGCAGCCGGCCGACCCGCATCACGTAATACGCGGTGATCGGCGGCAGCACGTCGTGCGGGTCGATTTCCGCGAGGCACGACACCGCGACCGAATGGGTCGAATGCAGATGGACGACCGCGCCCGTGTCGCTGCGCTCCTCGTACATGACGCGATGCAGAAAGCTCTCCTTGGTCGCAGCGTCCCCGCCGACCAGGTTACCGCCGTCGTCGAGCCGTGAGAGGCGCGCCGGGTCGAGCCGGCCGAGCGAGGCGTTGGTCGGGGTCATCAGCCAGCCACCCTCGACCTTGACGCTGAGATTGCCCGACGATCCGGCGGTGAGCCCGCGCTCGAAGATCGAGGCGCCGAGCCTGCAGATCGCCTCGCGGGCTTTCGCATCGCTCATACCCTCACCCTCCGATCGCTGCGCGATGGGCCCCGCCCTCTCCCGCAAGCGGGCGAGGGGATAAATGCGCCGGCGCCAAAACCCCTCGCCCGCTTGCGGGAGAGGGTGCCGAGCGCAGCAAGGCGGGTGAGGGTCATCGTGTCGCCTCGTCGAACGCCGCGAAGGCGCGCAGGAAGAAGTCGGGGGCGCCGAAATTGCCGGATTTGAGCGCCAGCGCCAGCGCCGGCTCACCGGGGCTGCCAGGGAGACTGACTGTCCACGGCACGCCGGGGTCGATCTGCCGGCCGATGCGGAGGCCGGTGATCTCAAGCGCCTGGACGACAGCGCCCGCGGTCTCGCCGCCGGCGACCACGAGCCGGCGCACGCCGCGCGCGACGAGGCCCCGGGCGATCTCCGCCATGATTCCTTCGACCAGCGTGCCGGCGCGTTCGCGGCCGAGCTTGGCCTGAACCTCGGCGACGGTCTCGGGTGGCGCGGTCGCGGCGAAGAGGATCGGCTCATCGCCGAGCTTCGCTTCCGCCCAGGTTAGCGCCGCAGCGGCGATGTCGCCCCCCGCAGCGGCGGCGAGCGGGTCGATGACGAAGACCGGCGCGCGCTCGCGCATATGGGCAAACTGCGCCAGGGTCGCCGGCGAGCAGGAGCCGGACAGCACTACCGCCTTGCCGCCGATCCTCGGCAGGATGTCGGCGGCGCCGCCGTCGCCGATCAGCCCCTGCCGGCGGAAATTCTCCGGCAGGCCGAGCGCGATGCCCGAGCCGCCGGTGATCAGCGCGAAATCCTTGGCCGCCTCGCCGATCGCCTCGAGGTCGCGGTCGGCGATCGCATCGACGATCGCATGGCGGCAGCCGTCCTCTCTGAGCTTGGCGAAGGCGGCGGCGATGGCGCTTGCGCCCTGGGCCACGGTCCCATGCTGCACGAGCCCGACCTTGCCGCGGCTCTGGCGCTGCAGCACGCGCACCAGCGACGGATCGCCCATCGGCGTCAGCGGGTGGTCGCGCATGCCGGATTCCGACAGCAGCACATCGCCGACGAACAAATAGCCCTTGAAGATCGTCCGCCCGGCCTCGGGGAACGCGGGGCAATAGAAGGTAAAGTCGGCCCCGAGCGCGTCGAGCAGGGCTTCGGCGACCGGGCCGATATTGCCCGAATCGGTCGAGTCGAAGGTCGAACAGTATTTGAACAGTATCTGCCGCGCGCCGGCATCCTTTAGCCAGGCCAGCGCCCTGAGGCTCATCGCCACCGCCTCGCTGGCCAGGACCGTGCGGCTCTTCAGCGCGACGACCACCGCTTCGGCATCCGGCGCCGCCGCGCCGGCGGCCGGCACGTCGATCAGCTGCACGGTCTTCATGCCGCGCCGCACCAGCGTGTTGCAGAGGTCGGTCGCGCCGGTGAAATCGTCGGCGATCGCGCCCAGCACTACCGGCATCCAGCTCCCCTTTGGCCGCCGCCGCACAGTAGCCGCCCACCGCGGAAGCCGCAAACGAGCCGGAGGTTGAACGGCTTCCGGTGTCGCGCGCGTGATAGCCGGGGTTTATCACTTCCCCAACGCAAGGCGGCGGCAACCTCCGCGGGGTGTGCCAGCCTTTTCCAGTATGCGGTCACGCGCCTACTGGCCGCGGGTGCCGGTCTGGCTCTCCTTGACGGCGTACATGGCGCGGTCGGCGGCGGCGAGAAGTTCATCGGCGCCCGTGCCGTCATCGGGGAACAACGCTTTGCCGATGCTCGCCGAGGTCTCGCCGTCTTCCAATTCCGGGATGAGCGCCGCATGCAGATTTTGTTCGAGCCGTCTCATGAGCGCATCGACCCCGGGTGGTTCCATCGCGTCCGGCAAAACGGCAACGAACTCGTCGCCGCCCAGTCGAGCCAGGAAATCCGATGACCGCAGCGTTGCGCGCAATCGCGAAGCGGCCGCCTGCAAAACCCGATCGCCGGCCTCATGGCCGAAACGGTCGTTGACCCCTTTGAACCCGTTCAGATCGAAATAGAGCACGCAGAGCTGCCGGGCCGAGCGCTGCGCTCCGGCCAGCGCCGTCGCCAGCCATTCGCTCAGGTAGCGCCGGTTCGGCAGACCGGTCAGCGCATCGTGCATCGCATTGCGCTCCTCGGCCTTCTGCGCCGCGTCGAGCCTCGCGATCGAGATCGACAGAGCGCGAACCGCGATTGCCACCAGCAGCAAAATCAGCACCGCTGCGCCGGCGCCGAGAAAGTAAAGCCGGTGGAACATGGCCCGCCCCTGCTCGACGAACTGGGTACGCACAGCGCGTTCTTGAGCGATCAGCGAAAACAGCTTGATCCGCAGAACCTCCATTTCCTCCTTCCCGGAGTCGGTGCGCACGATCGCCATCGCGCTGTCGAAGCCGCCGGTCTCGGCAAGCTTCAAGGTCTGGGCCAATTCGTCCCGCTTGGCGTGAGCCAGCCGGCGGATATCCTTTACGATTCCCTCTGCCGCGGTGTCGTCGCGGAAAAGCGCCTCGAAACTCGCGAACATGGCATCGAACGTCTGGTCCTCATGCCGGTACGGTTCCACATAGGCTGGGTCGCGAGTCAGCAGATAACCACGCTGGCTCGATTCCATAACAAGCAGTGTCTCAAAAACTTCGCGCGCGCCGAAAAGTTGCGACCCGATCAGTTCCTGTCGCTGGGCCAGCCTGTCGGTGCGTTGCACGCCAAATACCGCGGCAATCCCGACAATCAGGAGGAGAGCCCCGCATCCTGCGACAGCCAAGAGGCCGTACCGGATACTTTGCATTTAAGAGCCGATCCAGAAAGTTGTTGAGTCAGGGGAATCGGTTGTGATTCGATATGTGGTGCCAGCGATTGAAGGAGGCACCAGATGTGGACGGCAGAACACCGCCGATTGGCGGCTCGCCAGGGTCTTC
>Ga0209483_1002000_pt1 | contig 14775 bp, 33 predicted proteins | sample NGEPerA_FD_184508 | JGI IMG/M metagenome (GOLD analysis project Ga0209483, IMG submission 184508) | Arctic peat soil microbial communities from the Barrow Environmental Observatory site, Barrow, Alaska, USA - NGEE PermafrostL2-A... | ecosystem: Environmental > Terrestrial > Soil > Wetlands >... | reverse complement strand
TGCTGGATTTGGGCGCGGTGCGGGCGGTGTATGTGGCGGGGGACCGGCGGGGCCACTACGAGGCGGTGGCGGAACTGCGCAATCTGGCGGGACGCTTCCTGCGCCAGCAGATTCTCACGAATTTCGAGGACAGCGGGAGCCGGCTGGCGCGCATCGCCGGGGAGGCGCAGAAACTGGAGGGCGAGGAACGCAAATTTGCCGTCGCCCGCGTGAAAATGCTCCGGAGCTGGGAAAAAAACGGGCGGCGCGTGCTGCCTTTCCTGCTGAAAATTTTGGGCGGCAAGTAACGCAAGGTATCAGACCAAAGGCTCATGCCTTGGTGCAAAAACATAACCGCCGGCAACCGGGTTGGCCGGCCGGCGGATCAGCGGCGGAATCGTTTTGCAGAAAAATTTGCGAAACGACCAAGGGCGGCAGCTTGCCGCCAGCTGAATGGCGGCGATGTTGCGACAATGCGTGCGACGCGACAGTGAGGCACCCGACAAATTCAATTTTGCAGTCTGTTTTTCAACCGATTGAGTGGAAGGCAGCAGATTTTTTCACGCTGAACCTCGTGGATTGATTTCAGAATTTCAGTTTTTTTCTTTTGACTTATGGACCTGATCCTTGAACCCGGCCGCACCGAGAAGAATTACTGGCGCGACCTCTGGCGCTACCGCGAATTGTTCATCATCCTCGCGTGGCGCGACATCACCGTCCGCTACAAGCAAACCGTCGTCGGCGTGGCGTGGGCCGTCATCCGGCCGTTTTTGACGATGGTGGTTTTTACGTTCTTCGCCAAAATGGTCAGCTCCGAGATTCCCAAGGACGTGCCCATACCGCTGTTTGTTTTGGCCGCCGTGCTGCCCTGGACTTTTTTTTCGACGGCCATGACCGAGTCCAGCAACAGCCTGATCAGCAATTCCAACCTCATCTCCAAAATTTATTTTCCGCGCCTCATCGTGCCTGCCGGCTCGGTCATCACGAGCTTCGTGGATTTTCTCATCACCTTCGGGCTGATGACGCTGATGATGATGTTTTATCTGTTTGTGCCGGACTGGCATTTACTGGTGCTGCCGCTGTTCATTCTGCTGGCCTTTGGCGCATCTTTCGGCATCGGCCTCTGGCTCTGCGCTCTCAACGTGGAATACCGCGATTTCCGTTACATCGTGCCGTTCATCTCGCAGTTCGGGCTTTTCATTTCGCCGATCGCCATCGCCACTTCCAAGGTTCCGGTCATCTGGCACTGGCACGGTCTGGCAATCCCCGCACGGATGCTTTTCTCGCTCAACCCGATGGTCGGCGTGATTGACGGTTTCCGTTGGGCGTTGCTGCGGGGGGAAACACTCCTTTGGTGGCCCAGCCTGCTCACCTCCATCGTTCTGACCGTTGCCCTCTGCCTTTCCGGCATCTGGTATTTCCGCAAGATGGAACGGACGTTTGCGGACGTGATTTGAAAGGCAAAAGCAGAAGGTGGAAATTGGGAAAGTTGAAATAAATTTCTGTTCGCTGTTTTCCTGATTTGAAATTTTTGACCCATGGAAGTCCGCAGCGTTGAAGCCATCGTCAAGGCGTTGAACCACGCCAAGGTGAAATACCTCATCGTCGGCGGGCTGGCCGTTGTCGCCCACGGCTACGAACGCCTGACCAACGACGTGGATTTGGTCATCAGTTTGAAACGGCAAAACATTATTCGCGGACTCCGCGCATTGATGGGCATCGGTTACAACCTGAAAATTCCGGTGACACCCGAGCAGTTCGCGGATCCAAAGCTGCGCACAAAATGGCGGCGGGAAAAGAACATGGTTGTTTTGCAATTGTGGAGCGACATCCATCGCCGCACACCCGTTGATGTATTCGTCCATGAACCGTTCGATTTTCAAAGAGAATTTTCCCGCGCCCTCTGCGAGCCGGTCTTCGGAGCCGAGGCGGCCTTCATCGTCAGCTACAAAACGCTGCTGCGATTGAAAAAAACGGCCGGGCGCGGACAGGACCTGGTGGACATTGACAAATTGCGCAAACTGGATCCGCACCGGAACAAATCAAAATCGAAACCATGACCCAAAAAGAACTCTACGCGCATCCCGGCTGGCAATGGTGCACTTTTGAAGGCGCTGAATTGCATACGCTGCTGCTCGGCCTGCAGACCACCTTCCGCGAAAAGCTCGAATGGCTGGAGGAGGCCGAGACGCTGGCGCTGCGGATGCGCGCGGCCCGCGAGGCGAAAACCAAAGTTAAAAGGCCGAAATGACTTTGATGGTTTGATTGGCTGGAGTATCAGCGTTTCAATATTTTCCGTTGTATGCGTTTGGAGACCGACAAATCCAAGATTGAATCCTTCATGGTTGCGCTGGGAAAGCGGGTGCGGGGACCAGGACGAATTTATTTCGCCGGCGGCGCGACCGCCGTGCTGCATGGCTGGCGATCCATGACCATTGACATTGACCTCAAGCCCGAACCGGAACCGGCCGGTCTTTTTGAAGCCATCGCCCTGCTGAAAGACGAATTGGACATCAACGTCGAACTGGCCAGCCCGGAACAATTTATTCCCGCGTTGCCTGGCTGGCGCGAACGCAGCTTGTTCATTGCCCGTCACGGTCTGCTGGAATTTTTTCATTACGATCCCCATGCCCAGGCCCTGGCCAAACTGCAACGCCGCCATGAACGCGATTTGCAGGATGTCCGCTCCATGTTGCGGGATGGTTTGATTCAAACCGGCCGTTTGCGCGAACTGTTTGATCTGATTGAGCCACAACTCATCCGTTATCCGGCGGTTGACCCGGCGGACTTTCGCGCCGCTGTCATCCAGTTCCACCATGAAAACCGATGACCTCGTCAGCGGACTGCCGGGTGAAAACCTTGTGCGCCAGGGACTCGCCGATTTCGCGTCCGGCCGCTGCACCATTCCCGGCTGCCTCGTTCGCATGGCGCGGCCCCGGTTAAGCCGTGCCGGGCTGATGCCGCCCGGTGTTCCCGGCCAGTCTGACGAATCCGAACTGGCATTATACGGTCTGCTCAAATTGGAAAAGGGCGACCCTTATTCCCGCTACAATGCCTTGGTGCGCGAGCTGGTGAGTTTTGAAAACGCCCTTGACCGGCGCACTCGTGAAAACCGAAGGTAATAATTGCGAAAGTGGAAACGGAAAAAAGGTGAGCTGAATTTCAGCCTTCTGTTTTCCCAATTTCGTCGCGTTGGCGCATCTTGAACCGGAGATTAGATTGTGAACGAAAGAGCTGGCCGATGGGATTTGGCGGAATTGACGGCAGCCGGATTTTTTGGGAGATTACAACCATGAGACTGGAGGCTGAACAACTCCAAGCCATCCGTGAAGAAATCCGGCAGTCAGACCCGGCTGCCGAGATATATCTTTACGGTTCGCGCGCCGACGATTCGGCCAAAGGCGGCGACATTGACTTGTGGGTGCGCTCGTCGCGCATTACCTATCGTGAAACACTGCGGTTGCTGACTCGCATCAAGGATCGGATCGGCTGGCAGAAGATTGATCTGACCATCAATGCCGGTGAGGACGATGTGCTGGCCCAGTTGGTCGCAGAAAAGGGAGTCCGATTGTGAATGAAGAAATCACCGCCCGGCTGCTCCGCGCGAGCCTGGAGGAACTGCGCCAAGCGCGCGAACATCTGACCTTTTCCGCCCAAAGCGTGGGGCAGCTCGGTGGCGCAGGCAGCGGCCGCTCGGAGGCCGACCTGGAAAAAATCGAGGCCTATGCGGGACGCTTCGCGCGGGTGGTGGATTTGTTGACGAACAAGGTGCTCCGCGCGTTGTTTGCCCATGAACTGGAGCGCGCTGAAACCATGTTGGACCGGCTTAACCTCGCCGAAAAGCGGGGATTCGTGGCCAGTGCCGGGGAATTAAGAACCCTCAAAGAGCATCGCAACCGCATTGCCCACGACTATGCCGGCACCCAGATGGAAACCATTTTTGCGTTTTGCCGGGCCACCCAGGTTCAGCTTGACGCCATCTGCGACCGTGTCAACGCGCACGCGGAACGGCTCCTTTCCGCCGGTGGCTGACCCAAATGGAAAATAGAAAGTGGAAATCGCGAACGTTGAGATAAATTTCTGCTTTCTCAATATCTGTTTTTGATTTGCAACTTTCTGCTTTCCTAATTTCATGTTTCTGCTTTTTAGAAAATGAGCGACGCAATCATAACTGTTTCCAATCTCGGCAAAAAATACTGCATTGCGCACCAGGGCGAGAAGCAGCGCTACACGGCCCTACGCGACGTGCTGGCGGAAAAATTCAAGAGGTTGTTTCAAAATCGAAAATCGGAAATCGGAAATCGGAAATTGAAAGGTAGCGCAGGCGTCTCGCCTGCAGCTTTCGGCATTTCGCCGAAAGAAACAATAAAACCATCACCCGGCGGGACGCCGGCTGAAGGCAACCGGGACGGTCGCGCCCTCAAAACCTCCGACCACTCGTCACTCGTCCGAAGACTTCTGGGCCTGGGGGCTTGCCGAATTCAGCGGAGTCGTTTAGAGTTGCCCCATGCAGATATTGATTAAATTTCCAGACGCCGAAACCGAGCGCCGCGCCTTGGGCAAGTTGATCCCCCGGTTTTCCGGGAAGAGTTGGGACACCGGCGAAACCGCCGTGCCGGCGCCAGCCTTGAGTTTTCTGGCGGAACAGGGCATTCAATTTAGTGTCATCGGTCCCGCCCCTTACGAGTATGTTACGCCGTTACGAGATTCTGGTGCCGTTGGTGTTCAATGACGGAACCCCCGTGCCGGAAGCGTTGTTGGCAGAAACTTTTGCCGAACTGCGCGCCCAGTTTGGTGCCGCCTCGTGGAAAACCCAGGTTTTGAGAGGCGTTTGGGAACAGGAAGGCGCCGTTTATCAAGACAATCTGACCCGGTTTTTTGTGGACGTGCCCGATGTTCCTCAACATCGCCAGTTTTTCAAGGAATTCAAGCAACGTTTGAAACAGCGATTCCAGCAGTTGGATGTCTGGATCACCTCGCATCCGGTGGATGTTATCTAATGCTTGGTCCGGTCGTCCGCAATCTGATTTTTCTGCTTTCCGATTTCTCAATTTCTACTGTTGCATTAATGAGCGACGTCATCATCTCCGTCGAGAATCTCGGCAAGAAATACCGCATTGCGCACCAGGGCGAGAAGCAGCGCTATGTCGCGTTGCGCGATGTCATCGCTAACAAGGTCAAGGGACTGTTTCAAAATCGTAAATCGTAAATCAGAAATCGGATGGTAGCGCAGGCGTCGCGCCAAAAAGAGCAATGGAACAATCATCCGGCGGGACGCCGGCTGAAGGCAACCGGGATGGTCGCGCTCCCCAAACCTCCGATCATTCGCCACTCGTCACTCGTCACTCGTCAGAGGATTTTTGGGCGCTCAAGGACGTTTCCTTCGAGGTCAAGCGCGGCGAAGTGGTGGGCATCATCGGGCGGAACGGGGCGGGGAAGAGCGGAAAAGAAAACGCTGAAAAGCTGAAACCTGAAATTCTGAAATCGGCCAACCAAGACGGAAAAACGGGAACCCATAATCAGATGTCAGCTTTCAGCGTTTCAGATTTTTAGAAGTGGGCACCGGCTTCCATCCCGAACTGACCGGACGTGAGAACGTCTTCCTGAACGGCGCGATTCTGGGCATGAGCCGGGCGGAGATACGGAAGAAGTTCGATGAGACTGTGGCTTTCAAATTTTAAGAAACAACCACGCTTGCCTTTCCAAGCCGGTGAGCCTAGTTCACCGGGGGACAAACGGCACAGGGGAAAGCGCCCTGCGGAAACGCGCCAGTTCCCGGTTGCGCATTCCCGTTTTGTCGGGCAGAGTTGAGCTATGAGCCAGATCGTATTGGAAGTTTCCAGTGAAAGCCTGATGGCGTTGCGCAGCCGGCCGGAAGCCGCCGGTTCCCGGCTGCTGCTGGCGGCGGCCGTAAAATTTTACGAGCTGGGGGAGCTTTCGTCGGGCGCGGCGGCGACCCTCGCCGGGTTGCCACGCGTGGTCTTTCTGGCCCGATTGGCCGACTTTGGCGTGGACACTTTTCGTTTGACCGAATCCGATTTGCTTCGGGAGACGCGCCTTGCGCCGTGAAATAGGCAACCAGAAGCCTTTCCCTTGGGCCGGGAATTCAACGGATCCCGATGCAAAGAGATTTGACCGGACTTATTTCACCGGACGATGCCTGAATATATTTGCAACACCTCGCCGCTCCAATATTTGCACCAACTGGGACAGATCAGCATTCTGCCTGCCTTGACGGCGGGAATCATTGTCCCGGCTCCGGTCATTGCCGAACTGGAGGCCGGACGGGCTTTGGGTTGCGATGTGCCGGACGTGCGCGGTCTTCCATGGGTGACCACCCTCTCCCATCGGACTCGCCGCGCTGTCGCGCCGTCGCAGCGGGTGGGAGAGGGACGGGGTGAGGGTCAAATTTGCCGGCAAACAAAATCCGCCGGCAGTCGGGCGCAGGCGATGCTCACCCACCTGCTTGCATCGCCTGTCGCCCGAAATGATTTTTTCCAGCGTCCGGGGTGGCGAGTCTTTGAGACCTGGGCATGATCCATTGCGACAATTCCAGTCCGAAGGACGACCGAAAACAGCCCACGGTTTCAACCGTGACGCGCCGTGGAAAGTTGAAAGGCATGGACTTTCGGGGCTGGCAGGTTTAGATTGATTGCATGAACGACTTTGTGCTGAACCGCTCATCGCTGGCCATTGGATCATTCTCTGACGAGCCTGACGATTTGAGCTATTGGCTGGCACAAACGCCCGAAACCCGGCTCGCGGGCATTGAGTTCTTGCGGCGCCAGTTTTATGCCTATGGAGAAGCTCGACCCCAACTTCGCCGATTTCTTGAAATCACTGAACGCCCACGGTGTTGAGCATCTGGTGATCGGCGGCTATGCCGTCGGTTTTCAAGGCTTTGTGCGGGCCACGGGCGATCTGGATGTTTTTGTCAGGTTGTCCCGGCGCAATGCCGAAAAGTTGCTGGCCGCCTTCAAAGACTTTGGCTTCGACGTGCCTGAACTGAACGTATCGGTGTTTATGGAACCGGGCAAGATCGTGCGGATTGGTGTTCCGCCGTTGCGATTGAAAGTGATGAACGAAATAGCCGGGGTTGCTTTCGACCAATGTTATGACCGTCGTGTGGAAGAAACCATTGACGGGGTGCGGATGTATTTTATTGACCGGGAAAGCTTGTTGTTGAACAAGCGGGCGGCCGGCCGGCTAAAAGATCTGGCCGACATTGAGGCCCTGTCCAAAAAAAATAGAGGCCGGGAAGTTGGAAATTAAAATTTTTCAGTTCCCGGAAGATTTCTGTTCGCAACGAAATGATGCCAAAACCCGTCCCCTGTCATCCGGCCGCCGGCTTCTGTTTTGCCTGATTTTTGCTTTTCACTTTCTACTTTCTAAATTTCTAATTTTTATAAGATGAGCGACGTCATCATCTCCGTAGAAAACTTGGGCAAGAAATACCGCATTTCTCATCAAGGCGAGAAGCAGCGCTATACCGCCCTGCGCGATGTCATCGCGCAAAAAGCAAAAAGCTTTTTTTCCAGAAGTCAGAAGTCAGAAATCGGATGGTAGCGCAGGCGTCTCGCCTGCATCTTTCGGCGTCGCGCCAAATAGAGCAATGGAACAATCACCCGGCGGGACGCCGGCTGAAGGCAACCGGGCCTCCGGCTCGGAGACTACGGCTCGGAGAGACGGTCGCGCTCCCCAGACATCCCCTCTCCGCAACGATGCCCTTCGCCCATCGGATGGGAGAGGGATCAAGGGTGAGGGCAAAGCATTGGGTCAGGGTGAGGTGTTCGATGCGTCTTCAAATCGGAAATCTGAAATCGTAAATCGTAAATCGGCAGAGGATTTTTGGGCGCTCAAGGACGTTTCCTTTGAGGTCAAACGCGGCGAGGTGGTGGGGATTATCGGGCGGAATGGCGCGGGGAAGAGCGGAAAAGAAAACGCTGAAAAGCTGAAACCTGAAATTCTGAAATCGGCCAACCAAGACGGAAAAACGGGAACCCGTAATCAGATGTCAGATGTCAGCGTTTCAGCTTATGCCTATTTGCTGGCGCGGCAGTTGCGCAAAGCGCATGACATTAATACGCAATTCGTCGTCTGCGACACGCATTGGAAAAATGCTGAAATTCTGAAAGCTGAAACGCTGAAATCTTGAATGCCGGAACGCCGCCGGGTAAAGACGTTGAGGACATGACGCGCCGTGGAAAGTTGAAAGGCATGGACTTTCGGGGCTGGCAGGTTTAAATTGATTGCATGAACGACTTTGTGCTGGATCGCTCCGTGCTGGCCATTGGTTCCTTCGCCGACGAGCCCGACGATTTGCAGTATTGGCTGGCGCAAACGCCCGAAACCCGGCTGGCCGGCATTGAGTTTTTGCGGCGTCAGTTTTATTCCTATGGAGCAGCTCGACCCCAACTTCGCCGATTTCTTGAAATCGCTGAACGCCCATGGCGTTGAATATCTGGTGGTCGGCGGCTATGCCGTCGGTTATCACGGCTTCGTGCGTGCCACGGGCGATCTCGACGTGTTCGTCCGGCTTTCCCGGCGTGATGCCGAACAGTTGATCGCCGCGTTCAAGGACTTTGGCTTCGACGTTCCCGAACTGACCGTGGCGGTGTTTATGGAGCCGGGCAAAATCGTGCGGATTGGCGTTCCGCCGCTCCGGCTTGAGGTGATGAACGGAATCTCCGGAGTGTCGTTCGACCAATGTTACATCCGGCGGGTGGAGGAAACGATTGCCGGGGTTCGGGTGTGTTTTATTGATCGGGAAAGCCTGTTGTTGAACAAGGCGGCGGCCGGCCGGCCGAAGGATCTGGCTGACATTGCGGCGCTCACCCAATCCCCGAAAAAACCTCGGAAGTAAGTTCCGGCCCCGGCCTCCGGTCTTTGTTTTAATTTCAGCGTTTCAGTTTTCAGCATTTCATTTTTTGCATGTCTGACGCAATCATAACCGTTATCAATCTCGGCAAGAAATACCGCATTGCGCACCAGGGCGAGAAGCAGCGCTATGTCGCCTTGCGCGATGTGCTGGCGGAAAAAGCGAGGAGCTTTTTCAAAAACCTGAAACCTGAAAAGCGGAAACCTGAAAATAACCTCAGCGGACCGACCTCCGGTTTCAGGTCTCCGGTCTCCGCCCTCCGGTCTCCGTCCTCCGAGGATTTCTGGGCGCTCAAGGACGTTTCCTTCGAGGTCAAGCGCGGGGAAGTGGTGGGCATCATTGGCCGGAATGGGGCGGGGAAAAGCACGCTGCTGAAAATCTTGAGCTCTCCGAGCCGTAGGACTATGAGCCGGAGGCCGCATTACCGAGCCGACCACCGGGCACGGTTATTTCAGCGTTTCAGCTTTCCGAATTTCAGCTTTTTAGCAGTCGGCGCCGGCTTCCATCCCGAACCGGCCGGACGCGAAAAAGCCCTCGCGCTTTTTAACCGCCTGGGCTAGGATTTCAACATGGAAGTCACTGCTTTAATTCATGATTGCTCGGCCGAGGCTGCAACCGGCTTTGCGGCCACGTGTGTTGAATTTCCCGAAGCCAACGGGCAGGGTGAAACCGTTGAGGCCTGCCTGGAGAACCTGCGCGGGGCCGTTCGGGATGTGCTGGCGTATCGCAAGGAACAGGCCGCCAAGGCGTTGGTGGCCGGAGAACGTTTAGAGGTGGTCTCCGCTTGAAACGCGAGGCGCTGCTTTCACACCTGGTCCAGCACGGGTGCCGCCTGGCACGGGAAGGTTCCTCCCACTCGATTTGGAGCAGCCCATCCGGCGAGATTCAAGCGATCCCCCGGCATAAGGAAATCAACCGCTTCACCGCCAAATCCATCTGCCGAAAACTGGGTTGCCCGATTCCCAAAGGCGCCTGACTTGATTTCGCGTGGTTCGGATGTTTCGTGGTTAAAAATGTCAGGTTTCAGGTTTCAAGTTTCAGATTTTCAGCGTGTCAGCGTTTCAAGTTTCACGTCTCAGGTTTTGCTTTTACAATTTCAGCGTTTTAGATAAATGAGCGACGTCATCATCTCCGTCGAGAATCTCGGCCAGAAATACCGCATCAGCCATCAAGGCGAACGGCAGCGCTACGTTGCCTTGCGCGATGTCATCGCGGAAAAGGCGAAAGCATTTTTTCGCCGGAACTCCCTCTCCGCCTCGAACAGGGAGAGGGCCGGGGGTGAGGTGTCGAATTTCCCAAAAGGTGGCGCGGGCGTCCCGCCTGCACCTTTCGGCGACCCGCCGAAAGCTTCTGCCGATCTCTCAACCATCAGCTGTAGAAGATTTTTGGGTTCGTTTCAAATTGACGGCGCAAAATAAACCCGTCATATTCCAGGTATGAGTGCAATAGTGGAAATGCCGGCAACAGAGTTGGGCTTGATGATCGTTCACACCCCCGGCGTCATCGGCGGCAAGCCGCGCATTAAAGGACATCGCGTCGGGGTGCATCGCGTTGCGGGCTGGTGGAAATTGGGTTTGACGGTCGAGGAAATTGGTGAACGATTGTCCACCTTGACCCCGGCCGAAATCCACGCGGCCCTGGCCTACTACCATTTGCATCACGACGAAATTGAAGGCTGTCTTGATGAAGAACGGGCTAGTTTGCCGCAGTCTTGAAGCAAAGGAGCAAGTCTGAACTTGAGCGCGCTGAAGCTTCATCTGGATGAAGATGCCGATGCCCATGCTTTGTTGAATGCGTTGCGTCATCGCGGATGGGACGTCACTTCGAGCCGCGAGCGCGGGCTTTTGCAGTGTTCGGACGCGGAGCAGTTGACGTGGGCGGTGGAACAGCAGCGCGCCATTTACACCTACAACGCGTCCGACTTTTGCCGGCTGCATTCCGAATTCCTCCGGCAAGAACGCCACCACGCTGGCATCATCATCGGCGACCAGCAGACGGCCTCCATTGGCGAGGAGCTTGGCCTGTGAAATAGACGATGCATTACGTTTATGTGCTGCAATCTGAAACCGATAAGAGGCTCTATATCGGCTGCACGCACGATCTGCGGGAACGCTTTGAACTGCATCAAACAGGCAAGGTTAGCTCCACAAAGCGCCGATTGCCTCTTGCGCTTATTTACTATGAAGCATGCAAAGATCAACGCGATGCCTTCCGGCGAGAGAAGTATTTGAAGACGACTTATGGCCACAGATATCTCAAGAGCCGACTTAGGTATTATTTCACGGGCTGAACGGCGGTTGATAAAAGTGAGCGAGGTCAGGACTGCCGCCAATATGAAAAACAGCTTGGAATTCTTGAGCAATTGGGGCGATCCCATCGGGCGCTGATCACCGATTTTCAGTTTCGACTTTCCCCATTTCTAATTTTGATTTGGGCGATTTCAGACTTTCAGTTTTCCACTTTCAGCGTTTCAGCGTTTTAGATAAATGAGTGACGTCATCATCTCCGTCCAAGGTTTGGGCAAAAAGTATCGGATTCAGCACCAAGCCGAGGGCCGGCGCTATGTCGCGTTGCGCGATGTGATTGCCCAAAAACTGAAGGCGCCGTTTAAGTTTTTGCGCAGAAGTCAGAACTCAGAAGTCAGAAGTCGGACCTCTGATCTCCGACCTCCGCCCTCTGCCCCCAGCCCGATCTCCGACCTCCGACCTCCGACCTCTGGGAAGTCCTCCGAAGACTTCTGGGCCTTGCGCGACGTTTCCTTCGAGGTTAAGCATGGGGAAGTGGTGGGCATCATCGGCCGCAATGGCGCGGGCAAGAGCACGCTGCTGAAAATCTTGAGCTCTCCGAGCCGTAGAACTATGAGCCGGAGGCCGCATCACCGAACCGACCACCGGACGCGTGCTGTTTCAGCGTTTCAGTTTTCCCAATTTCAGCATTTTAGAAGTAGGCACCGGGTTCCATCCCGAACTGACCGGGCGCATACCGTTTCAGTATTTCAGTTTTCAGTGTTTCAGCTTTTTAGAGATTGTTCTGGGCATGAGCCGGGCGGAGATACGGAAGAAATTTGATGAGATTGTGGCGTTTGCCGAGGTGGAAAAATTTCTGGACACGCCGGTGAAACGGCATGGCGGCGGCAGGCATGATCAGCCCACCCTGTCTCCCAACGCATTGTGAAACTGCCGACGCTATACCTTGATACTTCCGTGCTGGGCGGCTATTTCGACGACGAGTTTAAGGAGGCTACGCAAGAGCTTTGGCGCCAGATGGAACAAGGCCGTTTCCGATTTTTCACCTCGATGGTAACGGTGGACGAACTGACCGAAGCGCCTGATCGGGTCCGCGAACTCCTTGCCACTGCCTTTGACCCTGGGAACATCCTTGAGATTACGGAGGAGATGGAACGGCTCGCCGCCGTTTACATGACCCAGGCCATCCTCACCCCGAAATACAGCGATGACGCCCGCCATGTGGCGGTTTGCACCGTCGCCAGAATTGATTATCTGGTCAGTTGGAACTTCCGCCACCTGGTCAACGTGGCGCGGGAAAAGGGCTTTAATGTTGTAAACCTCTTGCAGGGCTATCCCACCTTGCGTATTGTTAATCCGTTGGAATTGATCTATGGAGACAAAGAAGAAAGCGTTTGATGCCGTGGCCGAGTCCCGCAAATGGCGGGAGACGACCAGCCGTCGGCTGGACGCCATGCCCCCGGAACAGCGGCTGGCTTATTTGCATAACGTCGGTGAACGCTGCCGCGCCCATATCCGCAGCCGCCAAACGCCGGTCGCCGCCGCTGCCACTTAGAGGTCGGAGGTCGGAGGTCAGAAGTCGGAAAGGAAGAATATGCAAATCAACTCGGCCAAAGATTTGAATGTTTACAAGAAGGGATACGAGCTCGCGATGAGTGTGTTCAAACTGAGCAAGGATTTTCCCGCCGAGGAAAAGTATGCGCTGACGAGCCAGATTCGCCGCTCGTCCCGCTCAATTTGTCTGAACCTTCGCGAAGCTTGGGCCAAACGGAGATACGAGGCGCATTTTATCTCAAAGCTGACGGACTGTGATGGTGAAAATAGTGAAACCGACTCTTCTTTGGATTTCGCCAAAGATTGCGGCTATATCGCGATAGAACAACACACCGCGCTCACTGCGCTTTGCAAAGAAATCGGCGGAATGTTGGGCAATATGATAAACCGTCCCGGCCCATTCCTGATCTCCGACCGCTGATCTCTGATCTCCGATCTCCGAAAAAAATGAGCGATGTGATTATATCTGTCGAAGGATTGGGTAAACGCTACCGCATTTCCCACCAAGGCGAGGGCCGGCGCTATGTCGCGCTGCGCGATGTGATTGCCCAAAAACTGAAGGCGCCGTTTAAGTTTTTGCGCAGAAGTCAGAACTCAGAAGTCAGAAGTCAGACCTCTGATCTCCGACCTCCGACCTCTGCCCCCAGCCCGATCTCCGCCCTCCGACCTCCGACCTCTGGGAAGTCCTCCGAAGACTTCTGGGCTTTGAAAGACGTTTCCTTCGAGGTCAAACGCGGCGAAGTGGTGGGCATCATCGGCCGCAATGGCGCGGGCAAGAGCACGCTGCTGAAAATCTTGAGCTCTCCGAGCCGTCGGCGACGAGCCAGAGGCCGCATCACCGAACCGACCACCGGACGCGTGCTGTTTCAGCGTTTCAGCTTTCAACATTTCAGCTTTTTAGCAGTGGGCACCGGGTTTCATCCCGATGCTGACCGGGCGCGAAAATGTTTTCTTGAACGGCGCGATTCTGGGCATGGGCCGGGCGGAGATACTAATGTTGGACATCAATAGAATTTTAACTTTGTGTCTTGGTTCCAGGTTGGTTCAACCGGTTTCAACTTTTGCCCGCTTGAATTGGAAAACCCCCGGTGTTAAACTTGCCCCATGAGCACACTGCTCGAAATTGAAAACGCCGCCGAGGCGCTGCCCACGGAACAGCAAGCGGAACTGATCCGCTTCCTCACCGCGCGGCTCCAGCCAACGGAGATTTCATGCCGGGCGAGACTTGTGGCGGGGCCAGACGGCACCCTGTTGTTGGAGGCGCACCCGGACGCGCCACCCATGACCACCGAAAATATCAAGCGGATGCTTGAGGATTTCCCGTGAACCGCTGGTTGCTCGACGTGAACGTGCTGCTCGGCTGTGGCTGGAAAAACCACGCCGACCATTCGGCCTTGCTCGGCTGGCTATTGCAGGCCACTAGCTGGGCAACCTGTCCCCTCACCGAATCCGGATTTATGCGGATCAGCATGACCACCGCCTATCAGGCCAGCTTTGACGACGCGCGGAAATCGCTCGCCACGCTGCGCGCCCTCGCGGGACACCGATTCCTGACCGATGGCGTGGAGGCGGCCATGCTGCCCGTTCTGTCGAGCTACAAGGATACCACCGATGCGCACCTGGTGACCTTGGCGAAACGGCACGGGCTGAAACTGGCCACGCTGGATGGAATACTGATCGGAAAATCGTGGGCTGTCGGAGTCGCAGAAAATCCGTTGCTGCAACCCAAAGGAAAAAGCTGAAACGCTGAAAGTGGAAAGCTGAAATAAATTTCCAATTTCCAATTTTTTGCTTTGGTTGGTGGTTTCAGTTTTTAGTTTTTCAGCATGTCAGCATGTCGGCGTTTGTTTTGAAAAGTTTCAGCCTTTCAGGATTTTAGCTTTTGATTTGTTAATTTCTGCTTTCTCAATTTCTGATCCTCAAAGAATGAGCGACGTCATCATCTCCGTCGAAAATCTTGGCAAGAAATACCGTATTTCTCACCGAGGCGAAGGCCGGCGGTATGTGGCGCTGCGCGATGTGATTGCCCAAAAACTGAAGGCGCCGTTTAAGTTTTTGCGCAGAAGTCAGAACTCAGAAGTCAGAAGTCAGACCTCTGATCTCCGACCTCCGACCTCT
>Ga0209483_1001999_pt1 | contig 14777 bp, 15 predicted proteins | sample NGEPerA_FD_184508 | JGI IMG/M metagenome (GOLD analysis project Ga0209483, IMG submission 184508) | Arctic peat soil microbial communities from the Barrow Environmental Observatory site, Barrow, Alaska, USA - NGEE PermafrostL2-A... | ecosystem: Environmental > Terrestrial > Soil > Wetlands >... | reverse complement strand
TCGGTCGATACCGCTGGACCGACTGGACTGCTGCCGACGGGGCTGCCGCTGACGGCCGCCATGCCGGCCAACGACCGCGTCCCTGAGCCGCGGGCGAGACCGAGCAGCACGGTCTCTGCCTGGTCGTCGAGGGTGTGACCGACCAAGACCACGGCGGCACCGAGCCGATCCGCGACTGCGTCGAGCGCCCCGTAGCGAGCCACGCGAGCAGCCGCTTCGGGACCACCGCGATGAACCGAGACGTCGACGCCGATGGCCTCGACCGGCTCAAGCCCAAGCCCGGTCAGCACCGCCGCAACAGCGACCGCCCGAGCGGCCGAACCCTTCTGCAACCGGTGGTCGACGGTGACGCCACCTACTCGAAGGCCGAGTCGCGGCGCCTCGAAAGCGGCTGCGGCGGCGAGCGCAACAGAGTCGGCGCCGCCACTGCTGGCCACCAGCACCAACGAGCCAGCATCGAGCCCGGCGAGCGCTTCACGGACTGCACACCGGACGGCGGCAACCGCAACAGTCGGGCCCGGTGGTCGACGTGCGATCTCAGTCTCCGACGGTGGCGCGCAGCACGCGTGACATCCACAACTCCGGCTTGGCGATTTCCGCTTTGGTCGGCAGCGTGTTCGGCGACGTCCAGACCCTGTTGAACGCCGGCATTCCGGCCCGGTCGACGACCGCGCGGACGAATGCTGCACCGTCGGCGTACTGCTTCGCCTTCGTGTCGAGCCCGAATAGCTTGCGCACGATGCGGTCGGCGGGACCTTGGCCGCGCCGGCGCTCGGCAAACTTCGCGCTGATGGCCTCGACGCTCGGGATCACCGATGGCCCGACGCCATTCATGACGTACTCGCCGTGGCCCTCGAGCAGGGTCATCACCGCGGTCAGCCGGTTGAGGATCGCGCGCTGCTCGGGGTTTTGCACCGCTTCAAGAAAGCTCAAGCCCTCAGATTCGTCGACAGCTGCAGACGAACGGTGCCGCCGCATGTTGTCGCGCACAGCTTCGCCGACGTCGCGCAGCCGGGCGAGCATCGCCGACGGATCGAGGTCGCTGGCCAAGAGGAACGCGCTGATCTCGTCGTGCAGATGCGCGCGCAGCCACCGCACCGCGGTGAACTGAGTTTGATGCGTTACCTCGTGCACGCACACCCACAGCCTGAAGTCGCGGGGATCGACGTCGAGTTGGCGTTCGGCGGCGACGATATTCGGTGCCACCAGTGTCAGCCGACCGTCGCGCGCCTGGCCGTCTTTTGGCGGCAAGAACAGCTCGTACTGTCCGAGCACCTTGCCCGACAGGTAAGCGAGCAAGAGGCCGACCTGCATCCCGGTCACCCGAGACCCGAGCGCGCTGACGACCGGCGCCCCGACCTTGCCTGCCTGCTTCGCCGCCATCTTGTCGAGCAGCGGCTGCATGACTACCTGGAAGCCGCCGACGTTGCCTTCGATCCAGGCGGTGCGATCCGCGACAAACGCCGGCTCGTGGCGATGCGGCGCGGAGAGCCCGGTGAATGCGGCTACGTGATCCTGCGCCTCGACCGCGAGCAGCCGCAGTTGGCGAACCGCGTCGAACGCCTCTGGCCTGGTCACACTCGGGCCTCGAGGCGCGAACCTGCTAGCCGTCGCGGTGGCAAGATCCCAGTCGACAAGCCGCAGGGTGTCGGTCATGGGCCTACGGTACGAGACTCGCCGACAGTCGGTCGACCGCGGCCTCGGTCGGGGTGGTCGCATTCTTGGCAACACGGGTCACGATCGTCGCGAACACCAACGTCGCGCCGCTGTCGTCCCGGAGATATCCGGCGAGTGCGACGACGCCGTCCAACGTGCCGGTCTTTGCCCTGATCACTCCCGCGCCGGCCGCTGCCGGACCACCGAAGCGATCACTCAAGGTTCCCGAGAACCCCGCGACCGGCAGCCCGCTGAGGATCGAGGCGAGCCGATCGTGGCCCGGGCCGATGGCGAGCCGTAGCAACGCCAGCAGCGTGGCCAGCTTGACGCGGTCGAGCGGCGACAGCCCACTCGCGTCGACCATCGCAAGTCCCGTCGCGTCAATGCCGAGCTGCGCGACCGCTGCGCGCACTGCCGCGACTCCACCGGCAAACGTGGCCGGATGCCCGGTAGCGATCGCAACCTGCCGCGAGAGCGCCTCGGCGAGGTCGTTGTCACTGCGGCCGAGCATTCGCTGCACGAGTTCAGACATCGGCGGCGACGCAACGCTGGCAAGCACTGCTTTCCCCTGGACGGCGTGCGCGCCGGTCGGCACGCCCGTGACCGCCACTCCATCGCGGGTCAGCAAAGCAGCGAACTCAGCCGCCGCGGCCGCCGCCGGGTCGGCGGCCGTTGCGGCCAGGCCCGGATTGGGATGTCCCTCGTCGACTTCGAGCGCCGACACCGGAGCGACGTCACCCTCGCTCTGGTAGATCGGCTTCCAGCCGGGCGCGAGCGTCGCCCCGCGGAACAAGGAGGCGTCATAGCCAAGGGAGATCGTGGTGAGCCCGCGCGCGTGTAGCTGCGCGGCCGTGAGTTGAGCAAGCGTCACGAGGCTCGCCGGTGCCGGGTAGCCAGGGCTCCGCGGGCCGACGGCGGCCGGGCCGGACAGCGTCGGATCGCCGCCGCCGACGAGGACGACCTGACTGGGCGCGCTGCCTTGCACGACGCGAGTGCTCAGGTGCGCGTCCGGCCCGAGTACCTGCAACGCAGCCACCGCAACCGCCAGCTTCGCGGTCGAGGCTGGTGGCACGGCGTCCGCGCCGTCGTGGTCGAACAGCACCCGTCCACTAGCGGCGTCGGCGACCAGCATCGCGACGTCGTCGCCAGCGAACGCATGGTCGCCAAGCAACGGCGTAAGCGTGGCTGTCAGCCCGGCCGTTGAGGGATCCGCCGCGTTGGCAGCCGGCGACACCGCCATCAACAGCGGAGCCGCAGCCGAAGCTGTCCGCTGCCAAAGCGCAGGCGAAGCGGACGGCGGTGCCGGGCTCCGCGTCGGGGCGACCGAGGGGTCCGGAGTGGCAACAGTGGTTGTCACGGCGGAGGGCGTCGACGAAGCGCCCCCCGCCGACGTCCCGCCTGAGTCTTCTGAGGTCGGTGCGTAGAGGGCAACGCTGCCGACCGCACCTGCCACCACAACCAGCGCGACGACGAGCACGATGCGCAGCACGCGGTGCCTGCGTCCGCCTGTCATATGCGCGACACTAACGAACGACCGATTGTCGGGCTGGCGATCATGGCCCACGAAACCTGGGAGCGCGATGGAGTTCGACGTCACAATCGAGATCCCCAAGGGTCATCGCAACAAGTACGAGTTCGATCACGAGACCGGGCGGATTCGACTCGACCGCATGTTGTTCACGGCGACTCGCTATCCGTCCGACTACGGCTTCATAGACGACACCCTCGGCAACGACGGCGACCCGCTCGACGCACTCGTGCTCGTCGACGAGCCGACCTTTCCAGGCTGCCTCATCAAATGTCGCGCGATCGGTATGTTCCGGATGACGGATGAGAAGGGTGGCGACGACAAGGTCCTGTGCGTGCCCGCAACAGACCCGCGGCATGGTCACCTGCGCGACATCAACGACGTCCCACCGTTTGACCGACTAGAGATACAGCACTTCTTCGAGGTCTACAAAGACCTAGAACCAGGCAAGTCAGTCGAGGGCGCGACCTGGACCGACCGAGCCGAAGCAGAGGTCGAGATCCTCGCGTCGCGTGCGCGTTGGAAGAACCTTCAGCACTGACCCTGCTTACAGCTGCATTGCACTACAGCTGGATAGCACCGATGTAGTCGGACCGGAACGCATTGTGGATGCCGATCTGCTCACCCGTTGCGGGCGCGTCGACCATCTGGCCGTTACCGATGTAGATGCCAACGTGGTGAATCGTGCTCGGGTCATTGGTGTTGGTCGCGAAGAAGACGAGATCGCCGGGCTGTAGCTGAGCTTGCGAGACGTGCAGTCCCTCGTCCCACTGCGCGCCCGTGTAGTGGGCGAGTGAGATGCCGACGGCGGCATAGGCCTCCATGGTGAGCCCGGAGCAGTCGTAGCCGGGCAACTTCTGAATTCCGGTCGAGGTCACTGTCGGACCAACTTCGCCGGCGCCAGCCCAGCGGTACCACACGCCGATCTGCGACTCGGCGAACGCGATGGCGCCCTGCCGCTGGGCTGGCGTCGAAATCGAGTGACCTCCAGGCGGCACGAGGCCGCCGCCATTGTTGGTATAGCCGCTGCTACCCCCGTCGGCGCTACTGCCGCCGCCGCCGTTGCCGCCTTGCCGTGCTGCCGCTGCGGCCGCTTGCTGCTGGGCCAAGGCCGCTGCTCTCTTCTGCGCGGCGAGTGCGGCTGCTGCTGCGGCGGCCCTTGCTGCAGCAGCCCGTGCTGCAGCCGCCTTTGCTGCCGCGGCAGCTGCCGCAGCTTCTTCCGCCTGCCGCCTGAGGCCGTCGGCCCGCGCAGTTGCGAGGTCCTTTGCGGTCCCGCGCAGGACGGCGAGCTGTGCATTCAAGTTCAACTGGTTGGCGTTGATCGCAGCGATCTGGCCAGCTTGGGCGTTGACTGCGGCGACGGCGGCGTCCTTCGCTTTCGCGGCGGCCTGCAACTGCACTTGCTGATCAGCGAGTGCTGCATTCGCTGCGTCCTGCGCCGAGGCTTGCGCATCCTGAGTCGATGTCATCAATGAGATGACGGACTGTTCGTGACGGGCCAACGCCGACAGTGTCGATGCACGAGTGAGGAACGCGCCGGGTGAATCCGATGTCATGAGCGCGCTGAGCCGGTCGAGACCGCCGGCGCCGCGATAGCTCGCAGCGGCGAACTGATTCATCTGGATCTGCGCGTCGTCGCGTGCCTTGTTTGCGGCCATCAGGTTGCTCTGCGCCGTTGCGAGATGTTGCTGCGCAGCGTCGACCTTCGCCATTGCGCCGTCATAGGCCTCAACGACCGCCTCGACCTGGTTGTTGAGCTTGTCCAGGCTGGCATTTGCGGCCGCGAGTTGGGCTTCTGCCTGGCCGATTTGCTGGGCCTTTGCCTGCGTGGCAGCGTTCGCCTTGTCGACCTGAGATTGGCTCGGAATCACCGGCTTCTTCGCAGCGGCCGCGGGCAGCGCGGTACTGCCAATCGCACCAACCACAATCGCGAGTGTGGTCAACACCAAACCTGCGCGGCGTGCAGTCCGAGGTACGAAGCGAGCTGCACGAAAGTGGAGGCGGTGCACCTAACCTCCACAACTCGACGACTCAAGAAGGCGGATGCGCTAACGCCGAATGCGCTGCACGTTCCTGGGCGACCATAGCTTTCTGAGTCCCACCAGTAACAGGCGTAACAACAGACATTTCGCGCGCACAACGGAGTTCACGCTGAATAACACGGTTGTAATTTCACTCGAGGCACCGTGAGGCAACTCTCGTCACACCGCGTTAAGTGATTCGGCCATTCGGCCCAGCAACCTGAGGCAGTCGGCCGAGATTTAAATGCAGGTGCTACATCAGTCGGGCGGCCAGCTCCGCGACGGGCGAGCGCTCGCCCCTGGTCAACCGGATGTGGCCAAAGCAGGCCTGGCCGCTAAATGCCGACACCACGGCGGTCAGCGCGTTCGTCTGCTCGGACAAGAACGGCGCATCGATCTGCGAAGTGTCACCGGTCAGCACGATCTTGGAGTCGGCGCCGATGCGAGTCAACAGCGTCTTGCCGACCTGCGGCGAAAGGTTCATCGCCTCATCGACCAGTACGAAAGTCGAGTGCAACGTGCGACCGCGAAGGTGGGTAACTGACTCCATTGTGAGCAGGCCCTGCGCCTTGATGTAGTCGAGTGAATCCTGCGCAACCTTGCCGCGTCCACCGTCTTGCCGGCGACGACTCGCGGCCGCGCCATCACCCGACAGCGCGGCGACGGCATCAGTGATTGCGGCCATCCATGGATCGATCTTCTCGTCCAACGTGCCCGGCAGGTAGCCGAGGTCCGCGTGACCGACCGGAATCACCGGGCGGTACACCGACAACCGCTCAAACCTGTGCTGCTCAACAACCATGTGCAACGCAGCGGCGACCGCACATAACGTCTTGCCAGTGCCAGCGGGACCATCGAGCACGATGACTTTGACCTCGTCGTCCAGCAGCAAGTCGAGAGCGAAGCGTTGCTCTTTGTTCGCCGCCTTGAGCCCCCATACGGGCGCCAGGCTCTCGAGCAGATGCAGCTCACCGGCACGCACCCGCGCGAGCGCAGAGCTGGTGCCCGAACGCAGGACCGCGAACGTGTTCTCCGCAAGGTCGCTCGCACCCGCGACGTTGTCGACCGATACCTGGTGGGAGTCGAACAGCGCGTCGACAACAGCGACCTCGGCGTTGAGTGCGATCCACCCGTCAGGGCGCGCCAATGCTGGCGCGAGGTCGAGCGGGTTGTGCTCAACGGCGGCAAGCCCCACTGCGGCGGCCGTCAGCCGCAGCGCGGTGTCGTTGGAAACGACGAGCACCGGCCCGGCGTCCGGCGAAGCCATCGCAAGGCCGAGCGCGGTGCCAACAATCTTGTTGTCGGGGGTGTCGATCGACAGGCCGTGCTCGCGCAGCAGTGCCGTCTGGACGCCGTTTACCTGCATCCGGACCGTGCCGCCGTACGGGCGTTCCAGCGGCTTGCGTAGATCGCCACCAGCCTCGAGTCGCAGCCCTTCAATACGACGCAGGACGTCGCGGGCCGCCCCACCTGCGGGATCGAGGCGCTTCTTCAACCCGTCAAGCTCCTGGACGACCGTGAGCGGGATGACCATGTCAGCACCCGGAAACGCCTCGAAAATGCCTTCCGGGTCTGACATCAGTGCCGACGTGTCCAGTACGACGATCTTCGCGATGGCGACCTCCCTGCTACCAGGATGAGCGTTACCAGGATGCGCCTGTGCCGGCAGTTCGGCAGGGAGATCCGCTCGGACGTCGGCTGACACGAGGCTCATAACGATCCCGTCGTCACGGCCACCGCCCTTTGACGGCGCCTGGAGACGGCCGCCGCAGGGCAGCGGAGCGGCCGCTCCGCCGATCGTGCCGCGAGCCCGGCGATGGTGGGGGGACGCCAGCCGACCGGCCAAGATCGTGTCGCCCAGTTCTGCATAGAGCGGCCCCGCCCGGGGTACGACGGTCCTCGCCAAAGAAGCACGCACCAGAGGAGGGCGTACCAAATGGGTACCACCGACAAGGTGAAGAACACCGCGCAGACCGCGAAGGGCAGCGTCAAGGAAGCTGCCGGACGGGCAACGAACAATCGTGACTTGGAAGCCGAAGGAATGGTTGACAAGGCCGCCGGCGACCTGAAGCAAGCGGGCGAAAAGGTGAAGGACGCCTTCAAGTAACCGAACCCGACACGCGGGAGGGCCAGCTGAGTTGGCCCTCCCGCATGTCGTGCTTCAATCTCGCGCGACTGCGTCGAAGACAGTGGTGAAATGGAACCCATGCGAGTCGCACGCCGATGACCGGCGGTCCAATCCTCGGCCGGTACACGCACCACTCGGACCCGACGGACCTGCGCACAGTCCGACTCATCGGGCTGCCCGTCGCGTTGTTCCTGCGAGCCCGCGAACATCACGACGAACTGATCAGGGAATTCACCCTGATGGCGATCCGCTCCAATGGCACGGATTCCAACCGCACCGATGCGTTCGGCGTAGCACTGCCGCCACGCCTTCGTGAACTCGTCGACATCCTCGGCCGCCGGTTCGGGGCAAGCACGTCACGCGCCGACATGGAGCGAGATGCCGCAATCGAGCGGGGCGACGCGACGGTCGACCTGACTTATCACGTCCCTGCGAGTCTTCGCGACGACCTCAAGATGCTGACGCAGCTCATGGACGACGCAGATGACTTCTGTCGCATGGAGGCGCTGCTGACGCTGCCGCGCGACGCGAACATGGTGGCCTTTGGGCACTGGTACAACAACGAGTTCCTACGCCAGATCGACGGACTACCGCCGACTCCATGGAAGGGCCCGCTCGAGTAGCTCGCTCAGGATGCGGTTGCGACCGACGGCGCAGTTGACACGAATACGTGCGACGTGACCGCATCGCCGAACGCCACAGCGTCGCCCTCGCGACCGACGAAAAGCTCGCCACCCACACGCGAGATGCGCACCGGCATGTTGGGCCGGACGCCCGCACGACGCAATCGAACCAACAACGCGGTGTCGGACTGCAACGGTTCACCGATGCGGCGCACGATGACGTTGTGCGTGCTGTCAGGCACCGTACTCAACGCAACAAGGCCCTCGCGGAACTCGACGTCGTCGGTGCCTTCGCCGAGTTCGGCGAGACCGGGGATCGGGTTGCCGTAGGGCGACTCCTGCGGATGACCGAGGACGTCGAGCAGCCGGCGCTCGACCGCCTCGCTCATGACGTGCTCCCAGCGGCATGCCTCTTCGTGCACGAGTTCCCATTCGAGGCCGATCACGTCGACCAGCAGGCACTCGGCTAGGCGGTGCTTGCGCATCACCCGAGTCGCGATCGCCCGGCCAGCCGGGGTGAGCTCGAGACGGCGGTCGCCGTCGATCGTGACGAGACCGTCACGCTCCATCCGGGCCACCGTCTGCGACACCGTAGGGACGCTCTGCAGGAGCCGTTCGGCGATCCGCGCACGCAGCGGGACCGCGCCTTCTTCTTCGAGCTCGAAGATGGTCCGCAGGTACATCTCGATCGTGTCGATGAGATCGTGCTCGTGGTTCACGCGATCGATTGTGTCGCACTTTGCTCACCGGTGCGCAAAGTCCCCGGTTAGCCTGAACCCGTGGCAGCCACCCAGCGCGAAATCAGATCAAGGCGGACGACGCTGCTTGGCGCAGTCATGATCATTGGCCTACTGACCACCGCTTGTACGAGCAGTAACAAAGGTGAGAGCGCCATCTCGCCAGCGGCATCGGCGTCATCACCCGCACCCGCACCACCATCGGCACCGGCTTCCTCCTCGCCCGCGGCGGTCGCCTCAAGCACGCCGGCGAGCCCGGCGCCGAGCCAGGCACCGGTGGTGAGCCCGATAGCGAGCCCGAGTCCCATCCCGAGCCCGTCGGCGACGACGTCGGCGAGCACGACCCCGTCCGCGCGGCCCAAGGCGCCCGGCCGCCCGACTGCGTCACCACCGACGGCGGTCGGCCACCCTGCGCCCGCGCCGTCTCCCACGAGCCAAGCTGCCGTCGTCCCGGACGTGTGGGTCGCCACTGCCACCCCCGTCACCGCGGCGCAGCTCGGCAAGAGCTGGCATGCCGGGGCTCCGACTTGCCCGGTCGGTCCGGTGCAGCTGCGCAACCTCACGATGACCTATTGGGGTTTTGATTCGAAGCCGCACATGGGCACGTTAGTGATCGCGGCGTCCGTGGTACCGGCGATCACGCAGGTGTTCAAGACGTTGTTCGCAGAGCACTTCCCGATCCGCACGATGATCCCGGTCTCCGCATTCGGCGGCAGCGACTCGGCGTCGACGGCGGCCGACAACACCGCCGGGTTCAACTGCAGGTACGCAGTAGCGAACGGACCGCCACAGTGGTCCGCCCACGCGTACGGCGAGGCCGTCGACGTGAACACCGTCGAGAATCCCTACGTGTTCAACGGTCAGGTATTGCCATCGCCGCAGGCCGCGCCCTACAAGGCTCGGTCGCCGTACCGCCCAGGTATGGCGGTGCCGGGCGGACAACTCGTCGATGCATTCGCGGCGGTGGGATGGCAGTGGGGGGGCCGCTGGTCTGACCCGGACTATCAGCACTTCTCCGCGACCGGCGGCTGACCGTCAGTTCGCGTCGACCGACTCCAGTTCGGCGTCCGGCCGTTCATCTATCGGACGTCGGGCCAGCTGACCACGGTGCCGCACTAGCCGTCGCGAAACTACCTGTATCGCAAGCGAAATTCCGAGAAGAGCGACCGCGACGACCCCGTCAAGCCAGAAGTGGTTCGCGGTCACGACGACGACGTAGACCGTGATTGCGGTGTGGACAAGGATCAGCCATCGCCACTTGCTGCAAGTCGCACCGATCACGGCGACGGCAACGAGAAACGCCCACGCCACATGCACGGACGGCATGGCCGAATACTGATCCGCGCCAAGTTGAGCATTGGCGTACACGGACTGCCCGTACGCCGCCGCGGTGTCGACCATGCCAACGCGAATAAGCCGCGGCGGCGAGACCGGGACTAGTGCGACCAGGAGGCAGGCTGACGTGGTCAGCACAATCAGCGTGCGAGTGCGGCGGTACGCATCACGGTGACGGATGAACAACCACAGCAGGACGGCGAGCAGCATCCCGAAGTGCATCGTCGCGTAGTAGATATTGCAGGCCTGCACGAGAAACGGGTGCCCGAGAATCTGCTTTTGCAGCGCGACCTCGCTCGGAAAATGCCATGCGCGCTCGTGGTCCCACACCCATTGCCCACGCTTTACTGCCTCGTCGGTCTGACCAAGTGAGAAGCTGCCGGCGAGCTGCCACAAGGCATACAGGCCAAGGATGATGCCGACTTCACGGCCAAATGACGCGATCTTGAAGAAAAATGCGCGACGTTCGGGCGCGAAGCGCTCGGCGAGGGTCGCGACCGCGAAGCAGGCAGCGCCGAGCAGTGCGGCGGCCTGCCACGTCAGCGCGACATTGGGCACGGCACATCATCGCGCACGCGTGCAGTCAGCGCAGTTTCAGGATCACCTTGCCGCTCACTTTGCGGCCGCTGACCAGCGCGAACGCCTCATTCACCTCGTCGAGGCTGCGCTCGGCACCGATGTGGATCCGTAGTTGACCGCCCGCGAGCGCAGCCAGGGCACCAGCGATACCCGCGCGCCGCTCGGGAACGGTCGCGATCAACCCGCCGTAGGACAGGATCCGCTGTTGTTTGCGGTAAAGCTGCAGAAGCTGGACCTTGCCCTCCGGGCCTGCGCTGGCGCCGAAAATGAGCAATCGACCGCGTGGGGCGAGCGCGGCCAACGCGGCGGGGGTGAACTCTCCCCCAAGAGAGTCGATGACTGCGGTCGGCTCGAAGGCTTGGACAGCCTCCGTCAGGCCGGCCGCGTCTGACACAACCGCACGGTCTGCGCCCATCGCGATGATGGCGTCGGCTTTGGACTGGTTTCCGGTCTGGCCCCAGACCTGCGCGCCCCTCGAGACTGCGTAGGAGATCGCGGCCAATCCAACGGCGCCGCTACCGGCCAGAACGAGGAGCCGGTCGGCTGGCCCGATCTCGGCGATCTCCACCGTCTCGAAGGCGGTCAGTCCGACGATGCCGACCCCTGCGGCGTCACGCAGCGCGACACCGTCCGGAATCTCGACGACCGACGTTCGAGGCACGACCGCCGCCTCGGCAAAGACGCCGTCGCGCACAGACCCCAGGCCACCACCCGCCACGACGACGGCTACGCCGTCGACATGACCGACTGCCTCCGCACCCAAGGTGCGCGGGAGAGGCCCGTCCGGATTCACCCTGCCGGCCGCGTTGTAACCGTCGACCGGATTCACCCCGGCGTATGCCAACTCGACCAGCACCTCGTCGTCCGCGGGTGTCGGAAGCTCTACCTGCTGCAACTCAAGCGGTTTGCCGTGCTCGATCAAGCGAGCCGCACGCACGATCACGTCGCATCCAGCAGGGCGACTTCTTCCACGGTCAGGTCGATGTCGGCCGCGGCCGCGGATGCGACCGCAGTTTCGGGCCGGCTCGAACCTGGGATCGGGATGACGTTTTGGCCCTTGGCCAGCATCCACGCGAGGGTGACCTGTTGCGCGGTGATGCCGCGGGCCGCAGCGACCTTGACGAACGCCGGATACCGTCGCTCGATGCCGCCTGCGTTACCAATGCCACCGAGCGGACTCCACGGCAGGAAGGCAATTCCGCTGTCGCGGCAGTAATTCAGCTCACCCTCCGACGAACGGAAGTTCGGCGCGAACTGGTTCTGCACCACCGCGAGGTGCTCATCGAGAATGCGGTCTGCAAGGGCGATCTGAGTGACGTTCGCGTTCGAAATACCGGCGAGCACGATCTTGCCGTCGTTGAGCAACTCCCTGATCGCGCCAATGCTGTCGGCGTATGGCACCCGCGGGTCTGGACGGTGGAACTGATAGAGCCCGATGGCCGGGACACCGAGCGTCTTCAGTGACTGCTCCACTGCCCGCTTGAGGTACTCAGGCCGCCCGTCGACGTTCCACGAACCGTCGGGACCGCGCGTGTGGCCGCCCTTGGTTGCGACCAGAATCCCGGTGGTGTCAGACCCGTACGAGGCGAGCGCGGCGGCAACTAGTCGTTCGCCGTGGCCGAAGTCGGCGGCGGTCAGGCAGTAGGAGTCGGCCGTGTCGATGAAGGTTATGCCTGCGTCGAGCGCAGCGTGGATGGTGTTGATCGCCTGCGCGCGGTCAGGCCGGCCTGCGACCGACAGCGGCATCTCGCCCAGTCCGATCGCGCTCACCGTGAAAGTTTCGACACCTCGCCCGACCTTGCGATAGCGCATCTTTGGGTGTCCCGTCTCGATCGATGGAGCGTGCTGGCCACCTTCAACGTATCCAACACCTCGACATTCCAATCGCCACATGCGGCCACCTCTGCCGCGCTCCGACGATCGCCGGGCCGCGAAACTCGGTCGCCGGTTCGCGTCGTGCGTGCTAGAGCACTGTGCATGGGAACTGCAGGCGACACGGCCGGCGAGCTCGTGATCGAGCGAGTGACCAGCCGCGAGGCCGCTGACCGATGGCAGCAGATCGCGGAGGAGCACTTCGAAGCCGACTACTACGAGATGCCGGCCGATCCGGTGCAGGAAATCTACGAGCGGGTCGAGTCGACCCGAAGCGACGACCGCTACGAGCTGTGGCTCGGCAATCTACGCCCGGATACGGGTGGCGCGGGCATGCCTGTGGTCCTGGGTGAGATACGCCTACCCCTGCTGGACAACGTCGACAACGCAGTAGTCAACGTGGCCACCCGGCCCGCCTATCGGCGGCGCGGTTACGGCACCGCAATGCTGGAGCACCTCACCGCACGTACGCGAGCACACGACCGAACACGTTTGATTGGCGACATCTGCGAACCGATGCCATCGAGCGAACCCGCCAACGTCTCCTCCACCCCGCCGCCCGGTGTGGTTTTCGCCACCAGGGCCGGCGCGCGGCCAGTGACGTCGGAGGTACGCCGGCTGTTGCGAATCGGCGAAATCAACGACGTCGCCCTGGCGCACTTGCAGCAGGATGCCGTAGCGCATTCGGGGAACTACTCGCTCATCCAGTGGGAAGGTCCGGCGCCTACAGAGTTCCTCCACGACCTGGTCGTCTTACACTCGCGCATGACGATCGATGCGCCACTCGAGGACCTTGATTGGGAGCCGGAGAACTGGACGCCCGAGCGATATCGCGAGCGCGAGCAGCGAGTAGTCGCCAACGGACAGGTGTGTCTGTGTACCGTCGCGCGTCATGATCCATCAGGTCAGGTCGTCGCGCTCACCGACATCGGCGTGACCACTGCGTTGCCCGAGATTGCGTATCAGTGGGCAACGATCGTGCTGCCATCGCATCGGGGACACCGATTGGGCATGTTGGTGAAGCTCGCCAATCTGACTTACCTGCGAGCCAGCCGACCAGAGGTGCGGACGCTCAACACATGGAACGCAGCCATCAACGACCACATGGTTGGCATCAACGAGGCCATCGGCTTTCGCGCGGTCGAACGCTGGCGTGAATGGCAACTCGAACTATCGGACTCGACGAACTAAGCTCAACCATCAGCTCGACGAATGAGGAGCGAGTTAGTCGAGTTGGCGCGGTGGGTCGGAGGCGAACTGTCGGCCGCCTGGTGATGTCCATAGGCAGGATCCGTCGGGTTGGAGCGTGACTGTCCAGCCGCCGAAGGTTTTCAGTCGGTGGTGTCGCCGGCATAGGCAGAAGCAGTTGGTTGCCGAGGTGTTCCCGCGGGGGGCGGGGATGTTGTGGTCGACGTCGCAGATGGTGGCGCGGGTGTTGCACCCGGGGAACCGACAGCGCCGATCGCGGGCCATCATATAGTCGGCGAGCTCCACCGGTGGCCGGTAGATCACGCTGCCGTGATCCAGCAGGAACCCAGTCACCGGCTCGATGATCAGCCGCCGCCAGTCCGCCTCGGTGGCCCGATCACGCACCAGCGCGGCGGGGATCGGGCCGTAGCCGAGCAGTTCGGCGGGGTTGTCGGCCAACCCGAGCAGGGACGGCAGGTCGGTGATGAACTGCACCTGCTGGCGGCGCCCGTGCCGGCGGGGGGCGTTCGGATCCGCCAGCGCATCGTTGGCCCACACCACCAAAGCGTCAGAGCGGTAGGCGTCGATGCCCTCATCGGCCAGCCCAGCCTTCTTCGCCGCGGCTTGCAGTTGCCGCGCGGTGGCGTCCAATCCCAACCACACCGTTTGAGCGTCAATGCTCGACATGGTCACCCGGAACTCGCTCATCACCGCATCGAACAGGTCGACCTTGTCCGCCCCGCGATGAACCATCGCCTCCGTGTGCTCCGCCAACAGCAGATCGGGGGCCGCAGCCACGATCGCCCGGCGCAACGTGCGGCGAAACGCCGCCCAACCCTGCCCCTTTGGCCCGCGAGGCGACCCGCGCGTCAACCACGGCGATCCCAACCGCGTCCAGGCCGGCGTCGCGCACCGCCTAGGCGACCACCCGCGCATGCCAGTACCCCATCAGCCCCGCCACCATCGCCACCTGGCACCTCGGCAGCATCTCGGTGATCGCCCGCGCCGTATCGACGCGGGTCTGGGCGCCGCCGCTGGTCAGCCCCAAACTCGCCGCGACCAGATTCGCCCCGGCGTCGATCGGGTCACGCTCCACCATGTCGGTGCTGT
>Ga0209483_1001998_pt1 | contig 14777 bp, 17 predicted proteins | sample NGEPerA_FD_184508 | JGI IMG/M metagenome (GOLD analysis project Ga0209483, IMG submission 184508) | Arctic peat soil microbial communities from the Barrow Environmental Observatory site, Barrow, Alaska, USA - NGEE PermafrostL2-A... | ecosystem: Environmental > Terrestrial > Soil > Wetlands >... | reverse complement strand
CCCAGAGCGCCACCGCCTGGCTCCTCCTCGCCAATCTACGGCTCCTCTCCCGCCGTCTCGCAAAAGATTGAGCGCAAATGAACCATTTCGAGTCAGACTCTCAGGATCGTCGCGCACGAGATCGCCTTCCGCCGCCATTTGCGGCTCGATGTGGTGCGCTACCGCAACCGGCTCTATTCCGGCGCGTGGAGCGGCGAGCGCGTCTACGACGTGGTGCGGCGCGGCGGCGCGGTGGCGATCGTGCTCTACGACCCGGGCCGCGACGAAGTCGTCCTCGTCGAGCAGTTCCGCCTGCCGCCGCTGATCGCCGGGTTTTCCCCCTGGATCGTCGAGATTGTCGCCGGCCTCATCGACAAGGAAGGCGAGAGCGAAGAGCAGGTCGCCCGGCGCGAAGCGCTCGAGGAGGCCGGGGTCGAGGTGATCGGCGAGCTGGTGCCGATCCAGCTTTACCTGCCCACGCCCGGCAATTCGGACGAGACCGTCATGCTGTTTTGCGGCCGGGTCGACGCGTCGAAGGCCGCCGGCGTCCACGGGGTGCCCGAGGAAGGCGAGGATATTCGTGTCGTCGTCCGCACCGTCGGCGAACTGGAAGCGATGGTCGATGCCGGCCGGATCGAGACCGGCCACACGCTGATCGCATTCTACTGGCTGCTCCGCCACCGCGACGAGCTGCGGCGGAAATGGGGAAGCGTCTAACGCGATTGCGGCGGGTTCTCGGCGTTCGGGTGGAGCGGCGGCAAGAAAATCGCGGGCGGAGCTTTGATCTCGCTCATTGCGCGGCGTCGCTGATCATAAGCCATGCAACGTTAGCGGTGTTCGCAGGTGCGGAAAGCATTTCAGCCCGCGCCCCCGGCACGTCATGATGGCGGACTAAGCGCTTCCAGGAGCTTGTTTTTGCCATGAGCCTGTCGCCCGAGGAATACCGCGAACATCTCGAAACCACCGCCGTCCGCGCCGGCTTCAGCTTTGGCGATATCGTGCTGCCGCAAAGCCGCGAATTTCATCTCGGGCGGATGCGGTTCCATTACCTCGACTGGGGCAACAAGCACCTGCCGGCGATCGTGCTGCTGCACGGGGGCGCGCTCAACGCGCATACCTGGGACCTCGTCTGCCTGGCGTTGCGCGACGAATACCATTGCGTCGCGCTCGATCAGCGCGGCCACGGCGACAGCGACTGGTCGCACGATGCGGACTACTCGATGGGCGCCCAACTCGGCGACACCAAGGGGTTCGTAGACCACCTCGGTCTCGACAAATTCACCCTCGTCGGCATGTCGCTGGGCGCGATCAACGCGCTCGCCTTCGCCATCAACCACCCCGAGCGGCTGAGCAACCTCGTCATCATCGACGCCGGCCCCGAGATGCGCCGGCCGGGATCGAGCCGCATCCGCGACTTCGTCAACGGCGTCGCGGATACCGTGACGATCGAGGCGATCATCGAAAAGGCGCTCGAGTTCAACCCGCGGCGCGATCCCAAGGTGCTGCGCCGCAGCCTGATGCACGCGCTGCGGCAGCAGCCCGATGGCACCTGGAAATGGAAATACGACCGCCGCCGCTTTCAGGTGCTCGACCAGGAAGCGCACCGCACCGAGCGCGCCGCCCTCGCCGACGGGCTCGCGCGCATCGCCTGCCCAACCCTCATCGTGCGCGGCGGCGAGAGCGACGTTTTCCACGAGGAAGACGGCATCAAGCTCGCGCAACGCCTGCCCGACGGAAGATTCGTCACCGTCCCCCGCGCCGGCCATACCGTGCAGGGCGACAACCCGAAGGATCTGGTCGCCGAGCTGCGCCGGTTTTTGACCAAGGCGAATTAGCGCGGAGTGCGGTTACCCTGTCGCCGCCGGCGGTATGTCGTGCGCGGCGTAAGTAACCTTGTCACGGTCCTGGGTGTTCCATGCCCAGTTGACCGTCTGGTCCTTGGAGCCGACACTTCCGAGCCGTCCCCAATAGGCGAACGGGTATTTGCCGTGCGCCAGCGGGGTTCCGGCCACCACCACGACCACATGCCCATGCGGATCGGGGTTCGCCTGCTCGGAGCCCTTCAAGCCGCCGATCACCAGCTTGCCGGCAGCCGCCTGCTGACCGGCGACGATGCCGTCCGCCAGCCGTGTCCATTGCGGGTCATTGCGGATGGTGTCGACAATATTGTTCGCCAGCCCGGTCAAGGTCACACCCAATTCACCGGCGACTGCCTTGGCAAAGCCGCTACAATCGCCGGAATGGGCATCGAAGTTCGCCTCGCATGCGTCTTTGACCGGGTCCGGCATTTGGTCCTCCCTCGGGAAATTTGCCTGCCGCCGTGCCAGTCAGGCTTCAAATCGGGGCATAGTCCGACCGCAGACCGTGTCAATTGCCATCTGACACTCTGAGCGGAGCCCCTCGACAGGCAGAGGGGGCTTTCTCAGCAGCGCTCGAACCTGATCGGGCACCGCTCTATAGTCAGAACGCTACGTCGTCGTGCCCTTACTGCTTCCGACAGGGCATGGCGGAAATGTCGCGACAACGTCGAAGGTTCCGTCGTGGTTATCGACCTTGTCGATCTTGGTGGGGCTATCCAGCTGAAATCCCGCGACAACTTCGTCCACTTTATTGGCCGGGACCGCCGTTTGCTTCCAGACTCCGCATGGTGGCATTCGGACCTCCTCAGGGAACGGAAAGATCGCTGACGGCTTGTTTTCGTTGATCGGCAAGCGTAGCCCCATTCAGCAACGTCTGAACGGGGACGTCAGCCGGCAAATGTGCGCTCATCCACTGGCGCAGCTTTGTCAGGTTCATCTGGTTTGGGGGATTTGTCATTCCAGATGGCCAAATAAAGCTGCGTAAGCGCTGACTAAATGTGTCCTCCACAAAGGCCGTGCTTCTAAGTGCCGCCTGTGCGGCGTCCTTTGCATTTCCCGCGCTCTGGTTTACGGCGTTGATCGCGGCGGGAATGCTGCCGGCCGTCTTGTAGGCGTCGAGATCAATATAAGCCTGGGCCAGGGGATAACCCGCGTCGGACAGTTTCAGCCCGGTGGTGATCGGAAGCTCAGCTTTCAGCCGGTCGGCCTCCATCTGCGCGAGCAGCGCCGGGATCGTTTTCTGGTAGTAGAGGTCTTTGTTGATGGCCGAACTCGCGCCGATGACGCCGGCGGAGGCCGCGCCGAGCGCCGATTTGGTGGCGGCATTGCCGGTCGTCGCGGTCAACCCGGCCAGCACCAGCCCGACCAGATCGCCGCCGAGGGTCGTCGCATTGCCATCGCCATAAAGCCGCCGCTCGAAATCGGCGAATTCGATGTCGTAGGCGTGGATGCGCGCGAGGATGATGTCGTTCCGCTTCTGAGCTCGGAGCGTCGGGACGGCGAGGGCAAGGTATTGTGCCTCTTCGTCGCCATTGAAATACGGCGCGAGGCGGGTGAGCGTGGCGTCGGTGTCTTCGGGATCCTTGGGATAGCCCAGCAGCGGGGCGCAACCTGCCAGCAAGCCGGACAGCGCGGCGACCACCAGTCCCTTCCTAGCGCATCGGGCGAGTCCCCGCCGGCAACGGATGCGCATGTCAATCCCCTCGCCAGGCAGCCTCTCGCTCGTTGCTCCCTAACCGGGAGCCCGCGTCCCGATCATAGGACGAGCCAGTCTGCACGCCAACCTCAGGATGAGTGGCAATCCAAAAGCCTCACTTATTCCGCGCGTCGTCCGTGTCCGCGCGACATCCCACGCGACATCCGATCGACGAAGCCGAATTTGCCTACCGCACCACCTTCCTGATGCGGTGGTTGTTGGTGTCGCCGATATAGACCGCGCCGTCCGGCCCGACGACCGCGCCGTGCGGCCGGTCCAATCCCGCCTGCTCGGCCGGGCCGCCATCGCCGCCCGGCCCCTGCCGCCCGCCGGCGAGGTTGGCGATAATGCCGGTGCGGCGGTCGATGCGGCGGATCGCGTGGTTTTCGGTGTCGACGATCAGGAGGCCGCCATCGCGGTCGATCGCCATCTCCTTTGGCGCATCAAACACCGCCGCCAGAGCCGGGCCGGCGTCGCCCGAATAGCCGCGCGCCGTGGTGCCGGCGATCGTCGCGATGATCCCGGTGACCGGATCGACCGCGCGCAGGCTGCTGCCCTGGCGCTCCAGAATGTAGACCGTGCCGTCCTCCCCGATTTTGACGGCGCGCGCGCCGAATGTCCCCGCCGCGGTCGCCGGACGCCCGTCGCCGCTATGCGCGGCGGCGCCGGTGCCGGCGAAGGTCATGATCGCGCCGCTCGCCAAATCGACGACGCGCACCCGGTTGTCGGCGACATCGGTGATGTAAAGCCGCGTCTCGCCCGGCCCGAAGGCGAGCCCGTTCGGCTCCGCCAATCCCGCGCGCTCGGCCGGCCCGCCGTCGCCGCCATAGGCCGGTTCGCCAGTCCCCGCCAGGGTCGAGATGATCCCGGAAGCCGCATCGATGCGCCGCACCCGGCGATTGAGCCGGTCGGCGATATAGAGATTCCCCGCCCGGTCGGCGACGACCCCGTAGGGTTCGTCGAGCGCGGCACCCACCGCCGGGCCGCCATCGCCGGAAAACCCTTTCTCGCCATTGCCGGCGACGGTCGTGATGACCCCGCTCGCCGCATCGACGCGCCGGATGCGGTGGTTGAACGTGTCGGAAAAAAAGAGATTGCCGGCGCTGTCAAAGCAGACATCGAACGGTCCATTGAGCAGCGCCTGCGCCGCCGGCCCGCCGTCGCCGGCAAAACCCTTCTCGCCCGTCCCCACCGCCGTCGTGATGATGTCCTGCGGCATGCATCATCCTCTCGCGAAGCGATCTCCTCACCGCAAAGTAGGCAGAGGACGCGCAAAGGACGCAAAGGTTATTTATTGCGCCTTCGCGCCCTTCGCGAAGCCTCCGCGTCCTTCGCGGTAGGTGTTAGTCTGCAGAAAGACAGGCATCGGAGGGCAAAGATAATGACCGACGGAAAGAAGCCGCGCCTCATCGGCATCAACCACGTCGCGATCGAGGTCGGCGACATCGACGAGGCGCTGGCCTGGTACGGCCGGATTTTCGATTTTTCGCTGCGCGGCAAGGGCGAGCGCAACACCTTTATCGACATGGGCGACCAGTTCGTCAACCTGACGCTCGTCCCCGATCACGCGGTGAAGGGCGAGGAGAAGCGCCATATCGGCTTTGTCGTCGACGACCGCAGCCGCATCATCGAGCTGGCCAAGGCGGCCGGCGCGCGCATGGTGGAAGGGCCGTTTCTCGATTTCCTCGACCCGTGGGGCAACCGGCTCGAGATCATCGAATATTCCAACATCCAGTTCAGCAAGGCGCCCGGCGTGATGCGCGGGATGGGCCTCGCGCTCGACAAAAGCGACAAGGCGCGCAAGGAGCTCGCCGACAAGGGCATGGACCCCGGGGGCATGAACCCTGGGGGCATGGGCGAATGAGCGGCGGTTTCAAGCTCAGCCTCATCGTCCGCGGCCAGCATCCGCCCGGCGACCCCGCCCGGCGCCTCGCCGACGATCTCGATCTGGTGCGCGCCGCCGACCGGCTCGGCTTCGACGGCGTCGTCAAGGGTTCGCATTTCAGCGCGCACCCGTTCCAGTCGGTGCAGCAGATCCCGTTCCTCTCCTATTGCGCGGCGATCGCGCCGCGCCTGCGGATCATCTGCGGCCTGGTGCTGGCGCCGCTGCACAAGCCCTTGGACCTCGCCGAGCAGCTGGCGACACTCGATTTGTTGTCGGGCGGCCGGCTCGTCTTCGGTGCGGGGATCGGCTACCGCGATGTCGAGTTCAAGGCGTTCGGCGTGCCGCGCGGCCAACTGGGCGCCCGCTTCGAGGCGGTGATGCTGGCGGTAAAGCGGCTGTGGACCGAGGACTTCGTCGATATGAAGGGCGAGGATTGGGAGCTCGACCACGCCACCTGCCCGATCAAGCCCCTGCAACAGCCCACCCCGCCGATCTGGATCGGCGCCAACGCCGATGTCGCGGTCCGTCGCGCCGCGCGGATCGGCGATTGCTGGTACATCAACCCGCACAACACGCTGGCGACCATCGAGCGCCAGATGGAGCTCTACAAGCGCGCACTGGACGAGCTTGGGAAGCCGTTTCCGGCCGAGGTGCCGATGCGCCGTGAGGTCTTCGTCGCCGCGTCGCGCGCCGAGGCGATCCGCCTCGCGCAACCCTACCTCGAAGAAAAGTACCGCGCCTATCGCGCCTGGGGTCAGGACAAGGTGATGCCCGAGGGCGACGATTTCGACCACGAATTCTCCGAGCTCCTCGAAGATCGCTTTCTGATGGGCGCACCCGCCGAAATCGCCGAGCAGATGGTGCGGCTGAACCGCCGGCTCGGGGTCAACCACATCGTCGCCTCGGTCCACTGGCCCGGCATGCCGAACAGCCTCGCCCTCGAACAGCTCGATATCCTCGCCAAGGAAATCATGCCGGCCGTTCGGCAAGGCCTCTAGCAGCGATGGCCCAGTTATTTGGCGGCGAGCCGCCGCCGCCCGTCCCGGCTAAGGCGATGGCCGCGCTTGTCGCGCTGTTCCTTGGCTTGGCGAGCCAGTCCGCCGTCAGCGCGGAGCCACCGGTGCTGAACGAGGCGCTGCCCCGCGCCAACCAAGCCTATGAGAGCCGGAATTACCCCGAGGCCATGCGGCTCTATCGCAAGGCCGTTGAAGACGGGGGCGATCCTCTGGCCGCGGTCAGGGTCGGGATCATGTACTCCAAGGGGCTCGGCGTCGCGCAAGACCCCGCCGAAGCAGTGCTTTGGTATCGCAAGGCCGCGGATCAAGGCTACGTCCTCGGCGAGTTCAATCTCGCGATCAGCTACCGGAGCGGAGACGGCATCGACCAGGACTACGCGGAGGCCCTGCGCTGGTTTTACGCGGCCGCCGGCCAAGGTTACGCCCCGGCCCAGTACAATCTCGGCTTTATGTACCAGAAGGCCGAAGGCGTGCCGAAGAACAACCCCGAGGCCGCGCGCTGGTACCGGGCGGCGGCGGAACAGGGACTCGCGGTCGCGCAAGTCACCCTCGGCGACGACTACCTCACCGGCGCCGGGGTAGCGAAGGATCACGCCCAGGCGCTGGCGTGGTTTCGCAAGGCGGCGGATCAGGGCAATCCGGCGGCGCAATATGCGGTCGGCTCGGCGTACACCTCCGGCGACAGCGTAAAAAAGGATTATGCGGAGGCGATGCGCTGGCTGACCAAGGCGGCCGAGCAAGGCTTCGTTCCGGCCGAGTTTGTCATCGGCGATCTTTACGATAAGGGTCTCGGCGTGCCGCGCAACCTCGCGCAGGCGCGCGATTGGATGAATAAGGCGGCCGCGGGCGGCGACGACCGGGCGAAGAAATGGCTCGCTGCGCCGCACCCGGCGCGCTGACCCGATGCCGCGAGCCGGCATGATCCGACGCGGCGCAGCGCGGGAATTGCTTACGGCGCCAGGATGATCTTGCCGATGTGCCGGCTTGACTCCATCAACGCATGTGCCTTCGCGGCTTCGGCCAGGGGGAAAATCTGGTAGGTGCAGGTGCGCAGCCTGCCCTGCCCCCATAACGGCCAGACCTTTTCCTTCAGCGCCGAGACGATCTGCGCCTTCTGCTCGACGGGACGGCCGCGCAGGGTCGACCCGGTGACGGTGAGGTGCTTGCGCTGGATCGCGCCGAAATCGGCCTCGACTTTGGCCCCAGCCATCAGCGCGACAAAGCACAGCCGCCCGTCGCGCGCCAACAGGTCGAGCTCGCGCGGAATGTAGTCGCCGCCGACCATGTCGAAGATCGCGTCGACCCCGCGGCCCTGGGTGAATTCCTTGCCCATCTTCACGAAATCCTGCGTCTTGTAGTTGATCGCGAGGTCGGCGCCGTAGTCGCGGCAGGCCTGGCATTTCTCCTCGGAGCCCGCGGTCGCCAGCACCGTGGCGCCGAACGCCTTGGCCAGCTGGATCGCGGTGATGCCGATGCCGCTCGACCCGCCCTGCTGGAGGAACACCTCGCCCGCCTTCAGGTGGATGCGGTCGAAGACGTTGGTCCACACCGTGCAGAACGTCTCCATCAGCCCGCCGGCGTCGATCAGGCCGACGCCCTGCGGCACCGGCAGGCATTGCACCGCCGGCACCGCCGCGTATTCGCCGTAGCCGTCGGCGACGAGCAGCGCACAGACCGCGTCGCCGACCGACCAGCCGCTGACCCCCTCGCCCGCCTTGACGATGGTGCCGGAGCATTCGAGGCCGGGGATGTCGCTGGCGCCGGGCGGCATCGGATAGCGCCCCATGCGCTGCAAGGTGTCGGCGCGGTTGATCCCGGCCCCGGCGATGCGGATCAGCACCTCGCCGGCTTTCGGTTCGGGCACCGGCCGGGTTCCCGGCGCCAGCACCTCCGGTCCGCCGGGCTTCTTGATCTCGATCACGGTCTGGGTGGCGGGTATATTGGCGAGCATCGCCTTGCCTCTCGGTCAGCGCTGGTTTCCTATTAGCACAGCAGCACGCGACGGGAGGAAAACCATGCCGATCCTGCAGGACAAAGTCGCGCTGGTGACGGGCGCCGGCGCGGGGATCGGCCGCGCCATCGCGCTGGCCTTGGCGAATGAAGGGGCGACCCTCGCCGCCGCCGACATCGACGCGGCCGCCGCCCGGCGCACCGCCAGCGACGCCGCCGGCAATCGCGGGCTCGCGGTCGAGGCCGATTGTGGCGATGTCGCCGGGATCGATGCGATGGTGTCGCGGGTCGTCCGCGAGCTCGGTCGCATCGACATCATCGTCAACAATGCCGGCGTCACCCGCTTCAGCGACATCATGGACCTGACCGAAGCGGATTGGGACCGCATCCACCGGGTCAACGCCAAGGGGGTGTTCTTCTGCCTGCAGCGCGCCGCCCGGTCGATGATCGAGCAGAAATCGGGGGGCCGGATCATCAACATCGCCTCGATTTCCGGCCGCGGCTATGCCGGCGCGTCGAACGCCGCCTACGCCGCCAGCAAGGGCGCGGTGATCGCGCTGACCAAGATGGCGGCGCAGCAGCTCGGCCGCTACGACATCAACGTCAACGCGATCTGCCCCGGCGTGACCCGCACCGAGCTCGGCCAGCGCAACGCGGTCGGCCGCGCCGCGGCGCGCGGCGTCAGCATCGAAGTGCTGCAAGCCGAGCAGGAAGCCGGCATCCCGATCGGCCGCGCCAACACGCCCGAGGACATCGCCGCAATGGCGGTGTTCCTCGCCTCGCCCGGCGCGCGCAACATCACCGGGCAGTCCTACAATGTCGACGGCGGGCTGGTACCGAGCTGACCAGACCAAGCGGACCAGAAATTGGGGGAAAGGATGCCCGAGATTTTCGACTACATCGTCGCCGGGGCCGGTTCGGCCGGCTGTGTGATCGCCGCACGCTTGAGCGAAAACCCGAAGCACCGCGTGCTGCTGCTCGAAGCCGGCCCGAAGGATTCGAGCCCGTGGATCCATATGCCGATGGGCTACGCCAAGCTGTTCGCCCATCCCAAGCTCAACTGGATGTACGAGAGCGAACCCGAGCCCGAATTGCAAAACCGCACGATGTATCAGCCGCGCGGCAAGGTCTTGGGCGGCACCAGCTCGATCAACGGCATGGTCTACATGCGCGGCAACCCGGCCGATTACGACGAATGGCGCCAGCGCGGCTGCACCGGCTGGGATTGGGACAGCATCCTCCCTTATTTCAAGAAGGCCGAGGACCAGGAGCGCGGCCCGAACGAGGCGCACGGCGTCGGCGGGCCGCTGCGCGTCTCCGAGCACCCGGTGCGCTGGAAGCTCGCCGAGCATTTTGTCGAGGCCGCGATCGAGGCGGGGTTGCCGGCCAATTACGATTTCAACAGCGGTCGCCAGGACGGCGCCGGCCATTTTCAATGCACGATGAAAGACGCGCGGCGCTGGAGCACCGCCGCCGCCTATCTCGGCCAGGCCAAGGGCCGCGCCAACCTGACGATCGAGACCGAGGCGCTCGCCACCAAAATCCTGTTCGACGGCAACAAGGCGGTCGGCGTCGCCTACCGCCAGCGCGGCATGCCCAGGGAGGCGCGCGCCGGCGCTGAAATCATCGTCTGCGGCGGCGTCTTCAACTCGCCGCAACTGTTGCAGCTATCGGGGCTCGGGCCGGGCGATCTGTTGCAGCAGCACGGCATCCCGGTCATCCGCGACATGCCCGGAATCGGCAACGAGCTGCAGGACCATTTCTATGTCCGCCTCGCCTATCGCTGCACCCAGCCGATCACCCTCAACGATGTCGGCAACAGTTTCTGGCGGCGCAACGCGGCGGGGGTGCGGTATTTCCTCATGCGCTCCGGCCCGCTCGCCAGCAACGGCATCTGCGCCGGCGGCTTCGCCCGGAGCGACGAGCGCCTGTCGCGGCCCGACATCCAATTGAATTTCAGCACCTGGAGCTTTCAGGCGCGAGACAATCGCGGTGTCCGGCCGCATCCCTTCCCCGGCTTCAGCGTCAGCGCGGTGCATCTGCGCCCCGACGCGCGCGGCCATGTGCGGATCAAGAGCCCCGACCCGACGGCAGCGCCCTCGATCCTCTTCAATTTCCTCAAGACGCGCTACGACCTCGACGCGCTGACCGCCGGGATGCGGCTGGTGCGCAAGATCACCGAGCAGCCGGCGATCGCCCCGCTCGTCGCCGGCGAGATCCTGCCCGGCCCCTCGATCCAGACCGACCAGGATTTCGAGGCGGCGATCCGCGCCAACGGAGTCTCCAACCTGCACCCGGTCGGCACCTGCCGGATGGGGCCGGACGCCGCCGCGGTGTGCGACCCGCGCCTGCGGGTCAACGGAGTGACGGGGCTGCGCGTCGTCGACGCCTCGGTGATGCCCGCCGTCCCCGCCGGCAACACCAACGCGCCGACGATCATGATCGCCGAGAAGGCCGCCGACATGATCAAGGAGGATGCGCGGGCGGCTTGAGCGCTCTTCGCCATCGGCGGCTAAAAAGTCAACGGTCGTAAAATCAGCGCGCAACGACTATATTTGGCAGTGCCATGAGCTTCGATACTCTTGATTTTGCGCGCCGGCTCAAAGGCGCCGGCTTCAGCGAACAGCAGGCCGAAGTGCTTGCCGAAGCGACGCGCGAACACATCACCGATGAGATGGTCAGCAAGACCTTTCTTCAATCCGAGCTGGAAAAGCTTTCTATGCGGCTGACGATCCGTATGGGCACTATCGCGGCGGTCTGCGTCGCCGCCCTGGCAGCGATCATCAAGCTTTAAACCGTCGTCGGGTCCTCGGCTTCCTGGTGCCATACCAGGAGGTGGCGGCGGACCATCGAGATGCCCTTGACCAGCGCCAGCCCCGCGACCGCGATCTCGATAATGCCGGCGAAGACGCCCGCCGAGTCGGCGAAGCGCGAAGCCTGGATCATCGCTCCGCCGAGCCCGGTGCCGCCCATCAGCATCTCGGTGACGATCTCGACGATCATCGCGATCGGCAGCGCCACCTGCAGCCCGGTCAGCACCTGCGGCATCGCCGCCGGCAGGATGATCTCGCGCAGCAATTGCCGCGCGCTGGCCCCAAGGCTGCGCGCCGACCACAAGAGATAGCTGTCCACCCCCTCCGCCGCGGCGAGTGTCGCGGTGATCACCGGGAAGATCGCGTTGAACACCACCATCGAAATCTTCGAGACATCGTAAAGCCCGAGCCACAGCATGAAGATCGGCAGGAACGCGATCTTCGGCATCGGGAACGCGACCGAGACGATCGGGTCGAAAAACCAGCGCACCGCGGCATTGCGCGCCATGACGATGCCGAGCGCGACCCCGGCGATCGCGGCGATCGCGAACCCGGCCAGCGCGCGGTAAAGCGTCACGCCGAGGTTGAGCGCCAAATCGCCCGACAGCGCGTCGTCCCAAATGCGCTCGAGCACCGTCGACAGCGGCGGCAGCAGGAAGGTGCTCAGGATATGGGCGCGGGCCAGCCCCTCCCAGGCGACGACCAGCACGATCAGCGGCAGGGTGCCCGCCGCGCGCTGCGTCAGCCCGGCCGCAAGCCGGTCGAGCCGGAGAGCGGGCGCCGCCGGCGCGAGGATCGGCGTGTCGGCGCTCATTCGCGCCAGGCCAGCACGCGCGCCACCAGCATCAGGTATAGCCGGTCGGCGACAAAGCCCAGGAACGCCACGGTCAGCACCACCGCGAACATCGCATCGTAGGCGCCGCCATCGCCCAGCCAGCCGATCATGTAGCCGAACCCGCTGCGCGCCACGATCAGCTCCGACGCGACCAGCAGCACGAACGACAGCGCCAGCGCGGTGCGGATGCCGCTCAGCAGCTCGGGGAGCGCGCTCGGCACCACCACCTCCCACAGCACCCGCAGGCGGCTCGCCCCCATGCTGCGCGCCGACCAGATCAGCACCTGGTCGGTGCCGCGCGCGCCGTTATAGGCCGAAAGCGTCACCGGCAGCATGGCGCCGACAAAAATCAGCACCACCTTCGACGCATCGCCAAAGCCGAGCCACAGCACCATGACCGGGATCAGCGCCGATTTCGGCATCGGATAAAAGAACTGGACGACCGGGTTCACCACGACATGGACCGGCTTGTACCACGCCATCAGCACGCCGATCAGGCTGCCGAACACGATCGCCAGCGCCAATCCCGCGGCGCCGCGGGTCATCGACGACACGCCGTTGGTCCACAAATCGCCGCCGGCGGCGAGCCCGTACCAGGCCGACGCCACCTTATCGAGCGACGGCAGGGCCGATGCCGGCACCAGCCCAAGCCGCGTCACCGCCTCCCACGTCGCCGCCAACAGCAGCAGCGGAAAATAGCGGGTCAGCGCTGCGCTCACGCGTCTCCTCCGCGCTGGGCGACGCCAGCTGGGGCGATGCCCCCTTGGGCAATGCCGCCTTGGGCGAGGATCGCCTCGCCGCGCACCAGGTTCCAGACGTGGTCGACCAGGTCGATGAACGGCCGGGTGCGGGTCAGCTCCGGGTCCTCGCGGTCGAACTTCGCGTCGACGATCTCCTTGATGCGGCCGGGCCGGGCCGTCATCACCGCGATCCGCTCGGCAAGGAACACCGCTTCCTGCACATCGTGGGTCACAAAGATGACGGTCTTGCGCGAGCCCTGCCAGATGCGCAGGAGCTCGGCCTGCATCAGGCTGCGGGTCTGCGCGTCGAGCGCGCCGAACGGCTCGTCCATCAACAAGGTGCCGGGGTCGATCGCCAGGGTGCGGGCGATCGCCGCGCGCTGCTTCATCCCGCCCGACAGCTGCGAGGGGTAGCTCGTCTCGAACCCGGCGAGCCCGACCAGCGCGATGAACTCGCGCGCCCGCCGGTCGCATTCTCCACCCGGCAGCCCCTGCTTTTCGAGGCCGTAGCGCACGTTCTGGATCACCGTCTTCCACGGGAACAGCGCGAAATGCTGGAAGACGATGCCGCGGTCCGGGCCCGGCCCGGCGATCGGTCTGCCGCCGATGCGGATCGACCCGGTCTGGATCGGCAGGAACCCGCCGACGAGATAAAGCAGGGTGCTCTTGCCGCAACCGCTCGGCCCCAAGAGCGCGACGAACTCGCGATCCCGCACCTCGAGCGACACATCGTCGAGCGCCGTCACCGGCCGCCCGCGCGCCGGCCGGTAGCCGTAGCCGATCCGCTCGATCGCGATGTCGCTCGCCGCGACCGCGGCGCCGTTCTTAGTGGCCATCGAGCCGTTTCTTTGCTTCCCCGATCAGCGACAGATCGACGTATTTCGGATCGACCTTGACCGGCTTCGGCAGCACCTTCAGCTCGACATCCTCGTCGATCTCCTGCTGCACCAAGCCGATATCGGGGACCGCGTCCGGCGAATGGTAAAAATCGGCCTTGGTGAAGGCGTATTCCAGATTTTCTTCCGGCAGCTTGGTGACGTCGGCGCAGATCGCGATCGCCTCCTTGTGGTTGGCCGGGTCGAGGAACCAGCGCACCGCCCTGATATGGTCCTCGAAGAAATCGACGAGAGCCGCGCGGTGCGCCGCGATCGTGTCGGCGCGCATCGCCCACATCACCCCCTGGGTCGGCCCGACAGCGTCGACCGCCCGGAACAGCACCTTGTATTTCGGGTTGCCGGTATAGCCCTTCGCGAATTGCGGCAGGAGGCCGATCATGTCGACCTTATCGCCGTCGAGCATCGCCGGCATGTTGGCGAAATTGGTCTCGACCGTGGTGAAATCGGCGTCCTGGATGCCGTGCTTGCGGAACATCGCGCGCATCGCCGAGTCGCTGGCCGAGCCGATCGTGTTGGTGGCGATGCGCTTGCCCTTGACGTCGTCGATGGTCTTGACCGGGCCGTCGGCCTTGACCACGAAATCTTCGCTGAAATAGCCGTCGTGCCCGTCCTGCAGCACATCGGCGACGATGCGCAGGTCGAGATGCGCGTTGGTGATCGCCAGCGCCAGCGCGCTCGGCGCCTGCGAGGCGATCTCCAATTCGCCGATCGCCTGCGCCTGGATTTGCGGCGTGGTGCCGTTGAACCGGGTCGGCAGCGTCGTGTAGCTCTGGCCGAGATGCTTGAAGAGCTCGGGATGCTTCTTGCCGAGCGCCTCGATCACCGGCGCCATGTGGCCCGGGGTCTGCACCCAGCCGATGCGGATCGGAAACGGATCGGCCTGGGCCGCGACGGCAACCCCAAACACTGAAGCCACGAGGACCGCGCCCAGTATGCGTAGCTGCAAGTTCATTTCCGCTCCCCGCACCATCCGCTTATCGCCGCCGCGGCCGGGGCGATCTTAGCAGAGCCTGGGCGGCTTCATACTCACGTCCTCGCGCGGCCGATCGACGCCGCGAGATGACGAAACCGCCGCGACCGCCTAGGTTCCGGACCCATAAAGTGGATT
>Ga0209483_1001996_pt1 | contig 14782 bp, 19 predicted proteins | sample NGEPerA_FD_184508 | JGI IMG/M metagenome (GOLD analysis project Ga0209483, IMG submission 184508) | Arctic peat soil microbial communities from the Barrow Environmental Observatory site, Barrow, Alaska, USA - NGEE PermafrostL2-A... | ecosystem: Environmental > Terrestrial > Soil > Wetlands >... | reverse complement strand
AGCCTACCCCCTCCCCCGCTTGCGGGGGAGGGCCGGGGTGGGGGCTGTCGCTTACTCATCTTTGAACACCGCTTTGCGCTTCTCGACAAAGGCCATCATGCCCTCGGCCGCGTCCGCGGTCTGGAAGGCGAGGGTGTTGAGGTCGGCTTCGAGCTTTAATCCCTCGTCGAGCGGCGCGTCGAGGGCGCGGGTGACCGCGTCGCGGGCGAGGGCGAGGGCCGGGAGGCCGTAGCCGGTCATCTCGCGGGCGAAGGCCTTGCCGGCCTCGATCAGGTCGCCGTCGGCGAGGCGGTGGACGAGGCCGATGCGCTCGGCCTCGTCGGCTTTGACGGTGCGGCCGGTCATGACGATCTCGAGCGCGCGCGCTTCGCCGACAAGGCGCGGCAGGCGTTGGGTCCCGCCATAGCCGGGGATGAGGCCCAATTTGATCTCGGGGAGGCCAAACCGGGCGCTCCTGAGCGCCAGGCGGAAATTGCAGGCGAGCGCCAGTTCGAGCCCGCCGCCGAAGGCGTAGCCGTTGATCAGCGCGAATGACGGCATCGGCAGGGCGCCGAAGCGCGAGACGATGCGCTGGCCGTTGGCGGCGTCGCGGCGCTGTTGGGCGAGCGGGCGGTGCATCAGCTCCTTGATGTCGGCGCCGGCGCAAAAAGCGCGCTCGCCGGCCCCGGTGACGAAAAGGGCGCGGGCATCGCTGGCGGCGATCTCGTCAAGCGCGGCATCGATTTCACGCAACGTCTCAAAGGAGAGCGCGTTGAGCGCCTCGGGGCGGTCGAGGGTCAAGAGCGCGAATTCGTCGATGCGGGCGAGGTCAATGGTCATCAAACGATCCGTAGAAAATCACGTCAGCCTCCGGTCCACCGCATTGGGCTCGGGGAGATACGGCCGGATTTGGCCCAGTCGACGAGCTCGCGCTTCAATATCTTGCCGCTGGCGGTCAGCGGGTAGGCGTCCATCGCGATGAAGTATTCGGGCATGTCGTAGCGCGACAGGCCCTGGGCATGAAGATGGGCGAGCATCGCGTCGGCCTCGACGCTTTCGCCCGGGTGGCAAATCACCGAGAGGCAGACCTTCTCGCCAAGCCGCTCGTCGGCGACCGCGAAGGCGGCGCAGCGTGCGACCGCCTTGTGACGCATCGCCAATTCCTCGATCCGCGCCGGGTGGATGTTGTGGCCGCCGCGGATGATGAGGTCCTTCTTGCGGCCGACGATCTCGAGGTTGCCGTCGCCGTCGAGCCGGCCGAGATCGCCCGACAGAAACCATCCCGAGCGGTTGAACGAGTCCTCGGTGGCGCGCTGGTTGTCGAAATAACCAAGGGTGAGGCAGGCGCCGCGCCCGCCGATCTCGCCGATTTCGCCGGGCGCGGCCTCGAGGTCGGGGTTTTCCGGGTCGAACAGCCGGATCTCGTAGGCAGCGCAGGCGCGCCCGCAGGTGGCGACGATGGTCTCGGGGCTGTCGCCCGGCAGCGTGTACTGATGCGAGCTGTTCTCGCTCATGCCGTAGACGTTCTGCGGGACGACGCCGCGGTCCATGAACGCCTGCGCCACCTCGCGCGGGATCACCGAGCCGGCCATGTAGAAGGTCCTGACCTGACCCAGCCGGTCAAGATGGCGCCGGCGCAATTCGGCGAGGATGTCCATCGCATGGGTCGGCACGCCCATCACGTAGGTCGCGCCGGTCTCGACGATCCAGTCGAGCGGCGTCATCCCGCGGGGCGGCGAATTGACCACCAGCTCCATCCCGGCGAGCGTCGCCTGGGCGATCGCTACGGTGGCGATGTGATGCGACAGCGGGCTCAGCGACAGGAGGACGGTCGAATGGTCGTGGCGCCAATCCGCGACCATCGCGCGGGCATTGGCGAAGAGCGTGTTGGCCGAATGCATCACGCCTTTTGGCGTGCCCGTCGTGCCCGAGGTGAAGGCGAGGTAGACGATGCTGTCGGCATCGCTCGCCGGCGGCGGCGGATCAACGGCTTCGGTCGGGAAGGGCGCCGCTGCCGCGCCATCCAGCGAATAGATCTTGCGCAGGAAGGGCAGGGCGCTTGCCGCGGCGAAGATGTCGGCGGTGCGCGCGTCGGCGCCGTAGCCCGGCTGGGCTAAGAGCGCCGCCGCGCGGGTGCGCTCCAGCAGCGCCACGATCTCGGGGACGGTGTAGTTCTGGTGCAGCGACGGGTTGCAGACAAAGCCCTGGCGCGAGCAGGCGAGGAAGACGACCACCGCCTCGACCCGGTTGGGCAGCCACACCGCGACCCGCTCGCCGCGTTTGAGGCCGGCGGCGTCGAGATCGGCGGCGACCGCATCGACTGCGCGCAGCAGTTCGGCCCAGGAAAGCCGCCGCGTCGCGTCGCGCAGGGCAGCGGCCTCCGGCCGCTCCGCCGCATGCTTCTGCAAGAGCGTATAAAGCGTGTCCTCGCGCCACAGCCCTTCGGCGTAATAGCGCCGCGCCGCCGCCGGGTCGTGCAGGGTGAGGAGCGTGTTGGTCATCGGGCCGGGAGCGAAGACGGCATGCGCGACAAACCCTTGCAAAGCGGGGCGCGGAACTGGGAAGGTCAGCGCCGGCACCAGCGGGAGGAGCGCGATGTTACAGGATTTGATGCCGCAGGCGGAACGGATCGCGGCAAAACTCAAGGCGCGCGGCGAAACCATCGGCATCGCCGAATCGTCGACCGCCGGCCTGCTGTCGGCGGCGCTGCTCGCGGTGCCGGGCGCCTCGGCCTATTTCATGGGCGGCGCGGTGGTCTACACCCGCATTTCTCGCGCCGAATTGTTGCGGGTGACCGAGGCCGACCTTGTCGGCATCACGCCCTCGACCGAAGTCTACGCGATGCTGTTCGCGCGCAAGATCAGGGAGCGGCTCGGCACGACCTGGACGCTCGGCGAGACCGGCACGGCGGGGCCGACCGGCAGCCGCTACGGCCATAACGCCGGGCATTCCTGCGTCGCGGTGATCGGCCCCACCGGCGAAAGATCGATCACGATCGAGACCGGCAAGAGCGACCGGCTCGACAACATGCGCACCTTCTCGATCGCCGCGCTCGACCTCCTCGAACAAGCCATCGGCTGAGCCGGCCGCGCGCCTACGGAACACGCCGTGGCGCGATGGGGCCTGGCCGAGTGGGAGCTGCTCGGCGTGGCGCTGCTCGCCGGCAGCTTTCTCGGCGTCGTCGTCGATCGCCTGCCGGACCGCGTGCCGCTCGCGGCGCGGCGTTCGCGCTGCGGGCATTGCGGCGCGGTGCTGACGGCGCGCGACCTGGTGCCGCTGGCGAGCTGGCTCGCCGGGCGCGGGCGCTGCCGGCATTGCGGCGCCTGGATCGGCTGGTTCTACCCGGCGGTCGAGCTCGCCGCGCTGGCGGTCGCATTGGTTTCGCTGACCGTCGATCGCGGGGTCGATGCGTGGATCGACGCCGCGCTCGGCTGGTGGCTGCTGGCGCTCGGCTGGATCGACTGGCGCCGCCTGGTGCTGCCCGATGTGCTGACCTTGCCGCTGATCGCGCTGGGGCTGGCGGCGGCCTGGAGCCTGGCGCCGGACGAATTGCGGGACCGGGCCGCCGGCGCGGCCTGCGGCTATCTCGCGCTGTGGGCGGTCGCCTGGATGTACCGCCGGCTGCGCGGCCGCGAGGGGCTCGGCCTCGGCGACGCGAAGCTGCTGGCGGCGGCGGGCGCCTGGGTCGGCGCCAGCGGCTTGCCGAGCGTGCTGGCCGGCGCCGCGACCGCCGCGCTCTTCGCCGCCGGCGCGATGATGCTCGCGGGCCACAGGCTCGACCGGCATTCCGCATTGCCGTTCGGACCGTTTCTCGCCACCGCCTGCTGGCTGGTCTGGCTGTTCGGCCCGGTGTCCTATTAGCGGCTTATGGTTGATTTCCCGCCGCCGGGCGGCTAGATCACTGGCCGCACGCCGGCCGCGTCCCCATCGTCTAGAGGCCTAGGACACCGCCCTTTCACGGCGGTAACAGGGGTTCGAATCCCCTTGGGGACGCCAATTATTTCAAGAGGTTACCGGAAGGCGAGGCAGATTAAGTCCAACAAACGGCTAATATATCGGGATAGACGCCCATGGCCTATGACGACGCGCCTGAGCTGCGAGCCAAGCTAGAAAGCTTCATCAACATGGCCAAGGCGTGGACGCCAGGCATGCAGAAGAAGGTGGTTCGTGAGCAGCGGCGCTTCCCTCCGCCGTTGGCGCTGACTCAGCGTTGCCAGGACTACGTGGCGACCCTAAGCAAAGAGGAACGATCGCAACTCGCGGCCTTGATCGACAAAATGCTGGCCGCGAAACATATCGAACCGCCCGACTTGCCATTCGCAGGCTAGCCACCCATGCCCGGCAACCGGATTGACAGATTTTTGGGCCTGATTACGAGCTGGCCGCTTGTCCTGTTGATCGTGCTGTTGGTGTTGGTCGCGCTGGGCAGCGTTTGAGTCGGGGGCGCTGTCCGTTCGGCTGGTTTAAGCGCACGGCGCGCCCGCGAGGGTGATCGCACCAAGGAGAATTTAAGTCATGTCCACCAGAAACGGGCTCAAAGCCAGTCAACGCGGGCGCAAACAGCCTGCGATACCGTCTTCAGCCCCTATTCTGCCCACACGTCAACGCGGGGAATCCGTGCGCTGGAAGGAACGTCGGGGCGTTTTCCAGCGCGATGTCGGCGACGGCGTGCATTCTGAAGTCCAAATCGACAAGCGGGTTTACAGGGTCATAACCAGCGAACTTGGTTGATGCCCGGCAACGCCCGCCAGATCATCGTTGAGGCCGAGGGTGAGGATGGCCAGGGCCAGGGCGCACGGTGGAAGATCGCGCCGAGCGAGCCGGAGTTGATTTAGCGAGGGCGCGGCGCGTGCTAGCGGCTCGATCGTTATAGATCGAGCCAATGTAAAATCGATAATAATCCCGCCCAATGTCCCAGAATAAACCCTATTATCACACCTATACCAGCAAGAAACCATTTGCCTGTATAAAACGCTCCCCTCACCGTTGCTTTGGCCGCACCAATTTCTTGACTGATTGCCGATATCTTTTCGCTTTGACTTACAATTTTAACTCCTTGTTCAGATACATCCGATCGCAGTCTCTTACTTATTTCATCGAGCGCTGCGACAGAGCGGTTCAGGTCTATTATTTGTTGGGTAAAATCGTGTGAGGGAGGCGGCGCAGGAACAACCGCGAAATGGGAGGGCGGAGGTTGCGGTGCCGGAGGGTAATATTCGGACGGAGAATTGTCGGGTGGGGGTCTTCTAGTGCTGGCCATTAGTGGGTGTCTCTAGCTTGGCTTTAATCCAATCCCAAACTGGCGTAGGCGCCCTGCCGTGGTAAGAAAGAGTTCCGAACACAATGGCGTTTCCAGTTGCAGTCTTTTGTGGGTTATCCGGATCAAAGAGACCTAATTTCTTAGTAACATCTAGGGCAGTGCCAGTGGCAGATATAAGCCATTGAGTATTATTTATAGGATAGTATTCATCTTTAAAAACTTCCTTGATCGTCGCTTCAAGGAGAGGTTGCGGTTCCGGCATTAAAATCGCGAAAATTGTCATGGCCTCAAACGATCCTACTTTGCAGACCCTTCGGGAGCGCTTAGGGGCGGCAGGATAATCTAGAATCGAGGGGCATCATAGGCGCGCGAAGCTAGGCTGTCGCGGCCCTACCACGCTGCCAGTACCCCCAGAAATCGACGCTCGGCTTGTTGCCCATCGCGAGCGCGACACGATCCGCTCCACCTGCGCTCCGGTGGCCTTCAGGGATCGCGGAGGGCCTGTTGCGCATCCGGGATGACGAGCCTGCCCAGCGCGTCCCTACACGGCCGCACAAGACGCCGTAGGCCACGTTGCAATTCGCACGCGAAGGATTGCAATTTTCAGGTTAAATTAGGCGAGAGCTGGACGGCCGGGCGGTAGCCAGGAGAGCAATATATGGTTCAGGTAATTATCGTCATAAGAGAGAAAGGCCGAAAAAAGCCAGACTACTCCCTACCGTTCGACCTTCCCCAGGTTCCAGCGGTGGGAGATTACATTTCAATTTTCCGGGCCGATTCGCAAACGCATACCGAAGACGTGATCGTTCGTCACGTGTGGTGGCATCTTCATAGCCCCGAGACGGAAGCAGTAGTCGGCGGCCGCAATATCAAGGTCGGGAAAGCGCAGGACATCATGGTCGAATGCGATATTGCCCTTGGCCCATACGCCAAGGATCATTGGAGAAAATCGGCTGAGGTCGCAAGGCGGCAAGGTATCGACGTTCCGGATTTCGACGTTGAGCGGTTCAGCGTTTCAGAAAGCGCTCTCACCCCAAAATCGTAAAGACATCCGTAAACTGGTCATTGTCGTTTACGTTCCGAGCGCTCCTTCGCTGCCGTCCCCTTCGCGGTGATCCGATATCGGGGATGGCCGCCCCGGCCGTTCGATAATTGCTCGATCCAGCCCAAATCAAGCATTCTGGCTATGGTCGATTCGTCGGCGCGCGCATGCCCGCGAGAACCGCCTTTCTCGCCGAACAGGCTGAGATTTTGAAGCGCCTCATGCTCGCCCTTTGTCGGCACTACTTTGTTTGAATATTTCCACGCCCTTGCGGTTCCGCCCTGCGACGCCTCAGCCTTTTCGCGGGCCTCTCTGGCGGCGTTCATAGCTAGCCACTCATCCATAGCCCGATCGCCCTCGCTCTTAGGCGCGACCTGGGGAGGCAGTACGGTGATCTCTCCGGTGCGCGTATGGATCGTGACGCTTCCGATCTCCATGCCAGCCGCGCGAGCCGCGCGGATGGCCCGCACCACGTCGGCTTTGCGAAAGTGGGCCGGGCCGCGAGGCATGGCTTCCCCTTGGCGCGGCGACGGTCTACGGCAAGCTCTCAGGAAACGGAACGCACCGATACAACATCGGGGCCTTCATGCCCTGATGCATGCGAGTTATCCGCCCCTCCGTTTCCGCTTTGCACGCACGCTCAGACGGAAAGAAGTCCTTGCCGCCTATAGTCATCCCGCGCGTCCATGGGCCTCGCCAATCCACCGCATCAGCCGGAGCTTGGTATACCAGCACAATCGCAACCCACGTCATGCGATCCTGTGCGAAAGCGGACGCGCTCGCCAACAGCGACAGCGCGACGCAAAATCCCGAGACTGATATCCGCATCTGCCTTGCTCCATCAAGCCGCACGGGCCGGCGGATTGACCGCTGCCGGTAAATCGGTCACGATGCTCGTAGCCCTTCAAAAGGCTATGCACAGAGTTGACCATGCTCAATCGAGGTCCGGCGGCCGTTGTCGCATGTCCAAGGGGAAACCCTAAAGGGCAGCGGGGGCGACTCTGTGCGCTTTTTGAACCGCCGGGCTATTGGCGTCCCTTCAAAAGGAGCACAGAGCATGACGACGACAACCACCCTTCCGCCTGACTCGCCAACCATTGACCAAGCAAGGTTCAGCCTCGAAAGCGCGCTGACGGATATCTTCGGGCTCGCCCATGTACTTATGGCCCTGAGCGAGGCCAGCGATGAGGTCGGGGCCGATGAATTATCCTATCTCGGGGGCCAGCTTATAGACCATGAGCGCGCCGCCTCGGATGCCTTCAATCGCATCTTCAAGCTCAGCGACTACCGCGAGCAGCCGCTCGCCGAACCCGGCAGCCAGGACGGCGATGCTGAGCTGACCCGCGCCGAGGGAGACGCGAAATGACCGCGCCCGATCCGGTATCGGCCCTTGTCGCCGAGCGCATGAAAATCTGGGAAATAGCTGTACTTCCCATCGAGCGCTCGGCTGAGGAACACGCGAAGCTGGGCGCTCAGTACGGAGCGCTCGACAACCGCATCGCTGACATGGTGGCCCCGTCGATTGAGGGCATTCTTGCGCAATTCGAGTTGTTGATGGGGCTCACGGATGGTTGGATTACAAACGAGTGGAGCGACAACCGCGACGGGAGGCTGAAGGTTTCGATCAAAGCCGGCCTTCGCAACCTAGTGCCGCCTGCCGCAGGTGCGAAAATGACCGCCCCCGATGCCTTCGCCCTCGGCGGCCAGCAGGAAGGCGACGACAACGCCCCGGCAACACTACGCGATTTGGCGCAGATTGCCTTCGATCCCTGGCCCGCCGACATAGTGCAGGAATTCGATAAGGTGCCCTGGCAAGAGCGGTGCGAGACATTCGGCATCAACCTGCGATTAGCCATCTCCCTTATGACCAAGACCAAGGCCGAGTTGGTAGGGGTGGCGCGCGGGATGGTGGAGGACGGCAACAGCGATGCTTTAGACGCGGCCATGGAGGTCGCGATTTGCATCAAGGCAACCGGGGACGATTTGCGCGCCCTGGCTGAGATGGCAAGCGGAGCCTACAGCCGTTACATGGTCGCGCTGTCGATAGTTGGTACCGAGTAGTCCAGAAGCCCCCTCAACACCCCGCTCGGCTTCGCGGCCGGGCGGGGGTTTTCTTCCTCCAAGCGTCTAAAACCCAAGCGTTAAACGCTTCCTACAAGGGCCAAATCAAGCCAGGGCAGCAACGGCCTTTCGCCCTTACCCACCCCCAGCACGCGGCGCTGCGCCTCGGCAACGGATGAGGCCCAAACCCTCCGCGACGCCCTATCGGCCGACTACTGGCGTTGCCTCGATCGCTGCCTCCCACGGCCCGTCCGGCATCTGGCTCGCAAGGTCGAGCGTCATATTCACTACCACAAACTCGCCATTGGCAGCTTGAAGCTGGCTGTTGATCTTGATCTTCTGCCCCACGCTTGACCGGATCGCCGGGTCGAACCGCGCCCGCACCCTGATCTGGTTGGCCTGGAATTCCGGATAGCCGATCATCCCGGTATCCGGCCCGATTTCCGGCGTGCTCCCGCTCCGGCTGCCGTCTTTCGGCCAAATCGCCAGCACCTTCTTGACCGGATCGAGATGTGCGAAGCAATTGGCGGCCCGAACGCAACTCAGAATTTGCGCCCACGCCGCGCCGGGGAAATAGGGACTGGCGAGAACCGTGTTGACACCGCCATTTTCCAGCGTGAATCCAGTGCCTTTGAGGATCGAGTTGAGCGCGGTCGGAACCGGCGTCGCGCCACTAAAGCTTACCGGCGCAACCGGCTTTAGCTGAATGACCTGCGACGGCGAGGCGCGAATGAAAAACGCCGTGTTCGGCATCTCCCGCATGTCGGGGTAAGCCTCGATGATCACGCCGTTGAACACCGTCGTCATGCCGGATTGCGCGTCTCCCGCCTGCACCGCGACGTAGTTCCGCCGCGCGGCGTAAACCAGCCCGGCCTGGCTGAGCGCGTTCATGTGATCGAGCGTCATGCCGTAGACGCGGATCACCGCCACGCCCGTTGACGGCAGGATCACATACTCGACATGCACGACAACCCGCAGCCCGGCGATCGTCAGCGTGTCGGCGCCGCTGCCGCCAAAGCTGCCCTTGCCAAGCTGAAACGTCAACGTGATCGCGCGCTCGGCATAAGGAGATTGGGTCATGCTGCTGCCCTTCCGTTCATGCCGCTGCTGCCGAGCGCTTGCGCGGCATAGAGCGCAATCAAAGCCGCCTCGGCGCGGCCGTCGTGCTTGACCAGCGGCCAAAAACGGGCGGCGGCGGCATCGAGAAAGGCCACTGCACCGCCAAGGCCCGGATCAATACCGACGATCACCATTGCCGCCGGATCGCGGCGCGAAAGCGGGCTGGGTGGGTGGCGCGCGTCGGCATCAGATCATCGCCAAACCGGCTTGGCTAAAGCGCATGGGCTGCTGTCTGAAATTGACCAGCACCGCCACGCCGGCAACAGCGTTGCAAATATCGTCGTGAGCGAGCGGCGCGTGATCGATCGAGTCGCGACCACCGCGAGCCGTCCGGCGCTCCAATCCGCAAAGCTGAGCAATCAAGCGCGGATGATCGAGCAACTCGATTTGCCCGGCATTCAGGATCGGCAAAAGCTCCCGGTAGAGATCGCTCTTCGGCTTTTCCGAAATCTCGTACGCGATGCCGTGCTTGCGGAAAATCTCGCGGGGAAATTCGCCGCCCCAGCGATCCCCCATTACCTTTGTGCACCCATAAGCCTTGAGCTGGTCGGCGAATTCCGTCGTGACCTGCTCAGGGGAAAAATGCGGCCGGCGCTCGCGTAAAAGATCAACCACAACCGCTTTGGTTTTTTGATCCTGATGAGCTATCGCCAGCGTATAGGCGTCCTGACCAGATCCTCCGGCCGGATCGACAAACCCGCTGTAGGCGACGCCGTGAATGCGAGGCAATTCAAAGCGGCCAGGCTCAACCAGCGCCTCAACAATCTCGCGACTGACAAAGCCCTCAATGTCTGTCCGGAACTCCCCGCCAAATTCGGCAGCGGCATTGGCCGGATCGCGTTCGATCGCCTCGTCTATCACCGACTGCGGCACGCTGGGGTTCATCGTGCGCGTGGCGGCTTTCCAGACCAGTTCCGGCGCGTCGTTTTTCCCAAAGTGCCGCCGGAACGCATTCCACAAAGCGCCGCGCCGAGCATAGGGGCTCGAACCGGACAACAGCATCGCGCCGGGGATCGTCGCCATCGCCGGGCGGAGTGCGGCGATGATTTCTTCGTCAGGGTTGGCGCTTTCCTCACTTCTCCAAAATGCCAGCTCATCCAGAAGGGCGGCGATCAGCGTGTAACCGCGCACGCGCCGGAAGCTGGCCGAGGAAATCTCGATCGTCACCCGGTTACTAAGGTCAATCGTCTCTTCCGTCACGCGCTCGATAAATCGTGCCAGCACCGGCACCTCACTGATGAGCGCATGTGCGTAGCGATAAATTACCCGCGCCTGTTTTCGGTCGGTCGCGATCACCATGATGGTGCCCCGCTCGCCAGGCGCGAGGAAGGGAGACCAGTCTTGGGAAAAGGCGAGAAAAACGGCGATCAGAGCCAGGATCAGCGATTTCCCGCCGCGCCGCCCCACAACAAGCCATGCAGCAAGGAAGCCGCTCTTGGATGGCGCGGCGCGGCCCGTGCACTCGCGGTAGAGCGCACGATCCTTCCGGCTGACCGGCAGGCCGAACAAAGCCGCGAGAAATACGCGCCACGCCCGCCACGTCACCGGGTCGCGGAACCAGCTCCCCCAAATGTCGGGATGATCCATCCAATCGAGGATGGTAGGCGACCCGACAGGCGCTTGCGCGGCTGTCACCTACGCCGCTTCCTCGAGCGGCCAATCCATCAGCCGGCCCTGCGCCGCCATAAGCTCGGCGAGAGCTTCGAACACGGCCGGCGCAACTTCAACCTTCTCCGCCATCGCCCGCTGATGCGCCGCCAGCACCCCAACCGCCAGCACCGCGACATCGAGATGAGCCGCCGCCGTCGTCAGGCCGCGATGCGCCGCCACCAGCGCCACGCCGTCGCAGGCATAGCCGCTCACCCGCCGCAGATCGTCGCTAGGCGGCGGCGCTACCTCGGCAAGCGCGGCTAAGTCGGAAAGCCGCGCCTTCGCTGCGTTCAACATTTCGACAGTGGCGGCAAAATCATTCATTCCCGATGCTCCAATTTCGCAGCTTCACCGTAGAAAGGCCCGCATTCCCGGCCCACCCATGCGCGCAACCTCACGCTCGCGGCTGCGGCCGTCATTGCAGCCCGCCCACCGTCACGACGGCAGCCGCCATCTGCCTTACCGCCGCCGCGACTTGCGCAATGCAGGCTTCCGGGATCGGCCCGCGCTTTTCCCACGCCTCATGCAACCCGGCCCGGCACGCCTGCGCCGCCGAAATGCAGCCCTCAATCAAATCGCGATTTTCCAAGGCGACGTTGACCAGAACGAGCGCCGCCAGCAGCTCCGGCCTTGACATAGCCGCGTAATACGCCCGCGCCGCTTCATGGTGCTGGTAGTTGATGACCGCGAGCTGCTGCCGAAGCCGGCGCTCGGCATAGTCGGCGACCAGCAATGCCTCGGTGAACTCGGGCGGCACCGCCTGCACCGCACCCCCGGCTGTCAGTGCCGAGGATGTGGGGCAGGCTGCCGGTGCTGGGATCGCACGACGGCCGCCCATCTTATGGCGCAGCTTCATCGGACGTACCGCGAAATTGCCGGCATGAGCGCCGAGCGGCCGAATGGCTCTGGCGGCGGCAGCCCGCGCGGAGAGCCAAGATCGAGCGCAGCGCGCCGGCTGTCATGACCGGCGAAGAAACCACCAGCCTCGGGCCACGGCTCGCCGCGACGGGGCCAAGGCGGCTCCGCATCGCTCTGACACCCAACGGAGAACCGAGGATCGCCCCGCTGACGCAATTGCCAGCGCCGCGCGCCGATCGTCGGCAACGACCGTCCGGCAAGGGCCGGACATTCGGCAAGATGCAACCGCCAGCCGTCGCCATGCTTGCGGAGCAGCGCGGCGAGCACTTCATCCTCGATCGGCAGCCATGGACGATAGGTTCGGGCGCTCATAGGCTCAATCGGCGTGAAGCATCAAAAATTGGAGCGTTAAACGCTTGCTGGTGGCCTGAAAGTTGAAGCGCCACCCAACCCACACCCGGCACCGCCCATGCGCCTACAGCGCCCGCAGCACGGCGGGCGCGGCGGCATCGGCGCAGAGCGCCGCGAGCGTGCCGTCAAAGTTCGACAGGTACGGATTGACCGGAGCCTCGCGCTGGCCCGCCCGCCATTCGGCCTCTGTGATCGAGACGACGGCGAGGGACACACTCTGATCGAGATAGCTGGCGGAGGGCGGAGCCAGGCTCGCGACACGCTTCGCGGCCGCAGCGTCGGCGATGCCCGCCTTCACTGCCCAATCGAGAGCAGCGCGGCGATCGGCAAGGTCTGCGGCCAGCTTTTCCGTCTCGGCGAGGAAGTGCGATAGGGTTTTGGCACCCTCCACGGCGATGACCGCAACGGCCGCCTTTCGCACGCGATCCTCGGCGAGACTGATGCTGGCCTTGGCTTCGTCGACGCGGCGAACCGCTAGATCGCGGGCCTCGCGAGCACCGGCCAACGCTTCCTCGGCGCTGCCTAGGCGTCGCTTCAACTCGGCGCGCGACAATGCAGGCGTCTTGTCATGATCGCGGATCGTCGCATGGAGCAATCGCGCGCCGTCGCTGGCGGCTTCGCTCAACCTCGCAGCAGCCGCATCGCGTTCATGAGCCGCGGCGAACACCAGCACTTCTAGCCGTGGCCCGGCGGCCTTCAGGCCAGCCAGCTCAGCCGCAACCTCATCGCGACGCGTGATCGCCAGCCCCAACGCCGCGCGCGTCGCTGCCGGCGTGTCGTTCGCAGCCGCAACCTTGGCTTCCTCGGCCTGCCGCGCCTGGCGCTGCGCCAGCTCGGCGTTCCACCCGGCTTCGCTCAGCGGAGGCTTGCCGCAATTCCGGCATTTCCAACCGATGCCTGCTCCGACGCTGTCCGCGCTTCGCAGCGGCTCCCAATCGCTCGCACGGCACGCTCGGCAGGGATCACGCGGCCGAGTATCGAGAAAGGCAGTCTCGGCAGCGCGGCGCTTCGCCAACTCATCGGCCGGCAGCCTCGCATCGAGGCCGCGGCGATCGTCGCGAGGCGGCGGCGGGAACATTGGCGGCTGCGCTGGGCGGAAGCGTTCGCGAAGTGCGTCAAGCATGGCGATCAGCCCTGCCGGCTAATGCGGTCGTAACCGGGAAAGGCGTCGGCCATCTCGTTGCGGCTCGCGCTATCGCTCGCCAGGCGCAAGCCGCCGCTGAAGACGTTGGAGCTGCCGGAGCCGGCCGCGCTCTGCTGAGACCGCTGAGCCGCCGCGAACCGGAAGACGGTTGCCGCGCCGTTGCCGTACAGTCCGCTCAGCTCGGCCTGCGAAAAACCAAGCTCAGCCAAGCCGGCGCGATAAATCCCATCGGCGGAGTCGTACGCGATCGTCGCCGGCAGAGCGACAACGGCCGTCACCTCCCGTTCGGCTCGAAGGGTGTCCAAAACTTGTTGAGCAACGCTCATCTCGCTTCTCCCGTCCGCGGCTTGCGAAACCTCAGTATTGCCTAAGTAAAGTTCGTCAAAAAGATAACCAACCAGGTTCTCGAAGTCAGACTTTTGTTCGCCCGACAAGTTGTGACTACCCCAAATGAACAAACGATCCGCAACCGAATAGTCGCTTCTTGTCCATGGATAGTTTTGATCTTCTTCCGGCGGATCAAAGATCAGCTCTTTGACTTCTGCCGCCTTGGCGACATCAGTCTTGATGGCGAGCCATGCCAAAAGCTTTTCAAGATTGCTGAGGTCGCCGCGTTCGTGGTGATCAAGCGGCAGGTTGCCGCCATGCTGCGCGAGATCGGCGTCGAGGCGCGGCGTGAGCACGGTTGCGTCTGAAGCCAGGCCGGCGTCGCTTGCCGCACGCTGCCGCTCCCCATGTCGGCGCGTGTCGCGCTCGCGCTGCATCCGCTGAGCCGGCGTCTTCGGCAATTGCCGCGAGTCCATGATGCAGTCGGTTGCCGACGTATCCCGGCCGCACGAACCGCCGGCACCGCGCCAGCTGCAGGCAATTTTGGGAGCCAGCAAACAGGTCACGCTGTGGCTCCGGCAGGGCGCGGAGGCGGCCAGGCAAGATCGCTGAGGCTTGGGGCGGCCGGCTTGCTGGCGGCGGCGGATTTGAGGCCGAGTTCGCGTAGATCAAGGCGAAGCCGCGTTTCCGCTGCCAATCGTCCCCGTATCGCATGCCCACTCAGCTCTTCGCCTGCATCAAGCTGAGCGTCTTGCTTAATCAAATCCCATTCGATCCGAGCAATCCGCGAAATGATAACCCGCTCTAGTGGATTGACTCCAACGCCTGTTTCCCGCGCCTGACTTTTTCGATGATGGCGTCGGGATCGGCGGTCCAGGTGAAGGGCTTTGGGTTGTCATTGGTCTCGGCGAGGTATCGGTTGATGGCGGCC
>Ga0209483_1001992_pt1 | contig 14804 bp, 8 predicted proteins | sample NGEPerA_FD_184508 | JGI IMG/M metagenome (GOLD analysis project Ga0209483, IMG submission 184508) | Arctic peat soil microbial communities from the Barrow Environmental Observatory site, Barrow, Alaska, USA - NGEE PermafrostL2-A... | ecosystem: Environmental > Terrestrial > Soil > Wetlands > Peat... | reverse complement strand
CTGAGGTTCATGTTATCACCAAAAATCAATGTGTCAACACGGAATCATCACTAAATGTTAACTTATTGTTGATTACGTTTAATTTTGTGGTATTTTGCTTGCGACGCACCTTTAAATCGTCAGAGAATACAAATTATGCAAGGCGAACGACTCAGGAACCTATTGTTGAACCATCCGCTGGTGGACGGAAGGCCGCTTTTCCCCAACGCAGCGGCCATTGCCTCGAAGCTTACCGAACAACCCTTAAACACGCGCAAACCCCGCTCCGTTATCTCGCTTCTCAGCGCGACATTTTCCAATATCCGCGGTTTTTCCATGGATTTCCGCTCGCAACTTATCCAAACCGTTTCGAGCGCGTTGATGGAGCGAAAATTGCCGCCTGAGGTCGCTCGCGATTTTGTCGGCCGCCTCGATAAGTTGATTGCACGCCACAACACCGAGATACGCGGCGGTGGCCCGGAACTGCCAGACGGAGTGGACGCCGTGCCGGAAGAAATCCGCTTAATCACGAAATTTTTTAACGACCTTGGCGAACAGGCGGGGCTGCTCTGTTGCGAGTATCGCGACCCGCCGCGCATTTACGGCCCAGTCAAGTATAGCGGCCTGATGCAGCAGTGCGCCCAGGCCATTGTGCGGGGCGCATCCTTCGCCATGTTTCTGCCCTTTGTGGCCGACTCGCAATACCCCCACGCGCCCTGCCTTCATGCCTTTTTCAAGGAGCTGGAAGGACGGCTGGAATATGGCGCCCGGGAGCTTTTGAAAGCCTGTCAAGAACTCGAACCCGACGAGGCGCGCCGCGCCGCGCTGCCCAGCCGCATTGCCCTTTATAAAATCGGCAAGGCCTACGACGCTCAATTTGTCACCGGCATCCAATCGCGCACGTTTCTTTCTTACTGCCATGCGCCCAGCCAGGAACTCATGCGCGAAGCATGGGAATGGGTGGCGGGCGGAGGGCGCGATTATTTCCTCCAGCGCGACGCAGAAATTGTGCCCCTCTTAAGCGCGCAATTTGATCCGATCGCCTTTTACTGGCACTCCCATGGCGTCCTCCCCAAAACCCCCGCCGAGGTAACCGAGTCAATCACCATGTTCAACGAGCTCTACCGGGCCAATCTCCCCACCGACCTTTGGACTATTCACCCGAATTGAGCGCTGCCGAAGCTCGAAGATTTGCCAGCGGCGCGACGGAGGACGAAGGCTGCGCGCCGTTAGGCCGTCGTAGTGTCAGCTATATGGATAAATCTCATCGGCAATCCAGTAGCACTCAAGCAGGATTGCAAGAATTGTGCCGGCAAGCCACAGAGCCCACTTATGACGCCGCCACCGGACACGAAAGGGTGAAGATTGACGCAGAATGTCTGCGAGGTAGGCAACGGAATAACATACATTCGCCATTGCGGCGAGCCCCAGAAGGTATAGCAAAGATTGCAGAACCAAGGCCGAACGGAAGTGCGGCCATGTTAATGTCAGCCAAGCAACGACGACAGCGGCAAGAACAAGATTGTAGGCAATACGACGAGGCTCCCAAAATCGGGCGGCATCTTTGGCCATTGCTCTAAAGTTTTCCGGCGATCTGCTCAACGTTGTTTTCATGAGGCAATTGCGATGTCCTATGCCACTCACTTTGTATCACAAAGTTACAGTCGTCAAGCGCAAAGCAAAACCGTCAAACTTTCCTCCATCAGGCTGGACGCGAGTCAAGAGAAGCCGGGGTCCCTTTTTCAGCGCAATTACCAGATCTTTTGGAGGCCCTCCAGCGACAGCTCGGTGCATTCCATGGGTGATTTGCCGTCGGGGTAAAATTCCTGTTCGAGGCTGACCCATTGGGTTCCCCCGACCTCGCGGCACGCCCCCAGCACGGGCGGCCAATCGACCGAATCCTGCCCGAGGATCGCCTTCTTCCCCGGTTCTTTGTTGACAACGATAGGCTTGAAATGCGTTGTCTTCGTGCGCCCGGGATAGCGCCGAACCAACTCCGCCGGGTTGTAACCCGCTTCGGCCGTCCAACCGCAATCCTGCTGCAAAACGACGTCATGGTGGGTGCGTTGAGCAAAAAGGTCCCAGTAGGTAGTGTCACCGTCCTTGGTAAATTCATGCGTGTGATTGTGGTACCCGCAATACATTCCCATCGGCTTGAGCGCTTCGGCTGTCTCATTAAAATTCTCTGCGAGCGCCTTGCTCTTCTCGTGATCGGTAAAATCTTTCGCCCCCGGCACAATGAGGAACTTGCAGCCCAGAATTTGATGAAACTCGATGGTTCGTTTCAACGCGTCGCCGTGAAAGCTGTCGAGTCCAATGTGGGTGCCGGACGCCTCCAGTTTTAGTTCGTCCAGTTTATTGCGAAGCTCCTGCGCCTTGCCGGAGTATTTGTGGTAACCGGCGAACTCCACTCCGGCGAAGCCCATTTTGGCCAGCTTCGCCAAAGCCGCATCAAAATCCTGGGCGCAATCATTCCGCACCGAATAAAGCTGCACGGAAATACGCGGGTTAGTCGCCTTCTGTGCCCAAAGGGGTTTCAATCCAAGCGCAGTTGCCGCCACGATCGAAGCTTTGACAAAATTCCGACGAGACAGGGAGGTTTTCATATTGGACCAATATGTAACCGGTCGCGGCCCTTCCTGTCCAGCCTTCCATTTCGGTCTTTGTCGGTTGAATGTAAATCTACGGCACGAGAATGATCCGATAGAATTGTTGCGAGTTGGTGGCAATGGGTTCGAAAGTGGTCATGATGGAATTCGTTGCCGTGATGCTTCCGCCTGAATTAGTCCAGTTCACTGGAGCCAAACTTGCCGTGGACTGAACTTGATACGCTTGGTTGGCTATCGCACTCCAAGCGAATGTAAATGAATTGCCCGTTTGCCGCACAGTCTGGATGACCGGTGCAGTGATCTGGTTCGTTCCCGATGGGGCGAATCGAACACCGCGGAGCAGTTCGTTATAGGGGGCGGTATTGACGAGAATCGTAGCAGTCGAAGAGAGGCCGTTATCAAAGACACGGCACAGGACATTGGAGGGACCGGTGGCAAAAAGCGTGGCGCCAAACACGTTGCTGCCCCAGTGCGTTATGTTGGCGGGGAAAGAAACCGTCAATGCCTGAGCGCCACTGAATTGATTTACCGGTAAAGTATAACTAAATACATAACCGCCTCCGGCGGAATTAGTGTCCCAACGCTGGACTCCTCCTCCTTTTGTAGTTGTATTGGTGAATGTCTGGCTGTCCGCGATGTAAATCGTTCGGGCGTCCGGACTGATTGCAAAGTCATTTGGCTGCCCCCCCTCGTTCAATAACAAGGTTGCTGTCGCCACGCCACCCGCCAGCGGTTCCGGGGTTCCGCTGCAAATATATAGGCCGCTTCCGGCGCCGGCCGATGCATCGGAATAGACAAGATTTGTGCCGAAAACTTGCACCATTCTTGGTCCTATGGCGCTAGACGGCGAGATGCTCGGAATGCCATTGCCCCCATTGTAAATTGTATTCCGAGTGTTCACGTATTTAACGCCGCCTTGGCCTGCCTGTCCAGTTGTCCAAAAATTTGTGCCGTCCAAAGTCACGGTGCTGCGTATGCTGTGATTCCCGGCGCTGTAAAGGCCAACATTGGTGTAAGCCAAGTTGTAGGAGCCAGAGGCATTGACTGTCGCCAAACCTCTCGAATAACTTTCGCCATCGACGGTGATATCCCCACCGACAAAGGGGTAATTTGCGCAATATCCAGCGAAAGACAGAAATTGCTGGTTCGGAGAAAGAGTCAACATCCCCGAATAGATGTAATCGTTTCCGGAGCCGGGCAGCAGCAACGCGGGACTGCCAGATACACTCACAGCGCTACCTATCCCATATGCCGTGCCGACGCTTTCATCGGGCACCATCAGGCTGCTTACATACACGCCTGTGGCTGAATATTGGTCAAGATAAATTGTATTGCCGCCCGCGCCGCTCAAGGTTTGGACACCGTCACCAATACGGACCACCACAAGATTAGTTGGATAAAACGGCAAGCTAGTCGTAGCAACATTCAGCGTTACAGAATTTGTGACATAGATTCCAGAGTTATCAACGACAGCGATTTCGTATTTTCCAGAATCGGCCGCTTGAATATCAGTGAGTACAAGTATGGAGTTGGTCTGTCCGCCCAGCAAGTTGTTCGTATGATACCATTGGTAGTTAATGATTCCGGTGCCTATGACCGAGGTCTGGTAGGCCACATGATCACCGGCTAGCTCGTTAATCGCCGGCGGATAAACATAATTGATGACGGGTGGAGATAACCGCCTGACGACGAGCGTGGCGTCGGCGTTGGTCGAGCCAAAAGTATTCGTCACCACAACCCGATAGGTGCCCGAATTGTTCGTCGTGACGCTGGTCAGCGTGAGCGCGTTGCTTTGCGACCCGGTAATTTGGGAATTATTCGTAAGGTTCGAGCCGTTGAATTGCCATTGGTAGTTCAAGGGTGGCGAACCATAAGCAATTGTGTAAAACGTCGCATTGCTACCTGGTAAAATCAATTGACTCGATGGTTGCACCACAATGATTGGGGCAGTGGCAATTGGAATTACCGCGACTTCGTCAACCCATCCACTGTCCGCAAATGGAACGCCGAATGGATTGCCGTTGGATTGCTTTGCGTAGGCCCAAACAAGCGTGTGATTACCTTGCGGCAAATTGACCACGACTTCTTGCCAGCTCGCAGTCGGACCTGTAATCGAATTGCTAATGTTGCCGTCAACAGAAAATGTCAAGGCGTCAGGGGATTGCGAGGAGACACTCCACCAAAAGCTGAGTTGGAACGCCTGTGTGGAGTTGGTATTAATGGCCTGTAGCCAGGATTGCTGGCCTCCTACGATCGGGCCACTCTGGGCCGCGCCTAACCCATTTTCGGAAACCTGTGTTTGGCCAAACCACGGCGCATCGCCGCCTGTTGTCCAGGTAAGCGTCGTATTATCGAGCGCAACGGGCAAAGGGAGACCGAAGTTGGCGTTTACCGTGTAATTGGTGTGCATAACCACGGATATAGTGGAGGCTCCCCCACTGGCGGAACCGCTCCACCCTAGAAACATCTGCCCGGGATTGGGAATAGCCGTCAAAGTAACTGTTTGGCCCAGTGTATAGTATGGCTGGGCGGGCGATGCGAGCACGCTGCCAAGACTGGCCTGAAGATGCAGACGCGGGTTGTAGGAGTTGGGATTTGTAGGGTCCGTGCCTTCCCGATACTCATCCAAATTATTAACGCCATCGCCATCATAATCGCCGTCTGCCGTCTGATTGAGATTGCCAAAATACTTCATTTCCCACCAATCGGGAATACGATTGCCATTCGAATCGGCCCAGATGGCCGCCGGGGCGCTGGTGACGGAGCCGAAAGAGTTGCTGATAATTACGCTGAAGTTTCCATTTGTGGTGGCTAAATTGGATAGAAAGAGGGTATCGTTGGTCGCGCCGAGAACCGGTACCCCGTTCGAGAGCCATTGATATGAAACGCCGGCACCGGTAGCGGTGACTGAAAAGCTGATAGAATTATTGCTGTAAAGAAGACCAGATTGAGGTTGGGTGATGATGCTGGGGGCAACTGAACTTGTTCCAGTTATGGCTGTCAGGTTGCCCGACGGATCGTAGCTATAGCTGGATTGTTGAGCTTTAGCCGAGTCGACAAAAAACAATGTAGCTGATATTGTCAACCAAAAAACGGCGTGTTTTGAAACACTGGTCATCGACCAGTGTGTACTTGCAGGGAAACAACAACAATTGGCATGTGAAAATCTCATAGCCTTATTCTGGTGCGTTCACTTTTACAGCATGACCAGCTACGCTGCCAATCACTGTGCCTGTAATCCTGAATGCGTCTGGATTGGCAAAGGCTTTCAAGACCCATCCTGATCCAAACTCGGCAATCGGAATTCCGATTTCAGGAAAGCCGGAAAAAGTTGTGATAGCCCCGATTGCAACCACCCCATATCCGCCATATTGCGCAACGAATGCCCCAGCATCGGCAAAACCAAATCCTTCAGAGTAACCTTGAGGGTTTACCTCACCCATAGCAACGTCATGAGCAGCGTCGGTAAAATAACTCAGGTCAGTTGAGTCGGTGTCACACAAACCCAGTAGGTCTTTAAAGTTGATCGGATTATTACCAACATAGGAATAAACATTTACATTGATTTTCTCACCCAATGGATCTCTGGAAAGCCATCTGCCGCTCGCGCTATCTAATGCACGAAACCATGTAAGATATAATCCTGACTTTTGATGAACAAAATCACCCGTGAACCCAAAGGTTGTCGGAAACCCTTCCTCCAAGATGGACTTTTGACCATAAGGGTCGTAGCTGTAGCGAGTCACGAGCTCACCGTTTGAATCCAAAGCCTCGCGAACACTGCCGAGGTGGTCCTTTGTGTAAAAATAATTCGTGTTGGCATTCGCCCCCACTAATGATTCTCCCTGCGGAAATAATCGTCTCAATGTCGTTGCTCCGCTGGCGTCGCGCATTTCACATATCTGGGCGCCACACCAAAGGTAATAGTTGGCGCTTTGCACCACACCGTTCGTTTTTTCCACGATTTCGACACGGCGGCCCAAGCCGTCATAGCTAAATGCGCTGCGGTTGGTTCCCTGATTGATCGCGGTCAAGCGGTTTTCCGCGTCCCATTCATAAGTGGCACTGTTGGTCGCAGCCGGTGATGCTCCGGTCAATTGATTGAGTGCGCTGTAGGAAAACTGCTGGGTTGAGGGTGGGCCAAGCTTCGAACCCCCTCCCTGTGTCACCGTTAGGCGATTGCCAGCGAGATCGTAAGTGTAAGTAGTAAAGGTTGAGATTGGGCCTAGACCTGTGCCAGGAAAGGACTGTTGGGTTTCAACGCTCGCAAGCTGGTCGGATGCGTCGTATCCATAAGTTTCGGTCGTATTGTCGATGGGCAATCCTTCTGCAGTGACTTGGCCCGCCGAATTATATTGATACGTAAAGGAGGACAAAATGTTTCCATTGGCTTGCTGGTGAGTGATCTGTTGGAGTCGTTCGTCCCCCGAGATGTTGTAATAAGTGTAAAAATTTGTCAACCCATTTGGATAAGCTTCCGACGCGAGGCGTGAGGTTGCGTCCAAATAAGCATAATTAAAGGAACCAAGGGAATTCGTCACGATGATTGGGCGGCCCAAAACGTCATACGTCGTGGCTTGGGCTGCTCCATTGATGGCGCGGCTTACAACACGGCCAAGTTGATCGTATTGGTACGTAACCGTGCTGTTCGAAAACGGGCCGGAGATCGAAGCGAGCCTTCCCGCTCCGAGCACGGGAGTCGGACTGATCGGATTATATGTATAAACTGTGAGACCAATACCGTCCTGCATTGTCAGGATACGGTTATAGTCGTGATCATACGTGAACGCAACGCTCGGGGTTGAAATAATGGCGTTGGGATAGCTCTTGCCTTTTAGGTTGTTATCCGCGTAATATTGGTACACCGTTTGCTGTCCTTGCTCATCAAATTTCGACGCGAGGCGGCTGGTAGTGTTTTCGTACGCATAAGTGACAGTGGAACCGTCGGGGTAGTGCTTTGCTATGGGGCGGCTTTGCACATCGTAATCCCAGCTTGTCTGCCGTCCCATCGGATCGATAAGGGCTGCCAATGCTCCACAACGACACCACTCGAATCGCGTGATGCGGCCAAGAGGATCCTGGGTTTGCACAAGTTGCCGATCGGCATTGTAGGCGTTGGTCGTCCATCGCCCCAAACGGTCGGCGGATGCAATCAAATCAAGGTTGCTATAAACGAACTGTTCATAAGTGCCGTCGGGATGGATAACCTGTGTCTTGCGATCTGCGGCATCATAATTGTTGGTGATGGAATAACCCTCCGTGTCGGTCGCGGTAAAGACCCGCCCAAAGCTATCGTAAGTGAAACTCCTGATATCATTGCTGCTTTGAAGATGGCCGAGAATATTAGTGAGATAACCATTCGTATCGTAATTGAATGTTGTCAATTCACCTTTCGGATTGCTAGTCGAGAGGAGATGGCCTTGAGCGTTGAAAGTGTTGGTCGTGATTTGCCCGGACGCGTCTGTAATCGTCAGCGGCAAATGGTGCGAGTTATAGGTAATACTCCCTTGGATTTCACTCTTGCCATTGTGCGTCATTAGGGTCTGCACTAGGTCCACGTTGTTGGCGCTATACACATAGGTGAAGTTGCGCCCTACCGGATCAATTGAGTTCGTAACATGTCCAAGCAAATTGTATTGGTAGCAACTAAGCTGGCTCGTGCCATCGTCTAATACGCGCCCCACAACGGAGGGCTCGGAACTGGTGCCGATCACCGCGGCTCCAACCCAACTATAATTGTTGGCGAGGAGGAGTGTTCCGTCATTAGTCAATTGACCGGGGTAATTGTACCAAACCATATTTTCAAGGGGGGCTTGAACGCTCTCAAGCACAGAACTTTCCGTAGTTATATCAGGCTCGTGTAGAAAATGGTAGATCTTTGCTTTCGTAACGTCCCATGCCCCTTCAGCAAAGGCTTTTTTATCCCACAAAAAAGAATCACGTCCCGGCATATACGCATTGTACACAGCAATTCCATGTGGAACTGCGACCGGCGAGAAACTAAAAGGCAGGCTTGAGTTCTGGGTGAACTCCAAAAGTTCACTCTCCCCGAGTGGGTCGGTGACTTGAAGGAAAGTTCCGCCATTGGTAGCGCCGCTGACAAAAGCAGTGGTTCCGTACGGCGTTACGAGATCAGAAGCAAAATCATTGGTCCCGTAAATATATTGCGATTTCAATCCCAAAACGTCGGTGATTTGAGACAGCATCCCAGAGGATGAATAGTAATAAAAATGAGCCTCTCTGCCGAAGGGATCCACCACGGCGGTGATGGCGTTGTTGTACGCCGTATTCGTGTAAAACAGAGTCGTCGATTGGCCAATGGCATCAACGATGTTGGTTATACGGAGTTGGGAATCGTAATGAAGATGAACGGAATTCCCAGCGGGGTCGATTATTTGGGTGAGGAAAATCCGACGGGTAGAACCGGTGGCCCCGTCCGATTGTGCGAACTCTTTTTTGGAGCCGTCTGGATATTGCAACTCGTAGCTCGAACTTGAGGTCAGAAGCAGAATTGACTGGGTCATTAACTCCGGCGCATAGCTTTTTGTCGATGAATTATAGCTGGTGTAATTCAGGGTGCCCCCGCCGTCGACATAGTACGACACATCTCCGCCGGGGCTTTGCGGATTGTCGGTGATATAGGCAATCCAATTGCACGTCCATTTTTGGCCAAGGTTGGAATAGTAAAAGGTCGCAGGCTGGCCAGCTTCGAGGGCGTTATAGGTTGCCGTGAAATGCACAGCGGGTCCGACCGGCGGATTGTATCCAACCGGCGTGTCATGAAGATTTAAGCTTACTAACATGGTGTCCATTGTATAGGAGGTCATACCTGACAGGACCTCCCCATTTATTCCGCTTGAGTCCGTCCCGCCCGCAGAACAGTTGCCCGCATCACCGCCGGTATGGGTATCGACCGGAGTGGTTGAGTTTCCATTTTGGCCGGTGACCACTCCTTTGCCCCAAATCTGGTCAGCTTCTTGCTCGGGAACGAGACGCCAACCAGCAGGCAGCGGACCGGGTGGAACCAGGAAATAGCCGCTGCCTTCTTCATCCAAAGCCGTGGCACTTATCCGAAGACTGCCGCGGAAGGTGAGGTCCTGGACTAAGAAGCGATCACCCTCTTTTTGCAGCATGGCGGCGTAATGCCCGGCTTTCCAGTGAACAACCGCCGGCACGAGGAACGCAGCGCCCGGATTTCGAAATGCCATTTGATAATTCAGCCCCAGTCTTCGGGATAATTCACCCACTTGCGAGAGCGAGAATCCATTGGTGGTCGATTTAGAGTTCAAGATCAATGGATTCAGCGCCTTTTTGGGATCGCTGTGAGCCAAAATGCTGTTTAACGCCAAAGGCCCGCATCGGAAGGATATTTCTGGACGATTCTGCATCATCCAAAGGGCCTGTTGAGCGGCATGAATGAGCTGGGTGGCAGGACCGGTAAGAGGCCGGTTTGTAGTGGAGTCGAGGAGTTCCTTTAAATCGCGCATTCGCCCCAGCTTGGAGTAGATGCGGGCTAATTCGCCGAGGGCGCGATCAGCCTGGATTTTGGTTTTGGCGTCCTTGACATGTTCTGACTTTCTCCACGCTTGCTCCCAACCGTCCAAAGCCTTGGAATAGTAACCATAGTTGTAGTATTCGGTGCCAAGATGCAGTAGCAGGGAGCCTGCCCAGGTGGATTGTGGGAAGCGGGCGAGGAAATCGGTCAGGCTTGAGAAGTCGTCCAGATTTGTTCGATACGAATATTCGGCCAAAGCGCCCGCAAGGGCTTTGCATTCTTCTGCTTCCGGTTCGCCGCCCATTGGAAGAAGCGGTTCGTCAAAAACTCGGGCGTTCGAGATCTCCGTCGAGGTTGGCTGTGCGGAAAACCCGAGGCCAGTGACGGCGTGACTGGCTGATGCGTGATCGCGACCGAGCGCCTTGCAATTCGAAAAGATTTGGACGTTCAGCGCAAGCCCAACGGCCATGAATCTGATGAGGTTTCTTTGCATTTTCACATTCGCTCTTAAGTGTTTGATGCTCTGCTATCTTGGAACTAAAGCCGGAACTTGGTTTCGCTGACGAATGGCTTTGATGATGTTTGGCAAATAAACGTGACAGCGCAAGGAAAAAGTTTTGCCAATGCCGCTCATCAGCGCGTAGAGACGTTCGTTGCCAGCCACGACAGTGTCTAATCTTTTTGGTCCGTTAGGGATTGAAGTCATGCAATGTAGGCAAAAACCGCTGGGGGTTTTCTCAAAAAGGGCGGTTTTTGCCCAGATTCCATCAATTTCCGAGGATTTTGAGCTATCTCACCTGTGGCACGGGTGGTGCTTAACGTTCCCTCTGTTGCTGATACAGAATGAAAAATCTATGAAAGTCGCCGCGTTCGTTCCTGCCAAGGGTTCCAGTCAGCGGGTGCCCAATAAGAATGTCATGTTGCTGGATGGCGATCCGATGTTTCTGCGCAGTTTGCGCAAGTTGATCGCTTGCCAAGGGGTTGATGAGGTGTGGCTGGATACGGAATCGCCGGATATTGCCGCTCTGGCCGCTGATTTGAAGTGCAAGTGGCTGCGGCGCGATCCTGTCCTGGCGAATAACAAAACGGACGGCAATCAGCTCTTCTTCAACGAAATCCAAAACACCGAGGCTGATATTTGCGTCATGCTGCTTTGCACCTCGCCTTTTATTCATCAGAAGACGATTGAAAAGGCCATCGACATTCTTAAGACGGATTCGAGCTATGATTCGGTCGTGGCCGTGCGCAAAGAGAAGCAATATCTTTGGCAGGAGGGCAAGCCGGCCTACTCGCTCAAGCGCATTCCTAACAGCATTGATCTTCCCGAGACGGTTATCGAAACGATGGGGCTTTACGTTATGCGCCGCGAGGCGGCTTTGCGGCTCCAACGCCGCATTGGCGATCATCCTTATTTGCTGGAAGTGGAGCCGATTGAGAGTGTCGATGTGAATTGGGCGCAGGATTTTGAACTGGCTAACTTGATCGCCGTCGGTTTGCGCGAACGGGAGCGCAGGCTTTTCAGCAATCTAAAGCTGCAGTTCAACAGTTCGCTGCTTTCCGACGTCCTCGATGATCTCGGCATCGACGGCGTTCTCTCCAAGGATTTTCGGATCAATTTGCCTCAGGCCAAAATCCTTGGCCGCGCCAAGACGATGCAGATCGACGCCTGCAAAGATGACGAGGATTTCCGCAAAATTTACGACAGCCTGGGCCTTTATGATTACGTCGTTTCCAATGACGTGGTGGTGGTGGCCAATCATGCGCCGAATTTCGCCTTTTTTGGCGAACTCAACGCCAACCTGGCCGTTCGCTCTGGCGCGGTCGGCGCGATCATTGATGGAGTCACGCGCGATACCCGCGACACGGCGGCGATGGGGTTTCCCGTTTTTGCCAAGGGACATTATTGCAAGGACACCCGCAAGCGGGGAGTGGTCGCCTCGCGCAACCGCACCGTGGTGATTGACGGCATCAGCATTCACAGCGACGACCTGATTTTTGGCGACTGCGACGGCGTGGTCGTCATTCCCAAATCGCACGAGCAGGCCGTGTTGGAGGAGGCGCTGAAACGGAGAAAGAATGAAGGCGCAGTTCTGCTCGCCATTGCCGAAGGGATGGAAACCGGCGACTTAGTCAAGAATTTTGGTTTGTTCTAACGTCTCAATGCCGCGCGGCCCAATCTCATCACTTTTATGAAGCCAAATATCTGCCTGCTCATCAATTTTATGACGATGAACGAGCCCACCCGCCGGCTGTGGACTGAGTTCGCGCGTCTTTTGGCTGTGTCCAATGTAAGATTGGTTTTGTTGAGCACTGCCGTATCCGATGTGCCATTGCCGTTTCCCGTTATTTACGTCCCATTCCTGCTGCGCGATTATCCGAGTCAATTCCCGCATGTGCGGCCGGAGGGCGGGACACTGACGGCGCAAGATTGGGAGTTGCTCGAGGCGGATCGCTTTCGCGGCCAAGGGGCTTATAGTGCGGCGGATGCCATTCCGGGTTTGTTTGTCTGCCGGCATATCATGGCGTCTTTGCTCAAGACCCTTGATCCCGGTTATGTGCTGACTTGGGACTCCACCTGTCCTCTGGCCATTATCACGCAGGATTTGTGTCAGAAGGGCGGCTGGCCGGTGCAAACGCTGGAGCGTGGATTGTTGCCGGAAACGCTCATGATCGAGAGCCGCGGCATTCAGGCGTTTTCGGATTTGCGCACCCATTGGATGGCCCAGGAAATTCCAGAGTCGGCCTACGATGCGGCGGCCTTTGAACGCATCCGAAGTTTTTACCTTGATCGCAAGCCGCAGAAATACGACCAGCCATCCTTTAGCGGCGGCGGCCATCAACTGCGCGAAGAATTGGGGCTTGGCGACAAAAAGGCTGTGGTATTCCTCGGCCAATACGATCCGTGCGGATTCGCCCCGCCCGACAGCCAGATGCGCCGCAACCATTCTCCCATCTTCCGCTCCACCGAGGACACGCTCATGAGCCTGTGGCCGGCCTTGAAGTATCATCGAGAGACCGCGCTAGTTTTTAAGGCGCATCCCTTGGACGGGAACCCCTATACGCAGGCTCGCGAGGAAGGTGTTCACATCGTCAAAAACGTCAACGTCCATGCGCTGATCGACTTGGCTGACGTTGTCGTCGCCCAATTTACAACTTTGCAATTCGAGGCCGCGTTGTACGACAAACCGGTCGTCCTGGCGGCGCGGAGCGCCTGGTGGGGCCGCAATGCGACGTACGAGGTCCACCAGCGAGACCATTTGACCTCGGCGGTGTTCGCCGCCTTGCGCAGGCGCGACTGGGCCACGCGTTCCGCCAATGCGCGCGCTTTTCTCACTTGGATCATGGATCGCTGGCTGATTAGTTATGGTGACGCCCCCGCTCGCAGGACCTTGGCCGACCTGACAAAATATCTCGCCCAAACCAGTTTGGACTCCAGGTCGTCGGCGTCCGTTGACCAACGTTTGCAAGAAATGACCAGCCTGCTCAATCAATGGCGTTCCGGTTCCCAACCAGCAGCCTCGCCGGCGGCGGCTCCTAGCAGCGCACAAAGAGCGGTGGAATTATTTGGCAAACGCTGGCCGGCGGATGCCATCGCGGCTTGACCGCAAGCAGAAGCGCCGATTTTTCTTCCCCACCTCGAAATGTAGATGTGATAGTCTGGATGGCGCTATAGGGCGTTTTGCCACAGGGGTCCAGTCGGATGAAATACATTGTGTGCATTGTCGCTCCCAATACCTGTCAATAGCATGATTTCAAAAAACACCGCCCTGATCACCCAGCATCCAACAAATCCCTTTGGGCAACGCGCCCTATCGAACGACCCGTTGCCCCTTCACCCCAGTGACGCGACCTGATCGCGAGTTGATTCAGCAGGTGGATATGAGACAGAATGACGGTATGCAAATATCTGACAAACTCGCCCAGCAAGTGCAATTTCTCGTCGAAAGCGAGAAATTAAAAGCGGTTCTCCGCCGCAATTCGCCGGCCAAGTCTGAACGATGCGAGAATTCCGCCGAACATAGCTGGAGCCTTGCGCTCATGGCGCTCATTTTCGCCGAGCACGCTGACCAGCCGCTTGATCTGCTTCGCGTCCTCAAGATGGTTCTTATACATGACATTGTGGAGATAGACGCCGGCGATACGGATGCTTTCGACGCAGCCGCCAACGCCAGCAAGGTTGACCGCGAGAATCGCGCTGCGGAACGCATTTTCAGTCTGTTGCCGTCGGGGCAGGGGAGTGAGTTTCGGGGGATTTGGCAGGAGTTCGAGGCGTCGGTTTCGCCCGAGGCCGCTTTCGCCAATGCGCTCGACCGCCTCCTGCCGCTCGTCCAGAATTTTCAAAACGGCGGAAAATCCTGGCGCGAACAGGGCGTCACCAGCCAGCAGTCGCGCGGCCGCAGCCAGCCTATTGCGAACAGTTCCAGCGCGCTTTGGGAGTACGCCTGTTCGCTTTTGGCGGAAGGCGAACAACGCAGCTTCTATTCACCTGCGAAGGAAAATCCCCAAGCTTAGGGATGCGCACGCGTCTCGGGGCGCATTTCATTTTTTTTGGGGAAGTCGTGTTGGCGAAGTAATGCGTTACGATTCCGGGCTTTTCGATTGAGAATTGGGAATTGAAAATCTGTTATTGGGTCAATTGGTCACGTCCTGAAATAGGTTGGTACTTTGGAAAGAGAAATTCCAAGTATTATGAAAGTTATTCGATACAGTCATGGATTCAA
>Ga0209483_1001991_pt1 | contig 14805 bp, 13 predicted proteins | sample NGEPerA_FD_184508 | JGI IMG/M metagenome (GOLD analysis project Ga0209483, IMG submission 184508) | Arctic peat soil microbial communities from the Barrow Environmental Observatory site, Barrow, Alaska, USA - NGEE PermafrostL2-A... | ecosystem: Environmental > Terrestrial > Soil > Wetlands >... | reverse complement strand
CATCAAGCTTTGTATGACTCGCCTTATGCTCCGGCGCCTCGCTCCGTGTTGATTTCACGCGATCCTCCTGTAGGACACCCTCTAAGTGGTACCGCCTCGCCGTGGCCCGTCCTGACGCCCGCGCACCTTCGCGCGAGACTCGGGCCCTTTGCATAGGAGGGCTCGATGGAAGACGAGGTTCGAAGGCTGGGCGCCGCGCTGGCGCGGCGCGAGAGCGGACGAGGACGGCGGTTTGCGCCGGAGCTTCGACATCAGATCTCGGTAGTCGGTCGCCGGCTGCGTGACGAGGGCAAGAGCTGGTTCAGAATCGGGCGCGAGATTGGACTGCCCGCGGAGACGGTGCGGCGGCTTTGCGAGGCGGCGCCGGGCTTTACCCCCGTCGAGGTCGTCAGCGATTCGGTCGCACGCGACATCGTTGTCGTGTAACCGTCCGACCGGCGACGTCGTGACGGCGCGGGGAGGACGAGGTACTGAGGTAGCGTGAGGCCCAGGCCGCGGTCAGCCGGAGGGGCGCCACTTGTGGGGCAGGAGATCGTCGAGGGCGGCGGCGGGATGGGAGCCGACGCGGCCGAGGACGTCGGTCAGATAGGCGATGGGCTCGACGCCGTTGGCCTCGCAGGTGGCGGTGAGGGAGTAGAGACCGGCGATGTTCGCGCCGGCTTGCTCGTGCCCCACGAAGAGAAAGTTCTTACGGCCGAGAGCCACCACTCGGAGCGCCGACTCGCTGCGATTGTTGTCCGGGGGGATGCGGGCGTCGTCGATGAAGCGGGTGAGCTCGGTCCAGTTGTTGAGGGCGTACCGGAGGGCGCTGCCCATGGGGCTCTTCGGCGCGTGTTGATCCTTTCGCTCGACGATCCAGGCGTGCAGGCGGTCCATGATCGGACGGGCCCGTGCTCGGCGCAGGTTCGTGTGCTCGTCGGTGCGGGCGATGCCCTCGGTCTTCGCGTCGTGCTCCACCACGTACACGTCGCGGATCATTTCGAGCACGGTCCGGGCCTCGGGCGCATATGACAGGGCGTCGAAGAAGCGGCGCCGTGCGTGCGCGAGACACGCGGCGCGGGTCACCGACACGTTGGGTGAGATGAAGGGCCTCGCCATGAAGATCGGGCAGAGCGCGAGCTACCTCGATTTCGCCATTCCCGAGGAGGCGCGCGCGGCGTTGGCGTCCTTGTGTACGCGCAGCCGGCCCATGGCTCCTTCGGTCGTGGCGGAGATCTTCATTCGAGAGCTGGGGGCGAGCCCGCGCCGGCTATTCGCCGAGTGGTCGCCGGAGCCGTTCGCGGCCGCCAGCATCGGGCAGGTGCATCGGGCCCGCCTCAAGTCCGGCGAGCTGGTGGCCGTGAAGGTGCAATACCCGCGAATCGTCGAGGCGATCGACGCCGACTTGAAGAATTCCCTTCTGGCCGAGCGAGCCATCGCGCTCATCTTCCGCGGGGGCGAGCCCGGGGTATTTTCGGGCGAGCTGCGCGAACGCTTCCTCGAAGAGTGCGACTACAGGCACGAAGCGGCGAACCAGCAGGAGCTCCGGCGATTGTGGGCCGGACGCGACGAAGTCCTCATCCCGCGCGTCTTCGAAGAGTTGACGACCACGCGCATCCTCGTGACCGAGCTCGCGTCTGGGGACGACTTCGAGACCTTCGCGGGTCGCGCCTCGCAAGCAGAGAAGGACCGCGCCGGCGACATCATGTACCGGTTCGCTTACGAGTCCATCTTCCGCCATGGTCTCTTCAATGCGGACCCGAACCCGGGCAATTACCTCTTTCACGAGCGTGGGGTAACCTCTACGCGGCGAAGTCGTCGTACGCGCCATCCGCGACGCCGGCATGCGATGCTCGATGACGACCGGCGGTCGCGGCGTTGCGTCACCGCTGAGCTCGCGCGCGCCGGCGCCGAAGCCGGTTTGCGGAGCACCAGCGTCTCGAGCGACGGCAACCAGGCGACGCACGACCGGCTACGCGGCTTATCCGGGGCATATCGGTCCGCGCTGGCGGCGTCTCCAGCACGTCGGGGAGTTCGCGCATGGCCTCACGGGCTCGTTCGATGTAGTCGGCCGTGAAGTCGGGGCCAAGATAGGCGCCATGGCCAAAGATCGTTCCGTATTCCATGAGGCCATACTTCTCGAACACCAACTGGCCGGAAAACACGTCGGCTTCTGTGTAAAGAACGGCGCCGTCGGGCGCGACCGTCACGCGCGGTACGGGCGGATGCTCCGCGTGCTTTTCAGGGCACTGGCGCCGCTCTCGGCAGATCGACCGTGAACATGCACCCCGATCCGGGTAGGTCGCGAATGTGGATCCCACCGCCGCTCGCCTGAACACCCTTTAGGCTGATCGCAAGGCCGAGCCCCAGCCCGGTCTGATCCGTGCCACGCTGCTCGAACGGCCTGAACAGATCCTCGGCGTTGCCCGGCGGTAGCCCGCCGCACTCGTCTTCCACCTCGATCAGCACCCGCTCCCCTGCCAAACGAGCGCGGACCGTAATGTGGCCATGAGGCCGCGTGAACTTGAAGGCGTTTTGAACGAGGTTCGCGACGACGGACGCGAGGATTTGCTGGTCGGCATCGACGGCCACGTCGCGCGGGCCCGCGTCGATCGAGAGTTGGATGTCGCGCTCCTTCGCCTCTATTATCGCGACGATCTCGATCTCCTCGATCAACTCCGCGATGGACACCCGTTCCGCCTTTTCCATCCCCGCGTCGAGGCGGACGCCGGCAAGCGTTCGATCAATCAAGACGCGCATCCGGCGCAGACTACGCCCATGCAAGTTGCTGGTGCTCCCGTGGATTCCCACGGTGCCTCTCACGATTGCCTCGAACGTCAGTATGGAGGTGGCGAGCAGGTTGCGCATCTCGTGCGCGAGAAAACCAAGCTCCGTTCCGCCCGAACCGCCCGCCTTCCGATCACGCTGGTGTTCGTACTCGGTCACGGCCTGCGCGGTCGCATCGTCGAGGCAGCGGTTGAACGTCTGGAACTCGTCGGCTGTGATCTGAGCACCACGTTCATCGGCCAGCTCCGTGACGCTTTGGCAGATGCTCCCGTAGTCTTGGACGACCTGACCCACGGTCAGTCCGATCCGCAAGAGCTCCCCGCCGTGTACCGCCCCGCTTACGGAGACGCTCTCGTGCCAAGCAACCCGATCGCCCTTCTTGGCGCCCAGGATTGAGATCAGCTGGTCCAGAAAAAGCGGTAGTCCTTCCGCCAGTTCCGACTCGGTCGGGGTCGGAATTTGCCGCGCCGCGAGCTTGTGGCGCGACAGAGCGAGAATATCGCCGCGGCTCGCGATGAGGAACTCGTGGAGCACGGTCGGAGCATACTCGCTCCGCACAAAAAGGCGTGAATTTTGGCCGAAGTGGAATTCCCGCCGGGTCTGCCGGAAGTCGAGAGAACCTCGATGACCGCTCGGATCCCGCCGGCTGACGCACCGCCGAAGATCACGGCTCGCACGATCATCTCCGGATTGATCGAGATGCCCACGTAAGGATCTTACAGGATTCCTGCGACTCGACACGAAGCCCAAACCGTTCGTCGGTGTCCCCTCCTGGGGAACGACAAATCGTAGCCATTCAAGTCGGTTACCGGCGCGGCCGCAATATCTCTAAAGGGTGTTACCTCGGCGCCGTGCGGTCGAGTATCCTCTGCGGCGGTGAGTAAGAGGTCCAAATGGGTGTTGGTCGTCGATGATGACGAAGACATCTGTGCCGCCACCCTCGATGTCATCCAGGGCGCCGGGTACTTGGCTATGGCCGCACAAGGAGGCGTCGCCGCCCTACGCATGATCGGAGAAGGAGCGCCTTGGCTGGTCCTCAGTGACCTCACGATGCGCGATATGGACGGCCGGAAACTACTCACCTGCACGCGAGAGTTACTTGGGTCATCGACGCCTCCGTTTGTCTTTCTGACGGGCCTTCAACCTTCCGAACGAACCGACGTCACCGAGCAGATTCTGACCAAGCCGTACGAAATGGACGAGCTACTTAGCGTCGTCGAAAGGCATTCTCGAAGGCTGAATATTGGCCTGTAGCACCTCTCGTGAGCGAAAGAGTAGATGATGCCGGGATCGATGTCCCGGCATGGACCGCTCGAGACGACTTCCTTCAACGGTTTCGCGTCACCGAATGAGGCCGCGCGCACCCGACCGGGGAATCGTGACCACCCATCGGCCGCATCGACTTATCGGTCCGACGCAATCACACGGTGAGGATAACGCGATGCGGCTGCTTCTGTCGTCGGACGTCCCTGAGCGTCGCGAACCTCCCATCGTCATAGAGACCGTCCTTCTGGCGTGAGAACAGGCCCCAAACGGCGTCGTGCGTATCGCTTGTCCGGAAGCGATTGGCCTGAAAGTCGTCGATTCCAATCTGCGCCGGCGAGTGCATCTTCACCCTCCCGTTGCAGGCACCCGTGCACGACGACAAGCTCAAGGTCGCTCTCCGCAACGATTGAGCGACGCGCTTCGGCGGCATCACCGTGACATCCCCGAGCCAATGCGTCAGATGGAGTATTTTGATCTCCGCATGGAGGATCGTCAGCCCCGCTTATCCGGAGCCGGCGCCGATTCGCCGGGCTGGCGCAGCGGATCTTTCGGCCAGGGCCAGTGCCGCGAGATCTCCCGATCTTGCTGCCTGACCCGGAGCCCCGCCCGCTTGGTGTCCTCTTCTGGAGAAGCGATCCGCGGCTCTTGGGAGTTGGCTTTCTCAAATCCGTCGTCGTCGCGTTCGGTAGGCATATGTTGATGGTGGCCATGGGTTTGCTCGGGGCAAGCGTTCCTAGAAAATCGAGTTGCATCGTTCGGGCCCGCGCCGTTGGCAACTGCTCAGCCGTCGGGGATCACGGCTACGGGGGTTCTCCGACGCACGGTAGCTCAGAGCAGCATGCCGAGTATGGGCGGCGAGACAGGCGGCGAGCGGCCGTCGCTCTCCAGGCTCTCGAGCCCTCGGTCGATCAGCTCGGCGGCTGCGGACCAATCGCCCGTGTCGTGCGTGACCAGAAATCCTTCACAGAAAAGGCCTGTCGCGCGCAGCTCGGGCGGCGCGTCGGGCGTTGCTCGACGCGCCCGCTCGAGCCAACCGATGCCCTCTTTCAGCTGGCCCTGCACCCACCAGAAATCGGTCAGCGTGGCCGACAGCTGCAGCGCGGCTCCCGGCTCGATTTGCAGCAGGCGTTCGAGCGCGATGCGTGTGTTGTCCTCGATGCGCGCGAGCGCCTCGATGGGGGCCCGCTGCGGGCCGGTCAGCATGGCATTGCCTTCGAGGAGAGCGATACCGAGATAGAAGCGCGCGTGGCGATCACGGACGCCGTCGATTTCGCCGTCGGCGCTGAGCTGCTCGACCGCGTACTGGCGAATCGTCTCCAGCAGCTGATAGCGACCGCCTTCGCCCAGCTTCATCAACAGAGACTTTTCGACCAACCGGGCCGTGAGATTCGCGACCTGCGCGGCGGTCTGCTCCGCGTCGGCGCAGATCCCTTTGATCGCCGCGAGCTCGAACGTCCCGGCGAACACACCCGTCCTGCGGAGGAGACGCCGCTCTTCCTCACTGAGCAGAGCGTCGCTCCATTCCACGGTGGAGCTCAGTGAACGCTGCGCTCCGTCGGCGCGGCGCGCGGCTTGGGGCAATAGAGCGAACAGATCGTCCAGGTGCAGCGAAATGTCCTCGAGATCGAGGCCCGCCACCCGCGCTGCCGCTAGCTCGATCGCGAGCGGGAGGCCATCGACGCGGCGGCAGATCTCTCCCACCAGACGACTGGCACGTTCCGTGCCGAGCGCTCCCTGCGCCCGCGCACCGGCGGGTTCTCGGAACAGACGCACCGCGGGGCTCGCCGCGACTTCTTCGAGGCTCGCGCCCTGCCCCACCCCCGACAGCGGCGCGAGTCGGTAGCTGAGCTCGTCCTCCACCCACAGCGGCTCTCGGCTCGTCGCCAGCACGCGAAGCCGCGGCAGGCGCGCGGTGAGGGCGCCGACCAGGGTCGGCGACGGCCGCTACCACGTGCTCGCAGTTGTCGAGCACGAGCAAGACGTCCCGATCGGTCAGCCACTCGGTGAGCGCGCCCTCGTAGGAGTGACCACTCGATCTCGCGAGCCCCACCTGGGCGGCCACCTCCGCCACGACCAGCTCCGCCGATAGCAGGGAGCCGAGCCAAACGACGAAAACGCCGCCGGAAAATTGCTCCGCCGCAGCGGCAGCCACGGAAGGATACGGGCTAAGTCGCTGCGTGAGCTGGTACAGCTACCAGGCGCCGGCGGTGGGGACCTCCTGGACGGCGCCCCGAACAACGCCCGCATCCGCTAGTGGCCGATCTTGGATCGGCGCCGGAAATACGGCATCGGCTTGCCTGGCTGCCCAGCATGATCCCAAGATGGGACCAACGGACCTTGATCCCAAAATGGGAACAGGCTAGACTCTTCTGAGGAACTGGATGCGCATCCTGAGCCGGGGCACCCTGCGAGAGTTCTGGCGGAAGCATCCGGACGCCGAGGGGCCGCTCCGGGCCTGGTTCGCGGAGGTGAGCAAGTCAGAGTGGAAGACGATGATCGACATCAAGAGGCAGTACGTGACCGTCAGCGTCGTCGACAACGAGAGGGTCGTCTTCAACGTCGGTGGCAACAAGTACCGAATGGTGGTCAAGCTGTGGTTCCCGGAGGAGGTCGTCTGGGTCAAGTTCATCGGAGCGCATGGCAGTTACGATCGGATCGACGTCAAGAAGCTATGAAAGAGGAGACGGAACATGGACATCCATCCCATCAAGAATGAGCGCGACCACGCCCGAGCGCTGAAGCGTGTGGAGAAGCTGTGGGGCGCGCGTCCCGGGACCCCTGCGGCCGAGGAGTTGGAGGTCCTGGCGACGCTGATCGATTCGTACGAGGCCAAGCGTCACCCGATCGGCCCGCCCGATCCAATCGACGCGATTCTCTTTCGCATGGAACAGCTGGGCCTCACCCGCTCCGATCTCGTGCCAATCCTTGGGAGCCGTTCCCGGGTGTCCGAGGTGCTCAACCGACGCCGCGACCTGACCATCGCCATGATCGCGCGGATTCGCGAGAGGCTGGGGATCCCGGCAGACACGCTGATTGGGCGGCAGCGGGCGGCCTGATCGGGGCTTGGTTCCGTGCCGACGATCACCAGAGGAATTGGACGGCCAGTGAACGACGGCGAGACGTGGCACCTCCCGCACCGATCGACGAACAGCCGCGCACCGTGAGGCGCTGCCGATTCAGCCGCGCTCACGGATGGCAGCTCGTTCGCGAGGGAGGCGAGATACGCGGCGAGCGCCAGGGCCACGACCCGCGGCGGACGGAGCGCGTGCCCATACGACGTGATCAGCAGCGTTTCGATCCGGATGGCGAGCGCCGTTGCCTGTATTCCTCCGACGCCCAATCCTCGGGGAGGAGGATATCCAATAGGACAGGAACTTTCCTCAAATCCGTACGTCCCGAGCGGATCAGGATAGCCGGAGACGGTCGGCGTCGACGCGATCCAGGTACGCAGACAATTCGCTTACCGACCTGCGCGACGCATCGGTGTCGCCGTTCCCCGCCGACTGCTCCAGAGCGAAACCGAAATCAGTGATGGTCGGGAATCCAAAGCTGGTACCGGAGCCCCTCATCGAATGCCCCAGCCGCCCCACAATCTCAAAATCACCACGATCCAAGGCATCCCGCATCAAGATGACATTCTGTCTGCTGTGAACCAGAAACATCGGAACCCTGCGTGCGATCCTCGGATCCAAAGCCGCAGAGGGTGTGTCCTGCCGACTGGTCTCCGCCTTCGGTGAGGGAGGTGCGACTGCTGAATGCTCCCTGATGGCTTGCAGTAGCACCTCTTGTTTGATTGGCTTCGTCAAAAACGCTGTACAACCCGCCGCCAGGCACTGTTCTCGATCCCCCTTCAATGCGGAGGCAGTCAGCGCGATAATCGGCGTGGGCAGGCGGTCGTGCGCCTGTTCCCACGTTCTTATCGCCCGTGTAGCGGTCAGTCCATCCATAACCGGCATTTGGCGGTCCATCAGGACAAGGTCGTAGTGTCCCGTCGCGAACATTTCACAAGCGCTGGCTCCGGTCTCCGCGATCTCGACCCGGTATGGCGTGTCCGCCAGGTAGGCTACGGTGATCGTGCAGTTGTCGGGGGAGTCCTCCGCCAGAAGAATCCGCAGCGCTGGCAGCGGCGGCTCCCGATCCGTTTCGCCCAAGACGGTCACCCGCGCCGGCGTCCCAGCCCAAAACTCAAACGGGAGGGCGAAAGAAAACACACTGCCCTCCCCGACGACACTCTCCACCCAGATGCGTCCGCCCATCAGCTCAACCAGGCGTTTCGAAATCGTAAGCCCCAGACCAGAGCCTCCGAACCTACGAGTCGTGGACGAATCAGCTTGCGTGAATCGCTCAAAAACCCTGCTCACTTTGGAGTCCGGGATTCCGACGCCGGTATCCGCGATCGTGAACTGCAATGCGGTCGGGGCGGCGGAGTTTCCATCCGCTGTCACCCGCAGAGAGACTTCGCCGGATTCGGTAAACTTGATGGCGTTGCCGATCAAATTGAGCAGCACCTGCCGCAGACGCGTCGGGTCGCCGACCAGGTTAGTGGGCACGTTCGGCGCTATGTAGCTCACGATGGCCAAGCCCTTTTCATGGGCCCGGACGGCCACCATCTCCGTCACTTTTTCTAGCAAGTCATTCAACGAAAAGCCTGTTCGTTCGAGTTCGAGCTGCGAGGCTTCGACCTTGGAGAGATCGAGAATGTCATTGATGAGATTCAGAAGGTTGTCGCCGTTACGGCGAAAGATCTGTACATACTTGTCTTGCTCCGGGGACAGCGGGGTTTTCGCGAGCAGGTCCGCGATACCCATGATCGCATTCATTGGTGTTCTGATCTCGTGACTCATGCTCGCCAGAAAATCTGACTTGGTCTGGCTCGCGCTCTCGGCGACGGCCTTGGCCTGCTTCAGCTCCGCTTCGACTAGCTTGCGTTCCGTGACATCGCGCGCGGCCGCGAAGACGCCCTGGAGGGTGCGGTCCCGGTCGTAAAAGGTGGTCGCGTTGTAGGACACCACCGTCTGTTTTCCGTCGCGGGCACGTGCTGTCAGCTCATAGTCGGTGACCTTCTTTTCGCTCAGCACAAGGTTGATCGCGGCTTCGGCCCGCTCAGGTTCGGTGAAAAACGACTTGAACGGCGCGCCGATCAGCTCATCGCGGGTGCAGCCGGTGAGCGCTTCCATCTGCTTGTTGACGTCCGTGATGATGCCGGACGGGTCGGTGGTCATGATCGCATCGATGTTGGCTTCGATCAGCGAGCGTGTGTAGAATTGCTGGTCGCGAAGGCGCTGATCGAGCTTTTTCTTTTCGGCCTCGACCAGCTGGCGTGCGGTGTTCTCGGTGCCGATCAGCAGATATCCGATGATCGCGCCTTGTGCGTCCCGTAGGGCGGTGACCGACACGACCGCGCCAAATCGGCTTCCATCCTTGCGGATATAGGTCAGCTCGTAGATGTCCTCGATGCCGCGCGAGGCCTTGAACACCAAGGCTTCGAAGCCCGGCGTGATCGGGGTTGCCAGCTCGACGCTAAGCGCTTTTGCGCGCGCAATCACTTCCTGCGGATCGGAGATATCGGCCGGAGTGATTTTGTTCATTACCTCGGCGGCGGTATAGCCGAGCATCCGCTCGGCTCCGACGTTGAAGATCTGAATGACGCCCTTCGCGTCGGTTGCAATGCTCGAAAAGTTGGCGCTGTTGAAGATCGCGCTCTGCAGTGCTCCTGCCTTTAGCTCCGTTCCGATGAGCAGATAGCCGATGATGGATTTCTGCGCGTCACGCAGCGCCGTGACGGAAACTACCGCTGGGAACCGACTTCCATCTTTGCGAATATAGGTCAGTTCGTAGATGTCCTCGATCCCGCGCGAGGCCTTGAACACCAAGGCTTCGAAGCCGGGAGTGATCGGGGCTCCGAGCTCGACGCTAAGTGCCGTTGCGCGCGCAACCAGTTCCTGCGGATCAGAGATATCGGCCGGCGTGATCTTGTTCATCACCTCGGCAGCCGTGTAGCCGAGCATTCGCTCGGCCCCAACATTGAAGATCTGGATGACGCCCTTTGCGTCCGTGGCAATGCTCGAGAAGTTGGCGCTGTTGAAGATCGCGCTCTGCAGAGCCCCTGCCTTCAGTTCGGTGCCAATCAGCAGATAGCCGATGATGGCGTTCTGCGCATCACGCAGCGCGGTGACGGAGACCACCGCCGGGAAACGACTCCCATCCTTGCGGATGTAGGTCAGCTCGTAGATGTCTTCGATCCCGCGCGAGGCCTTGAAGACCAGGGCCTCGAAGCCGGGTGTTATGGGGGCATCCAGCTCGACGCTCAGCGCCTTGGCTCGCGCGATCAATTCCTGCGGATCAGAGATATCGGCCGGCGTAATCTTGTTCATCACTTCGGCAGCCGTATAGCCGAGCATTCGTTCGGCCCCGACGTTGAAGATTTGAATGACACCCTTTGCATCCGTGGCGATGCTCGAGAAGTTGGCGCTGTTGAAAATCGCGCTCTGCAAGGCGCCGGCCTTGAACAGCGCATCTTCCGCCTGCTTGCGCGCTGTGTTGTCCGTGCCGATCAACAAGTAGCCGATGATTGCGTCCTGAAAGTCGCGCAACGCAGTGACGGACACCACCGCCGGAAAACGGCTGCCATCCTTGCGAATGTACGTCAGCTCGTAGATGTCCTCGATTCCACGTGAGGCCTTGAATACCAATGCCTCAAACCCTGGAGTAATCGCGGCTCCGAGCTCGATGCTCAGCGCCTCGGCGCGCGCGATCAATTCCTGCGGGTCAGAAATGTCCGCCGGCGTGATCTTGTTCATCACCTCGGCAGCCGTATAGCGGAGCATTCGCTCGGCCCCGACGTTGAAGATCTGGATGACGCCTTTCGCATCCGTGGCGATGCTCGAGAAATTCGCACTGTTGAAAATCGCGCTCTGGAGCGCCCCCGCTTTGAGAAGGGCCTCTTCCGCCAGCTTGCGCGCAGTGTTGTCTGTCCCGATCAACAAGTATCCAATGATCGTGTCTTCGGCGTCACGGAGGGCCGTGACGGACACGACCGCCGGAAAACGGCTGCCGTCTTTGCGAATGTACGTCAGCTCGTAAATGTCCTCGATGCCGCGCGAGGCTTTAAACACCAACGCCTCAAAGCCCGGCGCGATCGTAGTTCCCAGCTCGACGCTCAGCGCCTCGGCCCGCGCGATCACTTCCTGCGGGTCGGAGATGTCGGCCGGAGTGATCTTGTTCATCACCTCGGCTGCCGCGTACCCGAGCATGCGTTCCGCGCCGACGTTGAAGATCTGGATTACGCCCTTCGCGTCGGTGGCGATGCTCGAGAAATTGGCGCTGTTGAAGATCGCGCTTTGCAGCGCCCCCGCCTTCAGCAGCACCTCCTCTGCCTGCTTGAGTTGGGTCAAGTGGTCCTCTCGATCTCCGAGGGAGTGATCACACCTGTGAGTACTGTCAGCGCCGGACAATCGGAGTGAACTGGCGCCCCCAAAACGAGCGACCCGGCTTGCTCGTGCTTGGAACGTCGGCGCTCCTCGATCCGCGTGATAGCGGAGACAAGATGCTCGAACTCAAAGGGCTTCTTCAGGTAGGCAACTGCGCTGTCGTTCATCGCCGTGACGACGTCAGCGATCGAGGAGCCATAGGCCGTCATGAGCAGCACTTCAGTCAAGGGAAACTCCCGCCGAATTCGGTGACACAGTGTGAGGCCGTCGACCTTCGGCAACCGGACGTCAGTCACGACCAGATCGAATGAGCAAGCCGCAAGACGCTCAATGGCTATTTCAGCGTCGGGCGCGAGGTCGACGGTGTGCCCCTCGTCGCGTAGCACCTGACCGAGCACCGCGAGGAGGTCAGGCTCGTCGTCTATGAGTAAAATGGTTAGCATTCCCGCTACGATCGTCTTCCTGCCGCTGAACCCAGCGTCTCACCTGCAGACTGGTCGACCACGAGCGTCGCGCGACCGCAGAACAGCGCGATGTCAGGCGCGGCCCGCGCCGCTTCGAGCTGGATCGTCAGGGCCATCATCACCACGACATGTTGCGATTCGATTGATGGAAGGCGTCGGACACCGAATCTCGCAAGTCATTGTCATCGTCGACGATCAGGACGGTCTTCTCGTTCAACCGCGGCGGCTCTACTGCCCGACTACCGCGAGGTTGATAACGTATTCACACTAAGCATCTTTTTGACAATGAGAATTGGGCGGTCCCATCTTGTGACGCGTGGCGTCGGTGGCGGATGAGAAACAGAGCCTCGACGCCGCGCGGTCGTTGCCGGGTGCGCGGGCGCGCAGGTACTCGTACGCGCTGCACGGACCCGCCGCTTTCGTGGAGCGACGGGCTGATGCATACCGGGAGGCATGACAGCGACCGAGCAGAAGTGGGCTGAGCGGGTCGAGAGCTGGCGCGAGAGCGGATTGACGTCGGAGCAGTACAGCGACGGTCGAGGCTTCAGCGCGAACGGGCTACGGCATTGGGCGTACAAGCTGGGGAAGACGGAACGACGGCGGCCGACGGTGGAGGTGCCGGAGGTGCGGATCGTGCGCGTCGTGCGAGCGACGGCGGAGGCCGGTCCGGTGGCGGAGGTCCCGGCGCTGGCGGCGACGTCGACGGCGATACCGGCCAAGATGCCCACGCCTGCCCGGGCGACGCCGTTGGCAGCAGCGCCGCGGGAGGCGGCGACAGCGCCGACGCCGGCATCGATGGCGGCGTCGAGCGCGCCCACGCACGCTGACCCATCATTGGGCATCGAGGTCGGCCCGGTCCGCGTGGTGGTTCGGCCTGGATTCGATCGCGCCACGTTGGTCGCGGTGCTCGACGTGCTGGCGTCGCACGGAGGCACGCGATGATCCCCCGCGGCGTCGAGGTGTTCGTGGCGCTGGAGCCGATCGATCTGAGGTGGAGCTTCGATCGGTTGAGCGGCATCGTCGAGGAGCGCATCGGGCGTGAGGCGCGCTCGGGAGCGCTCTTCATCTTCTTCGGGAAGCACCGAGCGGCGCTGAAGGTTTTGTTCTTCGATGGCTCGGGAATGTGCGTTTTCTACAAGCGATTGGACGCAGGGACCTTCAGGTTGCCCGCGCCGCCGGACCCACGCGCCAGCAGCGTGGTGATCGACGAGCGCGCGCTCGAGGCGCTGCTCGACGGCATCGACATCGACGCGTCGGCAACGAAACGACGACGCCCGAGCGTCCATTGACGTTTTTCAGTCGACAAGACGAGCGGCCTTTGGCTATCACTGCTCACACTCGATGGTCGGCGCCGATTTCTCGACGAGCACGCGCTCCGCCGACGCGACAACGCGAATCGCGGCGCTCGAAGTCGCGCTCGCCGAGCGGGACACGCGCATCGCCGAGTTGCTGCGCGAGCGCGACGAGCTGCGCGCCGCCTACGATCGCCTGTGGCTCGAGGTCGAGCTCATGCGCCGCCGCATCTTCATTGCCAAGGCCGAGCGCGTCGACACCACGCAGCTCGAACTCGAGTTCAAGGACAAGCTCGCCGCGCTCGACAAGCTCGCCGGCACCCTCGGGATCGGACCGGCCAGCGATGCCACCGACGGAAAGAACGGGGGCTCACGGCCCAAGCCCAAGGGACGGCGAGACCTGCGCCAGATCAAGATGCCTGAGGAGCGCGTCGAGATCCCCGACCCGGCGGTCGAGGCCCTCGTCGCACAAGGCCAGGCCGAGCGCATCGGCTTCGAGGAGTCGGCCAAGATCGCCTGGCAGCGCGGCGGTCCGCGGCGCCTGATCCTCGCGCGCGTCAAGTACCGCGTCCCCGACGCCAACAATCCATCGCCCGAGACCACGCAGATCGCCACCGCGCCCGTGCCGCCCGAGATCTTTCCGCGCGCGATCGCCTCGGTCTCGCTGATCGCTCACGTCATCGTCGACAAATACTGCGATGGGCTGCCGCTCCATCGCCAGGAGCATCGCTTCGCGCGCCTCGGCCTGCCGCTCGACCGCGGCACCATGTGCCGGTGGGTCGAGCACGCCGGCGCGACGCTGGGCGCCACCATCGTCGCCGCCATGCGCGCCGACGCGATGAAGACCGCATTCTGCATCTCCACGGACGCCACCGGCGTGCTGGTCCAGCCGGCGCGCGACCCGCAGCGGCGGCGGCAACCGTGCCGCCGCGGCCACTACTTCGTCCAGATCGCCGATCGCGATCACGTTTTCTTCGAGTACACGCCGCGCGAGACCTCGGCCGCCGTCAGCGAGATGTTCAAGGGGTTCTCCGGCTACGTGCAGGCCGACGCCAAGAGCGTCTACGACATCCTGTTCCGGCCGCCGCCCGAGGACCCGCCCGACGGTGGCGCCGATGCCGACCGCGCCGAGCGCATAGAGGTTGGTTGTCTGAGCCACGCCCGCAGGCGGTACTGGGAGGCGACCATCGCCAAGAGCGCCGTGGCCCGCGAAGGACTGGCGCGGCTCGGTCGCGTCTTCGCCCTCGAACGCAAGTGGAAGAGCCACCCGCCCGCCGAACGCACGGCGCTGCGCCAGGCGCACGCGCGACCGCACCTGGAGGCCTTCTTCGCCTGGGCCGAGGAGCAGTTCGCGCTCGTCAAGGACCAGCGCGGCCTCCTGCGCTCCGCTCTCGGGTACTCCGTTCGGAACAAGGCCGCGCTCATGCGCTACGTTGACGACGGCCGTCTCGAGCCTACGAACAACGGATCCGAGCGCGCGCTCAGGACCATCGCCGTTGGCAGAAACGCTTGGATGTTCGTCGGCTCCGACGACCACGCCGAGTCCGCCGGTCACCTCTTCTCGCTCATCGCCTCCGCCCGGCTCCA
>Ga0209483_1001990_pt1 | contig 14809 bp, 14 predicted proteins | sample NGEPerA_FD_184508 | JGI IMG/M metagenome (GOLD analysis project Ga0209483, IMG submission 184508) | Arctic peat soil microbial communities from the Barrow Environmental Observatory site, Barrow, Alaska, USA - NGEE PermafrostL2-A... | ecosystem: Environmental > Terrestrial > Soil > Wetlands >... | reverse complement strand
CCCTGGCCGCCACACGAGACGTCGGGGTCACTCGGGTGGGCGTAGATGGCGAGGGCGCGTCCGGGCACCTCGTCGAGGAGGTCGGCCACCACTCAGCCCTCCGGACGCTTCGGGGCGGTCGTCTTGGTGAGCAGGCCGACCTCACGTCGGAAGTCGTCGACGTCCTCGAAGCCCTTGTAGACACTGGCAAAGCGCAGGTACGCCACTTCGTCGACGACTCGCAGGTGCTCGAGCACGGACAGGCCCACCTGTTCTGAGGTCGCCTCCCATCCCTCCTCGCGGAGCTCGTCCTCCACTTCGCGGGCCACGACGTCGAGCTGGTGCTCGGTCACCGGTCGGTTCTTGGTGGCGGAACGCAGCCCGTCGATGAGCTTGGCGCGGTCGAAGGGTTGTCGCAGGCCGGAGCGCTTGATGACGATCAGCGGAATCTCGTCGATCCGTTCGAACGTCGTGTACCGGTGGCCGCACCCCGAGCACTCCCGACGGCGCCGGATGGCGGACCCGTCCTCGGCCACCCTTGAATCCACGACCCGATCGTCGTCAGCCAGGCACCAGGGACAACGCACCGAATGGAGGCTAGTGCCCACGGACCCGTCCTCAGGTGGCGTTCGTCACCGGGCGGTGGCCCGTTGACAGTCGTAGATCAGGGGATGGTGACCAGCTCGCCGGGCACGACGTCGGAGGTGCCGAGCTGGGCTGCCAACTGGGAGACGATCGGCCGCGGGTCACCGGTGGGGTCCGCCCGCTGAGCGATCGACCAGAGAGTGTCCCCCGCCCGGACGGTGTAGGCCCCGGCGTGGAGTTGGGCCGCCGAGACGGATCCGGTGGTGTGGGAGGCGCCACCGGATCCGCCCAGCGGAAACGCGAGAAGGGCCAACGCCAGGCCCATCATCGCAAGCAGGGTCCGGCGGCGCCGGACCTCGAGGGAAACCCGGCGCCGGGGCATGGGCACCGGGGCCGGGGCCCAGTCGGCGATCTGTTCGAGCGGCCGGTGTCGCAACCCACGCCGCCCGGGCGCCTGAACCAGTCGAAGCTCAGGTCGGCGCGTGCGGCACGGCTCGTCGTCGAGGTACTCCGGGAGGGGTGCTGTGAGCAGTGACGTCATCGGAAGGTCCTTTCCATCGTCGGCCCAGTCGTCGGCCCAGTCGTCGACCCGTGCATCGGCGTCGACCACGTTGTACATGGCGGGTGTGACACCGCCACGGCGGTGGTCTCCCCCGCTCCGTCCATCGAACCTCTGTTCGCCATGCCGCCATCCCAGCACGAACACCTGTTCGGTGTCAATGACTTTTCCGAACAGATGTTTGCTTTCGGTGTGGTCCGGGGCTACGTTCATGCAAACAGACGTTCGCACCAGGGTGTGACACGACAGCCGACCGGACACCGGAGGGACCCCATGGCCCAGGTACTGAGCACCAAGCGCAAGCAGATCCTCGACTGCATCTCCGAGGCGGTGCGCGATCGCGGGTACCCACCCTCGGTCCGCGAGATCGGCGAGGCCGTCGGCCTCACCTCCTCCTCCACCGTCCACGCCCACCTGGCCGTCCTCCAGCGGGAGGGCTACCTGCGGCGCGACCCCACGAAGCCCCGCGCCATCGAGGTCTGTTACGACCCGTCGTCGAAGGTGATCATGGACTCGCGGCCGATCCGCCACGTTCCTCTGGTCGGTGATGTGGCCGCCGGCACCGGGGTCCTCGCCCAGGAGAACATTGAGGAGCTCTACCCGCTGCCCGAGGACTTCACCGGCACCGGCACCCTCTTCATGCTGCGGGTCACCGGTGATTCGATGATCGATGCCGGCATCCACGAGGGTGACTTCGTGGTCGTGCGTCAGCAGCCCGATGCCCTGGCCGGCGACATCGTGGTGGCCGGCATCCCGGACGACGAGGCGACGGTCAAGTCGTTCTCGACCAAGGACGGCAAGGTCGTGTTGACCCCGGCCAACGCCCGCCTCTCCCCCATGGTGTTCGAGCCGTCCGAGGTCACGATCTTCGGAAAGGTCGTCACCGTGCTCCGGCGCCTGTAGCGACTACCTGCGGCACCTGCCTCCGGGCCGCAACCGAGCGACCGCAGTACCGTTCAACCGAGCGGTTGATGAATGTGGCGTCACCCGCTATCCTCAACCATATGGTTAAGGATCAAACGGTGATGGACGCGGTCTTCCACGCATTGGCACACGACACCCGACGAACGATGCTCGTTCGGCTGTCGGCGGACGACCTGACCGTTGGCGAATTGGCCGAGCCGCTGCACATGTCGTTGGCTGCCGTATCGAAGCACGTTGCGGTCCTGGAACGGGCGGGCCTCGTGCGCAAGACCGTCCAGGGTCGGCGCCGTGTCTGTCGACTGGATGCCTCCCCCCTCGCCTCCGCCGACGCCTGGTTGCGGTTCTATGAGCGCCACTGGAGCAAACGACTCGATGCACTCGAGGCCCTGTGGCCGACCCAATCCGACGAAACAGCAATGGAGGACGATCCCGATGTCCGATGAGCACGCCGCCGTTCGGCTCGAACGCATGATCCCCGCCCCTCCCGACCAGGTGTACCGGGCCTGGCTGGAGCCCGATCTCCTGCGGCGCTGGCTCGCTCCCGGTGGGCTGGAGGTCGAGCGCGTGGACGTCGACGGACGGGTGGGCGGCCACCTGCGCGTGTGGCAGACGGACTCCGGCACGGCGGTCGGGGGCTTCGACTGCGAACTCCTCGAACTCGTCCCCGACCAGCGCATCGTATTCCGTTGGGGGTTCGTCGGCCCGGACCGGAACGACGGACCGAGGTTCGACTCACTGCTGACCATCACGCTCCAGGAGGCGCCGCCGGGCATGACCGCCCTGACCCTGGTCCACGAGCGACTGGAGGAACTCCGCCAGGCGATGCCGAACGTGGCCGACAGCGTGGGCGGGGGCTGGGAGGACGTCCTCACCAAGCTGGCCTTGATGCTGCAGGATGCCCCACGTTGAGTGGGCCGGGGAAGGCTCCGCCCGACGACGGCCCGCGCCTGATCCGCTCCCTCGGTGCGGACGGGAACCGCGGGGTGTCGGTGCCCGCCCCCTCCAGACGCACGGACTTCTGAGAGAGGGGCGTCAGGCCTGCAACAGCGAGTAGAGGACGCCTGCCGCCACCCGCAGTTCGTGCTCGCTGACGTGCTCGCCCGCCGTATGGGCCAGTAGCGGGTCAGCCGGCCCGAAGTTGGCGGCCGGCACGCCGTGCTGCCAGAAGGAGGCCACGTCGGTCCAGCCCACCTTGGCCCGGGGCGGGACCCCGGTGGCCTTCACCAGTGCGGCCAGCACCGGGTGGTCCAGTGAGGGCGGCGCCCCCGGGGACGCCTCGAGGAGTTCCCAGTGGTCGCCCGGCTCGAGATAGGGGGCCAGCAGCTCCCGCACCGCCGACTCGGCCTGTTCGACGGTGCGATCAGGGGCGAAGCGGTGGTTGATCACCAGGACGGCCTCGTCCGGCACCACATTGGCGGCCACACCACCCTCGACGGAGACCACCTGGAGCTGCTCGGCATACTCGCACCCGTCGATCACCGGACGACGCACCTCGAATCCGGCCACCGCGGTAAGGACCGGGGCCAGGCGGTGGATGGCATTGCTGCCCGTGTGGGGTCGGGCCGTGTGGGCCCGCCGTCCGGCCAGGCGCACCCGCACCCGCAACGTCCCCTGGCATCCCGCCTCCACCAGCCCCCCGGTCGGCTCGCCCAGGATGGCGGCGTCGGCGGCCAGGAGGTCGGGGCGTTGTTCCCACAGGTGACCGAGCCCGTTGAACTCCTTGGCCACCTCCTCACCCGCGTAGAAGCACCAGGTGACGTCCACGGCCGGCTCACTGAGGGTTCCGGCCAGGTGCAGGAACACGGCCAGGCCGCCCTTCATGTCGGCCGCCCCCAACCCGTAGAGCGTGCTGCCCTCGAGATAGGGCTCGTCGTTCCCCTCCGCCGGGGGGACGGTATCGAGGTGCCCGGCGAGCAGGACCCGGCGCTCCCGGCCCAGGTTCGTCCGGGCCACCACGTTGTCGCCCACCCGGTCGACCTCCAGCCACGGGCAGAGTTCGAGGGCGGCCTGGACGGCATCGGCCATGGCCCCCTCGTGGTGGCTCACCGACGGAATCCCGACCAGGGCCGTCGCCAGTCCCAACAGGCCGTCGGGCATCCCGTCGGTCACCGTCCGCATCCGGTCATGTCGACACACCGTGGGTGCGGAGGATGTCGTTCAGTTGCGCCTTGTCGTGCCGCTGGCCCTCGGTCAGACGCTTCAGCACGAGCACGCAGGGGAGGTAGAACTCACCTCCCGGGAACTCCCGACGTCGGGAGGCCTGTACGGCCACCGACCACGGCGGGACGTGGCCCCGGCCGAGTTCGTCGCCGGTCTCGGCGTCGATGACCGGGATCGACGGGTTAAGGATGGTCCCCTCCCCCACCACCGAGCCCCGGCCGACCCGGGCGCCCTGGGTGATCATGCAACGGCTGCCGATCATGACCTCGTCCTCGATGATGACTGGAGCCGCCTGGGCCGGCTCCAGCACGCCGCCGATGCCGACGCCGCCCGACAGGTGGACGTTCTCCCCGATCTGGGCACAGGAGCCGACCGTGGCCCAGGTGTCGACCATGGTGCCGGCCCCAACCCGGGCGCCGATGTTCACGTAGCTGGGCATGCAGATGACCCCGGGGGCGAGATAGGAGCCCCACCGTGCCGAGGCCCCGGGTACGACCCGGACCCCGGCGGCCTCGTACCCGTGCTTGAGCGGCACCTTGTCGGCGAATTCGAACGGGCCCAGCTCGATGGTCTCCATCGAGCGCAGGCGGAAGAGTAGGAGGATGGCGTGCTTGAGCCACTGGTGGACCACCACCTGATCGGTGGTCGGGTCGACCTCCGCGATCCGGGCTTCCCCCGAGTCGAGGAGGTCGATGGCGGCAGTCACCACGTCGAGGGCATCGATGTCGGCCACCGACAGCTCGGACGCACGGTCCCACAGGGTTTCGACCCGCTCGGCCAGGTCGGCATGGACGGACGGAAGGACGACATCGGGTGCAGGGTCTGCCATGGGGGGAGACGTTACCGCCCGACTCGCCCGGCCCCGGTCCCCAACTATCCGATTCCGGTCGAGCCGCTTCCGGCCGAGGCGAGCACCGCCACCGTCCGGCCTACGGGCGGGTCGCCAGCCGCTCGGCCACCAGCGCCAGCCGGTCCATGGGCTGGACCACGGCCACCCGGACGTGGCCGCTGCCGCCCGGCCCGTACAGCTCACCCGGGCTGACCAGGAGTCCCGCGTGGTCGGCGAGCCATTCGCACAGGGCCCAGCCGTCGACGAAGCGGTCCGGCACCGGCACCCACAGGTAGAAGCCACCGGCCGGCCGGTCGACCGGGAGCCCGGCGGCATCCAGGACCCCGGCCAGGAACCGGAGCCGCTCGTCGTAGCGCCGGCGCTGCTCGTCCACGTGAGCGTCGTCGTCGAAGGCCACCACCGCACCGGCCTGGACCGGGCCGGCAACCATCAGGCCGGCGTGGCGCCGGACGTCGAGTAGATAGGTCACCAGCTCCGGGTCCCCGGCATACATCCCGGCCCGCACCCCGGCCAGGTTGGACCGCTTCGACAGCGAGTGGACGGCCACCACGCCGTCGAGCCCGGACTCGAGGATCGTCCGGGGGGGCCCCTTCCAGGTGAACTCGGCGTAGCACTCGTCGGACAGCACCGGGATCCCGCGCGCCCGTCCCCACGCCGCCGCCCGGTCCAAGTCGCTCAGGCAGCCCGTCGGATTGGACGGCGAGTTGACCCATACCAGCAAGGCCCGCTCGGCATCCTCGGGGTCGACCGCATCGAAGTCCAGTCCGCCCCCGGCCAGCTCGGCCACGGGCACCGGCCGGGCCCCGGCCAATGTCGCGCCCATGGCATACGTCGGATACGAGACCGCCGGGTAGAGGACGGTGTCGCGGTCAGGGGTCCGTAGTCGCAGGAACTGGGCCGCGGTGGCCACGAACTCCTTGGTGCCCACACATGCCGCAACTTCGCCGTCCGGGTCCACCGTGACCCCGAACCGACGGGCCATCCACCCGGCGGCGGCCCGCCGGTAGGCGGGCGATCCGGGCGACGTCGGGTAGCCCCGCTCCGTTCCCGAGGTGGCCATGGCTGCCAGCACGGAGTCCGGAGGGGCGTCGCACGGGGTGCCGATGGAGCAGTCGACCAGTCCCCCGCTGCCGGCGAACCGCTCGGTGGCCCGGGCCCTGGCCCCGTTCAGTCGCTCGTAGGGATAGGGCGGCGGGGCGAACCCGGCCGGGGGATCAGCCGCTGGGCCCGTCCGGGTCACGAGGCGAGGAACTCCGCGAACCGGGCCTTGCCCGCCTCGTCGAGGACCACGTGGATCCGGGTGGTGGTGTCGCCGGCCTCCTCGCCGACGATCTCCCCTTCGCGGTGGACGGCGGCCAGCACGTCGCCCCTGGCCCACGGGATCTCGAGTTCGACCACCCGGTCTCCCACCCGCAGGCGGTCGCCGATGGTGACGAGGAGGTCGTCGATCCCCTGACCCGTCCGCGCCGACAGCAGTACCGAGCCGGGGTGGGCGGCCAGGAGGCGCCGGGCCTCCTCGCCCGACTCGTCGTCGCCACCGCCGAGGGCGTCCGCCTTGTTGACCACCAGCAGCTCGGGCATGGTGTCGGCCCCGATCTCGCATAGAACGGTGTGCACTGCGTCGATCTGCCCCTCGAGGTCGGGGGCCGACCCATCGACCACGTGCACGATGAGGTCGGACTCGAGCACCACTTCGAGTGTCGACCGGAAGGCCTCCACCACCTGGTGCGGCAGCTTGCGGACGAAGCCGACCGTGTCGGTCAGCAGCACGGTCTCCCCGCCGGGTAGGTCGAACTTCCGGGTCCGCGGGTCCAGGGTCGAGAACAATCGGTTCTCCACCAGGACGTCGGATTCGCACAGGCGATTCAGCAGCGTCGACTTGCCCGCGTTGGTGTACCCGACCAGGGAGACGGTGCGTTGGCGGCCTCGCTGACGGCCCCGTCGCTGCACCCGGCGGGTGCGGTCCAGTTGACGGAGGTCCGCCTCCAACCGGGTCATCCGACGGACCAGGCGACGCCGGTCCACTTCGAGCTGGGTCTCACCCGGACCCCGGGTCCCGATGCCACCGGCCTGCTGGCTGAGCGCGTGGCCCCGGCCCCGCAGCCGGGGCAGCCGGTAGCGCAGGAGGGCCAGCTCCACCTGGGCCCGCCCTTCGGGGGTCCGGGCGTTCTGGGCGAAGATGTCAAGGATGACCGCAGTCCGGTCGATGGCGGTCCGACCGAGGATCTTCTCCAGGTTCCGCTGCTGTGCAGGCGAGAGGTCGTCGTCGAAGACCACGGTGTCGGCGTCCACCTCCAGGCAGACGGCCAACAGCTCCTCCGCCTTGCCCCGGCCGACGTAGGTCGCCGGGTCCGGTGCCGTCCGACGTTGGATGATCCGCCCGGCCACGTCGGCGCCGGCCGTGTCGACGAGCCGCTCCAACTCGTCCAGGCCGGCCTCGGTGGCGGCAGTGTTGCCCTGGGGGAAGGTCACGCCGACCAGGACGATGCGCTCCCGGAACTCCCGGGAGATGAGGGTGTCGGTGAAGGCCGACTGGGTGGGGCTCATCTGCCCGATCTCATGCGGTGGGGCTCATCTGCGGCCTGGCGCCGGCCAGCATGCCGCTCGGGCTCACCACCACCGACGCCACCCGGTGCACCGGTCCGGCCAACAGGATGTCGTCGTCGTCCAGGGTCACCTCGAGCGTGCCCCCCGGATTGCGCACGGCCACGTGCCTTCCGACCAGGCCCCAGCTGTGGGCCGCCGCGGCCGCGGCGGCGCTCCCGGTGCCACACGCCTGCGTCTCGCCGACACCCCGCTCGAACACCCGGAGCACCAAGGTGTCGGGTACCTCCCCCGACGTGATGAATTCGACGTTGATGCCCCCTGGATAGACGGTCTGGAGGTGGGCGCCGATCCCGGCCACGTCCACGTCGTCCAGGTCGGGCCCGAACATCACCAGATGCGGATTGCCCATGTCGACGGTCCGCACCTTGCGGTCGACGAACTGCTGCGGCTGGTTGTCGCCGAACTCGGCCGGGCCCATGCCGACCGTCGCCCACGCGGTGTCCGGATCGGCGCCCTGCGCATAGGCGACGGTCCTCAAGCCGGCCGCGGTGGCGACCGTGAACGTCGGTGGCGACACCAGTCCGTGCAACACCGCGGCCTGGGCCAGGCAGCGCATCCCGTTGCCGCTCATCTCGGCCTCGCTGCCGTCGGCGTTCTGGAGCTCCATGGTCAGGGCGGCCGCCCCGCCGCCATCGAGCACCCGGATCACCCCGTCGGCACCAACGCCGAAGCGGCGGTCGCACAGCGCCCGGACCAGGTCGGTGGACAGGGGGCGACTGCCATCCGGGTCGACCAGGACCAGGAAGTCGTTGCCGGCACCGTGGTGCTTGGTGAACCGGAGGACGTCAGTGTCGGAAGGAGTCGGGGTCATGGCGATCCCCCACAGTCTCTCACCGGGGTGACCCGTCTGCGTCACGGTCCAAGTGGCCGAGCACCACCGTCACCGGATCGTCGTCCGGGTCGATCCACTCGATGCGGGGGTCCCGCCGGAACCACGCTCGCTGGCGCTTGGCGAAGGCCCGCGTCCGGCGGATCGCCTCGGCCACCGCATCCTCCAGCGGCACACCGTCCTCGACGTGCCTCAGCAGCTCGCGGTAGCCGAGCGCCTGGCGGGCCGTCCTCGACAACCCACCGGGCCGGGCCGCCAGCCCGCGCACCTCGTCGAGGAACCCCTCGTCCATGAGTCGGGTGAACCGCTCCTCGATCCGGCGGTCCGACTCCTGGCCGTCACGGGGCATGCCGAGCAACGTGATGCGGCTGGGTGGATACCGCTCGAGTCCCGGGCCGAACGACGAGAACGGTCGCCCCGACCCCAGGGTCACCTCGAGGGCCCGGACCAGGCGTCGCTCGTTCCCCGGCTCGATCCGTGCCGCGGCCACGGGGTCGAGGCCAACGAGCCGGGCGTGGAGGGCGGCGCACCCGGCCGAGCGCCCGTCACTCCCCTCGGGCCCTGACTCGTCGAGGTCGGCCACCAACGCGGCGGCCACCGCCGGGAACCGCCCCGGGAATGCCAGGTCGTCGGTCACCGCCCGCAGGTACAGCCCGGTGCCGCCGACGAGCAGCGCCTTCCCACCCCGGGCGGCGATCCCCTCCAGCGCAGCACCCGCCGCCCGCTGGAAGCGGGTGACGGTGTACTCCTCGTCCGGGTCCACCAGGTCGACAAGGTGGACCGGCACCTCGGCCCGCACCTCGGCCGACGGTTTGGCCGTCCCGAGGTCCATGCCCCGGTAGACGGCCATCGAGTCGACCGACACCAGCTCGACCCCTCGCGGTCCGGGCCGCGCCCGGGCCACCTGGAGGGCGGTGTCGGACTTTCCTGACGCGGTGGGCCCGACCAGGGCGACGGCCATTGGCTCAGCCGGCGGAGACAGGGATGCGTACCCGGTAGGACGGCCGGGCGGTCACCTCGACCAGGTCACCGGTCAGGTGATGTCGGGCCGCATCGGTGACCGCCACCAGGGCGAAGGAGCCACTGGGGATGACCCGGCCCTCCGGGGCCACGAAGTGGACCAGCTTGTTCTGACCCGTCCGGCCGGTGGTCACCGACGGGTCGCGCTTGGACGGTCCTTCCACCACGACTTCCTCGATGCGCCCCACACGCGCCAGGTGTCGGCGCAGAGCCGACCGCTCGACGACGGCCCGCAGGCGCTCCATCCGCTCCGCGGTGACTGCCGCCGGCAGGAACCGGTCCGCCATGGACGCGGCCCGGGTCCCCGGACGGGGCGAGAAGACGAACGTGTATGCACTGTCGAATTCGGCCTCGGCCGCCACCTCGAGGGTGCGTTCGAAGTCGTCCTCGGACTCCCCCGGGAACCCGACGATGAGGTCGGTGGTCACCGCCAGGTCATCGACGGCGGCCCGGGCGGCGGACAGCCGGTCGAGGTAGCGCTCGGCGGTGTAGCCGCGGCGCATGGCCGCGAGCGTCGAGTCGCTCCCGGACTGGAGGGGCAGGTGGAGGTGGTTGCACACCTCCGGGGTCTCGGCCATCGCCGCGATGACCTCGGGGCGGAGGTCCTTCGGATGGGGACTGGTGAATCGGATCCGCCGGATCCCCTCGACCGCGCCCACGGCCCGCAGGAGGTCCCCGAAGAGCGGGCTGCGCCGGGTGATGTCCCGACCGTACGAGTTCACGTTCTGGCCGAGCAGGGTGACCTCGGTGACGCCCCGACGGGCCAGCTCGGCCACTTCGGCCACCAGGTCGTCCACCGGGCGGGACACCTCGGGGCCGCGCACGGCGGGCACGATGCAGTAGGCGCAGCTGTTGTCGCACCCCATCTGGATGGTCACCCAGGCGGCGTAGGGCAGGTCCCGCACGGCGGCGAGGGCGGCCGTCTGCTGGTCGCCTGCGGTGGGCTCCCCGAACGGGACCGGCTCGTCCAGGATCTCCATGAGAGGTCCTTCCGTGGACGCACGGCGCAGCAACCCCGGGGCGCTGGTGAGGTTGTGCGTCCCGAACACCACATCCACGTGCCCTGCCCGCTCCTGGATCTTCTCCTTGTCCATCTGGGCCAAGCAGCCGCCCACGGCGATCTGCATGTCCGGCCGGCTCTCCCGCAGGGTCTTGAGGTTCCCCAGGTGGCCATAGAACTTGTTGTCGGCGTTCTCCCGGATGCAACACGTGTTGAACACCACCACGTCGGCCGACTCCATGTCGTCGGTCACCACCAGCCCGTCGGCCACCAGAGCGCCGGCCAGTCGCTCGGAGTCGTGCTCGTTCATCTGGCACCCGAACGTCCGGATGTGGAAGGTGCGCGGTCGGACCGCGTCGACCGCACCGCCATTGGTGGCGCGCCCGCCCCCGTCAGTACCCGTATCGATGCTCACCCGGACCAGGATACGGCCCCGGGTCACAACCCCCGGCATCGATGGATACGTGCGGTTGACTCTCGCTCTCCCCTTGACCCTGGATCTGCCAGCTTTTCCGACTGCCGTCAGCGGCTCGGTTATCGAGTGTCACCCAACAACACTTGCGGGCGTGTGGACAACCGCCCGACGGCGGCCTCCTCGACAGTGACTGCCAGCTTGACGATTGCCGCGCCATTGACCCGGTCCGGGATCGGGCGAGCACCGCTACCGCAACTCCGCCTAAACTTCACGCGATGGGATGCTGGGGAGCAGGGCACAATTGACGCATTCTGCAGGGCGAGCCGGCGCGGCCCCGGGCGGCCTCGCCCTCGGGGCCCGTGGAACCGCTGGGAAGTGAACCGGTGCCACGGCGAGTAGCGGTCATGCACCACACGAATTCGTTCTTCCCACTCGAGCTACGCGACCGCGTGGGGGACTGCGCTGAACTCGTCTGGGTCGTGGACTCCCGTGGCGTCCCCAAGGAGATGTTTCGCTTCCTCCGACGGCTCGGGCCCGTCGTCGACACCGCTGGCCAGGATCTCGACTCGATCGCGGAGGAGCTCACCCGAGTGAGTGTCGGGGGCATCGTGTCCTTCGTCGACGACCACATCGTGGACGCCGCCATCCTGGCCGAACGCGTCGGATTGCCCTATCACACGCCTGACGTAGCACATGCGCTCGTCAACAAACAGGTGCAGCGTCCCCTGCTCGACGCGGCCGGCATCCCGGGTCCCGCGTTCTGGTCGGCACCTTCCGGTCTCGATGCCGCACAGGCGGCGGCGTTTGCCGACCGCGTCACCTACCCCGCCGTCGTGAAGCCGGCCGAGGGCAGCGGCAGCCGGGACATCTGCCTCGTACGGACCGCCGAGGAGCTCAGCTCGGTCATCACCACCGGTGACGGGCCCGGCCACCTGGTCGAGCAGTACCTCGAGGATGAGCGGGGCCACGACTCCTGGTACGCCAGCTACCTCTCCGTCGAGAGCGTGGTCAGCCACGGCACCGTCGGTCATGTCGCGATGACCGGCCGGTTCCCCCTGGCCGAGCCGTTCCGCGAGACAGGCAACTTCATCCCCGCAATCTGCCCCGCCGAACAGTTGCCGGGGATACTTTCCCTGGTGGACGACACCATCGCTGCGCTCGGGATCACCGACTCGGTGACCCACACCGAGATCAAGCTGACCCCCGACGGCCCCCGGCTGATCGAGATCAACGGCCGCCTCGGTGGACGACCGCCGTTCGTGCTGTGCGGGATCTCCGACACCAACCTGTTCCAGGTCGCCTGTCGGGTGGCTCTGGGTGACCCGGTGCACATCGACGCCATGACAACGTGCGATGGGGTCGGCTTCTGGCTCATGCTCCATGCGCCCATGGAGGCCCGACGGCTCGACGCAGTGGACGGCACCAACGCTGCCGCCGCGGTGTCCGGCGTCACCGACCTGCGGGTCAACCGTCTTCCGGGGGCGTCGCTCGACTGGCGAGAGGGAACCGACGGCCAGATCGTCACGATCCAGGGAACCGCCACGGATCACACCACCCTGGCGGCGACCGTGGGCCGGATCCGCGACGCCATCACGATCTCGACCGATGCCGGGGCGAGCTCCGAGCGAACACCGGCGACGGACGTGCGCGATGTGGCCGACTGGCCCGTCGACGTGCTGGAGTTTGCCGAACACCCGCCCGAAGACCAGCCGTTGACCACAGGGTCGCGGGCCGGCCGGGGCTGACGGCGCACCCATGGACATGCTGGCCGAGAGCGAGCGGATCGGACGGGACGTCACCGCACACTGGGCGGACGACGTCGACTCCCGTGCCCGCTTCCCGAACGAGGCGGTCGACGCGTTCCGCAGCTCCGGTCTCCTGGCGACGTTGGTGCCCCGCGAAGGAGGAGGTGCCGGAGCGACGCTTGCGGAAGCATCTCGGTCAGTGGCCGCCATTTCGGCCCACTGCGGTTCCAGCGGAATGATCCTTGCCATGCACCACCTCCAGGTAGCGGCCATCGCCCGGCACGGGTCGTCGGCGATGACGGCGCGCATCTACCCCCTCCTGGTCAACGGTGACCTGCTCCTGGCGAACGCCAACAGCGAAGTCGGTCTGGCCGGTGAGCGGAGGGTCAGCCATTGCGCCCTCGAGCCGGTCGAGGGTGGATTCCACCTGGACAAGCACGCCACCACCGTGTCCTACGGCGAGTATGCGGACGGGATCCTGGCGACAGCCCGTCGGACAGCCGCCAGCCCAGGGCACGATCAGGTTATGGTCGTCTGCCTTCCCCCGGCCATGCACCTCGCCGTGGAAGGCGACTGGGACACCCTGGGGCTGCGGGGCACCTGCAGCCAGCCCGCGCACCTGACCGCCGACGTCCCGGTCGACATGGTGCTCGAGGACTATCAGGCGGTGTTCGTCCGGACCGGACTGGCACACAGTGCCGTGCTTCTCAGTTCGGTGTGGCTCGGCCTGGCCGAAGGTGCCGCCCGCCGGGCCCACGCCATCGTCCGCGGCAAGGCCCGGGCGAACCGCTCGTCCGAGCCGGGGGATGTTCCGCCGCTGGGAGCGATCCGCCTAGCCGAACTCGGTGTGCTGCTCCACCAGATGCGAGAGGTGATTGCGGGGGCCGCTGCACGGTACGAACGGCTCAAGGACACCGAGGAGACCGGAACCCTGCGCTTCGCCGGCCTGATGGACAACGTCAAGCTGTCCTCGAGCATGCTCGCCCTCGACATACTCCAGCGCGCGATGGGGATCTGCGGGCTGGAGGGCTACAAGAACACCACCCAGAACAGTCTGGCCCGGATGTTGCGCGACGCCAATGCTGCTCCGCTCATGGTCAACAACGACCGGACGCTGCAGGCATCGGCGCACGCCCTACTGATCCGCAAGGAGATCTGACTCCTTCACTCGCTGATGCCGCTGGCCCTTTTCCCTCGGGTCCACCCGTGTCGCCTGTGTCAGAGCGAGCCATTGCTGATCCGCTCCGGCCCGGACCTGTCGGTCGCGGAGGCTGGAGATCACTCCATCGCCCCGGAATTCGCGACTGCTCAAGGCTCTTGGCCGGGAACCGTGTGCCCCAACAAGCTCGGCGGTTTCACCGACCGAGAGTGACCCGAACCGCCGGGAGTGGGGCAGGCCAGCGTCAACCTTCGGGTCGTGGCGACTGTGTGCTTCGTTCGTAAAGTGCACAACGCCACGTTTCTAGCGTGCCCGACGCACCCTTCACGGTTGCCTCCGTCTCGCCTCGAAAGCTGAACCCGAGGGACTCGTAGTAGGAACGGAGTCGAGCATTTGAGGCTGGCGCATCGAGCCGGATCCAGTCTCGATCACGGTGCGAAGCCATGGATGCGGCCCACGACAGCAGCTCGACTCCCCGCCCGGGGCGAGCGACTTCCGCATCAGTGCAAAGTCGGTGTATGTAGCCGGAATCGGGCGGCCGTTCCCCCCAGTACGTCGGGTCGTCCCACTGTAAGGCGATCGTGCCCAACAATGTTCCATTCTCGATGGCGACGTAAGTCTCACTGCGGCGTACCGAGTCCTCAATGGTCTCGATAGGAAAGGGATCCCACCATTGCTGATAACCCAGCGCAGCCACCCTATGAAATGCGGTAGAGAGCATTGCTTGAATGCGTTGGACATCATCGTGCCGAGCAACCATGATGCTGGCTCCGCTGACGGTCAGCCCAACGACCTCTCGGTCCGAGTTCACGAAACTATTTTGGCACTCATCGCGTAGAGCCGGTATCCCTGACCGCCGGGTCGGTGGGACGGGACGGCTCCCGGCAAAGAGTGACGCCTTCCTGTCAGAGTCAGAATGGGGCGCGCAAATCAGGGACCGTTGGTCGAGCCACCAGCCATGTGCTCTGCCTTCCCGC
>Ga0209483_1001989_pt1 | contig 14811 bp, 14 predicted proteins | sample NGEPerA_FD_184508 | JGI IMG/M metagenome (GOLD analysis project Ga0209483, IMG submission 184508) | Arctic peat soil microbial communities from the Barrow Environmental Observatory site, Barrow, Alaska, USA - NGEE PermafrostL2-A... | ecosystem: Environmental > Terrestrial > Soil > Wetlands >... | reverse complement strand
TCATCCACCGCAAGCTCAGCCACGGCAACCAGTCCGAAGAAGGCGAGCGATTCACCGAGCGATCACTCTCCGCCTCCGTCACCTGCCGCCTACAACACCGCTCCCTCCTCGCCTACCTGCGCGACCTGCACGCCACCCACCAAACCGGCGGCGCGCTCCCCGCCCTCCTCTGACCCCCAAAACCAGGACGACTGAACGGCTACCATTGGGCTCCAATTTGCAGGGAAAAAGGCCCCGGGGGACCCCTTCCTTACCATGGCGGTGCTCTGGCCTGCTGAGCTACGTCGGCGTGGCGTTCGCATCGTATCGTCGTAGCGTCGGTGTCGTCCCGTCCGAATGTGGTTCCCGCGTTGTCGCGGCTGGTTCAGCGTGGCGCGAGCGCGTTGAGTTGGTGGGCACGTGCGGCGGCGTGCAGGTCGCGGTCGTAGACGAAGACGGCGCCGAGGTCCTCGCGCATGGTGAGCGCCGTGGCGAGGTGGATCGCATCCATTGCCCGTAGAGCAGGGGTGTACTCGTTGGTGGCGAGCTCGATGATCTCCGGGGAGATCGGGATCAGGTTGATCCGCTCGAGCGCTGCATTGGCGCGCTGTAGGACGTCTTTGCCGCCGAGGCGTCTTGCTGTGCATACGGCCTCGACGCGGATCAGCTCGCTCGCGACCTGCACGCGCCAATCGCCCAGTGCAGCGCGGAAGGCCTCTGTCTCCTGCTCCGCCTTGAACAGCTTGACCAGCGCGGAGGCGTCGATGTAGGCGGCGCTCACTCCCCGCGGACCCACTGCAGAGCATCAGACGCCGGCGCCGCGCCTGCGGGATCCGGCCGGCCCGGCGGAGGGTCCAATTCCAGCAGGCTTCCCCGGCCAGGTCTAGCGCCGTAACGCTCAGCCAGCCGGGCTTGCAACTGGAACTCCGAGCCGGCGCCGGCGAGCACGGCCTGCGCTCCGCGCAGCGTGAGAGCGCGGATCTGTGCCGCCGCCGAGCGGGTCTCGGCGGGATCGAGCAGCGGCTCGGTGAGCGTGAGAGCACGCTCCACCTCGGGGTCGCGTTCAACTCCCAAGCGCGGGTGACGAGAAGCCATACGTGGATGGTAGCACTGTTGTGTAGCACTTGATGGGTCGACGAAACCTGCGCGAGCGTGGGCGGAGTCTGGGAGCCGCGCCGTCCGGCGAGGACCGGGCGCTTGCTGCCTCGGTAGAGCGATGAGGATCGGGGTCTCCTCGCGACGATGGAGGGGGAAGGCTCCCTGTGGCGGCTCGATGGGGATCATCACTAGCGTGAAGATCGCTGTTTGCGGCCCGCTTCGTACTCGCGCCCTACTGGCTGTGAGCGTCTTGGCGCTCTCGCTGGGGACGTTCGGTGCGCCTGTGGCCCGCGCGGCTGCGTATGTGCCCAATGAGGTCGTGGTGGGCTACGCGCCGACCGCACCGAAGGAGACGCCTCGACGATCGCCCAGGGAGTGCGCTTCGCCGTCCGCCACGGCGCTCGCGTGATCAACCTCAGCCTCGAGTTCTCCCCCGGCGTGAGCGCCTCGGACATCCCCGAGCTGATCGAAGCACCAGGACCTCGATGGCCTCCCCGGAGGTCGCGGCGACCGCCGGGCTGATCATCGCAGGTGGCGTGCTTGGCTCCCACCCCACACCAGCGGCCGTGCAAGCCCGGCTGACAGCGACCGCTACACCACTCGGCGACCCGGCCGACCGCTCGCGCTACGGCGCCGGTCTGCTCAACGCAGCCGCCGCGACCGCGCCTATGCTGGATAGGGTAGACGCGAATACCCCGGCTGGCTGACGACAAAGGCGCGGGCACGCGCGATCATCTCCGATGCGTTGAGCACTGTCACGACACCGCCCGCGATGCTGCCCCCGTACGGTGGGGCTCCACCGGGACAGATACCGCCTGAGCCGCCGCGTCGCGCTTGGTGGATGGCTAAGCGCGTGCTGCTCGCGGCGGTCGGGATCGTGCTGCTCACGGGCGCAGCGACCTATGTCGTAGCTCGCAACGAGGTCGGCAAGGTGGTCGAAGCGCTCAACCAGAGCAAGCCGGTGAAGGTCGCGCCGAAGGTGCTTGCTCCAACGAGCAAAGGCGCGCCCGAGACGCTGCTGTTGATCGGCAACGACGAACGCCCGCCGCCGAAGGACAATCCCCTAGGGGCGGTCCTGCCGCACTCCAATGAGATGCTGCTCGTGCGGATCGACCCGAGCAAGCCGACGATCTCGATGCTCTCGATCCCGCGCGAGCTGCAGGTCACGTTCACGGCGCCGAACGGGGAAGTGATCACGAACCGAGTGAACTCCGCGTACATGTACGGCTATGAGGATGACGGCGGCACCGCCGGCGGCGTCAAGCTGATGCTCGAGACGATCAAGAGCGTGTTCGGCCTCACCGTCAACCACGTGTTCGTGACGAACTTCAACAAGTTCAAGCGTGCGGTCGACGAAATGGGTTGCGTCTACATGACCGTGGACAAGCGCTACTACCACGTCAACGAACCCGGCGGCGAACAGTACTTCGAAATCAATCTGCAGCCGGGCTACCAGCGCCTGTGTGGCAAACAGGCGCTCGAATTCGTCGCCAACCGTCACGAAAGCACTTCGCTGATCCGCGACTCCCGCGACCAGCGGTTCCTGCTCGAAGTCAAGGCGGAGTACGGCGCGACGCTCTTTGAAAACCGTGAAAAGTTCGAGCGGATCCTCGGCAAGGCGATGGAAACGGACCTGCACGGCGAAGAAGGAGTGCTGGCGCTGCTCGAGCTCTTGGTCGAATCCGCCGGCAAGCCGGTGCGCCAGGTCCCATTCCACGTCACCCTGCTGCCGAAAGTGGACACCGCGACGCCCGAACAGATCAGCGAAGCGGCGCGGTCGTTCCTACACGGCACCGCTCCGATCTCAACGCGCAAGGTGAACCAAGCGGTGAACGCCGCCCGCCCGCGCCCCCATGCTCACGGCGGCGCTCCACGGCTGTCCCTGACGCCGTCCTCCGGTGAAGAGCTCGCGCAGGCGCGCTCGGCCGCGCCGCAGCTGCCGTTCGCGCTCGAGTATCCCCGCGTGCGCGACACCAACGGCGAAGCCGAACCGGACACGCTGCGCCTCTATCTCATCCACGACCAGCAGGGTCACCTTCGCCCGATCTATGTGATCGTCATCGACCGCGGCGGCCTCGGCGAATACTACGACGTGCAGGGCAGCACCTGGACCGACCCGCCGCTGCTGAGCAACCCGAGCCAGACCGTCCGGATCGGCTCGCGCACCTACAGCCTGTACTACGCCGGCGAAGAGATCAGAACGATCGCCTGGCGTGAAGCAGGCGCCGAGTACTGGATCCAGAACACCCTCACCAACAGCATCCAGCCGCGCGAGATGCTGGCGATGGCCGAGCACACCCTGCCCGTCATCAGCCCCCGTCCCAACGGTGCCCCGGCGACCGCGGCGATCCCGACCCTCCGCAGCATCGACCTGCCCCCGCGAGAAGTCGGTACCACGAGCTTGGCTTCAAAGCTCGAGGCCGCACTCGGCTTCGTGGGCCTCGGCGCCGTTTGCGTGCTCGCCCTGCTCGTGCTCTCCCGTCGGCGCGAGCTGGGCCTTCTGCGCGAGCAGGTGGCCCACGCGCTGGCCCTCGAGGCACGCCAGCGCCCTGTGCTCGCCGCCGCCGGCATCCTCGGCCCCGAGCAAGCGTCCACCATCCCCGACGCTGAACGAGCGCCCACCATCTACCACACGCCAAGACGCTGGCGCCGAGGCATGCTGGCCGCCGCGGCCGTGCCGATCGTGGGCATCCTCGCCGCGCTCGCGGTGCACTTCTTCCCCGCCATCTTTGGCTGATGGGAGCCGACAAACGACGGCTCCGCGGATCACCTCGAGGGCCAAGCACCGCCTCTGGCGGGGCCGCTGCTGACGACGGCGGGCCGGACGCGACGGTCACGGCGAGCGCACAGCTACCCGAGCTCGATGAGCGTGCGCTTGCCGCGCTGGGCGAGGTGGGCCGGCGGTGGGAGGGGTGCATGCCGGCGCGGCAGGTATGGGAGCGCGCGCTGCCCGTCGATCGCCGTCTCGATTTCGTCGATCCGCGGCAGTTGCGCTCCGGGCGCTTCCTGCACATCCGCAGCGCGCGGCGTGGGGGGAGAGACGACGAGCTCGAAGCGACCGCCCGGGCGGGGGAAGGTGACTCGCGGTCGGGCCGCGTGGCCTACGCGATGCGCCGGGTGCTGATCGGCCCGGCGCTGCGCAGCACGGCGATCGCGGAGGAGCGCATGGGGCGCTTGCTCGCCCTTGCCGTGCTATCGCCCGACGCGCTCTCCTCGGTGGCCTACGGACCCGAGGCGATGATGGCGATCCTCGTGCTCGCCGGCTCGGGTGAGCTGAAGCTCTCGCTCCCGATCGGCGCGGCGATCGCGGTATTGATGCTTTCGGTCGGCCTCGGCTACCGGCAGGTGATCCGGGCCTACCCGCATGGTGGGGGCTCATACGTCGTTGCGAGCGACAACCTGGGGGCGCCGTGGGGGCTGCTCGCGGGCGCGGGGCTGATCCTCGACTACATCCTCACGGTCGCCGTATCGGTCGCCTCGGGCGTGGAAGCGGTGACCTCGGCGATCCCCTCGCTCGCCTCGGCGACCGTGCCGATCGGCCTGGTCGTGATCGTGCTGCTGGTGGCCGGCAACCTGCGCGGGACGCGTGAGGCCGGCGCCGCCTTCGCCGCACCGACCTACCTGTTCGTGGCCGCCATCGCGATGATCGTGATCGCGGGCATGGTCAAGGCGAGCTCCCACGGTTTTCATCCGGCGCCCGCGGCCCCCCACCGCGCTACCGAGGCGCTCGGTCTGCTGCTCGTGCTGCGCGCGTTCGCCTCCGGGGCGACCGCTATGACGGGGATCGAGGTGATCTCAAACGCCGTCCCGGTGTTCCGTCCCCCGGAGTCCAAGCACGCCCGCCAGACCCTCTCGGTCATGCTGGCACTGCTGATCTCGATGTTCGTCGGTGTTGTGCTCGTCGCTCACTTCGACGGCGCCACGCCGGGTGGCAGCCAGACGGTGCTCTCCAAGATCGCGCACGACAGCGTCGGCGGCGGAGCCTTGTACGGCTTCGTGCAGGTGGCGACGGCGCTCGTGCTGCTCGTTGCTGCGAACTCCGCGTTCAACGGCTTTCCGCGCCTGTTGTACCTCATGGCGCGCGACAGCTACGTCCCTCGGCTGTTCCTGCGGATGGGCGACCGTCTCGCGTTCAGCAACGGCATCCTCGTGCTCGCCGTCCCCGCGGCGATGATCTACGCGGCGTTTGGCGGTCACACCGAACCGCTGATCCCGCTGTTCGCGATCGGGGTGTTCCTCGCCTTCACGCTCGCCCAGAGCGCGATGGTCGTGCACTGGTCGCGCCACCGCGAGCGGGGATGGCGCGCCGCGCTGGCCACCAACCTCCTCGGTGCGATCCTCTCGGCGCTGGTCGTGCTGATCGCCGCGATCACGAAGCTCACCCAGGGCGCTTGGGTCGTGATCGTGCTGATCCCGGTGATCGTGCTGGCATGCCGTCGCGTGCACGCGCACTACGAGCACGCCCGTCGGGCGCTCACGCCACGACCAGGCGCCGAGGAGCCCAGGCGGCCCGTTCGCGTGGCGCCACCCAGGCTCGCCTCGCACATCTCCGAGCGCCTGGCCGAGGCGCAGGACGACCCGGCCGAGGTGCACAGCTTCGCGGTTGTCCCCGTCGCGGTACTCGACCTCGCCGCGCTGCACGCGCTCGCCTACGCCGTCTCGCTATCCCAGCCGGTGCTCGCGTTGCACGTGAGCCCCTCTGAGGAGGAGGCCGAGCGCTTCCAACGCTCGTGGCAGGCATGGGGAGACCATCTACCGCTCGAGGTCGTCGTATCCCCGTATCGTGCGACAGTCGCGCCGCTGGCTAACTACATCGCCGCGCTGCACCGCCAACGCCCCGACGTGACCCTCACACTCGTCGTACCCGAGATCGTCGTCGCCAAGCCCTGGCAGCGGATCCTGCACAACCAAATCGCCGCACGCCTACGCGCCTCGCTCATCGCCTACGAGGGCATCATCATCACCACCGTGCCATTCCACCTGCCTGCGTGAAACAAACGACCGCGCTTGTCGAGGTCCACGACCTACACGTTTGGGAGTGTTGGTGGCGTGGGATAGTCTGCGTTGACGGTGCCCAACGCTGCTCAACCAGGCGCCCGGCGTGAGCGAGTCGCACTGGTGCTCGCCGGCGGTGGGGCGCGAGGGGCGTACGAGGTAGGTGCGCTGGCCGCGCTCGCACCGGCTCTCTCCACGCGCGGCGAGGCACCGGAGATCATCGTCGGGACGAGTATCGGCGCGCTCAACGGTGCGTTCTTCGCGGCTCGCGCGCACGAGCCGCTGGAGGCGACCGCCGCCGAAGGCCTGGAGATGTGGCGTGAGCTGCGCTGGGGCGACGCGCTGCGCCCGCTGGTCCGGCACTCGGGCCCGATTTGGCGCGCGCGATCGACTACGCGGCGACCCCGCTCGCGCCCGAGCACGTGCTCGCCTCCTCGGCGATCCCGGGCGCGTTCCCCGCGGTCGAGATCCGGCGGCCCCGCGCGGCGGCGGGCTGGTACGGCGACGGTGGCGTGCGCCTGAACGCGCCGCTCGCGCCGGCGCTCGCGCTGGGCGCCGAGCGCGTCGTCGTGATCGGCCTGAACTCCTCGGTGACCCCCGCCCGGCGCTCAGCGCGGCCGGACGTGATCGACGGCGTCACGCAGCTGCTGCAGGTCGTGCTCGCCGATCAGCTCGCCGACAATGTCGCGACGCTCGCCAACGTCAACGAGACGCTCACCCCGGCCGGATCCTCGGCAGGCGGCAACGGCGCCGGTCGTGGACGCCACCGAAGAATCCCCTACATCTTCATCGCGCCGTGCGATCGCCTCGAGATCGGACGCCTCGCGCGTGAGATCTACAAGCGTCACTACGCCGGCATCGGCGGTCTCGTGCGCGACAGGAACCTCGCGCTGTTCGGGCGGATCGTCAACGCGGAGCGCAGCGCGATCCACGGTGAGCTGCTCAGCTACCTGTTCCTCGCGCGCGAGTTCATCGACGAGCTGATCGCGCTCGGCCGACGCGACGCCGAACGCTGGCTCGACGCGCAACACGACGCCGGCCTATGGCAAATCGGGCGACTACCCACCAGCACAACAGACACGCCGCCCGCGCGGGACCTGCCGCGGAAACGTAAACCTCGCACAACTCGCACCTGAGCCCGTGCGCCATCGCCCCCGGCGCTCAAGGGCGCGAAAGGAGCACACTCGGCCGGCGTGGAGTCGATGAGCTCTCAGCTACGTCCGGCTGCCTCGCAGGTCCTCGACCGGGCATGGCAGGTCTCGATCGAGGATCTCGGGGTCTCCGGTGAGGAGCGTCAGGTTGCGAGCGCAGGCCGTGGCGATCGCGAAGCAGTCGCCGAGCGCGATCGGGGTGCTCGCCTTCAGGCGGGCGGTCTCGATCATCAGCGTGGTGCCGGGCAGATCCAGCTCGAAGGTCTTGCGCAACCCGGTGAGCACTTCGTCTGCTTCGGAGCGGCCGTGGTCGCGCTCGACCCTGTAGTAGACCTCCACGGCGTTTACCCAGCTCATCAGCGGCCGGTCGTTGAGTAGCTGCTCGATGCGGTCGTGCGCGGGCTGTTCGCCGTCGAGCCAGGCAAGGACCGCCCAGGAGTCCAGGCAGACGCTCAACGTGGCTCGCGCGAGCGGTCCTCGAGCAGGCGATGAGCCATACCGCTCTGCGCGAACCGCCCGCCCAGCCCCGGACGACCACGAGCCGCCTTGATGCTCAACCGCTGCCCATCCAACTCGAACTCGACGTCCGCTCCCGGGCGCAGCCCTGTCCGCTCACGCAGGTCCTTCGGTATCACGACCTGCCCCTTGGCGCCAACACGGTGAATCATACCGACACAGTATAACAGCCGGCTTCCCGAGATTGCCGCAGCGTGAGGACGCTTTACAGGCGATTTCTGCTGGGAGCTACCCGACGTCTCAGTGAAGTCCGTGTGGGGGAGCGATCGCCCAGCTGGCTATTGCGAGCGCGATGAACCATCGTCGCCGCGCGTCGAGCGCGAGCAAAGCGGCGGCCAGCAGGACGAGGTAGTGGCTCCATAGCACAGGAGTCAGCAGCAGCGCGCAGACGATCCCAGCGCCGTAGAGGAGGCGCTCGTCCCTCGCGCGCAGATAGTGAGCGTAGGCGCCGACCATCAGGACGGTGGCTACCGCTAGTGCGCTGGCCTGTGCGGCCAACGGCGTCAAGCTCAGGTTACGCAGCAGGCCGATCAAGCCGAACCCGGCTTGTGCCTCGTGGCTCCCGAGTTCTGAGAGCAGTTGTAGATAACTCGGCAAACTGAGCGAGCCGGTGGCGAAGCTGATGGCGAGCAGCAGACCCGTGAGTGAGGTTGCCCAGGCAAACGCGCGGTAGCGCTTCGCGAGCAGCGGCCACAGTAGTAGCGGCGCGAGGAACAGCTTGCTGACGATCACAGGCGCCGCCACCAGCCCAAATATGGTCGGGCGGTCTCTGAGCTTCCACAGGCAAACAGCACCCACGAACAGCAGTGGGCTGAGCGATCCGAGCTGGAGTCCGGTGATCGTGAAGGCAGTGCCGACGACGAGCACCGGAATCCAATGATCGCGGTCTGACTCGAGTGTGGTCGCGGCTATCACCGCGCACGCGCACACGACGAAGTAGATGGCGCCAGCCAGGCCCGCGGGAAGAAGCGCGAGGAGCACGAACGGCCAGACGGTGACAGCCGGATATACAAAGGAGGATCCGGAGTAGACGGCAGGCGAGCCAATCGCGGGATAGATGTCGCGGCCATGCAACGCGGCGTCACCGGCGTGTAGGAACACATTGAGGTCATATGTGGGACTGAGCGGGAGGATCAGAATCACGACCGCGATCACGACGCCGAAGGGGGCGACTATGCGGAGGGCATCCGACGCATTCACCACGCGACCCAGTTGCCGGCCAGCCGTTGCGCCACTCGCAGCGCTCCAAGCACGACTCCAGCGAGCAAGACGGTCACCGCCTAGCCGCAGAGCGCGGCTTTTGGGTGGAGTGTGCTGGGATGCCCCGGGGTTCACCGCGACCGTCTCACGCGTCGCGACGCGTGAGCAGAACCGCTCCCGCCGCTAGTGCGATCGCAGCGTAGATGCAGAACACGCCCAAGCCCGCCCACGGCTGGAGCGTGTACTGCTTGATATGCACCGCAAAGATCTGCTGGCCTGCGTTGCCGGGCAGATACTGGCTGATCGTGTTCTGCCATTCCTGCGGCAGTGCGCCCACGATCCCCGGTAGCACGAACAAGATCCCGAAGAGGGTCGCGATCGCCCCGGCGCTGTGACGAATCGCGGTGCCGATACCGAGCGCCAGCAGGCCGAGCACGGCGAGATACAGCCCCCCTCCGATAACGGCACGGAGCACGCCCGGGTCCCCGATGTGTGTCTCGAGGTGCTTGTGGGAGAGGAAGGCCTGGCCGGCGAAGAACGCGATGAAGCAGGCGATCTCACTGACGGTGAGCGTCGCCAGGGTGAAGACGATGGCCTTGGCGGCCAGGACCGTTCGGCGCTGGGGGACGGCGGCGAGAGTGGCCCGGATCAGGCCGGTCGTGTACTCGCTGCTGATCAGCAGCACGCCAAGCACGCCGATCGCGAGCTGCGCGAGCACGATGCCGTTTAGGCTGAGAGGGGCGGGCGAGAACTTCGCCTTGTCGTGCGGGCTGACGTTTGGGTACTTCGACGCGTACAGAGCGCATTGCACCGGGCCGAGAGCGGCGACGGCCACGAACGCGGCCGCGAGCGTCGCGTAGGTGGACCGCACGCTGCGGAACTTCGTGAGCTCCGAGCGCATGACATCGGGCAGGATCGGCCCATCGCCGGGCACGAGCCCTCCCAACCGTTGCGTCTGCGTTTGCGTGGCCATGCTCAACCTTCCTGTCCGACGGCGGCTGGCGTGTGTGCGGCATCGGCGCCCGCATGGAACTGGACGCTCTCGCGCGTCAGCTCCATGAATGCCTCCTCCAGCGAGGCGACCTGCGGGGAGAGCTCGTGCAGCGCGATCCCGGCGTTCCGAGCAACCTCGCCGATCGCGCTGATCTGGACTCCGGACACCGCCAAGGCACCGTCTGGTTCTGGGCGGGTGCTGCCACCCTGCGCTGTGATCGCGCCGGCCAGCTCGTCAAGCTGCGGCGAGCGCACCCGAACGAAGCTCTTCGTGCTCTGCGCGATGAACGCCTCCACGGATGTGTCGGCGATCAGCCGTCCGCGACCGATGACGATCAGGTGGTCCGCGGTGAGCGCCATCTCGCTCATCAAATGGCTTGAGATCAGGATCGTGCGACCCTCCGCCGCAAAGGACCGCAGCAGTTTTCGTATCCATCTGATCCCCTCGGGGTCCAGGCCGTTGACCGGCTCGTCGAACAACATCACGCCGGGATCGCCAAGCAGCGCCGCGGCGATCCCCAGCCGCTGGCTCATCCCCAGCGAGAAACCGCCGGCACGCTTGCGGGCCACGGACTCCAGGCCGACTCGCTCGATGACCTCGTCCACGCGGCCGCGCGGGATGCCGTTGCTCTGAGCGAGAGACAGCAGGTGGTTATAGGCGTTACGCCCGCCATGGACCGCGTTCGCGTCCAGCAGCGCTCCCACCTCGAACAGCGGCCGACGAAGCCCCTCATACGGCCGTTCGTTGACCGTCACGGTGCCGCTCGTCGGCCAGTCCAGGCCCATGATCATGCGCATCGTCGTCGACTTCCCCGACCCGTTGGGGCCGAGAAACCCCGTTACCCGGCCGGGCACGACGTCGAACGAGATGTCGTCCACGGCGACGGTGTCACCAAAGCGCTTCGTCAGGTTGCGAATCTCGATCATGCAATCCCTTTCGCGGAGCTCAGAGGATCATCGCGTCGAGTTCTAGCCAGGCCACGTGACGAGAAGATGACAGCGCCCGTCGAGTTCTAGCCAGGCAACGTGACGAGAAGATGACAGCGCCCGGCGCTCAGCCGCCGGCCGGTAGCGAGATCCACACGTCGGCGCCGCCGTCGCGCAGGGTGCGCGCCGTGGACGAGCCATCGTGGGCACGAGCGACCGCATCGACCAGCGCGAGGCCGAGCCCCGCGCCACCGGGCCGGGCGTCGGGTCCGCGCGAGAACCGCTCAAATGCGCGCACCGTGAAATCCTTGGGGAAGCCCGGGCCCTGATCGGTGACGTGAACCTCGACGCGCGCGCTGGACTGCGCGGCCGCGACTGTGACGTCTCCGGCGCCATGACTGAGCGCGTTGTCGATCAGGTTGCCGAGTGCCTGCTCCAGACGGAGAGGATCGGCCACCAGCGCGAGTCCGGCGGGTGCGACCACCTCGATACGTCGTCCTTCGGCATGGGCGCGAAGCGCGAAGCGCTCCGCGATCCGGTCGAGAAGGTTCCGTCCGTCGATCGCCTCGCGCTCAACGGGCAGCGCGCCCTCCTCGACGCGGGCCAGCACAAGCAGATCGTCGGCCAACCGCGAGAGGCGCTCCGTCTTGGCAAGCGCCCCGCGCAGGGCCTGTGCGGCCTCATCGAAGGTTCGGGCATGACGGAGCGCCAACTCCAGCTCGGTGCGCAGCAACGCCAAGGGGGTTCGCAGCTCGTGGCTGGCATCGGCGACGAACGCACGCTCGCGCCCCAAGGCATCCTCGAGTCGTCCGAGCATCGCGTTCAGGGTCTCGCCAAGACGCCCCAGCTCATCGCCACCGTCGGATATCGGTAGCCGACGTCCGGGCTCGGAATCGGTGATCGCAGCCGCCTCGCGCCGCATCGCCTCCACCGGGCGCAACGCCGCGCCGGCCACCAGGTAGCCCGCCGCCGCCGCCAGCAGCAGCGCGATCGGACCACCGATCTTCAGCAGCGCACTGAGGGAGTCAAGCGCTGCCTCTCGATCTCTGAGGGAGCCCGCCACGACGATCACCACCCGACGGCCTCCCAGCGACGCTGCCCTCCCAAGAATCCGCGAATGCTCATTGGAGCCTGGCAGTCGCAGATCGAGCGTCACAGTGCCGTGCTCTGCTGCTGCCGCCTCGGACGCAGAGAGCAGCGGCGATCGATCACTCGCGTCACTCGCCAGCAGCCGGCCATGCCCGTCGAGCACCTGGGTGACGCCCGCCCCCGGCGCTGCGAACACGCTGGCCGGTACGAGCTTGGCGCGCGGAAGGACAGCGGCGACCGCGTCTGCGCGTGATTCCAAGCCGCGGTTGATCGCGCTGTTGAGCTTGACCTGGAAAAGCGCGTACAGGCCCAGCCCGACCGCTACCAGAAGGACCGCGGCTACCGCCGCGAACGCGAGCGTGAGCCGCAGCTTGAATGACAGCCGCCTCACAATGGCGACCGTCTACTCACCCGAGCACCAGGGTCGCGGAGGCGATAGCCCGCGCCACGGACCGTCTCAAGCGATTCCCGGCCGAACGGGCGGTCGATCTTCTCACGCAGCCGACGGACGAACACATCGACCACGTTCGAGCGGCTCTCATAAGCCTGATCCCAGGCGCGCTCGATCAACTCCAACCGCGAGAGCACCTCGCCGGGCCGGCTCATGAACGCCGCCAATATCACGAACTCACGCGCCGACAGATCAAGCTCGGTCTCCCCGCGCCAAACCCGCTGGGCGGCGCGATCCAGCCGCAGGTCACCAACCACCAGCTGCGCTGGGCGCGTCACCGGACCCCGGCGGGCGAGCGCCCGCAGCCGGGCGACCAGCTCCTCGAACGCGAATGGCTTGACGAGGTAGTCATCCGCCCCGCCGTTGAGCCCGTGGACTCGGTCGCCGACAGCGTCGCGGGCGGTCAACATCAGCACCGGCGTAGCCGTCCCCGCCGCCCGCAGCCGCCGGCACGCCTCGAAGCCGTCGATCCCCGGGAGCATCACGTCGAGAGCGATGACCTCGTAGTCGGTCGCGGTGGCTCGCCAGACCCCGTCCTCCCCCGTGGAGACGAGATCGACGAGCATTCCCTCCGCCCGAAGGCCCCGCTGCAACAGCGAACCCATCTCAAGCTCATCCTCGACAACCAGCACACGCACCCCACCAGCTTTCCAGAGTCGCGAGGCGTTCACGGAACGGGCTCTTCCCGGCCGCCCACCCAACAAGCGCCAGCGCACCGCAGAGCCGGCTCATGCTGAATCGCACAAGCCGCCGTGGTTGAAGGTAGAGTCGCGCCTACAAGGGTCGTCCAATCCATGAGGAGGATGAATGTCTGGTCGTTTGAGTCGTTTGGCGCCGCTTACGGGTGTGTTGTTTGCCGTGATGGGGGTGGCCGCCGGTATGTCGGGTGGTGAAACGCCCAATGCGAACGCGAGCGCTTCGAAGGTGATCGCCTACTACACCAGCCACCACTCGGAAATTGAGACTTCCAGCATCCTGTTTGCGCTCACGTTTCTCGTCGGGGTGCTGTTCGCCGCGTCGCTGCGCTCCTACCTACGCCGCACTCCGGCGGCCGAGGGCGCTGCCGCGATCGTGCCGGTGGGCGCTGCGATCATGCTGATCGGAGCCGCCTTGGGCGCCGGCGTGGAATACGGGCTCGCGCACAACATCAGCCATCTGAGCCCGGCGGCGGCACAGGCGGTGAACGTCGTCAGCAACGAAATCTTCCTGCCGCTCCTGGCGGGCGTGTGCGTGTTCTCCCTTGCCAGCGGCGTGGCGATCCTGCGCGGGGCGGCGCTGCCGAAGTGGCTGGGCTGGGTGGCGATCGTGATGGGGATCGCGGCGCTGATCCCACCGGCGTTCTTTCCGATGCTGATCCTGCTGGTGCTCTGGTCGATCGTCGTGAGCATCCTGATGTACCGGCGCAGCGGCGGGTCGGTGGGCGCGACCAACACGCCCGCAACCCAACTCGCATAGCCGGACATAGCCGGACGGGTCCTGGCGCGCGAGCCCGACCAGCTCGCGCGTCTCGGCACGCCTGGCCCTGAGGGGGAGGGGACGAGTCCGGGGGAAACCACGGCAATGCCAAGTCCGGAGCCGAGCTGCGCATGGCCTTGGAGTGTGGGACCGGGCCGCATGCGGCCCGGTCTTCCCAAGATGTGCTCATGAGGGCTACACCTGATGTTCGAGGAGGCACGCACGAGAAGATCTCCACGGGGCAGGCCAGCTGAGCGCGAGGCTTTCGCCGAAATTGGCTAGGGGCCCCTCGCCGCCGCCGGTGAGCTTCTCGCGCCGTCTCCAAATGGTCCCCGCGCGCGTGAAAACCCACGCCGCGCCCTGCTCGGCGTCTTCACCTCCGGCACCGATCAGGGCGGTAGTGCCGTTGCCGGAGAGCGCCACTGCGTCGCCGAAGCGCGTAGAGCGGCTGTTGCCCCCGCCGGTGAGCTTTGCGCCCCGTTGCGTCCACGTCGAGCGCGAGCGTCTGAAGACCCACGCCGCGCCGGTGGAGCCGCCTTCGCCGCCGACCAGCGCGATGTTGCCATCGGAGGAGAGAGCCACGTTGTTGCCGAAGCCCGCATATGGGACTGCCCCACGGCCCGTGAGCTTCGCGGCCTGCTGCCTCCATATTGCGCCCGCACGGGTGAACACCCATGCCGCACCGACGTTCTTGATCCCCGGGGCTCCTATCAGCGCCGTTCTACCGTCGGCCGAGAGCGCAACGCTGCTGCCGAATTCGGCTTTACCGCTCCCGGGTCCGGACGTGAGCTTTGCGCCTTGCTGAGTCCATGTCGAGCCCGTGCGGATGAACACCCACACCGCGCCGGCACCGCAGCATCTCGACTTTCGTAGTTTTAGGCGGCGGCTGACGCTGGTGGCGTCTGGGGTTGTGTGAGTTGTGGGTTGGTGGTCATCGGGGGTGCTTGTGCCCAAAAG
>Ga0209483_1001988_pt1 | contig 14815 bp, 11 predicted proteins | sample NGEPerA_FD_184508 | JGI IMG/M metagenome (GOLD analysis project Ga0209483, IMG submission 184508) | Arctic peat soil microbial communities from the Barrow Environmental Observatory site, Barrow, Alaska, USA - NGEE PermafrostL2-A... | ecosystem: Environmental > Terrestrial > Soil > Wetlands >... | reverse complement strand
GGACTGTCGAAGCGCTCGAAGCCGCCGTCGCAACGGCTCTGCGAACGTTCCAACCCGAAGAATGCGCCAACTTCTTCGCCCACGCAGGATACGACTTGGATTAACGGGAATCTGCTCTAGTGCCACGTCAGTCGATCAAACCCCGAATATTTTGGTGACGGTCGCCGATACCGCAATCACCGTCGCTGCCATGACTGGTGGCGTTCCGGTGGTACCTCCCGTCCCGGCCTTGCCGCCATCGCCAAATGCGACGCCTCCATCGCCGCCGGCAAAAATCGCCTGCTCAGCGTACGACATCAGCATGGTGTTTGATCCGCTCAACCAAACAGACCTGACTACCCTTGCAGAGAAATTAAATAGCAGCGTCACGGGGTTCAACATCTCCATTCAGAGCCCCGGCTCTGATGGACCGCACGTGAATGGCAATACTCAAGTCGATGGGCTTGTTTACAGGGTTGCTACGTCCGTGATCATCACGACCTTTACACGCTCCGATCCTCCGGCAGATTGCCAGCTAGCGCTGCCTATGACCTCGCAAGCATTGCTGGTTGTGGTGCCGGATTCTAGGGCGGATTTCATTCTACCAGCCGAAGCCGGTCCCTTTACAACCACCAACGTGGTCTTCGGTTTCTCCAACGGGATGCTGACAGATTACACAGACCAAAAGCCTAGTGAATTGGCAGCGATTGCTGGCGTTCCACTCACAATCGTCAATCACATCGTGTCGATTCCGGCTCAGATTCTGCAGCTGCGCGTCAACTATGACACCCAAGAAGCTAATCTCGAAAATGCCCGAACTACGCTCTTGCAGTCCAAGATTGCTCAAACAACGGCTTTCGTAGCCGCGCAGACATCGTTGCAAAATGCACAGAATGCCCTTGTACAGGCTCAAGGCGTCGCTGCAACAGATCCAACTGGCAATGCGACAGCCTTGGCAAAAGCCCAAGCGGCTCTTGTCCAGGCTCAAACAGCTCTAAAAAACGCGCAGGCAGCGGGCAGTTCACCTTGATCTATCGGCGCGACAGCTTTGCCTCACAAAGAAAACACGAAGCGAATGAGCGCCTTCGTGGATACTTAGGCGCCAGCCTTGGATTTCTCGTTGCAACCGCGGTGATTTTGCCGACCGATACGGTTGCTGCACCTGATGTAGCTTTCGTGGATCGTGTCTTGCCGCCGCTCAGGAGCGTCAGACCAGCACCGGTGGCGCCCTTTGCACGGATCACCTTCGCAAATCTCAATAGCAGTACGTTCGCCCTATTTGCACGTCAGACTATGGCGACCACTTTCACCGACGTTATAAAATCTCGTCCGGACGTTCAACAGAGGGCTTTTGAGAACGCGCAGAGGTACATCGACAATCTCTACGGCGGCGTTACATCACCGGTTAGCATCTCGATTGGCAACATCACCTTCGACTGCGTTCCCACGCGGCAGCAACCTTCGCTGCGGAACGGTGACCCGATTGATCAACCGCCTAATGTTACGCTCATGACCAGGACGGGCCGGTCCATATTGGGATATACGGACAAAACATGTCCCACAGGAACGATACCTCTCAAACGAACATCGGTCGGCACAATCACGCAATATGCTACTCTCCAAGACTATTTCGCGAAGGACAGAGGCCTCAGCACAAGAGATGGAATGGCAGCTCCGCAAGTTCTGAACCCCATGTTGGCATCGGGAACGCCCGCTCCCGACGGCCATATCCATCGCTACGCCCTTGTGCGAGAGGACGCGGTAGCCACCGGAATCCACGCAAACTTGAACATCTGGAGCCCAACGATCTCGTCAGACGAAATGTCGCTCTCACAGACTTGGATTGCTGGTGGTGGTACGCAGACGCTTGAAAGCGGATGGCAAGTGGGAGACGAAGTGGACCCCTCCCGTGCCGCCCCCTTCATCTATTCAACTCAAGATGGTTATGCGTTCACGGGTTGTTACGACCTAGACTGTGCTGGGTTTGTGCAGACGACAAGTGAGCCCGTATTTGCTCCCTTCGCGCCAAGCTTTTACAGCTCACCGACCGGAGCCCAACAAGTTATGGACATTGAGTGGCACAGGAACCCCGTCAACGGAAACTGGTGGCTCGCTCTCAACGGTACCTGGGCGGGGTATTATCCCGCACGCTTGTTTTCCAGTGGACCACTTGGCCTGAACTCGCCAAACGTGGAGATATTATTTGGTGGGGAAAACACAGGGTCGACTGCGCAAGCGCAAATGGGAAGCGGGCAATTCGCCGATCAGGGTTTCTCGAAAGCCGCATATCAGAGCCGACTTTCCTATTGGGACCAAAACGGCCAAGTCCACGATGTGGCAGGTGACGAATATGTCACAAACGGCAAGTGTTATTCGCTCGCTCGCAGTTTGATTTCGGCGCCCCCAAACGACGCCGGCTCCTACTTTTACTTCGGAGGACCGGGCTTGCTAGACCCTATTTGCGCGCAATCGGAAGCGCCGTGACAGTCGGCTGTCTTTGCAGCCGAGCCTAGTTCTTTATACCCGTCTCACGGATTGCGATGCGTCTAGTCCCAAGAAATAATCGCTTGAGCGACTCGGGAGCGCGCGCCTATCGATGAACAGAATGCAGTATTCTGTTCACGCTTTTTTCGCCCCGTCAATTGTAGGTGCTCGATTTTTTTCACGTAGCAGGCCAATGCCTGCAGCATGACGGGTTCCTTGTTCGACAGCGAGGGTAATCGCAAATATCTAGTCGCAAGCGAGCGCTTGGCGTTCGCGCGCGCTGCTTTTCGCAGGGGCGGCGAGGTTGGGACATTCTGTCTGACGCTCGCATTTACCGGCGCGCGCATTTCCGAATTGCTTGCCCTGACGAGTGAACGCATCGATCGAAGCAACTGCGCCGTGGTTTTTGAGACGCTTAAACGCCGAAAACGCGGTGTTTTTCGGGCCGTTCCTGTACCCCAAAAGCTAATCGTCATTATCGAACGTGTCCACCGCTTCGACTCGTCGGCTAATTCAAAGGAACGACTCTGGAAGTGGGGTCGCACGACGGCTTGGAAGCTCGTGAAGGAAGTGATGTTGAGCGCGAACATTCGGGCGTCACTCGCCATGCCGAAATCAGCCCGGCATGCGTTCGGCGCGGACGCCGTTCAAAATAGCGTGGCTCTCAACATGGTGCAGCGTTGGATGGGTCACGCGCGGATAGAAACGACAGCTATCTATACGGACGTTATTGGCAAGGAGGAACGCGCGCTCGCTCAACAGTCGTGGAGGACCTTGCGAAAAGCCATTGGCTGTTAAGTTTCGCTGTCTGGGTCTTTCGCCGACCGTGAACAGAATACTGCAAATTGTTCACGCGAGGCGAAACCATGGGCTTTCCTGTCACCAGGGCTCAAACGGGCGATGTCGTGTCCGGAACGGAGCTCGAATTCCTCTGGCTTGAGCTTACCAACGCCTGCAACCTTCAATGCGGCCATTGCTATGCGGAATCGGGGCCTTACGAGGGCCACAGGGATAGGCTCGCGGCCAGCGATTATGAGCGCATTTTGGCAAGTGCTTCCGCGCGAGGCTGCCGAAGCGTGCAGTTCATCGGCGGCGAGCCCACCCTCAATAAGGACCTGCCGCGCCTGATCCGGCGCGCCAAGGCGCTTGGCTACGGTTTTATCGAAGTGTTTTCGAACCTGGTCGCTCTCAGCGACGAATTGCGAGACCTCTTCCATGTGCATGGGGTTCGGCTCGCAACGTCTTTCTATTCGCACAAAGCTGAGACCCATGACCGGATCACCAAGCGAGCAGGAAGCTGGCAGCGGACCTCCGCAAATATCGCACGCGCCGTGGCAGTGGGCATTCCCTGCCGGGCTGGCGTCATCGAGATGGAGGAAAACGCGACGGATATCGACGCGACTATCGCGCTCTTGCGACAGCTCGGGATCGAAAATGTCGGGGTCGACCGGTTGCGGCCGTTCGGTCGCGGTTCGGCTGGCAAAAGTCCCATGTCGAGCCTCTGCGGCACCTGTGCCGGGGGCGTTATCTGTGTCGCTGCAGACGGAACCGTGTCGCCCTGCATCATGTCGAAAGCCTGGGCGGTCGGAAATATCCTCGAGCGCGACTTCGACGACGTAATGAACGGCGCGCAGCTTCGCAGGACGAGAGCGGCGATCGCGGATGCGACTGTCGTTCAAAACGAGGTGCCACAGGCCGGCGCCGTGCGGATGTGCAACCCCACATGTTCGCCATGCACACCGGGAAGCAGTTGTCCGCCAACATGCTCGCCGACCAATACTTGCTATCCGCAAAACAGCGACGGGTGCAGGCCACGATACTGATTTGTGCCGGTTTGCCGGCATCAGGACAAAGAGGAGGAACTATGTCTCTGGCAAAACAGATTTCCGTAAGAATGCTGCGCACGGCGATTTACCCGCCGGTCGGCGTCTTTTGGGGTGCGGTCGCGGGATTCGCGGTTGGAATAGTCTTGTTGTTCTGGGCGTGGCTTCTGAGCCTCTTCGTGCATTTCGATCTCGGCAAAACTTCAGGTGTTGTTATCAGCATTTGCCTTGCAATCGGTATCATCGGCGGTTTTCTCGTCGGACTCTGGAATGGCATTTTTGAAGACGTCGATGATTAGCCTCGCTTTGAGGTGGGAGAGAAGTGCGCGATGCCAAGCTGGCGTCAGGCGCACTTACTGAGGGAGTTCGATATGGCGGTGTCAGAAATTTTCTATCTCTATCTCATGCCTTGGACGATCATGCTGGGCGTCATGCTCGTGGTCGGCCTGATATTCCGGCTCGCCGAGAAACTGCTGGGGGCAAAACTTCATCGGCAAAAGAGCCTGGTCGCCGGGATGGCTTGCGCCGTTATGGCGTTTCTCTTTTTCCGCATTGCCTTCACGCACGGCTATGACGACCTGCCGCGTTATCTTCGCTATTCGCTCATCGGCTACGGCCTGTGCGGCGCGATTCTCGCATGGGCGGCGCTCGTAGATCTGGGCGCGTTGCTTTCCGAGCAGATGGATGAAGCCAAGCGGACGCTTGTGGCGGCCGATAATTCGGACGAATAGGGAAGACAGAGGCGCCCGCGCTGTGCGCGCCGGACTGTCGTGAACCGAGCCAGCGACGCCGTCTCGCCCTGCGGCTTCCATCCCTGGCGCAAGGGTGTTCGGACACCGCGCTATCGCGCGTGGCTAACGCCCCACGGCCACCTACTTCACATCAAGCTCGCCGTCTTCGCGGTGATGGCGGACGTTGCTCGCGGCGGCCAACCGCTTTGTGATCACGCTGCGATTGGCGAAGGGCTTAGAGGAAAGCGGCACTACGGCGTGGTTTGTGTCACGACCGTCGTGCGGTTTCCGGCTGCGTCGTACGAGTAGATAATCTGCTTGCCATTGTCGTAGGTCGCCGAGGCGAGGCGGCCAAGCGTGTCATAGACATAGGTCGTAGCGGCCGACGCGGGAACAGTGGCGCTCAGCGCGAACACAAAGAGTGCAATTGTCAGGCGCATGAATTCGCCTCCCAAGCAAACACCAAGCAAATATAGCGCGTGTTTTGATTTCGCGACAGTAGAATATGTCTTGGCGATGAAAATAATGTGGAGATTTCGTAATTCAATTTGACGGACCTAAAATTCGAGCTTCTACTCAGACGTCAATATTGAATTCCTCGGAGGGCGCCCGTGGTTTCTTTCAATTTGAATCGTTGTTTTCAAATTTCGAAATACCCGCATGTAATTGCTCTTATAGTTCTGGCACTTAACATCGCCTTTATTCCGGTTGCGCGCGCGCAAACCTACCGTCCTTCGGTCACTATTGGCACGGCATCGCTGATTTCACCGACCGCAGCCGATTCCTATTACGGCTCTTCGACCACACACACGGTCGGTCCGGGCGCGCCAACCAGCCGTCCGCCGGAAATCGTGGCGCTGGCGCGCGCACTCAAGAACAGCCCCGACCTCATCTACGAATATGTGCGCAACAACATCGAAGTGGTGTGGCTCTACGGTCTGCAGAAAGGCTCGCTCGGCACATCCATCGACAAGGCCGGAACGCCGTTCGACCAAGCCGTGCTCATGGTCGAACTCTTGCGCCAGGCCGGATACACCGCGAGCTATCAGGCTGGCACAATCACGCTCACCGGATCGCAGTTCACGGACTGGACCGGGATTTCGGATGCGTCCGCCGCTTGCCAGATGCTTTCCAGCGGCGGGTTTCCCGCGCAGGTCAACGGCACGACCACAGCCAATTGCGCCTATGGCACCGGTACGGCCATCAGCTCCGTGCAGGTGGCTCATATCTGGGTCGCGGTCACGATTTCCGGCACGCAATATCTCTTCGACCCTTCTTATAAATCGCACACTTGGAAAGCCGGGATCAATCTGGCGAGCGCGGCCGGGATGACCATCGGGCAACCGCTGACGCAAGCGACCAGCGGCATGGATACGGGCACGCTGTCGGGCGTGAATTATGTCCACGCCCTTAATCAAATCGCGCTCAACACCCAATTGAACACCTATGCCTCCAATCTTCTGACCTATCTGCAATCCAACAATCTGGCGGCATCGCACCTGCAAGACATCGTGAGTGGCGGCATCATCAATGGCTATGTTTCGCCGCCGGGGGGCCTGAGGCAAACGAGCCTGCCTTACACGTCCTCGGTTCAGCATAGCTGGAGCGGCGATATCCCCGATCAGTACCGCACCACGCTGGGCGTCAGCGGAACGGCCTGGAACTACAACACGAACGCCTTTGTCTCGATGTTCAGCTTTGGCTTCTACGTCGATGAGATTTACGGGCGCGCGCTCATGATCGACACCGATGTCGAAAGCCAGGGTGCAGGCCCCGTTGTGCGGTCGAATACGATCACGCTGACCTTGGACGGCGTTACGCTGGCGACCTATGTGAACCCAGCACCGTCCACCGGACAGACCGCGCGCGCCGCGCCCTGCAACATCACGCTAGTCGCCAATCATCCTTATTCCGCGTCGGCCAACGGTTCGCCGACGACCGGCGGCGATTACATGGATACGACCGTAACCAAGACGGCCATGCTCGTCACGCCGCTCACCATCGTTCACGGCTGGGGCGACACCGGTCCGGCGTTGCTCGCCAAATGGACCGAAGAAAAAGCGCATGACCAGCTCATGCCTTTTAACAAAATTCCCTGTGACCCAAATGGCGATAACTGCATCAACAAGAACACCGGCGGACAGGGCGATTTCGACCGCGAGAAGCTGGCGGCGTCTTGGCTCGCGCAATTCACAGCCGCGTCGCATTTGAACGCGAACGTCGCGCAGGCCGTTCCCCAGATGCACCATGCCCTGGGTCTTGTATATGCCGACTCCACAGTGGGTGTCGTTACCTACAGTCCACCCCTGCAAAGCATGCCGATCACCGACAGCTTCAACCGCGTCGATATCGACGCAGGCATAAGTCTCACGAGCAAGACCGCCGATAACGCCGCGCGATCTGCCGCCCTTCAGGCAGAAGCCGCAGCGGGCGCGGCGCTGGAAAGCAGCATCGCGGCGCAGATGGACAATCTGCCGGACACAAGTTCGACGGCGACGCGCTTTGAATGGGCCAATACGCCGCCCGGCACCACCGGAAGTCTCGACCAGCCTTACGAGGATCCGTCCGGCGTGGGGCCGCGCAAGTTTTTGCAGTTCAACGCAGCGAATGTTTCGGCGGCGCCGTCTCTCATTATCGCGGAGGGCCAGACATCGAACACAAGCACGGGCCTCGCCGGCGTGGGTTCGCCGCCGGTGTTAGGAAACTCGGAAGTTCAGGGCTGGCGGCAGATTACCTCCAGCGCTATCACCGATTATGCGAACGCGGGGTTCACCGTCGTGGCGGCGCAGGATGGTTTTCTGGGGCCAGGCCAGCGCGGCGGCGAAATCGATGTCTCCGGAAGCGTATATTCGCACCTGCCAACAAAGCAGCGCGGCGGGGCGTTTGTCGCGACACTCTATGACACAAACGGCAATCCCACCCAGATCGCCCATATCGATGTTCAGCTGAGTTTCGATGGCGTCGGCAATTACATCGGCACCAAGGGTGGCGGTGGCGGCAATCAGGCAAGCTCCGGCACAACCTACGATCCTGCAGAAGCCGCGGACATCTTGAAAACGCGCTTTGTCGACAAGTCAAATCTTCTGGGCGTTAATCTCTCGAACGGAACCATTGCCTACACAAGTCCTGCAAGCCTGAGTGTCGGCAATGGTGGCTTTCCCAATGCGCTGTCCGCCGACCTTGAATGGAGTCCGGGACCGACGCTAGACAAGCAGGTCTCCGGACCGACCATTCCCACGGCCCCCGAGCCTGGATGGATTTCCAATTGGCAGAATCGCTTGGTCCTTTCCGGAAGTGGGCTCGCAGGCATGGGTCAGAGCGATGTCCGCGCGGCCGTAAACTCCATAGTCGCGTTTCTGGCGGCACAAGACATCTACAAAGCCTCGCAATCGCCGCAGCGCGACGTGGCGGGCGTTCTCGCCGAAGCGTGGTGGACGCACCGGATCGAAGCCAATGTGGCGACGATCACGCTCGGAAAATCGTCGCAACAGTTTCTCGCGACAGCCGGTTCGCAATGGGTCGTGCCCGGCTCGGGGACGTATGCGACGGCGACACAGACAGGCTCGCGCGTGCAGTTTGAAAATCTCTGCACCCCGGACTTATCCACCGCCTCCTACGCGATGTCGCGCGGCTGGAATAATTCGGCAATGTCGTTCGCAATCACCAACGCGACAGGCGATGTGCAGAATTTCGGCTACTGGCTCAATCAATACAAGCTCGGCGTTTTCGATCAGGGCACCTGTGGCATTGCCGATGGATTTCGCCTGAACAGCTGGAGCTTTCCCCAAGGCATGTCGGTCAATGTCGTCTATGGCAATCCTTACTCGCAGGCTGGGTCGGCCACGATTGATCGCATCGTCGAGGTCAACAATTCCGTTGGGCGCAAAATCGATTTTGTCTGGAACAACGAACTTCTCACCGGCTTCAACAATGGCCTCACCAGCACCAATTTGAGAACAGTGAGCCTGACCTATTCGGTACCTAATCCAACCGTTGTCACCAGCCACACCGATCCGGCCAGCGCGATCACCAGCTTTCTTTATACCTCAGCTCAAACCATGAGCGCGACGCAAAGGCCATTGCCGTATTCGCTGCTGGATCAGGTGTTCACAGCCGAGAATACGACTCAGGCCAATGTCGATTACGACTATGACGGCGTGAACCGGGTAGTTCAGATCAAGGACGCGGTCGCAATCCAGACCGGCGGCCGTAATCCGTATTATTTCTATATTGCGGACGGCACGCGAGGCGAGCGCGACGATCCGCTAGGGCAGGCCTACACCGTCGTTTACGACACATTCAACCATCCTTGGCGCTATCTCGACGAGCTCAGCCACGAGACCGATGCCACGACCGATGGGCGCGGCCGAATGCTGTCGTATCTCTATCCCGAAGGCGACTGTGAAGCCTTTGCCTATGACGACCGCAACAACACGACGGATTTCTGGAAAGTCGATATCGCGTCGGCCTGCAACACAGGCGCTGGCAGCAGCCACGTCTTGCATGCGAGCGCAACATGGGACCCGTCCTGGAACAAGCCGCTCACGGTCACCAATGCGCGCGGCAATACGACCACGCTCACCTACTACCCAAGCGGCAGCGGCAAATCCTTGCTACATACGGCGACACGGCCCACGATCGCGGAAGGGACCCCGGTTTACAGCTTTACCTACGACGCTAAGGGGAAGCCGCTCACATCGATAGTGCCGCTGACAACTTCGCAGACGATCACGACTTCTAACACCTACGATGCCACTTTCGAGAACCTGCTCACGACGATTCTTGATCCAGGCACCACACCGCATGTGAACGCAACAACGGCATTCGCCTATGATGCGCAGGGCGACGTCATCACCGAGACCGATCCGCGCAGCAATGTCACAACCTCGCTCCACGACAATGATCGTCGCAAGACCGAGGATGATCACCACAATGGTGGCATCGCAGCCGCTTTAAACGCAGCCTCGCGCACGGTGTACGACGCTGTGGGCCGCGACAAAGAGGATGACGAGGGCACGGTGTTTTCGGGCACGACGGTGACCACCTGGATTTTTACCAAGAAAACGACCTACACGCCAACCTCTGAGATTGCGTCGATCACGGATGCAGATAGCCGCGTCACAACAACCAGCTATGACGGCGACGACCGTACCTTGACGGTTACTGATCCGGTCTCGCGCGCGACTCACTTCGTTTATTGCGCACCGAGCGATACGGATTGCAGCGCTGATGCAGTGAAGGTGGAGTTGCGCGCTTGGGCGGGCTCCACGAATGCCTGCTCTGTCTCGGGTACGTTGCAGGAATGCTATCGCACGGTGAGCTACTTCCCGGACGGCGAGCAGAAAACCATCGCAGACGCCAACGGCAACGTCACCACCTATGGCTATGACGCGTTCGTGCGGCCAACCACGACCACTTTCCCGGATACCAGCTTTGAGCAGCTCACACTGGATGCGGACGGCAATGTCACGGCACGGCGCAATCGCGCGAACGAGACGCTCAACTATACATACAACACGCTGGATTGGCCGCTCACCAAGGTCTCACCGTCGCCAGCGGTGACTACCAGCTGGACCTATGAACTTAACGACGCACCGGCCACGCTCTCCGACACGGCCTCCAACACCATCGCCTATGGCTACGACACGGCGGGGCGGCAGACCAGCGAAGCCGACACCATTCCCGGCCTCAGCGGCGCGAAGACCATCGGCTACACGCTCGACGCCAACGGCAACCGCACGAAGCTGACCTGGCCGGACGGTTATCTCGTCAACTACACTTATGATACCCTCAATCGCATGGCGACGGCGGCAGATTCCGTGCTGACGCTCGCGACCTACACCTACAATCCCCTTTCGCAGCGCACGAACCTTGCTTACGGCAACACTGCGAGCATGGCGTATACCTACACGAATGCGTCTGACGTACTCACGCTCAATCACGACATGAGCGGGACCGCCAATGATCCGCATTACACCTTCACCTATACCAGTGCGCACCAACTTCTGACCGAGGCTAACTCCTTGTCAGCTTACCTCTGGCAGCCTCCGGCCACGGCCTCGACAAGCTACACGCCCAACGCGCTCAACGAGTATGCAAGCGTGGGCGGCGTGACCTATGGCTATGACGCCAAGGGCAACCTTACGTCCGACGGAATTTGGACAGACGGTTACGACGCCGAGAATCGCCTTCTCACCGCGAGCAAGGCAGGTATCTCCGCATCCTACGCCTACGATCCGCTTGGCCGCCGGACCCAGAAATCCGGCACCGGCGTGACGCCGACGTTCTTTGTGGATTCCGGTAGCGATGAGATCGCGGAATATAGCAGCTCGGGCGCGCTGGTGACGCGATACGTTCCCGGTCCTGCGATCGATGAGCCTATCGCAATGATCCCCGCTGCCGGCGTGAAGACGTATTTCCACACCAATAAGCAGGGCAGCGTAATCGCGATGAGCGGTACATCCGCCGCGCTGGCCGAGGGGCCCTACACCTATGACCCTTACGGCAACTGCTTCTCCGGCGCCGCAGCCTGTTCATCTTCTGGCGAGCCCTACCGTTTTACGGGGCACCGGTTCGATGCGGAGACGGGGCTCTACTATTACCGTGCGCGCTACTACTCGTCGGCGCTCGGTCGCTTCCTGCAGATCGATCCGGTCGGATACAGCGCAGACCTTGATCTGTACTCCTATGTTGGAAATGATCCTGTAGATAGGGCAGACGCCACCGGCGATGGTCCTATCGGTTGGGTGGTCAAACTGACGGAAAAGGGACTGATACGGCTTCGACCGCTATTCGACAAAGCTGGAGCTGTTGCGGCGCGCAAAGCTGGCAAAAATGTAGAAGTAAGAGGCGGTCGGCAGGCCGCTGGCGAGATTGAAAGAGCTGCCGCAAAGAATCGAAATGAGGTTATGCGCCATGAGGGCCACGATCTTGGCGACGACACAAAGGGGGCACCGCACTTCCAAACAGAAGACCAGCCGGGACATACGTTCTATTCTGTGGGCGGTGCAATAATTGGGGGAGTAATAACGATACTCGACGTCATAGATCAGCTCGATCCAACGCACATTCAGGAAACTGGCTGCTCGGCGGGCATCGAGCGCTGCGAAGGTGACACGACCAATCCGGTGCGAGTACGGAATTCGGCGGCTCCAATCGGGAAATCGCAGGGGCCGCGCAAGGGATCGGGCAATGCCGATCCATCCGACCCTAACGATAGTTCAAACAAGTCGCATACGTGCACCGGCTCACGCATCCCAACGACCGAACCATGTGGCCTCTAAGGATTCTGACAGGAACACACATTGGCGTTCTTTCGAATTATCCTCCACGGTGAGGCGATTTGTATCCCGCACGATCACCGGTCAGCGTCGATGCTTGGAATAAGCGCCTCCGAATCCGAAGGGGCCGATCCTATCATTGGCTTCTACACAACCCGCTTGCTAAGAGCAGAAACCGAATCGGATGCGGCCACTGCGGCAAAAACTTTAGTTGCCGAGGAATGGTCGAAGCCGCCTCTCAGAGACATCAATGTGGGTAGCTCGCCTCGATTGAGTGTGGATGCCGTCGAGAGGATTGGGCGGTTGATTTATTTAGCATCGGGCTCCGGCAAGGGCTTCACATTTTACACAAGCAGCGACTCTTCCAAGACGCGTCACTGATCGAGCGAAGAGCAGCAACCAGACGCTGCCTGGAACTCCTTGTCGCAGCGCACGAACCTTGCTTATGGCAACACTGCGAGCATGGCGTATACCTACGCCAACACCCACCCGCTTCTGACTGAAGCTAACTTGCTGTCGGTCGACCTCTGGCAGCCGTCGGCCACTCCCTCGATGAGTTACACGCCCAACTCCTTGAACCAATATTCTGCTCATCGGTCAGGGGTGCTTCGCCGGCGGCATGCACGGCTCAGGGTGTCGGATCTTCGCCGGGCAATGACGAGCTTGTAGCGAGTCGCGCGGTACCGACAAATGCAGAAAATGATCCGTGACGTGTGTGACACGCAGAGTTGTCCGCCCATCGCGTTCCGTATCAAAATACTTCAGGAAATGGAAAACCTCTTGCGGTGATCGTTGCGCGGCGCCCGGCTCCGCAATGAGCTGCGGCTTGTTTCTCCGCTGACTCGTAATCGGCAACAGAAAGATTTACCAAACGAATGGAAACAATTTATGACGTACACGTCGCGCGTAGGCTGAATATCCAACTAGATTTTGCATCAACTCACGTTCCTCAAGCACAGTACGAGTGACGATCAGAATTGAAAGCGCCAGAGCAACGATCAATCCATATGCTGATCCGAGGAATAACGCGGATGAAGGAAAGAGCAAGATAGTGGCGGAATACATCGGGTGGCGAACGAATGCATACGGCCCCGTCGAGATCACCCGATGTGCCCGCTCTGCTTGAACCCTCACAGCGGTTGATGCGAATGTGTTTGCTCGGAAAACCCAATCCCAGATAACCAAGGGAGCGATTGTGCCAATAACACCAATCCAACGTAGCCAACTTGGTACAACCGACCAATGGTAGCGCTCCGCGTCCGCTCCCATTGTAAAAAGGCCGATTACTAGCAACGCGCACAGGATAGCTATATAGGCGCGATCCCATACAGGCTGGCCGGCATGAACCGGAAACCTAAGCCGCTCCTTTGCCAATTCCGGGTCCCGTCGTGCTAGCGCTACAGCGAACGGCAACTTAAGTCCGACGAGAGCGGCGACGTAGAACCAACCGACGGACCACCGGAGAGTGCCGGCGCCGGCAAACAGTATGCTTGCGATCAGCACAACTTGGAGCAATTGGCTAAGCCAAAATCTGATCCACATCGGTTAGCCTCTTACGCGAGACTTGAGTCGGCCGAGCCAGCGCTTGTGTGATAGCAAGCTCCGAGGTGAGCTGGTGCATCCCGAGTGCCCCCCTATTTGCACTGCCACTAATGATAATTTGGAATTATCAATGAGGATTGCGGCCAATGCGGCCTTATTTCCCAATCACTTAGTGACGAACGATGAAATCTACGCAAGGATCAGGGCCAACACGCTCGATCTCTCATTTTCCGGCCTGACCGCTGCAATCGCTCGTGTCGAGCGATACCTAAATGAACTGGGTGCCCGCCATCGACACTGGTTATCCGGTGTCGAAAAACCTATCGACCTAATTGTCCAAGCCTACGAGATCGCGCTTGAACGCGCTGAAATGAAGCCTGCGGCAATTGATAGCCTGATTTACTGCGCAGTCGATCGTCCCTTGCTGGAGCCGGCCAACGCCGCGCTCTTGGCAGCAGAGCTGGGGTTGTCCCGTGTCCGCGCCTTCGATGTGGGCCATGCCTGCAATGGGTGGTTCACGGCCCTCCAAATTGCGGGTGATCGCGCCGATAGTCACAACGAAGTCTCTTTGATTTTAAGTGCTGAATTTCCGATGACGACCGGTGGCGTAGCCTATCCAAGAAATTTTGACCTAAGCGAACCAAAACAGGAAAAATGGAAGCTGGCGACATTTGTGCTGGGCGAGGCGGCTAGTGCGACAATTGTCGCCCCTGGAGGTGAACCGCTTAGATATCAGCAGCGCAACGACAATCTCGGATATCAAGCTTCATACGTTCGCCTACCGATGGCGGAGAGATTCCTCGCGCAGAAAGGAGCTTCCTTTGTTGCCCCCGAACTCACATTTTATTCGTAACCACTCGGTGTGGGCCGCCTTGCCGAATTCTTCGGCAGGTAGCTGACTGTGAGTATGGATATCCTTACTGACACTCGCCACGTGAGGCGCCTTGAGATCGTTGATACGGGCCGTCGGCGTCGG
>Ga0209483_1001986_pt1 | contig 14829 bp, 14 predicted proteins | sample NGEPerA_FD_184508 | JGI IMG/M metagenome (GOLD analysis project Ga0209483, IMG submission 184508) | Arctic peat soil microbial communities from the Barrow Environmental Observatory site, Barrow, Alaska, USA - NGEE PermafrostL2-A... | ecosystem: Environmental > Terrestrial > Soil > Wetlands >... | reverse complement strand
ATAATATTGCGACGCGAAATTTTAACTGACTGAGCGAAACCCTGTGCCCCTTGAGGCAGCATTCGCTCAAAAAATACGCTTCGAATCAGATTGCTCAATAATTGAGCTTGCATGGCATCAAGCTACCGTTCAGGCAGCGCCGGCGGCCCTCGAGTGCGGCAAGATATCCGGGGATGTCAGCGGGATCGAATGCCGGGCCGGCAAAAGCCTTGACGGGGCCTGCCGTGCGATCGCCCGGGCCAACCCCGCCCCCCCAATGCCGCATCGCAGAGATCCGGCCTGAACACCGCCATCGCGGTCCGGAGCGCCTCCGGACTGAAGGAGGTCTGCCTCCAATGCACCATCTGCGCATAAAGCCAGGCGGCCTGCGCCGGATCCGGTCTCGCGGCGCCATGACCCCCCACCAGCAGACCCCCGCTACTTGCGCGCGTAGCGCCATCGGGTGAAATCCGGAGCCGGCCTCGAGCGCGCGCTGGATCACGCCGGCGTCGACGCCAATTCGTTCGGGTGAACTGAGGATGCGCGCGGCCTCGGCGTGGTTTTGCGGTTGCCTGATGAATTCGGCGGCGCGCGAAGCGGCGCGGATCAAGGCCGCGACGACTTGCGGATTCCTGTCCGACCAATTCTGCCTGACCGCGAGCACTTTCTCTGCCGCGCGCACCAGGATGTCCGAGACGAAATGCAGGATATGCCCAACGCCGCGGTCGACCGCGACGGAATTCCAGGGCGCGCCGACGCAGAAGGCATCGACATGGCCGTTGGCGAGGCTGTCGACCATATAGGGCGGCGGCAGCACCACCAGGCGAACGTCTTCGTCGGGATCGACGCCGCCGGCCGCCATCCAGAACCGGAACTGGTAATTGTGGGTCGAGAACGGAAAGGTCATGCCGAACGTCAGCGGCGCCGTGCCGCGTTTGCGGCGAACCGCCACCACGCGGGCCAGCGCCAGCGCGGTCGTCATCGGATCAAACCGGTCGCCGTCGATCTCAGCCATGATCGCCGCATGGAGCGCCGGCGACAGCGTGATCGCGTTACCGTTGAGGCCGAGATTGATGGGCGCGGCGATCGGTACCTTGACGTGGCCGAGACCGAGACTGGTTGCGATCGCGACCGGCGCCAACATATGTGCGGCATCGAACAGGCCGATATTGAGCTTGTCGCGAACGTTCGACCACGATACTTCGCGTATCAAAGTAACGTCGAGCCCCTCAGTCGTGCAAAAACCCTTGTCGACAGCGATGATCAGTGCCGCAGCGTCGACCAGGGGAATGAAGCCGATCTGCAGCGGCCCGTTCATTTCAAAAGTTCCGACGCGGTCAGGATCGACTGCGCGATCTCGCCGATCTTCTTTTTCTCGCGCATCGCGGTCGAGCGCAGCAGCACATAGGCCTCCTCTTCGGTCAGGCCTTTCACCTTCATCAGGATGCCCTTGGCGCGGTCGATCACCTTGCGGTCTTCCAGCGCCGATTTGGTGCGTTCGAGTTCGTTCTGCAGTTTCGCGAATGCGTCGAAGCGGGAGATGCAGAGATCGAGGATCGGCTTGACGCGCTCCTTCTGGCTTCCGTCGACGATATAGGCGGAAACGCCGGCGTCGACGGAAGCCTGGATCGATGCCGCATCGCTCTGGTCGACGAACATCGCGATGGGACGGCGCACCGCGCGGCTGACCTGGAACATCTGCTCCAGGATGTCGCGGCTGGGATTCTCCAGATCGATCAGGATGACGTCGGGATCGAGCGCATAGATCTTCGCGAGCAGGCTCTGCATTTCGCTGATGTGGACGACGCCGGTAAAGCCCGCCTCGCGCAACCCCTCCTCCAGGATCGCCGCGCGGATTGGGCTTTCGTCGACAATCACGATTTTGGGGGACACCTCGCCCATCGATTACTCGGATTTACGGTGGCCAACCCATAGCATGCCGCAGCCGCGCTCCGAGCCTTGTAATTATGAGCAATTCGGACTAGCTCCTGCCCATTCACTGGACAGATCGAAGATGCAACAGGCGGCCGCGCCCAAAATCAGCTTTGTCTCGCTGGGATGCCCCAAGGCGCTGGTGGATTCCGAGCGCATCATCACGCGGCTGCGCGCGGAGGGCTATGAACTGGCGCGAAAGCATGACGGCGCCGACATCGTCATCGTCAACACCTGCGGCTTCCTCGACAGCGCCAAGCAGGAGTCGCTTTCGGCGATCGGCGAGGCCATGGCCGAGAACGGCAAGGTCATCGTCACCGGCTGCATGGGCGCGGAGCCCGAGCAGATCGCCTCCGCCTATCCCGGTCTGCTCTCGATCACCGGCCCGCAGCAATATGAGAGCGTGCTCGACGCCGTGCACCGTGCGCTGCCGCCGGTGCACAACCCGCATCTCGACCTGGTGCCGCCGCAGGGCATCAAGCTGACGCCGCGGCACTACTCCTATTTGAAGATATCCGAAGGCTGCAACAACCGCTGCAGTTTCTGCATTATCCCGAAATTGCGCGGCGACCTGGTGTCGCGTCAGGCAGCCGACGTGCTGCGCGAGGCGGAGAGACTGGTCGCCGCCGGCGTCAAGGAATTGCTGGTTATCTCGCAGGATACCTCGGCCTATGGCGTCGATATCCGATATGCCGCGAGCCCGTGGAAAGATCGCGAGGTCCGCGCTAAATTCTTCGATCTCGCCGAAGCGCTCGGCGAATTCGGCGTCTGGGTGCGGCTGCAATATGTCTATCCCTATCCGCATGTCGACGACGTCATCGGCCTGATGACATCCGGCAAAATCCTGCCCTACCTCGACATTCCCTTCCAGCATGCAAGCCCGGCGGTCCTGAAAGCCATGAAGCGCCCGGCGGCGCAGGAGAAGACGCTTGCGCGGATCAGGCAATGGCGCGAGCAATGCCCCGACCTAACGCTGCGCTCCACCTTCATCGTCGGCTTTCCAGGCGAGACCGATTCAGATTTCGCCTATCTGCTGGACTGGCTGGAGGAAGCCGAGATCGACCGCGCCGGCTGTTTTAAATATGAGCCGGTTGCGGGGGCTTCGTCGAATGCGATCGGCAATCCCGTGCCGGACGAGATCAAGCAGCAGCGCTGGAACGCGCTGATGGCCCGGCAGCAGCGGATTTCCGCCCGAAGGCTGAAGCGCAAGGTCGGCACGCGGCAGCAGGTCATCATCGACGAAGTCGGCCCGACCGTCGCAAAAGGCCGCTCCAAGGCCGACGCGCCTGACATCGACGGCGCGGTGTATCTCACAAGCCGTCGCCCGCTGAAAATCGGTGAAATCGTCACTGCGAAGATCGAGCGCGCCGACGAATACGACCTGCATGGCAGTGTCGCCGGATTCTGAACTCGCTTGACATCGCCCGCCCTTCGGCTGTATGGGCCTGCGCCATGATCTTCATCCGGACCCAACTCCGCGCCACTTTCCGTCGTCGCTCTGACGATGATGGGTCGCGCCGTGTCCGACGACAACGCTGAACAGCCAGATCAGCAACGTTTTCGAGAAGGCCGCACCCGAAAAAGTGCGGCCTTCTCGCGTTTTGGCGGGCTTTTTCATCCCAGAGGAGTTTTTGACATGAACATCGCCACCCATTCGTTCGACGCCTTGATGGAAATCACCGCGCGCCCACCGGCCGTCTTCGTGCGCGGCGAAGGCTCGCTGCTGTGGGACGACCAGGGCAAGCGCTATCTCGATTTCATCCAGGGCTGGGCGGTCAATTGCCTCGGCCATTCGCCGCCCGCGGTCGCCGAAGCGCTTGCGGCGCAGGCAAAGCTGCTGTTGACGCCGAGCCCGGCGTTCTACAACGGCCCGAGTCTCAAGCTCGCGAAGGCGCTCACTGACCATAGTTGCTTCGATCAGGTGTTCTTCGCCAATTCCGGGGCGGAAGCCAATGAGGGCGCCATAAAACTCGCCCGTAAATATGGCGCGCTCCACAAGGGCGGCGCCTACGAGATCATCAGCTTCGACGGCGGCTTCCATGGCCGAACGCTGGCGACGATGTCGGCTTCCGGCAAGAAGGCGTTCGAGCCGCTGTTCGAGCCAAAGGTAAAGGGCTTTCCCAAGGCGCAGTTGAACGATCTCGCTTCCGTCAAGCGATTGATATCGGACAAGACCATCGCCGTGATGCTGGAGCCGATCCAGGGCGAAGCCGGCGTCTGGCCGGCGACGGATCAGTTCCTGCGCGAGTTGCGCGACCTCACCAGGGCGCACGGATTGCTCTTGATCTTCGACGAGATCCAGACCGGCATGGGCCGCACCGGAAAACTTTTCCATTACGAGCACGGCGGGATCGAGCCCGATATCATGACGCTCGGCAAGGGCATCGGCGGCGGCGTGCCGCTGGCGGCGCTGCTCGCGACACAGGCGGCGTCCTGTTTCGAGCATGGCGACCAGGGCGGAACGTTCAACGGCAACCCACTGATGTGCGCGGCGGGCCTTGCGGTGCTGCAGGCCGTCGCCGAGCCCGACTTCCTGAAATCGGTTACCGACACCGGTCTCCTGCTGGAAGCCGAGTTGCAGCGGATTTCGGCGCGGCACGGCCTCGGCGAGGTGCGCGGCCGGGGATTGTTGCTCGCGCTCGACCTGAAGATTCCGATCGCCGCCTCGATCGTCGAACAGGCTTTTGATGACGGCGTGCTGTTGAACGCGCCGCGGCCGGATGCGCTGCGTTTCATGCCGGCGCTCAACGTCACGCGGGCGGAGATCGCTGCGATGATCGATTGCCTCGACGCGATCCTGACGAGAATGGGCGCGGCACGGCGCGTAGCGTAGCGTTGGTCATTCCGGGATGGTGCGCGGGCACCAGACCCGGACTCTCGAGATTCCGGGTTCAATGCTTCGCATCGCCCCGGAATGATGGCTCAAAACTACGGCTTCAAGATCGACGCGCCCGTCGTGGCGCGGCTCTCCAGATCGGTATGCGCCCTCGCTGCGTCCTTCAGCGCATAGGCGTGGTTGATCGGAACGTGCAGCTTGCCGTTGATGACGGCGGCGAACAGTGTGTCGGCGCCTTCCAGGAGCTCCGAGCGCTTGCCGATGTAGTCGTTCAGTTTGGGGCGGGTCGCAAACAGCGAGCCGTGATTGTTGAGCTCGGCGATCGAGAATGGCGGCACCGGGCCTGAGGCGTTGCCGAAACTCACGAACAGTCCGCGCGGCTTCAGGCAGGACAGCGATCCCGGAAAGGTGGTCTTGCCGACGCCGTCATAGACGACATCGCAAAGTTCGTTACGGCTGATCTGTTTCACCCGCGCGACGAAATCCTCCTCGTTGTAGAGAATGACGTGGTCGCAACCATTGGCGAGCGCGAGATCAGCCTTCGCCCGGGAGCCGACGGTGCCGATGACATGGGCGCCGAGCGCCCTCGCCCACTGGCACGCCAACAGGCCGATGCCGCCGGCGGCGGCGTGGATCAATACCCGGTGGTGCGGTTCGACCTGGAAGGTCTTGTGCAGCAGGTACCACACCGTCAGCCCCTTCAGCATCAGGACTGCGCCCTGCTCGTAGGTGATATGGTCGGGCAGCTTGACGAGCTTCTCCGAGGGGATGTTCCGTTCCGAGGCATAACCGCCGAGATTGTGATAATAGGCGACGCGGTCGCCGGGATGGAAATTGGTTACGCCGGGTCCGACCGATAGCACTTCGCCGGCGGCTTCGTTGCCGGCGATGAAAGGCAGTCCCGGCGCCTTGTAGAGTCCGGTGCGGTAATAGACGTCGATAAAATTCAGGCCGACGGCATGCTGGCGGATGTGAACCTCGCCGGCGGCGGGCGCTGGCACGTCGACGGCCTCGTACAACAGGGCTTCCGGACCTCCCACCTTGTGCACCCGCACGGCCTTGGTCATATCGGTTTCTCCTTCGGTATTCTCCTCCGATGAATCGAAGGCCATCGCGGCCGCCTTGTCAACTTGACCGCGATTTCACGCTCATCCGGCTTTTTTGCGGTTGCGTTTCGCCAGCACGTTGAAGAATTCGACCGCCGCGGAAAATGCGATGGCGAAGTAGATGTAGCCGCGCGGGATATGGAACTGGAATCCGTCCGCAACCAACGCGACGCCGATCAGCACCAGGAAAGCCAGTGCCAGCATCTTGGTGGTCGGATGCTCGGCGACGAATCGCGCGACCGGACCGGAGGACAGATACATGATGAGACAGGCGATGACGACGGCCGCGATCATGATGATAAGATCCTGCGCCATGCCGATCGCGGTGATGATCGAATCCAGCGAGAACACGATATCAATGATGACGATCTGGACGATCACCCAGAAGAACGCGTGGCCGTCGCGCGCCTGATCGCCGTTTTCGTCCTGCGCCTCCACCTCGGCGTGGATTTCGTGGGTCGCCTTGGCGATCAGGAACAGTCCGCCGCCGATCAGGATGATGTCGCGCCACGAGAACGCCATGTCGCCCAGCGTTAGAATGGCCTGCGTCAGGCCGATCAACCATACCAGCAAGCTGAGCAACAGGATGCGGAACACCAGCGCCAGCGCCAGCCCGATTTGCCGCGCGCGGCTGGCCTGCGCTCGCGGGATGCGCGAGACGATCACCGACAGGAAAATCACATTGTCGATGCCGAGCACGATCTCGAGCGCCGTCAGCGTCAGTAATGCCGCCCAGGCCTCGGGGCTCGTCAGCAGGGCGATCATGCGTGGAACGATCGCAGGAGCCGGATCGCCGCGTCGCTGGCGACGACATAGGCGGCGATCGCGCAAAGCGCGATCTTGACCGCGGCGCCGACGTCGAAACCGCGCACCAGCGTCAGAATGGTGAGCACCGCCCAAAGTGCGATCAGCGACAGTGTGAGCCAACGCAGCCGCGTCACGCGCACCGGATGCAGCACATTGAACGGCAGGAAGGTAGCGACCATCAGGACGATCACCACGAGGCTCGAGATCGCCGGCTGTGGACGCAGCAGGAAGAGATAGAACGCCGCGAGGTTCCACAATCCGGGAAAGCCGCGAAAGTGGTTGTCAGCGCTCTTCATACGACGATCGGCGAAATAGAGCGCGCTGGTCATCGCGATGCCGGCTCCGAGCAGCGGCGCGGCCAGCGGCAGCAGCAATCCGCTTGCGGTGATCGCATAAGCCGGCACGAACACATAGGTGACGAAATCGACCACGAGGTCGAGCACTTCGCCCGACCAGTTGGGCTGCAGCCGCACCACATCCAGCCGTCGCGCCATCGGACCGTCGAGCGCGTCCACGACCAGCGCTGCGCCGAGCCAGCCAAACATGGCGGCCCAGTGTTCGCGCGCCGCCTCCAATAATGCCAGCAAGGCAATGCCCGCCCCCAGCGCCGTGAAGAGGTGGACGGAAAATGCGGCGGCCCGCATCACCGGCGACGGCGACACGGACGGCGTTGGCTGCTGACTTGTCTGGTCCATTTGTCCGCGCAGCACTATCAGGAATCGCCCTGATTTGCACATCGGCGGTTGCGGCGTTCGGCCGCGTAAACGGGAGGAACCGAAAGCCCCCAGCGCGGACTTGAAAATGCCGCCGGGAACGTCAAATGTGTCGACATGAACGATGTAATTGACAGCTACGATGTCGCGGTGATCGGCGGGGGGCCGGCTGGACTGTCAGCCGCCATCGCGCTGGCCGAGGGTGGCGCGAAGACGGCGCTGATCGCCCGTCGTGCGCCCTATGCCGATAATCGCACCACGGCGCTGCTCGGCGGGTCCGTCGATTTCCTGCGAGGACTGGATGTCTGGCGACGCTGCAGCGACCACGCGGCGCCATTGCAGTCGATGCGCCTGGTCGACGACACCGGCCGGCTGATCCGCGCGCCCGAGGTGCGTTTTTCGGCAGATGAAATCGGTCTCGACGCCTTCGGCTACAACATCGAAAACCGCCTGCTGATCGCAGCGCTGGAAGAACGCGCCGGTGAGATCGCCGGATTGGCGCGGTTCGACGATGAGGCGGACACGATCAAGCCGGGAGATGATAGCGTCCTCATTCATACGGCGCAGGAAAAATCCCTCTCCGCAAAGCTCGTCGCCGGCGCCGACGGCCGGCATTCGCTCTGCCGCGAGGCCGCCGGCATCGAGGTCAGGCGCCGCGAACTCGGCCAGTCAGCGCTGACCTTCAACGTCAGGGTCTCCCGGCCGCATCGGAACATGTCGACGGAGTTTCACACCCCGCATGGCCCGTGCGTGTTCGTGCCGTTGCCGGGCGAGCGTTGCAGCGTGGTCTGGGTTTTGACGCCGAAGGAAGCCGAGCGGCTGATCGCACTTTCCGACGATGAACTGGCGGACGCCGCCGAAAGGCAATCGCATTCCATCCTTGGCCGTCTTGGGCTCGAACCCGGACGTCATCTGTTTCCCTTGACGATCGAGCGGCCTGCGCAATTTGCCAAGGCCCGGATCGCACTCGTCGGCGAAGCCGCGCATGTGATCCCGCCGATTGGCGCGCAGGGATTGAACATGGGGCTACGCGACGCCGCCGACGTCGCCGATATCGTGCGGGAGGCAACGGCATCAAGCGAGGATCCCGGTTCGCTCCAGGCGTTGAAGCGCTACAATTCGGCGCGCCACCCCGATGTCCTCACCCGCACCTTCGCCATCGATGTCGCCAATCGTTCGCTGCTTTCTGATTTCCTGCCCATGCAATCCTTGCGCGCCGCCGGTCTGCATTTGATCGGCTCGATCGGTCCGCTGCGCCGCCTTGCGATGCGCGAGGGGCTCGCGCCGTCGTGGCGACCGACACGCCGGACCGGCTGAAGCAAGGCCCCGCAGTCCTCTCGGAGTCCCGGCGGACCTGCCATTACCGGAGTTAATTCGCGGCTTTACCTCTAGCATCGGCCACAATCATGGTCTATTCGACGGACCATGATAAAAGCGCGGACCGCCAAATTTCAGATCGGACAAATTGTCCGGCACCGGATCTATTCGTTCCGGGGCGTGATCTTCGATATCGATCCGGAATTCAACAACACTGAGGAATGGTGGCTGTCGATCCCGGAGGATGTGCGTCCCCACAAGGATCAGCCGTTCTATCATCTGCTCGCCGAGAATTCGGAGTCGGAATACGTTGCCTACGTATCCGAACAGAACCTGTTGCCCGACGAATCCGGCGAGCCGATCCGCCATTCGCAGGTCGCCGAAATTTTCGTCAAGGACAAATCCGGCAGTTATCGTCCGCGCAATCCCTCGCTGAATTGAGCTACCCGGCAAGTCCGCAGCCCGGATGAAGCGTAAGCGAAATCCGGCTCCATGCGCCTGCAAAAAAGGCGCCCGTTGCGGGCGCCTTTTTGGTCAGGCGATAAGAGCAGCTCTTACTTCGCGGCCGGAGCCGGCGTCGCGCCCGCGGGCGGGTTGGCTTCGAGCTTCTTGCGAGCTTCCTCGGCACGTTTCTGCAGCTCTTCCTGCAGTTTCTTCTGGTTTTCCTCGAAAACCTTCGGATCGGTCGCCGGCCCATCATAGGCCTTGGTGAAACCGCTCCCGTTGCCTTCTTGCAGCGGCAGCGGCAGCGTCAGCGGTGCGCCGTTGGAATTGATCGCCTGCACCACGAGGTTCTGCCCCTTCTTCAGGTTGGCGAGCAATTCCGGGGTCACGTCATAGTCCGACATGCAGCCATTGGCGAAGCAGATCACGTACGGGCTCTGCAGCGGCGGATTGCCGTCCACGATGACGCGGGTACCGTGAATAAGTTGCATGCCGAGCGGCAGCGTGACGCGCAGGATCTTCTTCGGCTCGCCTTCGGGCTCGATGATCACGGCGGCGATGACGGGCTGGCCGGACTCGATGCGGCCGTCCTTGCCGGTGAAGCAGACCTGCTTGGCATTGGCGTCCTGGCCCTTCAGGCAGAATTTGGTCCAGGGCGCGTAGATCAGCTGAACCTGGTCCTGCTGGGGTTGGGCTGCGGCGGCAGGCGGGGCGCCCGCCGCGGGCGCTGCCGGCTGGGCGGCTGGCGCAGGCGCCGCTTTCGGGGCGGCCTTCGGGGCAGCCTTGGCCTTCGGGGCGCCGGGCGCAGGCTGCTGGGCGTGAGCGTCGGGAGCCAGCAAAGTGGCGGTCAGCGCGGTTGCCGCCAGCACGGCGAAAAGGCGCCCACGTGGCCAGACCGACGCGGCCAAGATACGGAAATTCATTGCGGAAAACCCTTTCTGAACGGGAGCGCCCGAAACCGCCGCAGGCACCGACACCTGGCCGTTCGGGCGGCTGTCTCCCCGCCAAATGAGGCGGTTAAGTGACAGGCCCTGCCGTCTAGGTCAATTGGACGTCTTCATACATTGGCGGATGAAAAGATCAATGGTGACGGGCATGTCTGCCGCCTGCCGCAGCCCGTCGTCATTGGCCATGCTAAAACCTGTCCGTGAGCCATGCCGAATCAAATCAGCGTGCTGTCCTTGCAGTTTCGATGCGCAGCTGGGTTCTGGCCTTTTTTGCCGGCATTCTCGCCCCAGGCGTAAGCACGGCGTTGGCCGGGGAAAGTTACGCCATTGCCATGCACGGCGCGCCGGCCTTGCCGGCCGATTTCACCCATATGCCTTACGCCAATCCCGACGCGCCCAAGGGCGGGCGGCTGGTCCAGGGCATCCTCGGTACCTTTGACAGCCTCAATCCGATGATCGTCAAGGGGCTCGCGGTCCAGCAGATCGTTGCGGTCCAGCAGATGCGCGGGCTCGTGATCGAGAGCCTGATGGCGCGGGGCAATGACGAGCCTTTCACGCTCTACGGCCTGCTGGCGAAGAGCGTCGAAACCAACGACGCCAGAAGCCATGTCACCTTTCATCTCGATCCGAGGGCGCGCTTCTCGGATGGAACGCCGGTGACCGCCGAGGACGTGCTGTTTTCCTGGGCCGTGCTCAGGGATCACGGCCGTCCCAACCATCGCCAGTTCTATGGCAAGGTCGCGAAGGCGGAGGCGCTGGACCCGCTCACGGTACGGTTTGATTTCGGCGAGGCGGGCGATCGCAAGGGCGACGCGAGCGATCGCAAGGGCGACGCCGGGGATCATAACGGCGACACCGGGGATCGCGAATTGCCGCTGATCCTCGGCCTGATGCCGATCCTGCCCAAACACGCCGTCGATGTCTCGATCTTCGAGGAAACCACGATGACGCCGCTGTTGGGATCAGGCCCCTATCGCGTCAGCGCGGTGCAGCCGGGAGTCAGCGTGACGCTTGCGCGCAATCCCGATTATTGGGGACGCGACCTGCCGGTCAACCGCGGCCTGTGGAATTTCGACGAGATCAGGCTCGACTACTACCGCGAAGCCAATGGCTATTTCGAAGCCTTCAAACGCGGTCTCTACGACTTTAGGGTCGAGACCGACCCGCTGCGCTGGCACGAGGGGTATGATTTTCCGGCCGTCCGCAACCGCGAGATAGTCCGCGATACCATCAGGACCGGGATGCCGCAGCCGTCGGAGTATCTGGTGTTCAATACTCGGCGACCGCTGTTTTCGGACATCCGCATGCGGCAAGCTCTGGCGCTGCTGTACGACTTCGAATGGATCAACCGCAATTTCTTTTTTGGACTTTATGGGCGTTCGGCAGGTTTCTTTGCCGGTTCCGAATTGTCGGCCTATGGCCGGCCGGCCGATGCGCGCGAGCAAGCGCTGCTGAAACCCTATGGCTCGCGCATTCGTCGGGATATCCTCGACGGCAGCTATCGCCTGCCTGTCACCGATGGCTCCGGGCGCGATCGCGCGACGCTTCGCAGCGCGCTCACTCTGCTGTCGCAGGCCGGTTACGATCTCGACGGCACCGTGCTTCGGCAGCGATCGACCAAGGCGCCCCTGACCTTCGAAATCCTGGTGACGACGCGTGACCAGGAGCGCGTCGCGCTCGCCTATCTCCGCGACCTCAAGCGTGCCGGGATCGAGGCGACGATACGATCGGTCGACGCCGTGCAATTCGAGCAGCGGCGGCTGGCTTTCGATTTCGACATGATCTGGAACCGCTGGGATCAGTCGCTGTCGCCCGGCAATGAGCAGTATTTCTATTGGGGTAGCCAGGCCGCCGATGTCCAGGGCACGCGCAATTATATGGGCGCGAGGGATCCCGCCATCGACGCTATGATCGCGGCGCTTCTGGAGGCGCGTGAGCATACCGCTTTCGTCTCGGCGGTACGGGCGCTGGACCGCGCCTTGATCTCGGGTTTCTACGCTATCCCCCTGTTTAATGCACCGGAGCAATGGATTGCGCGCTGGAATCGGATAGAACGGCCACAGGCTACCGCGTTGACGGGGTACCTTCCGGAAACCTGGTGGCGTCGACAGGACCGGCCATCGAAGTGAACGACGTGATCCAGACTAACGCATCGCCGACGCTCGACGTCCTGTTCCGGCGTATCCTGGCGCGCAAGCCGAATGCGCTGGCGCTGCTCGATCCGCTCGACAAGTCTCGTGTCACCGGCCAGCCGCCGAAGCGCCTGACCTTTGCCGAGGCCGATCGCGCGATTGCTGCCTTGGCGGCGCATTTCATCGAAGCCGGGCTGCCGAATAATTCGGTGATCGCGGTTCAACTGCCCAACACGGTGGAATTCATCCTGACCGTGCTTGCCGCGCACCGCGCGGGGCTCGTGGTCGCGCTGTTTCCGTTGCTCTGGCGGCAGGCGGAATTGACGGTCGCGCTCAACCGCACCGGCGCGCGTGCCATCGTCACATCGGCCAGGGTCGACGGTCTCAACCACGCCGATTTCGCGATGAACGCTGCCGCCGAGGCATTTTCGATCCGCCATGTCTGCGGCTTCGGCGACAATCTGCCGGAAGGCATGGCCCCGCTGGATGCGGCGATCGCCAGCGGCTCGACCACCACCCGCCCCGTCGTGCACGACGGCCGCAAGGCGGCGGTGATTACCTTCGACGTTACGGCGGAAGGCTTCCGTCCGGTGCCGCGGACGCACCTGCACCTGATCGCCGGGGGGCTTGCGCTATCGCTTGAGGCCGACCTGCCGCCGGGCTCGACTTTCATGACCGCCTTCGCGCCGTCCTCGTTTGCCGGGCTCGTCGCTGGCGGTCTGGCTGTTGTCCGGCGGGACGCTGGCGCTGCATCATCCCTTCGACAGCGACGTACTGGAACAGCAGATCAACGAGCATTTCTGCAACGTCCTGATCGCGCCGGCGCAATTGGCATTGCGATTGACCGAGATCAACATGGCCTCGCGGCTGCCTCGCCTGCGCCATGTGGTTGCGCTGTGGCGCGCGCCGGAACAGGTGGCTTCGTCGCCGCTCTGGACCGATCAGCAGGCCATGCTGACCGATGTTTATTTGTTCGGCGAGGCCGGCCTGTTCGGCATTCGCCGCCAGTCCGATGGCGCCCCGGCGCCGATCCCGCCCGGCCAGATCGGCGCGTCGCGCGAAACCGCGGGCTCGTCGGTATCGGGCGAAGTCTTCCTGACGCCGAAGGGAACGCTCGGCTTGCGCGGACCGATGATCACGCCGGCGGCCTACGCCCCGCCCCCGCCGCCGAGCGATTCGTTGATGGCCCAGCCGCCGCGCGATTTCGTCGACACCGAATACGCCGCGCGGCTCGATCGCACGAGCGAGGCGATCTGCATCACCGCGCCGCCCGCCGGCATCATGGCGGTCGGCGGCTACCGGTTCCTTTCCGGCGACTTGCAGGAGTGGACGCGCCGCCTCGGCCAGGGCGCGCTCCTGACCGCCCTGCCCGACCGCCTGAGCGGCCATCGCCTCGCCGGACGCGCCCAGGATAATGCCCGCGCCCGCAAGGCCCTCAGCGAACTCGGACTTAACCCGCTGATGGTGGAAGCGTTTCGCGACCGGACCAATTCCGCCTAGAGCTTCGGTTCTCGGAACCGAAGCTCCAGATTCTTGTTTTGACGCGCTTTCTTCACGCGAACCGGTTTCCACTTCGCTCGAAAACGCGATGGATCGGGTGGATCTCACCGTTGACGCCCCATTAAGACCGCCGACCTAGGATCGCGCGTTCAGTCGAGCGCGGTCTGCGGTTTTGGAATGTCCCAGCAAGGTCCGATCATCGTCGTCTCGAGCGAGCGGCCGGGGTTTACGGCGGGCCTCGACGAGGCGAAATTGTTTCCGGTCATCGACGCGAACTGGCGCGATGCCTCGCGCGCGGTTGCGCAACTGGCGCCCGCCGCGGTTCTGGTCGCAGCATCGGAAGCCGATGAAACCGTTTTCGCGATACTGGCCAAGCAGATTGCCGCGGTCACACCCTATCTGCCGCTGATCGCCATTGATCCGACCTCCTCGCTACCCGACAACGCCCTTCCCTTCACCCAAGGCGGCGGCGAATTCGATCGCCTGATGGCGCGGCTGCGCGCTGCGCTTCGGGTCAGGACGCTGCATTCGACTGTGCTGCGCCGGCTCGACCGCGACAGGACGGAAGCTCCGAGTTTTGCCGATTGCGATCCCACGCGCGATGCCACCGTACTTCTCATCGGCCGCGGCGCCGCCTACCCCGCGCTGTCGGTTGCGCTCGGCGAACGAATGGGCGTGGTCGGCGCGCTCTCGATCGAAGCAGCCGCCAGGCATCTCAACAGCCGCGACATCGACGGCATCGTACTGGCTGAGGGATTTAGCGAGCGCGTCGAGGACGCGTTCCTCGTGGTGCTCGCGGAAGATTCGCGTTTTCGCAACCTGCCGGTCGTGCTGACCACGGGCGGGCTGGGCTCTGGCCGCGATTTGCCGAACCTCGAGATCATCTCCGGCGAGCCGGCGCGCATTGCGGCCCATGCGCTGCCGCTGATCCGCCAGCACGCCTTCGAAGCCCATCTGGCGCGCGTGCTGAAATCGGTCGACGCCGGCGGCTTGCTCGATCCCGTGACCGGGCTTTTGGTGCCGGCCGCCTTCGACCGCGATCTTGCTACCGCCGTCCATCAGGCGCTGTCGCATGGCGGCGGTTTGTCGGTTGCGCGCTTTGCCTTCGACAAGGCC
>Ga0209483_1001984_pt1 | contig 14833 bp, 19 predicted proteins | sample NGEPerA_FD_184508 | JGI IMG/M metagenome (GOLD analysis project Ga0209483, IMG submission 184508) | Arctic peat soil microbial communities from the Barrow Environmental Observatory site, Barrow, Alaska, USA - NGEE PermafrostL2-A... | ecosystem: Environmental > Terrestrial > Soil > Wetlands >... | reverse complement strand
CCACCCATCCATGCGCATCTCCGTCGAACCTTCGCAAAAGCGCCCCACCCCCACATCTCGCCACGCACCCCTGTGCATCGAGGATCGGCGCGTATCGAAAACGCTGTGTCGCCCAGGCCGGCTCCGGTGCGGGGGCCTTGCTTCTCCTCGAGCTGCGCCTGGGCTCGCACGGCCAAACCGTCGTCGAGCGCCTCCTGTTCGGCGCTGGTCGGGTCCGGGTCGAGCCGGGGTCGACGACTACAGGACCACCACGCGATCCTCGGTACGCTGATCTCATGACATCGTTGGAAGCATCCGTACATGTGACGGACCCCTTGGACGCAGACGCTGTTCGCGACCCGCTCGTTCCTGCCGAGACGGTGCTTGCCGCTCGCCGGCGCCCGATGTCAGAGCGCCTGGAGCTGGCGTTGAGCTGGAACGCTGTCGCGGCCGAGCTTCGCGCCGGTCTCCTTGCCGCCACCAGACATACGAACCCCAGCCGGTGACCAACCCGGGCAGGTTCGACGCTCGCGAGCTCTTCAGAACGCTCGCACACCGCGACGTCGAGTACGTGACGATCGGCGGTATCGCAATCCAGGCATACGGAGGCCAGCGCCTGACACAAGACCTCGATGTCGCGATTGCCTCGTCCACCGATAACGTCGCACGCCTAGCCGAAGCGCTGTTCGACCTCGACGCTCGCATCCTCGGCCCCGACGGCCAGCGCTCACAGTCAGTGCCAAGCGCCCCCCTCCTCGCCTCGAGCGATCAATGGCATCTCATCACCGACCACGGGCCACTCGACGTCCTCACACTCCCGGCCCACCTCGGATCGTTCGCCGACATGCGCGCCCGCGCCCACGAGGTCCCGCTGGGTGATCTGTCGATCCCCATCGCTCACCGCGAGGATCTGCTCGAGATGAAGCGCGCCGCCGGCCGGCCGCAGGACCTCGCCGACATTCGACTGCTCGAATCGCTCGACGACACACCCTAGACAATCCGGTTGCTCAGCAACCATAACGTCGGGGGCGACGTCGTCGACTTCTATCCGACGTGGAGATCGCAGTCACCCCTGAGCACCGTCCGATCGTTCACGGCGTCCGCGCGAGCGCTCCTCGAGAACCAGCCTTTTTTGGTCCTCTATTCAGACCGTCGGGCGTGAGCTTCGGCTGTTCCCGGCCGTTGAAGAAGAGTGTGCCGCGATTCGACCGGGTCCGTCATGAGCTCCTCGCCTGTGGATAGCCGTCATACGGAGGATCCTCGAGGCACCCGCGAGCAGCGCGACCTGACGCTGCGACTCGACCGCTTCGCGCGCGAGACGATCGACGAGGAGGCCGCCCGCCTGGGAGTGCCGGTGGAGGAGCTCATCGCCTTCTCCGTCCTCTACTACCTCGCGGACGTCAACAGCGGACGCATCGCGCGAGCGATCCCCAAGAGCCTCTACCCGGGCATCGCTCGCTGAACGACCACGCGCCGCGCCGGCTAACCGGCGATGTCCGCTTGCAGGCGTCGCGAGCCCGCCGTCACCGGCGCCGCGCCGCGGCTGGTCAACTCGGCCTTCAGCGCCTTGCGCCCGCGGTGGTGCAGCCCGTGGATCGACCCCTCCGAGCGGCCCGTTCGCGTCGCGATCTCCGTCGGGGAGAGACCGGCGACGTGGCGCAGGACCAGCACCTCACGCTGGTCCCTCGGCAGCTGCGAGAGGGCGTCCCGGAGATCGTTCATCCTCCCCCCGCCGGCAGGGTCGCCACCGCCTTCGTCGCTCGTCCTGACCTCCTCGACGGGAATCATCCGCTGCCCGCGGATGTGATCGACGGCGAGATTACGCGCCACACGCAGGATCCACGCGAGAAACGGGACGTCACGCTCCTCGTACTTGCCGATCACCCGCATCAGCTTGGCGAACACCTGCTGCGTGACGTCTTCGGCCTCGTGGTGATCGTGGACGATGCTGCGCACGTAGCCATACACGTTGTCGGCATAGTGGGCGTAAAGGAACCCCAGCGCCTGGCGATCCCCAGCCTGCGCCTGCCTGACGGCCCGCGACACCAGCCGCGAAGTTGCCTGCTCGCTTCGTGCTCCCGTGTTGGTCGCTTCCATACAACCACTCCCCGTCAACGCCATAGCTCTCCATAGCCTTCTTGAGCTTCGCTTGAGCGGCACGGTACCAGAATGGACGCATGTTTTACAAGCGGTTGGGCGCGGGGCAAACCCACGGCCTAATAAAGACGGACACGCTGACCGCGCTGGTCGCTGCCCACCCTGTACGGAGGGATGAGCCCGTGTCGAAAACGCGCTTGCCCCAACACCGGCTTCGATCCGGCGCTCTGAGCTTCGTACCGGGCTGCGCTTGGGCTCGATCGAGAAAAGCGTCGCAGGGCATGCGTAACGTTTGCGCGATGAACGAAGCGCACGCAGACGCCGCGCCGCGGCGGCCGGGAGATATCGACGAGGCCGGTAGCGGTGGCCCCGCGGCCGCGACGGCAGGGCTGCCCGCCGGCTACCCGCAGTTCCTCACCGAGGTCAAGCGGCGGATCGCCGCTGCGCGCACCCGTGCAGTGCTCGCCGTCGACAGCGAGCTGATCCGGCTCTACTGAGAGATCGGAAGGGAGATCCTCGATCGTCAAGACCGAGAGGGTTGGGGTGCGGGTGTGACCAAACGTCTCTCTGTAGATCTGCGCCGCGAGTTCGCAGACATGAAGGGGCTGTCGAAGACGAACCTGCGCCACATGCGGGCCTTCGCACAGGCATGGCCGGACTGGGAGATTTGCTCACAAGCTCCTCGACGTCGCTCTGGCGGCCGATCAGCTTGCCCGGTGGACGGACGGGCTCCTCGGAGGGAAACAGATCTCGTGACCGCAGACGAGCCATGTTGTCCATTATGCCAACTCAGGTTGACGACTTCGCCAACGGGAGCCGAGGTGCCCGCAGGCGCCACAATCCCTCCCATCAAAGGTATTGGGAGGAGACAGCTTCTCAGCGCAACGTTTCGGGGGCACGCAGCAGGCGAGTCATCGTCAACCCGTACCGCCCGAGCACGCCCACGCCGCGACCGATAGACGATCTTCGCCGCCGCCTCGATCCGTGCCGGGCTTGCTGGTCCAAGATCTCGGCCGGCGGCAGCAGCTGGCGCCGCACGAACGCGCCCCTGACGCGGGGCAGGGATGCCCCGTGCCCACTCCCTTTGGAGGTTTCACCTTCCTGCGCGGATGCGACCCAAAACACACCCATATGGACAAACCTCGCTGAAGATCAAGCTGCGCGACCCCAAGTACGACCCCCTGAAGGAGGTCGTCGTCAAGATCGGTAGCAAGAAGGTCGCCGATGTCAAGGGCATCAAGCGCCTCGGCCTCGCCGGCTGCGGTCTGTGACTCAGTTGGGATTGGGATCAATCGAGAGTGCCGTCGCAAGGACAACGACGGCGCGGGTCGAAGATGAGTTGGACATTTGTTCGCAAAGACGGCAGTCCGCATCGACTCCGCGCGTGTTTCGTCCGACGAGCGGGTCAAGATGGTCATACGCACTTCGTCACATCTGGCTCAATCATGCTGATCACAGCCCTCGTCATCTGGCTCCTCCTAATCGCCTTCTTCGTGCTCCTCTGCCGCGGAGCGGCAACCGCCGACGGCAGAAACCTCGCCTCCGCCGAGCGCCATCCCCCCGACTCAGCCACCGGAAACCCCGTGAACGCTCCTGGACTCGTCCTCTGGGAGGAGCAGCCCGCGCCGAACGCGCCGGCTAGAGCCCGCGGCGACAGAGGACATGTGGGACGGTACGCAGCATGATCTTGACGTCCTTCCACAGCGACCAATTCGCTACGTACAGGTAGTCGATCGCCACCATCTCCACGAGTGGCACGCGCGCGGGTCCGAGGATCTGCCAATGACCGGTCATCCCGGGCATCAGCTCCAGCCGCCGGCGATGCCAGCCCTCCACCCGCCGATCCTCCTCGATCACCAGCGGACGTGGGCCGACGAGGCTCATCTGGCCTTTGAGGATGTTCAGCAGCTGCGGCAGCTCGTCCAGCGCGCTCTTCCTGAGGAAGCCGCCCACGCGCGTCACGCGCGGGTCGTCGGCGATCTTGAAGAGACCGTCCTGCGCCTCGTTGCGATGGCGTAAGGAGTCCTTCAGCGCCTCCGCGTCGGGGACCATCGTGCGGAACTTCAGCATGTAGAAGCGCTCGCCGTGCTGGCCGACGCGCAGTTGGCGGAAGAACACCGGTCCGCGGCTGTCGAGCTTGATCGCCACCGCGATCGCCGCCAACAGCGGCGAGACCGCCAGCAGGCCGAGCGAGGCCCCGAGCAGGTCGAAGGCGCGCTTGACCACACGCGAGGAGCGCGTCAGCTCAAAGCGCCTGACGCCCATTATCGTCACGCCGTGCAGGTCGTCGAACTCGACCGAGGACCCCACGACCTCCAAGAGACGTGGGAGCACGCTCACACGCACGCCGACGGCCTTCAGCGTGCGCACCAGGTTGAGCATCTCCGCGGCCTCCGCGCTGCCGGGCGCGACGATCGCGCGGTGCACGTCGAGCGTCTGCGCCAGCTCACGGATCTCCGCGAGCCTGCCCACCGAGAAGGCGTCCGTCGACCACGGAGCGGCCTTGTCGAGATCGAGCTGCGCGACCATCGTCGCCTTGACCCCGTGATGGCCGGTCAGCTTCGAGCGAATCGTCGCGGCCGACGCCTCGTCGCCGATGAACAGGCAGCGCTCGACCGGCGACACGCGCAGCGCGAGCGCGCGAGCCAACGCGCGCGCCAGCACCAGCCCAGCCAGCAGCGCCAGCCACAGGACGAGCGCTTCGGGGCGACGCAGAAAGCCGTCCTTCACGATCAGTTCACTCCCGAGCCACGCGACCAGCGCACAGAGGGTCGCCAGGTGAAACAGCTTCGGCACCTCGTCCAGGGTCGTCTTGCGCAGCAATGTCTCGTCGCGGTCGTACAGGCCGAACAGCTTGGCGCCGAGCAGCAAGAGCGGCAGGCCGGCGATGCTCAGCCATCGGAGTTGCAGCGGACGCGGAGAGAGCTGCGTCACCAGCAGGAAGACCCCGGCGATCGCGATTATGTCCGCCGCCAGCAGCATCCGGCGAAACAGCGCGTCTCGGCGCATACTCGCCGCGGGCCCACGCGCCTCGGTGATCCGCTGCAGCGTCGGGCGGCGGCTGATCCCCAGCCCGACCGAACCACGCGCACCGTTTGATGCCGACCCGCGACCTAAACGAGTCTGAGGTTCGATCTCGCTACCAATCTCACCACTCATACCGTCTCCTCGCCTCCTTGCGTTCCACCAACTAGCCCCTTCGTGGTGGACTACCCACTCGAACCACCAAGCGGGATCTCAAACATATGTCCAGATCCCACCGCCAGGTTCAAGGCAGGAATCTTGCACATATGACGTCCCGCCGCAAGGCCCCCCCGGCCGATAAATGATTTTCCGACCTTAGCTCAGATACTGGGGATTCGGGCCTTCCGAAACATAATTCTGTTTCTGTGAATAACGCTTCCCTCGGCCTGTCAAGTGGATTAGGAAATCCCCGGCGCGAGTGGAACCTCGGGCCTGCAAAGTCACTAATTATAATCCTTTTTATGAGGAATATAGGTGCGCCGCGACCGTCGGTCCTCGACGTTCCGTAGAGCGGGCGCCGCCGCCCACCCGGTGCATCGGGGATGAGCCCGTGTCGAAAGCGCTCCGCTCTCACCGACCAGCTCCGCTCCGGCGCCTCGAGCTTCGCGACGGGCCACGCCTCGGCTCGATCGAGAGATGCGTCGCGTCGCCCCCCACCGCTCGTTAGGCTCCTCCCCCGGTGCGGATCTTCCTCACCGGCGCCAGCGGCTTCGTCGGCCGGGTGCTCTCCATCCGGCTGCTCGCGGGCGGACACCATGTCAGTGCGCTCGTGCGGCGGCCCGGATCGGAGCCCGCCGGGACGCACCCGGTGGCGGGGGATCTCTCCGACGGCCCACGCCTCAGCGAAGCGCTCGCCGCCGCGCTCGCCCTAGGCACACTCTGATCCGGCGACGTGAGCTCCTCGGCGGACTGCGCTTGAGCTCGATCGAGAGAAGCATCCCAAGGCGTGCGTAGGCTGGGAGACCGATGAACGAAGAACGTCCAAAGCCCGAAGGACAGCGGCCCGGAGACATCCAGGAGCCTGGTAGCGGTGGTCCCGCCGCCGGGCTGGCTGGGTTGCCGGCCAACTATCCGCAGTTCCTTGCCGAGATCAAGGCGCGGATCGCAGCTGCCCGCACTCGTGCCGTACTCGCGGTCAACAGCGAGCTGATCAAGCTCTACTGGGAGATCGGCCGTGACATCCTTGAGCGCGAGCAGCGTGAGGGATGGGGTAGCGGGGTCATCAACCGACTGGCCTCCGACCTTCGTCGGGAGTTCCCGGCAATCACGGGCTTCTCGCGGTCGAATCTCCACTACATGCGGAGCTTCGCGGAGGCTTGGCCGTTGGTAGGAGGCAGCGAGGAAATTGTCCAACAGCCCGTTGGACAATTGCCGTGGGGCCAGAACATTGGGACGCGCGTGTCTGGTACGCCCGCCGTCAGCGGCCATCACCGCCAGGTCAGAAAGAACCCGGCCCGGATCATGCGCGGAGCGCCGCTCGCGGATGCCCGCTTCAAGGTGCACCTCCCGAGCGGGTGGGTTGCTGGTCGCGCAACCGCAATCCTCCCCGCCCAGGCGGACGATTCAGCCCTCCTGCACCACCACACCGGGTGCCGCTACTGACGAATCCGGGCTAGAGTGGCGAGATAGCGCTTGGACGCATTTCGGCTCCCACGCTCCTTTTGGCGGGGAGCGCCCATCCGCTCGCAAGTCCTTGCCGGCGGGATGCCCGGCGCGACGCTCGAACTCCTCACCGGGAAATCACATCGAAGCCCTGGGCGACCCGCGCTTTGCACAGTCCGTCGTCGACTTCCTCGCCCCCGAGTAGCCTCGTCGTCTGCGGATGATGCTGTAGGGTGACGCGGGTCCAGTGCTTGATCCTTGCTCAAAAGTACATGACCTTCAACCGAACATCAGCGTACGTTGCCGTGGTGTTACTGGCCGTCGTCGCGTTCGGTGTGAGCGAATCGCCGGCGCTCGCTAAGGCTCAAACCGGAGCAAGTCTTCAAGTGAACGTAAGCGGCCTGCCGGCCGGGGTATCAGGACATGTCCTAGTGAGCGGGCCGGCTGGCTATCGCCGGGTTGTGCGCAGCACAGTTACGCTCAACGGGTTGCGCGCCGGCCGCTATCGGCTGCGGGTCAGCCAGGTCCGCGTTGCGCGCGGGGTGCGCAGGCTACCGGCCGGCAGCGTCGCCTTCCCGACGCACATCTCGGCGGCCGTCGTGGTGCATCCTGGCCGTCTCGCAAGGACCGGGGTCCTTTACGGCACTATCCGCAGCAGCCTCACGCATGTTCTGAGCGCCAAACCATTCGCGGTCTCAGGGCCATCTACCGCCCCAAACGCCATCACACTCACGGGTACGAGCGGTCTGGCCGTCGGGTCGATCGTCGCCGCGGCTCCCAGCACGATGTTGCCTGCGGGGTTGTTCGACCGGGTGACCAGCGTGTCGCGCCGTGGCCGTCGGGCCACGTTCTCGCTCATGCCGGCGTCTCTCTCGCAGGCATTCCCGGAGCTGAACCTCGAAACCACGATCCCGCTGCTCGGGCTCTCCGGTAGGTCCGCCAATGCTGGGGACGCGAGAGCTGCAGGTCTCAACTCGATCGACCTCTCCGGGTCCGCGCCAATCATCGAGACCCGGCTCGAGGCTGCCTGCGGTGCTCCACCGGTCGGCTGGTCATTTGTTCCGACGGCCTCGATTCAGCCATCGCTGACCGCCGACATCCACCTGCCATTTCTACAGCTCCCCTACGGGCAGCTCAGCATCTCTCTGGTCGGTCAGGCCGGATTCACCGCCACAATCCCCAGCGGCGCTCACTGCGACCTGAACTTCCCGGGTCCGCGAGGAAGCACGTTCATCCCAATCGAGGGTATCCCGGTACCGGTCGAGGCGCAGGTCAACGTGCCAATCTCGCTGGCCACCGATGGCCCTGTCAACGCAAGCGCGACCGCACAGCTGAACGTCACGGGGGGCATGACGTTCAGAGGAACCAGCGCGACCGCAGTGATGAGCGCCCATCCGACGGCATCTGCCTCGTTGCATGGGCAGGGCGGCAGCCTCAGCACCGGCCTAACCGTCGAGGTAGGCATCGGGAGCCTCGATGTCAACGGACATGCCTCAGTCACCCCCCAGCTAGAAAGCAAATTCTCGCCGTCAACCTGCGAGCTGGACCTCGGCCTGGGCCTGAGTACGGGTTTGGCGATCGGCCCGTTCAGCCCGTCGCTTGGCCACACCTTCTCATTTCCCCTTTACAAGTGTCCAGGCGAGCCCGGTAGCGGTGGATCACCGAGCCCCCCGGGTGGCAACCCGGCACCCAAAAACCCGGGCGGTGGGGGCACAGGCGCATCAGGTGCCGCTACGATCGCTGCCGGCGGCGAGCACACGTGCGCAGTACTTGTCAACTCGACCGTAAAGTGTTGGGGTGTTAACGGCGCTGGAGAGCTGGGCTACGGTGACACGTTGGAGCGCGATGCGCCGCCCGGCGAATCAGTCGATATTGGCGGAGCCGCTGTCCAGGTTGCGACTGGTACCTATGATCATACATGTGTCCTGTTATCGACCGGCGACGTTGAATGTTGGGGCGATAACTCCAGGGGTCAACTTGGCTACGGGAACGCTGAAGCGGTGGGGCAGCTTGACATACCCACTCACCAGCCCGTGGCTCTTGGTCAGCACGCTAAGCAGGTAATCGCCGGTACCGATGACAGTTGCGCCCTGCTGTCCGACGGGAGCGTAAAGTGCTGGGGCAACAACAATTATGGCCAGTTGGGCTATGGAGATACAACCCAGCGCGACGCTCCGCCCATAGAATCAATCACTTTAGGCACGTCAGCCACTCAAATCAGTGGAGCGTACGATCACACATGCGCCCTTCTCTCTGATCATAGCGTGAAATGCTGGGGGTTCAACGACGGGGGGGAGCTCGGCTACGGCGATACGGTGCAGCGCGACGCCCCCGCTGTAGAATCGATTGCCCTAGGGGGACCGGCGCTCCAGATCAGCGCTGGCTATCAACATACGTGTGCGCTTCTAGTCGAAGGAATTGTGAAGTGTTGGGGAAACAACAACGACGGTGAGCTCGGCTATGGCGATCTCGTGCAGCGCGAAGCTCCAGCCGTGGAAGGAGTCCCGCTGGGCGGACTTGCGACGCAGGTCAGCGCAGGATATGAAGACACCTGCGCCTTGCTAGCTGATGGCAGCGTGAACTGCTGGGGAGATAACAACTATGGCCAACTCGGCTATGGCGACATAAACTTTCGAAGTGCGCCCCCGAGTGAGTCAATCGCCCTTGGTCAGTCTGCCACTGAAATCACCGCGGGCGAGAACTACACCTGCGCATTGCTCGCAGACAGCACAGTAAAGTGCTGGGGTTCCAACGAATACGGCGAGCTGGGGGATGGCACTACCGAAAGCAGCTCGACACCCGTGTTGGTCAGCGGAATACCATAGATCGCAGCTAACCCCTTCGGCGATCATCAGATCAAGCATGGTGACGTAGGCGGGTACGGTGGCTGAGGGGATGGCACGGCTAGCTAATCCTGGTTCAACTCACATCCGTAGCCCACCGCTGCAGACGAGCACTTCGCCCGTGATGTAGTCCGACTCAGGGATACAGGGCAGGTAGACGGCGCCGGCTGCCTCCTCGACTGTGCCGGCTCTGCCAAGCGGCGTCAGTGCGCCGATCATTTGCCGGGTCGCCGGGTCGATTCCGGCCTTCATCTCACGCCCCATGACGTCTATCGAAACTGGTGAATCGCCGCCGCGTATCTCGGCCGAGCACCTCACCGCCGGGTATCACCACCCAGGCGTCTTGATCGCGCTCTCCTCCAGGTTCTCACGCCGCCGGGCGGGGATCGGTCCGCTCGTCGCCGCGATCCGCGCCATCGCCGATCAGCAACTCGAGGACCGCGTCGTCTATCTCCAACACCCCCAGCAGCCGTAGCGGTGCTGCGACCAGCGCAGGGCGGAGACGCTGGAAGCTGGCCGGCGGCTACGGCTCGGGCCAGTGCGCTGGCCATCTCCTACGGCCAGGAGCCCGGGCGCGTGTAGATCCTCACCCTGCGCCGGCCATTCGCGCAGCAGGCGTTCGACAGCGACCGCGCGGTGTCGGTCGAGCGCGAGCACGACCAGTGCGTTGGCGTCAAGGACGATGCTCAAGTACCGCGGCGCTCAAGCTCGGTGCGTGCCTCACGCGCAAGCACGAGGCCGTCGATGTCCGGCAGCCTCATGCGCAGTTCCGCGAGCCCATCGAGGGCGCTCTCCAGGTCACCAGTGCTTGCTCCGAGATCCGCGCGCACGAGTTCATCAGCGAGGGCGTCGGGCTCAACACCGCGTCGGCCGGCCTCCTGCAGCAGCAGATCGTATGCGACTCTAACCCGGCGTCACGGTACGTGCGCATTCCGTGATGCCGAGCGCCTTCGCCTCTTCGTTGACCGCATTGGATTTCAATGCTTGTAGCGCGACACGCGCCCGCGCAGGACTGGCGACACGCAACGCGTGTACTAGTTCGCCGAGTATCCGTGCTTCATGCGCAGAAGTCATCAGAAATCTGTTGTATGCGACCCGCGAGTTCGGCGGAGGCGTTACGCCTTTTAGTTCACTCACGACCTTGGAGACGATGGAGCTAGCCCGTTCGGAGAAGGGCAAGAGTTCAGCGGCCGATTTGGGAGTCTTGAGGCGCGCGGCGCTTCTCAGGGCTACCGCGCAGACAGCATTCGCCTGCGAGGCAAACTGCGCCTGGGTGGGGGCGGCACTGTGAGACCCGCCGCAGCTACAGATAAGCAGCACGCATACGAGTATTCCGAGACCGGTCGCGTGCTTTTTAGTCGAGCGTGTCGCGCCAGCGGCGAGGGCGGTGGCTGTAGGTCTCGTGATTCGTGGACGATACTCGAGGAAGCTCCCCGCTCGCCACCGTCCTAGGGACATTCCCGAATGCTCGCCCAAGCAGGTGTTCCCTTCCTTGAGTGGTCGAGTGCTAACGAGGCTCGTTGCTAATTCAAGTCGAGGGGGCTTCGCGCCCGTGCTCGCCATCCGTAGTTGCGGCCGGCGGGCCGGTGTTACTGCCGTAGGCTGTTCGACATGCGCCGTGGCATTGCTGCCGTCGCCGTCCTCGCGATCCTCGCGTCCGGGTGCGGCAAGGCGACGACTCTGACGACACCGTCTGCGAAGACACCCCTCTCCGTTCGGGCATCCTCGCGGCTATGTCCACCGAGCGACGCTACGCCGAGCCGCCTCCTCCTCAGCAAGACCGCAACCGACGTGCTCGTACCGGGACACCCCGCGAGCGCACTCATCTGCCGCTACTGGGGCACGTCGGGCCGCATACCGGAACCTGAAGACAAACGCGCCCGGATCCCGGAAGGTGAACACGGGCACCCTGTCTACACCATCGCGCAAGCGCGCCGCGTGGTGCGCGAGGACGTCACGAGCTACCTCGCCGGCGAGCTGGATGCCCTAGGGCCAATCGGCCCGCACCCAAACTGCGACGAGGTGCTCGGTGGACGTTCCGAGCTGATCGTCTTCTACTATCGAGGCGGCGGCCAAGCGCGAGTCATTTTCTACCTCGAAGGCTGCGTTGCGGTCCGCAACGGCCGAACCGCCCGCTACGGACTCGGAATGGGACACGGGAACGGCGAAAATCACTGGGCAGACGAAGCACTGCTCTGATTCATCGCCCCCTCGCCACGCTCGTGCTTTTGAGCGAGACCACTTAGCGTGGGCTACAGGTCAAGCTGTCTTGATGCGTTTGCGTCGAGACGGCTCGCGCCGAGATATATCGCGGCGTCATTTGGCGCCGAGCTTGGGTGTTCGTGACATCGCGATCGACCTGGGTACCGCGAACACGGTTGTGTACGTCGGCGGCAGGGGCATCGTTGCATCGGAGCCCTCCGTTGTTGCCGTCGACTCGCTGACCGGCGAGGTCCACGCGGTCGGTGTCGAGGCCCAGCGGATGATCGGCCGCACGCCGGCGACGATCTCCGCGACCCGTCCGTTGCGCCACGGGGTGATCGCAGACTTCGCGGTAACGTAACCGAGGAGATGCTGCGCTGGATCGCCAATACAGTGCTCGCAGACGGCGAGTTCCTCGACAGCCGCGATCCGACGCAGCCGCAGCGTGAAGGCGCGCGGCCAGCCGTGCAATCGGCGAGCGACGCACCTGTTCGGACGACCCGATGAACAGACGCGCGCTGCAGCAGCGCATCGCGAAAGGTTTCGCGAAGAACGGGGCCAACCGCGCCTACCGGCTGGCGTTTCGGCTCGGGTTCGCCCCGCCAGGCACAGCGATCCTCGAGACGACCGGGCGCAAGAGCGGACTGACCCGCCAGACCCCAGTCACAAACGGCCTTGACGGAGACACGTTCTGGATCGTCGTCGAGCACGGACGCAACACCAGCTACGTCCGAAACATCGAACATGACCCTGCCGTGCGAATCCTCGTCGGTCGGCAATGGCGAACCGGGACCGCGCACCTACGGCCCGAGGACGACCCCCACGACCGACTCGCACAAATACGCTTGCGCCGCCGCGCTGCACAGCGCAACACGCGTCTTGTCAACCTCGTCGGCACAGACCTCATCACCATCAGGGTGGACCTTGACCCCCAACGCAACTAGGGATCGACAAGGTAGCCGGATGATGTTCAGCGACGGCGCGGATCTCGGCTCGACTATCACAGCCATCCTGGAATCGCGGGCGTGCCGATCTGCGACCTACCACCATCCGAGACCGCGCTCGTCTGGCTGACCGCAAGCCACAGCGCTAAAGTCCACGCATTCGCGCTCGCCGCCAACGACGTGCTTTAACCAAGAACCGGCCAGCGGCCGGGCCCACTGGAGCGTTTCTAAGGGCGGGGTCGAAAAAGCTGCAAGTCGTCGCTCGCCCGCGGCGCGCCCTGCACGGTCTCGGCGCTGCCAGCTCCCTCAGCGACCGTCACAGCGAGCGCGGCCTAGGTTTTCGTAGACGGGTTTGTGTAACAGCCACGGGCGAAAGCAGGCGCAGGGCCGAGCTGCTTGCCGGCTTGCCGCGACGGCTGCGTGGGCTGTGACTGGTCGGTCTTTCAGCTCACCCGTGCGAGGGTTTGGGGATCTGCCGTGGGCGGCGCCGGCGTCTCGGGCGCCATCCCCTATTTCGATGGCCATCGATCGATGCTCGTGCACCGCGATCGCATTGCCCTGCCCGAGCTGGTAGAGGAGATCGTCGAGGCATGGCTCTCGCGCGCGACGCTCGGACAAAGACGGCTCGTATTGCTGTCGAGCACCAACCCCTACGGCGTCGAGTCCAGTGGCCACACCTCGACGACACCGTGCGCGACAGCACAAGGGGTCTTGGAGGCGAGGCTGACCGCCTCTTCGAGATCGGCGGCCTCGATGACCATAAACCCCGCGATCGGAAGGTCGGAGCGCAGGAACGGTCCCTCGCTCCTGTCCACGCCCGACCCGTCGTGGTTGCGCACTTGCACGGGTTGGCCGGCCCTACCCATCAATGCTCCGTCCGCGTGCAGGCGCGCATCGTGTTGATGGGCCGCGTCGCGGATCGCGGGGTCAGTCCGGTCGTACCCCGCGCGATCTCCATATCCGATGGTCACGAATCTCGCCACAAACACCTACCTCCTCAACCTTGTCGTTGACTCTTGACGATGCGATCACTCCTGCGGGCGGACGAGCCGTGGGTTGTAGAGGATCTCCCAGAGGTGTCCGTCGGGATCGCGAAAGTACCCGGAGTAGATCCCCCATGGACGGTCGTGCGGTCGGTCGGTAAGCGTGGCTCCGGCGTCTTGGGCTTTGGTGAGCAGGGCGTCGACCTCGGCCTTGCTTGCGACCGCATGTCCGATGCTGAACTCGCCGGTCTTCGGCGGACCGAGCGGGACCTTGGCGTCCTTCGCCAGCTCGGTGCGGGGGTAGAGCGACAGCATTAGCCCGCCCGGTAGCTCGAACAGCGCGATCGCCCCGGCCGGTTCGACATCGTCGCCGGCGAACTCAGTGCCGATCACCCCACGTGACTCCAGTCCGAGGCCGTCTCGGTAGAAGTCCAGTGCCCGCGCCAGATCGGCTACAGCGAGCGTGATGATGTCGATTCGCGCTTCCATCTTCGGCCTTTTCTCGTTGGCTTCGCGAGCGTTTGCTTCTACACCGCTCTGGGCGATGCTACCCGCCGGATACCCGATTGGCGCGCCGGCCATGCGTGCTCGATGCAAACCGCCAAGAACGTTGCGCTTGCCGCCCCGCGGCGGCCATCTCCTGCCAGCTAACCGAGGAGTCGGCCCCGGTCCGGGGGCGGTTCATGGCTGTGGTCGTTGTGGGCTGGGTCTGACAGGCTGTCTTGGTGCGTTTGCGTCGAGACGGCTCGCGCCGAGATATATCGCGGCGTCATTTGGCGCCGAGCTTGGGTGTTCGTGACATCGCGATCGACCTCGGTACCGCGAACACGGTTGTGTACGTCGGCGGCAGGGGCATCGTTGCCTCAGAGCCCTCCGTCGTTGCCGTCGACTCGCTGAGCGGCGCGGTCCACGCGGTCGGTGTCGAGGCCCAGCGGATGATCGGCCGCACGCCGGCGACGATCTCCGCGACGCGTCCGTTGCGCCACGGGGTGATCGCAGACTTCGCGGTAACCGAGCAGATGCTGCGCTACTTCATTCATCGCGCGTTCGACCGCCGGTGGGCGCATCCGCGTGTGATCGTATGCGCGCCCTCGGGCATCACCGAGGTCGAGCAGCGTGCCGTCGAGGAGGCGACACTCGGCGCGGGCGCGCATACGAT
>Ga0209483_1001981_pt1 | contig 14842 bp, 12 predicted proteins | sample NGEPerA_FD_184508 | JGI IMG/M metagenome (GOLD analysis project Ga0209483, IMG submission 184508) | Arctic peat soil microbial communities from the Barrow Environmental Observatory site, Barrow, Alaska, USA - NGEE PermafrostL2-A... | ecosystem: Environmental > Terrestrial > Soil > Wetlands >... | reverse complement strand
GGGTGCATTGGCGGCGCGCCGCCAATGCACCCGGCGCATCCCCGATTCGGGCTTGTTGTATGCCACGTCTTCGCACGGCGGGCATTGCCCGGACACCGGCTTCCCGCTTGCGGGCCCCGAGGCAAAATGCTTTAGACTAACGGGGTTAGGCGTCAAACTTCATAAACAACAGCGCGCGCGATCGCGGCTTTGCGCCGCGGGCCGCCAGAAGGTGTCGAACGCCCGATGCTACCCGGCATCCTCTTTGCACTCGCGATCGCTGCGCTGGTCATTGCCGTCGTCGCCGGATTGTTGCGTCGCCGCCGGCTGGCGCCTTCGAGCATCATGTCGGGCGCCGACTCCGCGAACACCATCGCGCAATGGACCGAAGGCGAGACGACGCGACTGTTGTCATCGGCCGAGCTGCCGGGCCTGTACCTGCTGCGGCCGCGTTTTCTCACCAAGGCCGAGAGCGTCGTCTACCTGCTGCTGAAGGCCGCGTTCCCGCGCCACGACATATTCGCGAAAGTGCGGCTGTCCGACGTGCTGCAGGTGAAAATCGGCCCGCAGGGAATGGAGCGGCTGCGCGCGTTTCGCAAGATCGCCAATCAGCACATCGGCTTCGTCGTCTGCGACAAGGATTCGACGATCGTCGCCATTGTCGATTCGCGCGAGCCCGAGCAGGTGACCAATCCGCGCGACCAGAAGCTCGAGGTCATCAAACAGCGCTGCCTGCAGGCGGCGCAGGTCAAGTACGTGTGCGTCTATCCACCGCAGTTGCCGCGCTACCGCGAGCTGCGCGAGCAGGTGCTGGGACCGGCGGCCGATCTGGTCTGATCCTGCGCGCCGCCGCCGCCGCCGCCGCGCTACCGCACGCTTGGCGCACCCGCCGGTCCGCCATGGCGTAAGTCAAAATTCACACATCGATCGGCTCGACTACGCCGACACCGTGCGTGGGCGAAAGAACCCACTGTGCGACCCGGCGCGCGCTCGCTTGTCGATAGACTCCAATACGCTTGGCAATTATTTTCGATTTACGATTGACACCCAGAACATGGACAGCGAACGCGTCCAGGCCCATCGACGTGTTCTGCCTTCTTATGCGCAGTAAACACTGCGAAAGCCGCGACGCAACAGTCACCTCTGCCAAGCTCGTGCAAACAAGAATCAATTGATTCATATATTCAATTCTTGCTCGCGGTATGACAGATCAAAACGCCATACTTCCATTCGCCAATGCGGTCAGCATCACGCTGACCGAACAATTCGGGCGGAATCGAAACCGAATTTCGGTCATCGTGTGGCAAGACCAATCTTGGACTGTAGGACCTTGATCATTTCATATCTCATGGAGAGTTCAATGTACGCGATCAGCGAATGTGAAGCTCAACTGGTGGCCGGCGGTCTCCCCGGCGAATGCTCCGCTGGCTCCTTGGCGGGCAGTGCCGCTACAGGTGCAATGGGGGGTGCCATTGCAGGTGCGGTAGGAGGTGTTCCGGGGGTAATCTCGGGTGCCGTTCTGGGCGCTGCAATCGGGGCCGCGGGACAGGCCATCGCGTGTGCCGTCGCGATCAGGCATGCCAATTGAAGTGAGGTAATCGTTGATTTAGATCTGTCACATAGCGTAGGCTGCTGTGATACGGGATCTGCTTTTGCTGCTTAATGCGGATCCCTTTTTTCGCGAAATCCCATCTGACCGGTATTTTGCGAGGAACTCTCCGAAATGGCTTAATTGTTTACTCGTCAGGAAATAATATAATCATCAAGACCAAGTCAGAACTCTTCTTTTCCAATTGTGCACGGAAGGGCGCTAATGGACATTTTTTGGCATGATTTTCTGCGTCGCGCACTTATCGTTGCAATTCCGATCGTCGCCGTTTTGGTTTGGTCGGCGACGAATAGGCGCAAAGCTCGACGAGACAAGCAGATCAGCAAAACTCTGAGACAGTCCTCAGAAGGGTAATTGAGTGCTGACACACCGCGCGTTCTGACGCCGCCGCAAGCGTGCTTGCACACCTCAATTGTTGATCAACGCCGTGTCGATCTTCGCGTCGGCGAGCCATTCGAGGACCGCCGTGTTCACGAATCCGAGGGTAAGCGTCCGGCCAATCTTTCAATTACCCCAAACTTTCTTCGCTGAGTGAGAATGCTATTGAATTCTCTTGTACCTATTTCTAGGATATGAGATACGTACCTTCCGTGTGCGACTTCCACACGGAGCTGCATGTCTAACAAACCTGTTCGAGAGCGGCAGCGGCGAGTTGTTGCCGACGCAAAACTGTCGAATGCGTGGGTCGATCGCGAACTTGCGGGCTGTGAGTTCAAGGATGCACGGCTCGGGAAGCGATTCCGCTCATTGCTTGAGCAGCTGGCTGCAAGTCCCGGAGAGACTATTCCGCTTGCGTGCCAAGACTGGGCCAACACCAAAGCGGCGTATCGATTTCTCGATAACGATCGCGTCAGCGAAGGGGAGATTCTGGCGGGCACTTCGCCGCGACCCGCGAGCGCACTGCTACGACGGACGGTCCGATCCTGGTGCTGCACGACACCACCGAGTTCTCATTTAAACGCGAGGACATTGATGCGGTGGGGATCACGCGCAAGGCCGTCGCAGGTGCGCATCGAAACGGTACACGCCGCGGCACTACACGGTGTGCGGGATACTGACGCATTCGAGTCTTGCGGTGACGACCGAGGGATTGCCGCTTGGACTGACGGCGGTCAAGTTCTGGACGCGCGAAAAATTCTAGGGAACCAACGCACTCAAGAAGAAGATCAACCCGACGCGCGTCCCGATCGAGGAGAAGGAAAGCTTCCGCTGGCTGGAGAATCTCCGGCAGTCGACCGCACTGCTCGCCGAGCCTACGCGATGTGTTCACATCGGTGATCGCGAAAGCGACATCTACGAACTGTTTTGCACGGTCAAAGGCGCCGGAACGCACTTTCTACTGCGCACCTGCGTGGACCGACTCGCTGGCGACGGCGCGCACACGATCGCCGCCGAGATGGCCGAAGTGCACTGCAAAGGAGTTCATCGTGTCGAAGTGCGGGATCGTCATGGCCAGATCTCGGAGGCGATCCTCGAGCTCAGGTTTCGTCGCGTCAATGTGCTCCCGCCCATTGGCAAGCAGAGCCGGTATCCGCAGCTCGCGCTCACCGTACTGCACGCTGCAGAACGTGACCACCCGAGCAATCGTGATCCGATCGATTGGAAGCTGATCACCGATTTTCCAATCACCTCGCGCGCCTCAGCCATCGAGAAGCTTCACCGGTACGCGTTGCGCTGGAAGATCGAACTTTCCACAAGATCTTGAGGTCGGGTTGCCGGGCCGCGCACTCCAAGCTGCGGACCGCAGCGCGACTTGCCAATCTGCTCGCGATGTTCTGTATCCTCGGGCGGCCAATCTTCTGGCTGACAATGTTGCAGCGCTCGACTCGGCACGCCGCACCGACGCTCGCATTCACACCGCTCGAAATCCATCGCTTAAGTCGGCTCGCTCCCACTCGTGCGTGTCCGAAATCCCAACGGCCTGCTTCACTGCATTCCTGCCTGATCCAGCTCGTCCGCCTTGGCGGCTACCTCGCTCGGACCGGCAATGCACCACCCGGCAATACGGTCATGTGGCGCGGACTGTCACGGCTCTCCGATATCGAGATCAGTTTCTTCATCGGCGCGCAAAATGTGGGTAATTGTGGTCGGCGTCAACTATCTTGGCCGCCGTGTTGCCTCACGAAGGAATGTTACCCGTCGTCTGGTTGTCGTTCCGGCTCCTTCTTTTCCTCTTCAATGGTCGGTGGCTGTGGGCATGTGGTCGAAGGCTGCGGCGGTGGGCAACGCAGCCGCGCAGCGGCGCGTTGTCCACGGTCGCAGCCGGTGCGCCGCAGGAGGATCGTCCAAATGTCCATGGCCTGCCGGCCGCGCAGCGCCCAGCCCCCGTCGGCCGCGAAGTTTTTCCGCGGCTGTTTCACACCTCGGCCGGCATGACGGCCGACTTGCGCAGTCGGCCCAGAATTATTTCTTTCGCCCGCTCGGCGCGCCAAGCTTTGACTCGGCGTTGCAACGTTCGCAGTTGTGCCTTGCTCGCGTACGCGTCCGGAACCATCGCCGCCAGCCGCCCCATCAACGCCTTGGCCGACACGGTGGGTTCGGCTATCAACCAGCCTTCGACAACCGGCCACGCATCGGCGAACGGATCCACCCGAGTCCTCCACCAATGCTTGGCCGTGGGTTGCTTGCGATGCGTTGGACGCGCCTCACCATCCTTCCACGCGGAAGACAGGCTCTTGAGGAAGACATCAACGTCCGGCGTTCTCGCCGGCGCCGTTTCGGTTCGCATGCCGTGGGCCGCCAGGTCGCTCAACGTCTGCTGAGCAAGCCGAATCTCTTGCAACAACCGCACAGGGTCGAGGCTTTTGAACTGCGCTTTGAGATTCTCTTTGATCGCCGGCTCGATGCTGCTGTGCGCCAGAAGCCGGTCGCAAGGCGTCGCCGGCGTGAAGTAGACCTTGTGAACGCGCGCACCATCCCGCGTCTTGGACTTCAGCTTGAACGACGGCTGGAAGAAGTTGATGTACAGCCGAGATGACGCGTACAGCTGGGCCAGCGCTTTCGTGGCGTCACTGCCGCTCAAGCGACCATAGCCGACGAGCTTACGTACGACGGCGCCGTTCTTCTGCTCCACCCACGCCTGGTCGTTCTTCTTGTAGGCCCGCGAGCGCGTCTGCTCGAGGCCGTGCCCTTTGCAGTAGTCGAAGACGCTCTGGCTCATGAAGGCGCTGTCGTTGTCCGAGTCGACTCCGAGCATGGCGAACGGCAGTACGGTCGCTACCTTGTCGAATGCTTCGACAATCAGCATCTGCTCGCGCATCCGCATGGCCACGCATTCGGTCCAGCCACTGGCGATATCGGTCATCGTGAGGGTGTGGACGAAGTCACCGTCGGTCTTCACGCCGCCGCAGTGTTCGACCATGTCGATCTCGAAGAAGCCCGGCGGCGGATCGCGCCAGTCGGCGAAGGTTCGCACCGGGATGCTGCGTCGGATCGCCGCGCCCACGCCCTTGCGGCGCTTGCGCTGCCCGTCGATGTGCAAACGCGCAGCAGCCAGTACGCGGTCGATCGTCGCCGCGCTGACCTGCAAGACCTTGCTCTTGATGACCGGGTCCAGATCGAGATGACCGTGCCGCTCCATGGCATCGACCAACAGCGGGATCAACGCCTTCAGGCGCTTGCCGCAAACCCGATCGGCCGCTTCCCACAACACGGTCAGCGCCCGGCGAACCGCCTCGTCGTAGAGACGGTTGCGGGTGCGAGCCGCCTTCGCAGTGGCGACCTCCTCGCGCAGCACCCGGATCGCGTGCTTGCGGTGATAGCCGGTCAGGGCCACGAACTCATCGAGGATCTTGATCCGGTCACCGAACGCCGCGCTGCGATACCGCTCCCGCAGCGCATCGACCAACTCCTTGCGTGTTGTCATGCTGATTTGCCTCGTCACGTTGTGCCGCTCCCGCCGGACAATCCGACGGGTAGCAAACTACGTGAGGCAACAGGTCAGCACGGGTAGCAGTTCTGATGAGTCAATGCGCCGGCCAGGATAATTGTCGCCGACCAGGTAATTGAAAGCTTGGCCGGACGCTTACATCCGAGGCCATTGTCTGAAGCAGGAACAGCGGCGCTCTGCGGCGGCTAATGGGGCCGGTTAGGACGTCGATGATGTTTATCGAGCCGATGCTGCCCGTCACGTTGACGATCCAGACACGCCGGTAACCAGCGTGAACTTGAGGGCTTGTGCGCGCCTGCGAATGCGGAGGTATTCAAGTTGGCTCCGGATCCACCAACAATGCCTTAATATAGAATTTGCGAGTGCAGATCGCGCATAACTGCCAAACCGAATGCACGCAACGCCGGATACTCCGCTGGCGTGACAATCGGTTTCTCCAGCTGGATGTTCAGTGACCTCCGCACGCTTAGCGTCCGGCCCTCGATGGCGTAGCTTGACTCGTATTCCCCTAGTGATGACTCAATCTTTACGGGCTTCGGCAACGCGGAAGGTTTTGTATTCTCGGGGAGCACCAGTGTGGTTGTTTCAACGACTTGGCGCCCGAGATAAGGAATCGATACCGTGCGCTTCTCCAGACCAATGATGTCAAATGCTGCTGCAATATCGCTAACGCTACTCAACCCGGTCGGTATAGCCATCGCCCCTGGTCCTGGAAACTGAGCGTATTCCGGCAGTTTGAACTCAGCGCTGTAGGAAAACGGCGTTGCAAGGTCTTGGATGTCCGAATGGTTGTACGTCCCGGTTCCGTTTTGGCCGGTGAGTGTCAAAACCCGTGCAGCGACCTGTGGCTCCATGCCTTCGGGAATACTGCTAAATAGCTGTCGTGCGACCAAGTCAAACACACCTTGATTGCCAATCGCGCTTTTGCCCTCAGCCGACCCGTCGGCTGTCATTGTGAGCTTGGTATTGACGCTGACACTATCCCGAACCGGGCCAGCCATCGGCAGCGTTACAAGTTCTGGCTTGCCGCCGCCCGCATCAATCATCAATGCTCGCTTACCATAAAGCGTTGTTGGCAAACTGCCAAACATTGCGACGCTGGCGGTTGAATCCAGATACAGATTGAATTCCGGAATATAGGTAATCGCGTGGTTGAACACGCCCGGCATGATTGCTACCTTGGGTAGCCAGTACGTCAGCGTTAGATTGACGAGCACTGGACTACTCTTGATCCTTTTTGCGGCCAGCAAGGCCTCGATCAGCGTGGTATGGTCCTTACAGTCGCCATACTTGGCTTCAGCGATCGCCGCCGCCTCATGCGGGACGACGCCTCCAAAATCCAGGAAGATGGCAACATAGCGAACTTTCGTGCTGACCCATCGATAAATGGCCTCCGCTTGTTCGCGACGGCCGGTAACGCCAGCTGTAATTTCATCGGCCAATTTCTGAATTTCCGGGGTCACTAAAGCCTTTGGCTTCGCGCGCTTCCCATAAGCGACGGCACCGGCTTCGAAATCAGGAAACGTGGTTACCGCAACACGGGGACTGTAGTCATCAGCCCCGACGGACCCCAGTTCCGGGCTCCTTGCGGGCACATCCTCGATGCCCCATCGCCAGATCTGCACTCCTGCTTCTTCCGACGCCACCGGACCCCCAGGCATGTCAACGGCTTCGGCATAAAGCTTGAGCGCCGCCGGCGCGCGGACAGTCACATGCATGGACTTGTAGCCGTATTGGGCCGGCGCATCCTCGAGCATTGAGAATTGGCCCGGGAAGAGTGCCTTCCGTTGCGTTCGCTTCAGGCGAAAATTCAATACCGCCCCAATCTCTACACCTGGAAAAATAACGGTCTTGACCTTCGCATCATCAAACATCGGCGCGCTGGCGCTTTGAGGACTCTGCTGGACCAGAATCTTGTCTCTCGACACATCCAGCCGCTGGCCATCCTTCGTTGTCGTAAACGCCTCAAGCACCTCAAGCTCCTGTAGCGACGTACTGTATGTCAGGGCGAGCTGGCTTCGCTGCTTGACGCCAAGATCAGTATTAATCTGGTAACTTGCAGTTTCTTCCACACCGTACGTGCCATCGATGTTCACTTCGTAGGCAATATCGTCCCTTAAAACGGTAATACTCGGTACAAATGCCGCCGCTTGAGCAACAGCGATGGAATGTTGAGTTGACAGCAGGGTTAAGGTGCAAGTGACTACGAGTCGCGCCATCACTGCCGTGCTGATGAAATTGCGAATCTTATCGCCCATGAATTTTTCGCCTCGTCAAGGAAGAGACTGTTGCATCAAACCAGGCACCGTCCACGACGACAATCCGCCAAATCCTACCGTCGTCGATGATGTGATCTCCGCCAAGTCGGTCATCGCTTAGTGCCGCAATGCCAGAGCTCGATCAGAGTGGCAGCGGTTATCTACCGTTCCGCTAACAGCGCCGGTGGTCCACGTACAGCCGCTCCAATGGAACCCAATCACGCGAGCAGGCTACTCAACGCTTAGTCAGCTGTCTACTGTAGTTTTCTACAGGTGACAAGCGCCTTCCAGACGATCAGCATTCGCAATATGGTTCTGGAAGGCGATCAAATCCGGATGTTGGTGCTGAGTCTCCTGGCGGATCGGGCGGGTGCGACACGGGATCGGAAAGGAGAGACTGGTCTGAGGCCGGATCAGCTTGTTGCATTACGCAATCTGGCGGCCTGCGATCTCGCGCGACTGGCAAAAATGCGCGAGCCGGCCATTACGGTACAAGTCGATCCGCCCACGCTGGATCACGGCCTGCGCGCGTTGAACTATCTTCGACAGCGGACCGAGGAGGTCGAATATTTCGTTCGCTACGGTGCGACGGCATCGATGCTCGTCGCGTTGTTCAAGCTCGCACCTGCAGACGTGGCCGCGTATCGCGCGGCGATCGGTATGCGTCCAGGTCGCCGGCCTCCCATGCCCTCTTCCGCACGGCGAGAAGCGATCTGTGTCCGATGGTGTGCTATCCGGTCAGGTCGCGAGCACGCGCCTCCGTCTGCTAGCGACTACCGTGCGCTGCATCAGCAATTCGACGACTTGTCGTTGGCATCCTTGCACGCCGTGATCAACGAATTCGCTACATAGCTTCGGCATGAGCACGAAGAAATCCCTGTTCCGTCCTCAGGTCGTGGCGCACCGGCGCGCGAACTGGCTTGGACCCGTATTGCTCATCCAGCCACTCCACTTTGCGTTGCTCGCGACAGTATCCTTGATCATCGCCCTGCTGATCGTCGGTTACCTGGTTTTTGGCGAATACACGAAAAAGGCACGCGTGAACGGGTACCTGACCCCCGATCAGGGTGTGCTGAAATTGTTTGCGCCACAGCCGGGAACGCTTCTCGAGTTACGAGTCCACGAGGGTCAGGCCGTCAACCGAGGGGATTTGCTGTTGGTGATTTCGGGCGAGCGCGCAACTCCATCCCAGCGAGAAACGCAAGCCACGGTGAGCCGCGAACTGACCTTACGCAAGGCGAGCTTGCGAGACGACGCCGCGCAACAGCAGCAGCGCGCACGCCAGCAGCGGATCGAATTGCAATCCCGCATCGCGAGCATGCACGGAGAACTGGATCAACTAGATCGCGAGCAGGCTACGCAACGCAGCCGGGTGCAGCTTGCAAACGCGACAAGCGAGCGGTATCGCGAGTTGAAGGCGGCGAAATTTGTTTCCGACCTTCAATTCCAGCAAAGGACGGATGAGCTTCTCGATCAGCAAGGGCGGTTGCAGGCGCTCGAACGGAGCAGCTTGGTGCTGCAGCGCGACATCAAGGCGGCAGAAGGGGAACTTCTCGACTTGCCGCTGAAGACGCAGGCAACGGTCGCCGGCATTGAACGCAATATTCTGGAGCTTGACCAGCAATTGGCGGAAAGCGAGTCGCGGCGCCGCGTCGCAATTGTCGCGCCGGAGAGTGGGGTGGCGACGGCGATTCTGGCGGAAGCCGGACAGGCAGTGACTACAAGCATGCCATTGGTATCGATCATCCCGAAGGATGCACACCTCGAGGCGCGGCTCTTCGCGCCCAGCCGTGCGATTGGCTTCATCGAACCCGGCCGCACGGTATTGCTGCGTTATCAGGCCTATCCCTATCAAAAATTCGGACAGTACGAGGGCACTGTCAAATCCATTTCGAAGAGCCCGATCAATCCAGTCGACGTTCAGCTGCCGATGCCAGGCGCGGAGCCCCTGTACCGGATCACCGTCGCGCTCGCCAGTCAAAGCGCCATCGCATACGGTCAGCCCCAGTCGTTGCAGGCGGGGATGCAAGTCGAGGCCGATGTATTACTTGACCGTCGACGGCTTATCGAATGGCTCTTCGAGCCGCTGTACAGTCTCACCGGCCGTGTCCGGCAACGACCATGAACGCGAGTCTTCTATTTTCGGGCCACACCAAGTTACCGTCGATTCTGCAGACGGAAGCCGCCGAGTGCGGCCTCGCATGCCTGGCGATGATTGCGAATTTTCACGGATACCACGCTGACCTGGTTACATTGCGCAGGAGCTACGCGTTGTCATTGAAAGGCGCAACGCTCGCCAATCTGATTCACACCGCGAACACGCTGCAGCTTGCCGCCCGCCCCCTGCGTGTCGAACTCGATGACCTGACGAAGCTGAAGACTCCATGCATATTGCATTGGGACATGAATCATTTCGTCGTGCTGAAGCATGCTGATCGCAAACGGGCGGTCGTCCATGATCCGGCGTATGGCGTGCGAACGCTGAGTTACGCGGAAGCGTCACTGCATTTCACCGGCGTCGCGCTGGAACTCTCGCCCACCGCAGATTTCGTTGCCAAGAAGCCGGAGCCTACCGTTCGATTACGTGCGCTCATGGGGCGTGTGAGTGGGCTCAAGCGCGCACTGGCCCAGATACTTATCCTGGCGCTGGCGTTGGAAATCTTTGCGCTGATCTCGCCATTTTTCCTGCAGTGGGTCGTCGACAACGCGATCGTGTCGGCAGATAAGGACCTTCTGACGACGCTGGGTCTGGGATTTCTCCTGCTGATGCTTGTCCAGTCCTGCGTGAGCGCCATTCGCTCGTGGGTAGTGCTCTACCTGGGCACGACGCTGAATCTGCAATGGCTAGGAAACGTCTTTTCACACTTGTTGCGGCTTCCGGTGGCCTATTTCGAGAAGCGGCACCTCGGCGACGTCGTATCGCGCTTCAATTCGATCAACACGATACAACACACACTGACGACCAGCTTTGTCGAAGCCGTATTGGACGGCATCATGGCGTTGGCAACGCTCATCATGATGGGCGTATACAGCGCATGGCTGGCGTCGATCACCGTATGCGCGATGTTGTTGTATGGCTCGCTGCGATGGGCACTCTATCAACCGCTCAGGAGTGCCACCGCGGAGCAAATCGTGCAAGCCGCGCGCCAGCAAAGTCACTTTCTCGAAACCGTGCGCGGAGTGCAGTCGATCAAGCTATTCGGCAGACAGGACGAGCGACGCTCCCGCTGGCTCAACCTGGTCGTGGAGTCCATGAACCGCGAAATCAAGACGCAGAAGCTGGCGATCGGCTTTCATGGCGCCAACGCGGTCCTGTTTGGTGCCGAGCGCATTGCGATCATCTGGGTCGGCGCGTTGCTTGTACTCGACAACGTGTTTTCGGTAGGTATGTTGTTCGCGTTCGTCGCTTACAAGGATCAGTTCGCGCAGCGAGTCAGCAGCCTGATCGACAAGTGGGTCGAGGTCAAGATGCTGCGATTGCAGGGAGAGCGTCTCGCCGACATCGTGATGACCGCACCGGAACAGGAGATTCCACCTGCATTCGTACAGCAGCACATCGAACCTTCGCTTGAAGTTAGAAACCTCAGCTTTCGCTATGCCGATGCCGAGCCGTTCGTCCTGCAGAAATGCTCGTTTGTCATCGCCGCGGGCGAGTCTGTCGCGATCATCGGCGCATCCGGCTGCGGCAAGACAACCCTGTTGAAGGTCATGTTGGGTCTGCTGGAGCCGACCGACGGAACAATATGGGTAGGAGGGATTGGCATTCATAAACTTGGATTGACCCAGTACCGCAGCCTTGTCGGCACCGTGATGCAGGATGATCAATTGTTTGCCGGATCGATCGCGGACAACATCAGCTTCTTTGACCCGCAGGCGGATCACGCGTGGGTGGAGCAATGCGCGAAGCTTGCGTCGATTGACGTTGAGATTGTCGCGATGCCGATGAGCTATAACACCCTGATTGGGGATATGGGAACGGCGCTTTCGGGGGGACAGAAGCAACGGATCCTGCTTGCCCGTGCGCTGTACAAAAAGCCCACGATCCTCTTTCTGGACGAGGCCACTTCGCACTTGGACCTCGCACGTGAACACACGGTAAATGCGGCGATCAAGGAACTCCCACTAACGCGAATTATCATCGCGCACCGACCGGAGACGATAAGGTCCGTCCAACGGGTGATCGTACTGGATGGCGGGACGATAGCGCGCGAATTGCGTCCAAACGCAGGGAATTCTGCAAATAGCGTTTCGCCGATGCCAACGCAGGCGGCGTAGAGGCCATTTTAGAGAACTATCAAGACGCCGAAAAATCATCCTGACCCGTCGTCGAGGCGCGGCTTCGGATAGCGACCCACAAGGACTGCCCGCGTAACGTCGTACCGCGTTCTCTGCATACTGCGCGCGGTGCGCGTACTGCAGGCAACCCATCTCCGACGCGATCACCAAAGACTCGGGATCACGCCACCCGAAGCTTCCTCTGGAAACCAAACGCCGCGGGCATCCAAATGACACATGCAAGAAGGAGGCACTTGGCCAGTGTCCACGCCAAATATCGGTGACTCGCCAACAACGTAGTCAGCAAGATTCCGTCTTGGTGATCAACCCACGTCTGAACGCCATAGAACGGCAACTGCAGAAAATCCCATACAACGTGAATTGCGGCGCACAGACTCACCGATCCAAAGCGAAATGCAACAAACGAATAGAAGAAACCAGAAATGAAATAGTAGAGGGCGGACTCGGCGTTTTGACCGACCGCAATGGTGTGTAGACCCGAGAAAATTACGCCTTGAATCAATGCAACGATTATGAAGGACCATCGCTTTATCAGAAAGCACTGAAGAATCCCGCGTAGTGCGAATTCCTCGGCGACTCCATTCATGAACGCCATTGCAGCTGAGGCCATTATCAGCGAACCCGTTAAGCGGCCAAAGTCGACGCGCGCGCTATCTGCGATCACGAGAGCCGCGACACTCGCAAGTCCGGTGAAGACCGTCGCGCCAACGCAGGTAACCACGACGATGGCGAAATCTCTGCGAACCAAATTGCGCGGGAGCGGCTCTCCGCGGGCATACAAACGATAGCTGACGGCGTATATGGCTCCAATGACCGCATAGCAGAGATATAAGCCCGCAACGCCGAAATCGTGGCTTGCATCACCTGACCAAATTGTCGATACCTTCACGACAAATGCCGCGATCGGCAATGGCCACACCAATGCGATGATGACTGCGGCCCACGGCCTCATCGAGTTGAGAATGGTGGTCTCCGAGGTTGCGCCGGCGATTTACACAACGCAAGTCCCGATGCGGACCGGAATGCTTGCAATAACAGCGAGAAATGTTGCAGCCCTATCCGCGAGGCTTGCTCCACGAATAGTTCGTTTGAACACTTGAGATTGTCACGGCGCGCTATGTGCGGCCTGCCCCGCCCAGGAATTCTAAGCTAGTAATGATTGCACTAGCCATCCGCCGGAATAGAATTTCCCGGTGGATGGCTAACGCTGCTGCAGAGCAACGGAGATTATTAGTGACAGTTATTCCTGCCGGAGATCAAGTCGATAATTGCTTTAGTAACTTGATCAGTCGTGCTGGGTGGAGGGTCATACGGGCCCATCCCAGGATTGTCGCCACCAGAAACCTGCTCAATCTCATTCGAGTGAAGTTCGCGCATTTCGGTGCCTCTCTGAAGTTAGGGTTAACGAAGCCCGCACCCTGATCGTGGATGGTTCTACGAAATTAGTGCTCGACCGTGGATAGCGAAATTTTGTTGATGAACCTTGGCGGTAGAGGACACAAATGGACAGATATCTGTCCGACTCACGACGCCAAAATCACATATCCACGAGTGGATTGTGGATCTGGGAAGTCTTCGTCGCCACCGACAATCGATTGTGAAAAATACTGGGTTCTCGCTTGTACGAACTCTGGTAACGTGCTGGCCCCCGATCCGGGGTGCTCGATCACCTTTGCCCGTTAGGTGCATATCGTTGCGAGGGCAGTACGCGTTTGGCCACGGGCCGCTCAGCGCCGCCAGCCGTGGCCAAATGGGTGCCGGCACCAGGGGTCGAGCCCGGGACCTTCGGTTTAACAGGCTTGTGTGGTGGTTACCATTGGCTGCTCAGCGGGCCGCGACGCCAGTTGAGTAAGTAGTAAATTTGCAATCACACTCCAGGCAAAGCGCGACGCCATGACCGTCAGTTGACGACCTGACGGAGCTCACCGCCCTTGTAGCGCGTGGCCATCTTCGCCAGCGGCATCGCCTTGATCCTGTCGGCCATGCCGGCGCATCCGAACTGCTGGTAGCGCTCCACGCAGATCGCCTTGGCGGCGAGCATCGCCGGCTTCAGGTATTCGCGTGGATCGAACTTGGACGGGTTCTGCGCGAAAAAGCGGCGGATCGCCGCCGTCATCGCGAGGCGAATGTCGGTGTCGATGTTGACCTTGCGCACGCCATGCTTGATGCCTTCCTGGATCTCCTCGACCGGCACGCCGTAGGTTTCCTTCATGTCGCCGCCGAATTCGCGGATATCGGCGAGCAGGTTCTGCGGCACCGACGAGCTGCCGTGCATCACCAGATGCGTGTTGGGAATGCGCGCGTGGATCGCCTTGATGCGATCGATCGCCAGGATGTCGCCGGTGGGCTTGCGCGAGAACTTGTAGGCACCGTGCGACGTGCCGATGGCGATGGCCAGCGCATCGAGCTGCGTGCGGCCGACGAAGTCGGCGGCCTGCGCCGGGTCGGTCAGCAGCATCTCACGCGTCATCTTGCCTTCGGCGCCATGCCCGTCCTCCTTGTCGCCCATCATCGTCTCCAGCGAGCCCAGGCATCCGAGCTCGCCCTCGACGGTGACGCCGATCGCGTGCGCCTCGTCGACGACCTTGCGCGTGACGGCGACGTTGTAGTCGTAGTCGGCGATGCTCTTGCCGTCCTCGCGCAGCGAGCCGTCCATCATCACCGACGAGAAGCCGAGCTTCATCGCCGATTCGCACACTGCCGGCGATTGCCCGTGGTCCTGGTGCATGACGACCGGGATGTGCGGATAGCTTTCCACCGCCGCCTCGATCAGGTGGCGCAGGAACACTTCGCCGGCGTATTTGCGCGCAC
>Ga0209483_1001979_pt1 | contig 14855 bp, 14 predicted proteins | sample NGEPerA_FD_184508 | JGI IMG/M metagenome (GOLD analysis project Ga0209483, IMG submission 184508) | Arctic peat soil microbial communities from the Barrow Environmental Observatory site, Barrow, Alaska, USA - NGEE PermafrostL2-A... | ecosystem: Environmental > Terrestrial > Soil > Wetlands >... | reverse complement strand
GTGCTGACCTTCAACAATCCGGTGATGGTGCGCCACATCGCGCAACTGGCGCAGTGGCAGGCCGACAAGGTGTTCGACTACAGCGGTCGCGCCACTACCGCGGAGCCGCGGTTCCAGAACGGCGAATGCGGAATCTTCATCGGCTCGTCGGCGACGCGCGCCGATATCAAGGCCAATTCGAAATTCGAGGTCGGCTACGGCATGCTGCCGTACTGGCCCGACGTCGCCGGCGCGCCGCAAAACACCAGCATCGGCGGCGCCACCCTGTGGGTGCTGCGGGACCGGCCGGACGACGAATACAGGGGCGTCGCCAAATTCTTCGGCTTCCTGTCGAAGCCGGAGATTCAGGCCGCATGGCATCAGAACACCGGCTATCTGCCGGTGACCCGGGCGGCGTTCGACCTGACCCGCGCGCAAAGTTTCTACGATCGCAATCCGGGTGCGGCGATCTCGATCGAGCAGATCACGCTGAAACCGCCGACCGAAAATTCCCGGGGGGTTCGGCTCGGCTCGTTCGTCCTGATCCGGGACGTGATCGACGATGAACTGGAGCAGGCCTTTGCCGGCAAGAAATCGGCGCAGGCCGCGCTTGATTCCGCGGTCGAGCGCGGCAACCGGCTGCTGCGCCAGTTCGAGCGCGCGGGGCCATAAAGCGGTCGTCTCGGCGCGCCGCTCGGGATATAGAAGCGGCCCGAGTCCATCGGCCTTTTCCTCGAAATCGCAAATCATGCCTTCGCTGCCGCGCCTGTCGACTATTGAAGCGTTCTGCGCGTGGCGCGCCGACGCCGCGCTGTGCTTGCCGGCAGCGCTCGACATCGCGCGCCATCATGGATTGCCGCACCAGGACGCAACACTGGTCGCGACCGGTACCAACCTGGTGGTCGGCCTCGATGATGGGCTGATCCTGAAGATTTTTCCGCCTTTGCTGCGCCATCAATTCGAGTCGGAGCGTATTTCGCTGTCGCAGTTGCGTGGGCGCGTCAGCGTGCCGATCCCGGATATCCTGCTCGAAGGCGAACGCGACCAATGGCCGTATCTGGTCATCACCCGGCTGCACGGGGTCATCGGCAAGGAAGCCTGGCCCGCGCTGCCGGAAGATCAGAAGGAGCGCGTGCTCGGCCAGATCGGCGCCACCATCGCCGAAGTCCAGCTGATACCGGTGGGCGAGTTGTCGCACATCGAGCCGCGCTGGGACCGGTTCATGCTCGGCCAGATCGAGGGCTGCCGCGCGCGGCACGCCCGTCTTGGATTGCCGCAAAAATATCTCGATGGGCTCGACGATTTTCTTGCGCACGCAACGCCGTTGATTCCGATCGACGCTGCGCCCGTGATCCTGACCGGCGAATACATTCCGGAGAATTTTCTGCTCAGCGATCAAGCCGGCGACTGGAATCTGTCCGGGCTGATCGATTTCGGCGACGTGATGACCGGGTGGGGCGAATACGATTTGCTCGGCCCCAGCGCCTTCATGGCCGCGGGCGTGCCGCGCCGGGTGCGCAGCCTGCTGGCGGGATTCGGATATTCGAATGCGGAGATCGATCCAACTCTGCAGTGGCGGCTGATGGCGCTGCTTTTGCTGCATCGCCACAGCGACCCGGTCCGCCACATCTGCATCGCCGGTTGGCAGGACAAAACCCGCGATTTGTTTGAGCTGGCGGAATTGCTCTGGCCGATGTGAGCAGCGGATATTCTCGATTGCCGCCCGCCAAGCGTTCGAATACTGCTCGCAGAATAGGCAAAGACGTCTCTTTGTATGCAATGTCCCTTGGCGCCGACGCGCCTCGCGCGCACGCCGCAAAGCCGCATATCCATAGCCCGATCAGGCGCTTAAAGGGCGGACAGGGGTGCGGCAGGGCTTGGCACAAAGCTTGCGAAGTCTTCCGCAAACCGGGGAGAGAATGTTGACGTCCAATACAACAGATCTGCTGGATGAGTATGTCGACGCCGTCGCGAAAGTCCTGGGCCTGCCGATCGACGACGCCTGGAAGCCGGCGGTGCGGGCCAATCTCGAACAGTTGCTGAGGCTGGCGCGGCTGGTGGACGAATTCGCGTTGCCCGACGGAACCGAGCCGGCCAGTGTCTTTGCAGCCTGATATCGCTCTATCGCCTGAGCAGGACGATCTGTCGGCCGCCGTCATCGCGCGCGCGGTGACAGGCCGAAAGCTGTCCGCGCTCGCCGCGACCGAAGCGGCGCTGGCGCGGATCGCCAGGCACGACCCGATCCTCAATTGCTTCACCGACGTCACCGCCGAGCGCGCACGCGCCAAAGCGCGGGCGGTCGATGCCGCCGTCGCCGCCGGCAAGAATCCCGGACCGCTCGCCGGCGTGCCGTTTGCGGTCAAGAACCTGTTCGATGTGCAGGGGCTTTCCACCCGCGCCGGCTCGAAGATCAATCGCGAGCTACCGCCATCGCCGCGCGACGCCACCCTGATCGAGCGGCTGGAGGCGGCCGGCGCGGTGCTGGTCGGCGCGCTCAACATGGGCGAATACGCCTACGACTTCACCGGCGAGAATGTGCACGATGGGCCGTCGCGCAATCCGCACGACCTGACGCGAATGACCGGCGGCTCGTCGGGTGGCTCCGGCGGCGCGGTCGGCGGCGGCCTGGTGCCGCTGGCGCTGGGCTCCGACACCAACGGCTCGATCCGGGTGCCGTCGTCGTTCTGCGGCATCTTTGGACTGAAGCCGACCTACGGCCGGCTGTCGCGGGCACGGTCGTTTCCGTTTGTCGCGAGCTTCGATCATCTCGGGCCGTTCGCGCGCCATGTCGAGGATCTCGCGCTGGCCTATGATGCGATGCAGGGGCCGGATGTGGAAGACGCCGCCTGCACGATCCGGGTCGCCGAGCCGGTGAGCGGACTGTTGGCGCAGGATATCGGCGGCTTGCGGATCGCGATCGCCGGTGGATATTTTCAGAAGAACCTCTTTCCCGAGGCCATTGAGGCCGTGGCGCAGGTGGCAAAAGCGCTCGGCGCCACGCGCACGGTCGAAATTCCCGAAGCCGTGCGGGCCCGCGCCGCGGGCTTTGTCATCACCGCGGCTGAGGGCGCTTCACTGCATCTCGATCGGCTGCGCCGTCGGCCGCAGGATTTCGAGCCTGTGGTGCGCGACCGCTTGCTGGCGGGAGCGTTGATTCCGGCCGCGCTGGTCGACCGCGCGCAAAAATTCCGCCGCTGGTATCGCGCCCGGGTGCTGGAGCTGTTCCAGTCGGTCGATGTGATCATTGCTCCGGCGACGCCCTGCGTCGCGCCGAAGCTAGGGCAGGCGAGCTTTGTGCTTGACGGCGTCGAGACGCCGGTGCGCGCCAATATCGGCATCCACACCCAGCCGATTTCCTTCATCGGTCTTCCCGTGGTCGCGGTGCCGGTGCCGCTGGAGCCGATGCCGATCGGCGTGCAGATCATCGCCGCACCCTGGCGCGAGGACATCGCGTTGCGCGTCGCGTATGCGCTGGAGCGCGAGGGCGTGGCGGCCGCGCCACGGCCGAGAGGATTATGAACATGGAAATCGATCTTCCCGAGGTGCTCGCCGAAGTCAGCGCGCAGTTCTCGCGTTACGAGGCGGCACTGGTGTCGAACGACACGGCCGTGCTCGATGAGCTGTTTCGCGCCGACGCCCGAACACTGCGCTATGGCATCGGGGAGAATCTTTATGGCTATGACGCGATCATGGCGTTTCGCGCGGCGCGCTCGCCGGCGGGCCTGATGCGCAGGACCGCGAATACCGTGATCACCACCTATGGCCGCGATGCCGCGGTGGCCTCGACGCTGTTCTATCGGGACAGCGCGCCTGGCCGGGTGGGACGGCAGATGCAGACCTGGGTGCGGTTCGCCGAAGGCTGGCGGATTGTCGCCGCCCATGTCAGCGTCATCGACGAACCCGTTTCTGCCAAAGCTCCGGACCAGAAGACATGAGTCTCGATGATCTTCCCGCCGGCGCCCCGCCAGCTACTGGTACAGAAGCCGAGCCAGTGGTTCGGCGCGTCGACCGCGCTTCGCCGTTGCCGGACAAGGTGACGCGCGCCGAGGAATTGCGGCTGCAACTCGCCGATGAGATCGTGCGCGGCGTGCTGCCGCCGGGCGCCGCCCTCGACGAGACCGACATCGCGCGGCGCTTCAGCGTCTCGCGCACGCCGGTGCGCGAGGCGCTGCGCCAGCTCGCCGCCTCAGGCCTGATCGATGCGCGGGCGCATCGCGGCGCGGTGGTGGCGCGGCCCTCGCTGGAACGGCTGAGCGGGATGTTCGAGGCGATGGCCGAGCTGGAAGCGCTGTGCGCCGGCCTTGCCGCCGAGCGCATGCTCCCCGCCGAGCGTCACCGGCTCGAGGCGATCCACGAGGAATTGCGGGTGTTGAGCCAGGCCGGCCATCCCGACCGGTTTCACACCATCAACGAGCGGTTTCACACCATCAACGAGCGGTTTCACAACGCCATCTATGCCGGCTCGCAGAACGGCTATATCGCTGAAATCACGCTCGCGACGCGGGTGCGGGTGCAGCCGTTCCGCCGCGCCCAGTTCCGCAATCTCGGGCGGCTGGCCAAATCGCACGCCGAGCACGACCGCGTCGTGGTCGCGGTCCTGCGCGGCGACCGCCCCGGCGCCGCCGCCGCGATGCGCGCGCATATTGAACACGTGCGCGGCGAGTACGAGCTGTACGCGGTGTCGGTGTAGGGGGCGAATAGCGAGTGGCGAATAGGGAAGGAGATTTTACTATTCGCTACTCGCCATTCGCCACTTCAAACCGCTTCTGCGACAAACGCCCGCCAGCCTCCGAACGCCGTGATATCACGGGCGCCGTCGATGGCGGCGGACTCGACGATAAAACCTTTGACGCCGCGGCCGTCGTTGAGGCGCACGGTACCGATCGACAGCGGCGGTGGGATCGCGGCGATGAATTTGCCGAACGCGGCGGCCGGCAGCGCCCAGACTTCCAGTTCGATCGAGGTTCCCGAGCCGGCCGCGACCCGCAGCATGCCGGGTTTGGGCGGCGCGGTGTCGAGCGCATAGAGCTTGTAGTCCGGCGCGGTAGCGGCCTGCTCCAGCAGGCGCCCGCCGAGCGCCTTCAATTCGCCGTTCAGCGCCATGCCCGAAAGATGCGCGCCAACCACCGTGATGGCGATTTCGTCGCCGCTCAAGCCCGGGGGCAACATCGCCAGCGGCGGCTGTGGCACGCCTCGCGCGCCGAGCGTCAGTCCGGTATCGGCGTGGAAGACGCGGCCGATGCCGGCGAGCTGCGCGTCCTTGCCTGCTGGCGCCAGCAGCGTGATGCCGAACGGAATGTCGTCGCCGCAGATCGCGGCCGGCAATGCGAGGCCGCAGAGGTCGAGCAGATTGACAAAATTGGTGTAGGTGCCGAGCCGGCTGTTGAGCTCGATCGGATTGGCCAGCACCTGCGCGGTCGAATACACCGTCGGCGCCGTCGGCAGCACCAGCGCGTCGATGCCGGCGAAGGTGCGCGCGCTGATCCGGCGCAGCGCCTGCAGCCGGTAGAGTGCGGCAAAGGTGTCGGCGGCGCCGAGCCGGGCGCCGGCCGCGGTGATTTCGCGGGTAACAGGATGGATCGCGTCCGGCGACGATGCCAGCAGGTCGCGGATCACCAGATAGCGCTCCGCCACCCACGGTCCCTCATAGAGCAGCCGCGCGGTCTCATAAAACGGTTCGAGATCGAACCCGACCAGGGTGGCGCCGAGCGCGGTCCAGCGCTGGAGCGCGTCGCGATAGGCCGCCTCCGACGCCTTGTCGCCGAAGAAGATCAATTGGCCGTCATGCGGCACGCCGAGCCTGAGTTCTGCCGGAAACGCGTTCAACTGCGCCAGCGGGCGGTCGCGCGAATAGGGATCGGCGCCGTCGGGGCCGGCCATCGCGGCCAATGCGGTCATGGCGTCGTCGACGGTGAGCGAGAACACCGACACGCAGTCCAGCGTGCGGCAGGCCGGCACCACGCCGGCCGTGGAGATCAGCCCGAGGCTCGGTTTCAGTCCGACGATGTTGTTGAGCATCGCCGGCACGCGGCCGGATCCCGCGGTATCGGTGCCCAGGGCCAGCGGCACCAATCCGGCCGATACGGCCACTGCCGAGCCCGAACTGGATCCGCCCGGGATCAAGTCGGCGCGCATCGGGTTGACGGGAATGCCGTAGGGCGAGCGCAAGCCGACGAGGCCGGTGGCGAACTGATCGAGATTGGTCTTGCCGATGACGATGGCGCCGGCCGCGCGCAGCCGCACCACCGCGGTGGCGTCATGGCTGGGCGAATAGGCGAAGGCGGGACAGCCGGCGGTGGTCGGCAATCCCGCGACGTCGATATTGTCCTTGATCGCCACGGGAATGCCGTAGAGCGGAAGCTCCGCGGCGTTTTTCGCGGCGAGGGCGCTGGCTTCCGCCAGCGCCTGCTGCTCGTTGCGCAGGCTGATGAAGATGGCGGGATCGTTATGGTCGCGAATGCGCGCAAAACTGCGAGCGACGGTTTGCGCAGGCGACATGGTGCCGGCGCGATGCGCGGCGACGATCGCGGCGAGAGTTTCCGTCACGCGCGGACCCGGTCGGACAGGGGAAGCGGCTGCAATTGATTCGGTGGGCGCGGCAAGCAAGAGGTCTCCGGATGCGGGGTCACTTCCCCGATCAAAGCAAGCGATGTGCCATTGTGTACAACGGCCTCGCAAGATCAAATCCTGATAATGATCGCGTATTATCAAGCGCTTGAGGAAATTTTTCCGATGTGCGGCCGGCCTCGGCGGGGCGATCTTTGCCCATTTTATGAGCAGGTCGTCACCGCCCCACCTTGCTCGAGCCCTGCGTGATCAGCCGCGCGGCGCGCTGGTCGCGGGTGTAGATCCACAGCCAGCTCATCGCGACGCTGAGCCGGTGGCGCAGGCCGATCAGGAAATAGATGTGGGCGATGCCCCAGATCCACCAGGCGAGGGTGCCGCGCAGCTTGATGCGGCCGAAATCGATCACCGCCTGCCGCTTGCCGATCTGCGCCAGGCTGCCGGCATGCCGGTAGCGGAACGGCGCGACCGTATCACCCTTGAGCCGGGCCTTGATGCAACTGGCGACGTATTGGCCCTGCTGCTTGGCCGCCGGTGCGATGCCGGGGACCGGCTTGCCATCGGGGCCGGCGATATCGACGGTGTCGCCGATCGCAAAAATTTCGGGATGGCCGGGCACGGTGAGATCGGGCAGCACCTGTACCCGGCCGGCACGATCGGCGGGCGCGCCCAACCATTCGGCGGCGGGCGAGGCGCGCACGCCGGCGGCCCAGATGATGGTTTTGGTATCCAGCCTGTGGTCGCCATACACCACGCCGTCGGCGCTGCAATCGGTGACGGGCGCTCCCAGCATCACTTCGACGCCGATCTTCTCCAGCGAGCGCTGCGCATAGGCCGAGAGATCGTCGGCAAAACCCGCCAGCACGCGGGGACCGGCCTCGATCAGCACCACCCGCGCCTTCTGAGTGTCGATGTTGCGGAAGTCGGGCGGCAGCGTGTCCTGCGCCAGCTCGGCGATGGTGCCGGCTAATTCGACGCCGGTCGGGCCGGCGCCGATGATGACGAAGGTCAGCAACGCCGCGCGGCGCTGCGGATCGGTCTCGCGCTCGGCGCGTTCGAACGCCACCAGAATCCGGCGGCGCAGCGTGGTGGCGTCTTCGAGGGTTTTCAGGCCGGGCGCGAACGGCTCCCATTCGTCGTGGCCGAAATAAGCGTGCCGGGCGCCGGTGGCGAGGATCAGCGTGTCATAGGGCTGCGGGTCGCCGTCCTCGATCAGCACGCGCCTGGCCGCGGCGTCGACGCCGGTCACGGTGGCGAACAGGGTCGTCACCTCCTGGCGGTCGCGCAGCAGATAGCGGATCGGCCAGGCGATCTCGGACGTGGCCAATGAGGCGGTCGCGACCTGATACAACAGCGGCTGGAACAGATGGTGGTTGCGGCGGTCGATCAGCGTGATCGTCACCGGCGCGCCTGCGAGCTGATACGCCGCTTGCAACCCGCCGAAGCCGGCGCCGACGATCACGACGTGATGGGGTTTTGCCGGCTGCGGCTGTTCTGCGGTCATGGGTGGCGCCTCCGGTCTTCCATACACTCGATCAATAGGTAGTCCTGATGGCGCTGCGGTCCAAGGGCTGGATGCGGTTCGAACCTTGCAAATCGGGCGATATGCAAAGCCGATGGTTGGGCATTGTCCAGCGGGACGCCGTCCAAAATATTTTCCTTCCGGCTGAATCTTTCCGCGAGTCCCGAACGTCTATTGGGTTGAGCCGCGATGATCGAGCATCGCTGAACCCATAAGGAGCGTATCATGAAACGGACCTTGATCAGGTATAAGACCAAGCCGGAACTGGCCGACAGGAATGCCGAGCTGATCGCCGCCGTGTTCGCCGAATTGAAGGTGACGGCGCCGCACGGCGTGCGCTATCTTTCGCTGCGGCTCGACGACAACACCTTCGTGCATCTGGTCGAGACCGCAGCCGATGCCACCACCGTCATTCCCGGCCTGGCTGCCTTCAAGGCGTTCCAGAACGGGATCCGCGAGCGATGCGTCGAGCCGCCGCTGTTCGGCGACGTCACCATCGTCGGCGATTATCGCATGCTCGGTACGGCCTAGGGCCAAGGCTAGGGCTAAGGCACAAAAATTGCGGAAAACGGAATGAAGCTGGTTCCTGACGCGTCGCCTGCCGCCGATATCGACAGCCTGCTCGCCGGCATGCGGCCGAAGCTGCATCGCTATTGCGCGCGCATGGTCGGCTCGGTGATCGACGGCGAGGACGTGCTGCAGGATGCGCTGATCAAGGCGGTGGAATCCTTTGCCTCGGCCGGCCCGATCGGCAACCCGGAAGGCTGGCTGTTCCGGATCGCGCACAACACCGCGCTGGATTTCCTGCGCCGCCGCAACCGGCAGCAGGCGCTGCAGTCGGGCGAGGAGGTGGACATGATGGCCGACCCCGACGATACGCTCGCCAGCCGCGAGATCGCCAGCGCCAGCCTTCGCACCTTCATGCGGCTTCCGGTGGCCCAGCGCTCCAGCGTGATCCTGATGGACGTGCTCGGCTGCTCGTTGCAGGAAATCGGCGCGGTGATGAATTTCAGCCTGCCTGCGGTGAAAGCGGCGCTGCATCGCGGACGCAACCGGCTCCGCGAACTCGCCGCCGAGCCGGACGATCTGCCGCGCCCGGCATTGTCGCAGGCCGAACGCGATCGCCTTGAAAACTACGTCGTGCATTTCAACGCGCGCGATTTCGACGCGATCCGCGCCATGATATCAGACGATGTCCGGCTCGATCTCGTCAACAAGACCCGGATGAGCGGCAAGGCCGAGGTGTCCAGGTATTTCGGCAATTATTCGAAAGCTCGGGATTGGCGGCTGGCGCCGGGACTGGTGGAAGGACGCCCCGCCATCCTGGTGTTCGATCCCAACGATCCCGGCTCGGGGCCGAAATATTTCGTGCTGCTGCAATGGTCGGCCGACAAGGTCTCCACCATCCGCGATTTCCGCCATGCGGCCTACATCATCGATGGCGCTGAATACCTGATTTGAGCGTCAGCGACCGGCGCCAACCAGCACTATAATTCTTGCCATCCGCTCCTACCACGAACTATGATGCATCACGGTGGGGGCATGAGCCGAAGGTTCTAAGCGGGGCCCAAGGTTCAGGCTTGCCGCGATCGCAGGATTTCGCGCACAAAATACCTCACCAATCACAAAGAGGCCCGGAAGCGGAGCGCAGGTGCTCCGCGAACCGGGCCGGCATCACATACGAGGGGAAGCGAATATGAAAACGGCATTCTGGCTGGCGGGCGCCACGGTTCTGGCGCTGGCAGAGCCCGCCACGGCGGCGGATTCCATCAAGATCGGCTTTGTCTCGACCTTCAGCGGCCCGACCGCGGTGATCGGCAATGACATGCGCAACTCGTTCGAGCTTGCGCTCGATCACATGGGTCGCAAGATGAACGGCCTGCCGGTCGAGGTGATTTATGAGGATGACGGGCAGAAGCCCGACATCGGCAAGCAGAAGACCGAGAAACTGGTGCAGTCCGACCACGTCGACTTCATCGCCGGTTATATCTGGTCGAACGTGCTGTTGGCCTCGCTGAAAACCGCGGTGGATTCCAAGACCTTCCTGATCTCCGCCAACGCCGGACCGTCGCAGCTCGCCGGCGAATTGTGCTCGCCTTATGTGTTTTCGACCTCCTGGCAGAACGACCAGACCCCGGCGGCAATGGGGCTCTACATGAACCAGAAGGGCGTCAAGTCGGTGTTCCTGATCGGTCCCAATTATGCCGCCGGCAAGGACATGCTGGCCGGCGTCAAGAGCACCTTCAAGGGCGAGGTCAAGGGCGAGGAATATACGGTGTGGCCGAGCCAGCTCGACTTCTCCGCCGAACTGACCAAGGCGCGGGCGTCGGGTGCCGAATCGATCTTCGTGTTCTATCCGGGGGCGGCCGGCGTCCAGTTCCTCAATCAATATGCCCAGGCCGGCCTCAAGGCGCAGATGCCGCTCTATACGGCCTTCACCATCGACGAATTGTCGCTGCCGCTGCAGAAGGACAATGCGCTCGGCGTGCCCGGCGCGCAGGAATGGGTCAACGACCTGCCCAACGAACAAAACAAGCAATTCGTCGCCGATTACGCCAAGAAATACCCCGGCCATCGTCCGACCTATTACGGCGCCCAGGCCTATGACGCCGCGCAATTGATCAACAGCGCCGTGGTGGCGGTGAAGGGCGACATGACCAGGAAGGACGCGATGAAGGCCGAGATGGAGAAGGCCGACTTCAAGTCGCTGCGCGGCCCGTTCAAATACGGCAACAACCACATCCCGATCCAGAACTTCTATCTGCAGGACGTGGTCAAGGGCGCCGACGGCGTGCTGTCGCTGAAAACCGTCGCCACCATCGTCAAGGACGACCAGGATCGCTTCCACGACAAATGTCCGATGAAGTGATTTGAGAAGGTCCGATGCAGCGGCGGCGCTCGGACACGCCCGCTGCTTTTTGGATTGAGATTAAATTGAGCTGCGCAACAACGGAAGCGCGCCCCCTCTCCACCCAACTCGGGTTTACCCGAGTTGGGCCTGTCAAATGGTCGAAGTCGGATATATCTGACTTCGATGGGGAGAGGGTTGGGTGAGGGGTTACGGTCTATCGTTTATCGAGCGCCCCCTCACCCGGTTTGCTGCGCAAACCGACCTCTCCCCGCCGGGGAGAGGTGAAGCCAACCCCGCTTCAACTGATTTTCGGAATCCATGCTGCTTGTCGTCGAACAATTTTTGAACGGGTTGCAGTTCGGCCTGCTGCTGTTTCTGCTGGCGGCGGGGTTGACGCTGGTGTTCGGCATCATGGACTTCGTCAATTTGGCGCATGGCTCGCTCTACATGATGGGCGCCTATTTCGCCGCGACCTTCGTGGCGTGGACCGGGAGTTTTGTGCTCGGCATTATTCTCGCGCTCGGCGCGACGCTGCTGCTCGGCATCGTGCTGGAGTTCGTGGCGCTGCGGCACCTCTACGGGCGCGATCATCTCGATCATGTTCTGGCGACCTTCGGGCTGATCCTGTTCTTCAACGACGCGGTACGGCTGATCTGGGGCCCGGCGGGTCTCGCGCTGTCGCTGCCGGCCTGGCTGACGGTGCCGATCCAGATCATGCCCGGGATATTTTATCCCGCCTACCGAATGGCCATCATCGCGGTCGCACTCGCGGTGGCGCTGGCGCTCTATATCCTCGTCATGCGAACCCGGCTCGGCATGCTGATCCGCGCCGGCGCCTCGAACCGGGAAATGATCGGCGCGCTCGGCATCAACATCAAGCTGCTCTACACCTTGGTGTTCGGCCTTGGCGCCGCCCTGGCCGGTCTCGCCGGGATGATGCAGGCGCCGATTCTGACGGTTCAGATCGGGATGGGCGAGAACATCCTGATCCTCGCCTTTGTCATCATCGTGATCGGCGGCATCGGCTCGATCCGCGGCGCGTTTCTGGCCGCGATCTTTGTCGGACTGATCGACACCCTGGGCCGCGCCTTCCTGCCCGATCTCTTGCGCCACGTGCTGAGCGCGTCCAACGCCTCGACCGCCGCACCGGCGCTGTCCTCGATGCTGATCTATCTCCTGATGGCCATGGTGCTGGTGGTGCGTCCGGAGGGGCTGTTTCCGGCCAACCGGCGATGAAGGTTTCGGTCAACGTCCGCAATGTCGTCGCCGCACTTACGGTCGCCGGCCTGTTGTTGCTGCCGCTCTATACCTCGCTCAGCGGCAACACCTTCGCGCTGACGCTGTTCACCCGCATCGTGATCTTCGCGCTGGCCGCCGTCAGCCTCAACCTCATCATGGGCTATGGCGGGATGATGAGTTTCGGCCACGCCGCCTATCTCGGCGTCGGCGGCTACGCCGTCGGCATCCTCGCCTTTGAGGGCATCGGCTCCGGCTTCATTCAGTGGCCGGTGGCGCTGGCGGCCTCGGCGCTGTTCGCGCTGGTGATCGGCGCGCTCTCCTTGCGCACCCGCGGCGTCTATTTCATCATGATCACGCTCGCCTTCGCGCAGATTGCCTATTACATCGTCTCTGGATTAGCCCGCTACGGCGGCGACGATGGCCTCACCATCTACAAGCGCAGCGACTTTGCCGGCCTGATCGATCTATCGAACCGGGTGCAGTTCTATTACCTCTGCCTCGCCTGCCTGTTCGCTGGCATCTATCTGGTCTGGCGCATCGTCCATTCGCGCTTCGGCCTGGTGGTGCAGGGGCTGCGCTCCAACGAAGCGCGGATGCAGGCGATCGGCTTTCCCGTCACCCGCTACCGGCTGGTCTGCTTCGTCATATCCGGCACCATGTGCGGCCTTGCCGGCGCGCTGCTCGCCAACAACACCGATTTCGTCAGCCCGGCGGTGATGTTCTGGACCCGCTCCGGCGATCTCATGGTGATGGTGATCCTCGGCGGCATGGGCACGCTGTTCGGCCCGGTGGTCGGCGCGATCGTTTACCTGGTGCTGGAAGAGTTTCTGTCGCAGCTCACCGAATACTGGGCGCTGATCATGGGCCCGCTATTGCTGCTGATCGTGCTGTTCGGGCGCGGCGGCATTTTTGGATTGCTGGGGAGGCTGAACCGTGGCTGACCCCCTGCTTTGCGTGGAAAACCTGGTGCGGCGGTTCGGCGGCATCGCCGCCACCGACAACCTGTCGCTCGACGTCCACAGCGGCGAATTGCACGCCATCATCGGCCCCAACGGCGCCGGCAAGACCACGCTGATCAGCCAACTCACCGGGCAGTTGCTGCCCGATGCCGGCAGCATCCGTTTTGCCGGCCGCGACATCACCCGCCTGCCGGCCTATCGCCGCAGCGCGCTCGGGCTGGCGCGCTCGTTCCAGATCACCTCGCTGCTGCCGGATTTTTCCGCGCTCGACAATGTCGCGCTGGCCGCACAGGCCCATGACGGCCATTCGTTCCGCTTCTGGGGTGATGCCCGCAAGGAAGGTCACCTCCGCGCCGCTGCGGTGGCGGCGCTGACCAGAGTCGGGCTGGAACGCCGCGCCGACACGCTAGTTTCGCAATTGAGTCACGGCGAGCAGCGCGAGCTCGAACTGGCGGTCGCGCTGGCGACAAAGCCGCAATTGCTGCTGCTCGATGAGCCGATGGCGGGCCTCGGCGTTACCGAATCGGCGCGGATGGTGCATCTGTTGCAGGAGCTGCGGCGCGAAGTCACGATCCTGCTGGTCGAGCACGACATGGACGCGGTGTTCGCACTCGCCGACCGCATCACCGTGCTGGTCTATGGCCGGGTGATCGCGTCCGACGTGCCGGCGGCGATCCGCGGCAATGCCGAGGTCAAACGCGCCTATCTCGGCGATGCGCATGCGGTGACCCGCCATGGTTGATGCACCCCCGCTGCTCGACGTCGAGGCCATCGAGACCTGCTACGGCCTCAGCCAGGTGCTGTTCGGGATGTCGCTGTCGGTGCGCTCGGGCGAGATGGTGGCGCTGATGGGCCGCAACGGCATGGGCAAGACCACCACCATCCGCTCCATCCTGGGATTGACGCCGGCGCGCGCCGGCAATGTTCGTTTCGCCGGACAAGAGGTCCGCAAGCTGCCGTCGTTCCGGATTGCGCAGCTCGGCATCGGCCTCGTTCCCGAGGGCCGCCAGATCTTTCCCAACCTGACGGTGCGCGAGAACCTGGTCGCCGCGTCAGGCAACCGGCTGGGCTCGCCGGATCCCTGGACGCTTGAAAAAATCCATGCGCTGTTCCCGCGGCTGGCCGAGCGCGGCGGCAATATGGGCAACACGCTGTCGGGCGGCGAGCAGCAGATGCTGGCGATCGGCCGCGCGCTGTTGACCAATCCGCGCCTGCTGATCCTCGACGAAGCCACCGAAGGCCTTGCGCCCCTGATCCGCGACGAAATCTGGAATTGCCTGTCGATGCTCAAGGCGCGCGGCCAATCGGTGCTGGTGATCGACAAGAACGTCGAAAACCTGACCAGGATTGCCGACCGCCACTACATCATCGAGCGCGGCCGCGCGGTATGGAGCGGCACCTCTGAGCAATTGATCGCCGAGCCGGATCTGCAACACCGGTATCTCGGGATTTAAGGGCAGGGCGCTGCCGCCGTCATTGCGAGGAGCCCTCGCGACGAAGCAATCCAGTCTTCCTTGCAGCATGGATTGCTTCGCTTCAACGGTCGCGCGTTCGCGCGCCCGTTGGCTCGCAATGACGGGTAAACTTCAAAACATCTCGAAATATTCGCGCTGCTCCCAGTCCGACACCTCGGCCTGGAAGCGCTCGATTTCGGCGTTCTTAATGTGGACGTAGTAATCGACGAACTCCGCGCCCAGCGCTTCGCGAAAGAACGGATCGTCCTTGAGCGCGAACACCGCTT
>Ga0209483_1001977_pt1 | contig 14862 bp, 12 predicted proteins | sample NGEPerA_FD_184508 | JGI IMG/M metagenome (GOLD analysis project Ga0209483, IMG submission 184508) | Arctic peat soil microbial communities from the Barrow Environmental Observatory site, Barrow, Alaska, USA - NGEE PermafrostL2-A... | ecosystem: Environmental > Terrestrial > Soil > Wetlands >... | reverse complement strand
TGGCCAATCGTTCCAACGTTCACGTGCGGCTTCGTCCGCTCAAATTTCGCCTTCGCCATGGTCTGTCCCTTTATCCGGTTCGTTGTTGGGGCGACGCATGCGTCGCCCCTGTCCCTGTCGCCCCTACTGTCGCCCTCGTTGGGGCGAGATATATCTCGCCCCTACTTCTTGACCTTGCTCATGATTTCCTCAGCCGCCGACTTCGGAACTTCTTCGTAATGACTGAACTCCATCGAATAAACTGCGCGACCCTGCGACATGGAGCGTAGCTTGGTCGAATAGCCGAACATCTCCGCGAGCGGAACCTGCGCATCGATCACCTGCGCCTCGCCACGCTGATTCATTCCGCCGATGCGTCCGCGCCTCGCCGAGAGGTCGCCAAGCACGTCACCCATGTAGTCGTTCGGCGAAACAACTTCAACCTTCATGATCGGTTCGAGGATGATCGCGCCAGCCTTGCGAGCGCCATCCTTCACAGCCATCGAGCCGGCAATCTTGAACGCCATTTCGCTTGAGTCGACGTCGTGGTACGAACCGTACACCAACTCCACCTTCACATCGACCATCGGATAGCCGGCGATGACACCACCCTCAAGCGCTTCCTTGATTCCCGCTTCGACTGGTCCAATGAATTCGCGTGGAATGACGCCACCGACAATCTTGTCCTCGAACACAAAACCCTGACCCTGCTCTGCTGGCATCACATTGATGACAACGTGCCCGTACTGTCCCTTACCACCGGACTGACGGATGAACTTGCCTTCAACCTTGTCGACGCGCTTCTTGATCGTCTCGCGATATGCAACCTGCGGGCGCCCGATGTTTGCATCGACCTTGAACTCGCGTTGCATGCGATCGACGATGATCTCAAGGTGCAACTCACCCATCCCCGAAATAATCGTCTGATTCGTCTCTGGATCGGAATGCACGCGGAACGTCGGGTCTTCTTCGGCCAGCTTCTGCAATGCGATTGCGAGCTTGTCCTGATCGGCCTTGGTCTTCGGCTCGATTGCAACGTCGATGACCGGAGCCGGAAACTTCATCGCTTCCAGAACGATCGGCTGATCTTCCATCGTGAGCGTGTCGCCCGTCCGCGTATCGCGAAGTCCGATGGCAGCAGCAATATCGCCGCAATGCACTTCTTCGATCTCCTCGCGCTTGTTCGAGTGCATCTGCAGCAAACGACCGATGCGCTCGCGCTTTCCCTTCGTCGCGTTGTACACGTACGAGCCGCTCTGCAGCACGCCTGAATAAACGCGGAAGAAAGTCAGCTTACCAACGAATGGATCTGTCGCGATCTTGAACGCGAGTCCGGCGAACGGAGCCTCGTCGGACACTTCGCGCGTCTCGATCAACTCGGTGTGATCCGGTACGTGCCCTTCGACTGGAGGCACGTCGAGCGGCGACGGCATGAAGTCGATGACAGCGTCGAGCAGCGCCTGAACACCCTTGTTCTTGAACGATGCTCCGCAAAGAACCGGAACCATATGACCGCCAATCGTCGCTACGCGGATGGCGTGACGAATCTCCTCAGCGCTCAACTCCGCGCCGCCCAGGTACTTCTCGAGCAGCGGCTCATCATGCGAAACGGCCGCTTCGACCACCGCATGGCGCGCCTCTTCGACTGCAGCCTTGAACTCTTCAGGCACGTCGACAACAGCGAAGTTCTTGCCGAGTGATGCATCATCGAAGATGTACTGTTTGCGTTCGATGATATCGATGTGGCCCGTGAACGTGTCACCAGAACCAACCGGCAGCTGGATCGGATACGATTCCTTGGCGAGGCGGTCACGGATCATGCGTATGCAGCGATCGAAGTCTGCGCCAGTGCGATCCATCTTGTTGGCGAAGATCAACCGTGGCACGCCGTAACGATCGCCCTGACGCCACACGGTCTCGGTCTGCGGCTCCACGCCTGCGACCGAATCGAGAAGCGTCACGGCGCCATCAAGCACGCGCAGCGAACGCTCGACCTCAACTGTGAAGTCAACGTGCCCGGGGGTGTCGATGATGTTGATGCGGTACTCGGGACCACTGCCCTTCTCATCACTCTGGCCATGACGACGCCAGAATGCGGTGGTCGCAGCCGAGGTGATCGTAATGCCGCGTTCCTGCTCCTGCTCCATCCAGTCCATGGTCGCAGTGCCTTCATGAACTTCACCGATTTTGTGCGACTTACCGGTATAATAAAGGATACGCTCGGTCGTGGTCGTCTTACCCGCATCAATGTGGGCCATGATGCCGATGTTACGATAGTGTTCGAGCGGTGTGTGGCGAGCCATGTCTATATCAGCGGGTCAAGTCGTCTATTAGCAACAAAAACGCGGGTGGACCGGACGTCCCATTCGGGACCGGTATCCATCCGCCGCCGCCGGGTGCAGCCGCCATTGATGCGCAGCTGGGGACTCGAGGCGCGCTGGCATCTGCCAGCGATTGGTTTTTTTCAGTGCAGCCTCTAATTATACCGCGGTGTGGCTGCAAGTCAACGCCCCGAGGACCAAAAAAAAGACCGGTCGCATCTGCCGCGACCGGTCTCCATTAATCGATACCCCCATGGGGTATCAGGCCAGGCGCCAACCCCTAATGCCTCACACCCCTCGCTGGCTTGCTCACCAACTCCGCCAATTTTACGTCATCCAGCTCGGCCCATTCGGCCGGAAAATCCCAAAGTCGCCGAAAACCTCGCGCGTGGGCTGCTATCAAGGAAGTGGCGCCGCGGCCACTCGCGTCCCAAACGCGCATCTCCGTCACCCGCCACATCGTTCCCGTTTCGTCAACAATCTGGCGCTCTGTCACCTGCTTGGTCATTGTCATCTGGCTGTAGCCTACCTCCCAAAAAGGCGCGTCCGGCTCGCACCGGCGCATCACTCTGCATCAAGACGATCCAAACCCACCACTGATTACATGCATCCAACGATCGTGAGCGCGACGATTGCCGTAACGTCAACACCATGCTACACCAACTCCCGGAGCACACGTCAGCGGTCAGTTTGCATGCACCAAGCATCGGCAGCAGCACTGGAAACCTTGCCGAGCCTGTCGACTTGGCCGTACACTCGCTAGCGTTCCACCCAACGACACCGTAATCAGCACATGACAGCAGTAATCCTCGCAACCGATGAGCAGCTGACACTTACCCGCGTTCGCCTGGACGACGATCCGGAACTCGCGCCCGGGGCCGCCATCGTCGGCACCTACCTCGGAGACGCGCTCCTCACTCGGGCGGTTGCTGAGGCGGACTGGGAACCGGAGGCAGATCTCGGCCTCCTCGACACACCCCGGCGGCTTCGCTACGAGGCAGCCGAAATCGACGGAGGGACGATCCGCGCCGAGCTGGGGGCGGTCATCCCAGCCGCCGACCTGCCGCGCGAACCGTGGCAGCCTGAGCCAGCGGCGGACTCTCCTCCGCTCATCTTTCCGCTGGGGATCGTGGTCCGCCTGCAAACCGACAGGACTGGAGCGGCTCTGGACGTGGAGTGTTTCATTCACTTCCAAGCCATCCTCTCCGGATCTGCCGAACCCGTCGCTGACAGAATCCTGCGGAGTCTGTAAGGTTCCTGACAGCAACACCGGGGCGCGGCCGCCCGTAATGAGTTAGTCGCAGTAACCAAACGTGTCTCAACGCAGACACCAGCCATCTACAACACAGGATTCAATTGATGAAGAAGCTGTTCGCAGCCATCTTCCTGGTGCTCGCTCCGGCACTGATTCAGGCGCAGGGCTCCGTTCACGGGACCGTAGCCGATCAGCAAACCGGCAACCCGATCGCCGGGGCGTCCGTAACGGCCACTGGCACCACATCGTCGACGCAGTCGAATGACGCTGGCGTGTTCAACCTCTCAGCCGCCAACGCAATCAGCAGCGTGACTGTATCGCGGTCAGGCTATGCCACTGCAGAAGTTGCAGTCACGGACCCAGCGGCAGCGCTCCATATTCGTCTCACCCCGCGCGCCGAACTCGCTGGCGTTCAGGTTGTTGCCAACCAGCCGACGCCATCTGTTGCGATGCTTTCGCAGCACGATCTCAACCGCGCCGACGGATTGAGCCTCGAAAACTCGATCAACACCGTGCCGGGTGTGTTCATGCAGTCACGCACGCCCTTCGGTGGTGCCCGCATCACACTGCGCGGATACTACCCGAGCACGAGTGGCAATAGCCCCAACTCCAATGGACTCGGTTATCAGGTCTTTCTGAACGAGATTCCACTCACGGATGCGACTGGAACAACGATCCTCGATGACGTTGACTACTCGTCACTCGGCCACGCGGAAGTGATCAAGGGGCCAGCTTCGAGCCAGTACGGGAGCTATATCGGCGGCACGGTGAAGTTCAATACTCAGCGCCCGACGCCAAACCAGACGAGCTTCGGCCAGCAGATCATGGGCGGAAGCTATGGCCTCATTCGCACCAACTCGAGTTTTCAGACGGCAACGAACAATTCTGACCTCGATCTGAATTACGGCCACCAGACGTACGACGCGTTCCGCCCACACAGCGCATCTGTCAAGGATTACGTGCGCGGCAGCGGCGACTTCAGCGTCAGCAACAATCAAACGGTATCGACGTACTTCGCCTACAATCGCTCGTTTGAAGAACTCGCTGGTGAAATCGACAGTTCCGATTTCTATAATCGCAACGTGCTCAGCAATCCCGCGTATCTCGCCAATGATTCGCACATTGCAATCACGAGTTTCCTCGCAGGCGTAACCGATAACTACCAGTGGAATGACCATTTCACTAACAAGACAACGGTCTTCGGTAATGGTCGCACAGCTGGTCAGCCGTTTGCACATGGCTTTACCGACGCGAACCAGTTCAGCTTCGGTGCCCGCACGACATTCGGCTTCTCGGGTCAGGTTGGGGAGGTTGGCATAACCGGTTCGCTCGGCGCCACGGCGCAGCGTACCAACATCACATCGAACGGCGTGTTCATCGTTCCTGCTCCGCCGTACCCGGAGCGTCCGACAGATCAGGAGAACTACGCCACGAATGCATCGCTCTTCACCGAGTGGAGTTTTGCGATGCCGAGCCAGGTCAACGTCACTGTCGGTACCAGCCTGAACAAGGATGAGTTCGGCATTCGCAACATGCTCAAGGCCAACGTTCTGTACGACACGACGACGCTGGCAGTTCGCTCGTTCAAGGCTGTTCTTAACCCACGCGTCGCGATCACCAAGGGCTTTGGCGACAACGCATCGGTATATGCGAGCGTCAGTTCCGGTTACACACCGCCGCTACTCAGCAACACGATTGCCAACACCGGCGCAGTGGATCTGACTCTCAAGCCCGAGCGTGCAATTCAGTATGAAGTCGGTACACAGGGAAGTCTGTTCGCCAACCGCCTGACTGCTCAGGCATCGCTGTTCGACGTGGAGAACACCGACAAGCTGGTCACCGAGACGGCCAATTCGGTAACCTTCACAACGAACGCGGGCAAGCAGCGTAATCGCGGTGCCGAAGTGTCGTTGAGCATCCTCGCAGTCGATGACAGTTCGAGCATATTGTCGCTTGCGCGTCCATGGGTATCGTATACCTATACCGATGCCAAGTTTGTGGATTTCAAGAGCGACAACAACAACCTCCCTACGACTGTTGATTTCTCGGGGAACCCGGTTCCCCGCGTACCCCGCAACATGATCAACGCAGGGCTCGATCTTGCAACCAATCACGGCGTATACTTCAACAGCACATATCAGTATGTCAGCAAGGTTCCGGTGACGTTCGATAACTCGACATACGTCAAATCGTACGACCTGCTCGGGGCCAAGCTCGGCATCAAGAAGCAGGTTGACAAGCACTGGTCGCTTGATCTGTTCGGCGGCGCTGACAACATTCTCGGAAGCACGCATTACAGCTTCCTGTTTGTCGGACCGAATTACGCCGGTCTCGCGACTGCAGCCGCTGGAGGTCACGGCGATGGTTACATCATCCCGGCACCGTACAACGCAACGTTCTACACGAGCTTGAGTCTCCGTTACGCGTTCTAGCTCGCGGTGATTCGGAAGGGTTGAAGCAAGACAGATGAAAGCGGGGCCGAGGCATTCGCCTCGGCCCCGCTTTCATTGCGATTTTGTGTAACTGCTACGGTCGCTTGTGCGCCGTGCGCGCTGGTTCAGTTGGCTGCGCAGGCTGCGCGGGCGGTGGCGAAACCACTGGACGCGGTGACGCAGTTGAGCCGTTCGACCCGGACGAGTTATTCCGGTCCGCCGGACTGCGCGTGTAACCGCGTCCCTTCACGGCCTGACCCCGGGGTTGTGACACGCCAGTGCCCTTGAGCACAATGATCGGTCGCGGCGAGTACCAGCCGCCATACGCGGCGCCATAACCCAGCGAGCCCGAATAATACGCACCGTAAGGCGAGTAGCCATATGGCGAGTAACCGTAAGGCGAGTAGCCAAACGGTGAGTAGCCATAAGGAGAGTCTCCATATCCGTAATAGTCGTACGGCGAATATCCGAACGGCGAGTAGTCGTAGCGTCCATAACCCGGAAGCATCATGACGCGCGTGTCGTCGCTATTGTAGCCATTCGCTGCAGACGACCTACTGGCTTGAGACTGCTGAATGTCAGCGATCCCCGACTCGTCGGCCGGCTGGTTGACGGCAAAAGCCTTGGGATACGTCACGGCAACCATTGCGTCGGTAACGTTGCCTGGAACTCCAGCATCTGCGAGTGCGACAATCTTCTTCGCGTCCACATTGAAACTCTGTCCGCGATCTACAATCCACGCCTCAACGACGAGAGAGTCCAGCTTGTGAGATGCCTCTATGACGTTGGCACTCGTAAGTGGAGAACCCGCGGCACTACGTGCAGTACTCAGCGCGATGCCGCGCGCGTGAAGCGCATCCGAGATCTCCCCCGGGAGCGTCGATGGAATTCCAGCGTCCGTGTAGTGCAGCGTATGCACAGAGGTGTTGCCACCGGCAGTCACACCCTGCACATTGACCCAGTCCCCTCGCGGTGACATTGCGAACAGACCAGACGTTGTACGCTTGAGCCCACCCGGGCATGTAAAGTCCGATGTCAGGTACAGCCGGTGGCCGTCCGGTGACCACGCCGCGTTTTCGACACCAGTGCAGTCATCTTTTATCCGCGCGACATCACGCCCCGTGACATTTATGGAATCGCGCGCGGCGATCGTATCGTGCGCAACGGTGAACACATACACGCTCGAGCTTGCAGAGGCATTGTTCGCCGGTACGATGCAAACGAGCGGCGCATCTGTATTGCGCGGCAGACTGAACGTCATCCCCGGCGTTTGCGGCGCCGCCGGACGCCAGCATCCAATCCACGGCTGCCACCGTGCGTCAGCTTGAGACGGCTGCGTCGGGGGCTGTTGGGCTGCGACCATAACTGGAGTCGCTGCAAAAACTCCCGATGCCAGTAGCAACGCAGCTCGTGACACCAGGTAACGCTTTGCTGACATGACGTGATGGTTCATGTTCACTCCCTTCAATATCTGTATGTGAGCCCGATTGTAGCCGAAATGCCGGATAAATCGATCTTGTCGAATCCGGAGAAACTTTGCCCAAGGGTTCCCTTGGCCCAGATGTATTTTGCTTCGCCGGTCAGCGCAACATGCGGCGAGACGTTGAAATCGATTCCAGCCAGACCCTGCGCCGCGGGTGCCCAGCCGGACGACGTAAAGTCGCCGGGGAAGACGCTGTTGCTGTTCTGAAAATCGACGAAATCACCATGTTGTCTGAATTTGTACCACATCGCTCCGCCGCCAACGCCGACATAAGGCGCAAATCGTGACGGAACCCATGCGAACCGCCCGACGGCACGGCCTTGCGGTGTCAGATACGCTCGAACGCTCAACATCACCGGTACGCGGCGGAAATCCGTTACCTGGGTAATCTCCGCGTTATTCTCATCCACGAAATCCCGGTAGTTGGACGGCGTCGACGTGCCAGCATAGGACGTACCAAGGGTCACATCCAACTGCGGTGCTACCTTGTAAGCCAGATCAAGGCCGATCAACGGACCGCTGAAATCGCCCTTTCCGAGCGTCAGTTCGTTCGTAACAAACGGAAAGAGGTCCCCGCCAGCCATCGCGTGGGAATACCCACCGCGAATAGTGATGCTACCCGCTGGCTGCTGAAATAGAAACCCATTCCCGGAGTCCTGCGCGAGAAGCGGTGTCGCGAGGGCCGTGGCCAACGCCATGAATCCACAGGAAACGATCGCAGCTGCCCTCGCTGCTGATCCCGATCCATGGCGCGCGAAGCTGGTCAGTCCCGAACGTTCATACGGATCTTGAAACACCGTCGTCCCCGGATGGTTGTTGAACGATTGATACACCGTTGCGATGAAAGCGGTCCCGATGGGGCTACCCGCCTCTACTTGGCGCGCCGAGGCCTCGTGTAGACATCGGCACCGAAGGGAACGAGCCCACGCTGACCGGCATATCCGATGTGCTTGAGGCCGAAGAGATCCTCGACGCTGCGGAGCATGGAATAGTGGTTGTAGGGCACTTTGGAGACGGTTCCGGGCCTGATAAACGGCGACAGAACAACTGCCCCGACGCGGCCACCACCCGGGCCGTGTGCTCCCGGAAGCTTGGTATTCGGCCCGCTCGGCTCGTTGCAGCAGGCAGACGCATCCGCGCTCGCAGCCTCATCAAACGTGATGATGATGAGCCCTGCATCGCGGTAGGCGGGGGATTTCATGATGATCGGGACCCAGTGTGCGAGAAACGAATCCGCTGACACGAGGCCACCAGGCTCGCCGTTCTTGCACGGAGAATTGTGACCATCGTGGCAGAGGTCCGGCGTGATGAAGTTGTAATTCGCAGTTGTGGCGGCCGAGGCAAGGTCAGCCTCGAACCTGGTGAGCGGAATTACGTTTTCGCCGCACGACGGTGAATCGATCACGGAATGGAAATACACGAACGGATTGTGCTTGGTCGCGTACCGATCGGTCGGCGTCGCGCGGCTGGTCTGATCGCGCTCTCCAATCTTCGGGTGTGCGCACGTCGCCGGTTCGCGTCCTGGGTCGTTGCCCATCCCTTCCATGTATGCTTTCCATGTCAGGTGATTGTCAGTGAGTTGATTCGCGATAGTCGGTACGTGCGCGGGGTAAACGCAGCCACTCCCGATCGGCTGTCCGTCCGGCGCTAGTCCGGTCTCTACGAACTCGTCGTATCTCCCGCAGTCCGCCTGAGTGGCAGGCGCGGGTGCGATCCCGGAGATCATCGAGACATAGTTGTCGAGACTCGCGTGTCCGGTCCCATAGTACTGTGTCAGGAAACCGCCCGCGCGTCTCAGTGTGTCGGCAAGATACGGCGCGTGCGTATTGGCGCCGAACGTTGTCTCGAACGACTCGTTCTCGAGCACAATTACGAAGACGTGCTTGATAGGCGGCAGCTTGGCCGGCGCCGTGCGCTGGCCGGGCAATACCGGCGTGAACGCCGACAGAGCCAGCGCCGAAATCACGAAAGCCGTTCCGGTCAGCACGCGGCGACTCATTGGACGTAGCATCGCAGGATAGGAGATGGTGGGGATGGAAACGCGGGGCCGATACGCTAGGTAGATATTAACCCCTGAGCAATTGCCCGCCAGCTACCCGCTCGACCGACGGGTGCGGCTTCGCTTGGTGGTCACGATATCGGCGCCGCCTTCGCTTTTCGCTCCGCGCGCGCCTTGGCCACCATCTCCTTGACTTCGCGCATGAGTTGAGGACCGTTGTACGGGATTCCATCCTTGATGGTCCATTCGACGCCGCCTGTATGGACCGGCTTTCCGTCGCGGATGTCGTCGACTCCGGTCGGGTAGAACACTTTCAGATTCTCCAGCGGGTTGCCGTTGACGACCGCCAGATCTGCCTTGAATCCCACGCGCACGCGACCGATCTCGGTTTCCTTGCCGAGTATGCGTGCGTTGTTGAACGTTGCATGCTGAATCACCTTGATGGGGCTGAATCCCGCCTCCTCATGCAATTCGAGTTCGCGAATCAGCGCAAAGCCATACAATTCGTAAATGAACCCTGCGTCGTCGCCAGCGCCGACAACGCCGCCCTTGCGCGCAAATTCACGGACCGCGTTCATCCAGATCCGGTAATTCTCCTTCCAATACGTCTCATCTGTCGAAGTCCAGCCAATGAAGTACGACCCGTGATTCTTGGGATCCGGTCGGAAGAAGTCTTCGAGTGCGGGGTGCAGATAATCCCGGAACCAGGGTTGCGTCTGCGCGCGCTGGAGATCGCGCGATGCTTCGTAGATGTCGAATGTCGGCACCCACGCGACATGCGCGGCCACCATCGAATCCAGCACCATGTCGAGACGCTTGGGATCGGCCTCGCGCCAGAGATGACCCGCCCAGCGAAATCGGTCAGTCTCATTGTTATAGTTGTAGTACGCCGGGAAATTTTGTACGCCGTCGGGGATCGCTGCATCCGGTATTCCGTACCAGTGCTCGATGCTCGTCGTGCCAAAGTGAATGTCATCCCACGCATTGGTCTCTTCGACACCTGCATGATGCGCGATGCGCAGGCCCTGCTTGTGCGCCTCGTCCTCCATGGCCTGCATGATGTCACGATCGATACCGAAAATCTTGATACCGTCAGCGCCCATCGCTTTCAGCGCGCGCACCCGGGCACGTGCGGAGTCCGCGTTCGTTTGCGTGCCGAATACCGGATACACGAGAATACGCGGAGCAGCGAGAGTGCCCTTTGCGCTGGCGTCGCGCCATGCGAACGCTTTTTGAGTATCACTACTAAGGTCGCGCACCGTAGTGATTCCACACGCGAGCCAGATTTTCAATTCGTAATCGATGGGTTGCGCCTCGCCGCCGCGAGAATCCTGCAGATGCGCGTGTGCATCGATCAGCCCGGGCGTAACATACTTGCCCGTCGCGTCTATCTCGACCGTGTTCGCGTCGGCGCGCGGGCGACGACTCGCGCTGGTATTGCCCAGCGCCACGGGATCCAGGGCGACGATCTGGGTGATCATGTTGCCCTGTACTACAATGTCATACGGACCCTTTGCCGGCGTTCCGTTACCGTCGACTATCGTCGCGTTCCGAATGATGAGACGGCCGGGACGGACACCGGACGTTGGAGCGGTCTGGGCTGCGGCCGCACTCGATATCGCGAGGATGGCAGCAAGGGCAAGACGGATGGGTGAGCGCATGCGGCAAAGATCCCTCCACAATGGGGACTGCGCAAGACTGTGCGCCGCCGCCGCGCAAATGCCCATGAAACTCTGACCGCGCGGTGTCTCAAAATTGTTGACCGGTTCCGGTATGGCGCCGCAAGCGGGCGAAACGAAAAAAATCCCACCTCGCGATCACTTGCGAGGTGGGATTTTTTTGTGGGTCTGTTGTTCGACTACCAGCGATAGTGCGCGAACGCCTTGTTCGCTTCTGCCATCCTGTGCGTGTCTTCCTTCTTCTTCACGGCGTTTCCTTCGCCCTTGCTCGCCGCAATCACTTCAGCAGCAAGCTTGTCGGCCATCGACTTCTCGTTGCGGCCGCGCGAGTAGAGAATCAACCAGCGCATCGCGAGTGCCGTGCGACGCTCCGGGCGGACTTCGACAGGAACCTGGTACGTGGCACCGCCGACTCGGCGGCTCTTCACTTCGACCATCGGCTTCAGGTTGGCGAGCGCCTGCTTGAAGACGGTGACTCCGGGCTGGGCTGTCTTGGCTTCGACGCTGTCCATCGCGTGATTGAAAATGCGCTCAGCGGTGCTCTTCTTGCCCTGATACATCATCACGTTGATGAACTTGGCTACGGTCTGGCTCTCATAGCGCGAATCCGGAAGGATGGTGCGCTTGACTGACTTTTTGCGACGGCTCATTTACTTCTTCCCCTTGGGCGCGCCCTTGGTAGCCACGGCCTTACCGCCGACCTTTGGCTTCTTGGTTCCGTACTTGGAGCGGCTACGATTGCGGCCGTTCACGCCCGAGGCGTCGAGCGTACCGCGAACGATGTGATAACGAACGCCGGGTAGATCCTTGACACGACCACCGCGGATGAGCACGATCGAGTGCTCCTGCAGGTTGTGTCCCTCGCCCGGGATGTATGCGGTGACTTCGAAGCCGTTCGTGAGACGAACGCGCGCGACCTTGCGGAGTGCGGAGTTGGGCTTCTTTGGGGTAGTGGTGTACACACGAGTGCAAACACCACGCTTCTGCGGATTGGACTTGAGCGCCGGCGCCTTTTCCTTCTTGGCCACATCGCTGCGGCTCTGGCGTACCAGCTGATTAATTGTCGGCATTTACCATGGATCGACACGGATTGGCCCATCCACAACGGAGTGGCCACAGCCTAAGGAATCTAGAGACCAGCAGCCCCGCAGGCAAGCCAATCGGACCGGATGTATTCAGGAACCACTAAGGAAGCATTAAATTGAAGGTACGATGCCCCGCCTGATCCTTACCCTTGCCTGCCTTGCTGCCTTCGCTGGCGTTCCCGCCAGCGCCGCGCCCGCGAGCCCGCAAGCGTCTTCGGTCAGGCCGGCGCCGGCTCATGCCGCTCTCGCGTCGCAGGATGGTCCGGCGGTCGATCCGAACTGGGCTCCGGCCGCCCCAATCATCGTCGCCCCGGTACAGCGAGAGACGGCGCCAAGCAACAGTCAGAATCACCCCGCACCGGCTATCCCGGCGATCAATTTGCCCGTTGAAGGCCACGCGTCCGAGGCGATTCAAGCCGACGGTCGCCACGCCGGCTGGGCGGTCACCCTTCGCGGCTACCACGCGACGGGGCCGCCAAATGACGCCATCACGTCCCTACTTCCATCTCAAGAGCGCGCCTTACCTGACCATCTGAATTGATGAAGGGGGGCTCGCCCCTACTCCTCAATTCTCACATGCCTCAACAGACAGATTCCCTCACGACCGCCAGCGCGCAGGCCATCCAGGCTGACACACGGCCCTTCCACCGACGCGAACCAGGAATTGCCACACTAATCCTCGGCCTTGCAATCATGCTCATCGCATTGATTCTTCCGATGGAGCATCGTACGTTCGCCTTCTACCCGGCGCTTGCCGTCATCGGCGTTGGAGTCTTTCTAACTCTGCGCCATGGGCCGGACCGACCGAAGAACGACTGAGATCCACACAGTCTCTGCAGGTAAGCTGGACGCGCCGGCTATCGTTCCCGCGATAGCCGGCGCCGCGCAGCGCCAGTCGAATCCGCGCCGCGACCGATGAACGCACCGATTACAATCGCAGTGATTCTAGCCACCGTCGGAGTTCTGCTCGGCGGCTCGGTGATTCTCACCCGCTTCACTTCGCGTATCGGCATTCCCATCGCACTCGGCTTCATTGCAGTCGGGATGCTCGCAGGATCCGAAGGCCTCGGACACATTAATCTCGACAGCTATTCGCTCGCATTCCGCGCGGGCGTTGTCGCCCTTGTTCTGATTCTCTTCGATGGCGGGCTCAACACACCGCTCGCGGTGCTTCGTCCCGTTGCTGCGCCTTCGCTGACATTGGCCACAATTGGCGTGGTAGCCACTGCCGTGATTGTGGGTACCTTCGCACACTTCGGCGGCGGCATTGCGTGGCCGATCGGCTTGCTCATTGGCGCCGTTGTCTCCTCGACGGATGCAGCCGCAGTCTTTGCGACTCTGCGCGGAAGCGGTATCACGCTCAAGCAACGCGTCGGGCGAACACTGGAAGCCGAGTCGGGGCTGAATGACCCGGTAGCGATCCTGCTCACGATCTCGCTCACCGCATTTGTTCTGGCCAGAGATATCAACAACGGCCAGAGCGTCTGGCTGTTACCAGTCTTTGCGATCCTTCAAATAGCAACGGGTGGCACAATAGGCTGGCTGGCTGGCACTCTTGCAGGGAAACTTCTAATACAAGTTCGTCTCGAGTCAGCGGGCCTGTATCCAGTACTCACGCTGGCGATCGCGCTCGCTGTGTTCGGCGTTACGACACTGATTCACGGCAGCGGATTCATGGCAGTGTACATCGCGGGCGTTGTACTCGCGGGGACGCATCAACTGCCACACCGGCCGGCTATCCTCCGCGTGCATGATGCCTTCGGCTGGCTTGCGCAGATCGGGATGTTCCTGGTACTTGGACTGCTCGCGATCCCCACCCGACTTGTCGGGGCCGCGCTGCCGGGCCTGGGGATCGCGATTGTCCTGACTCTGATCGCACGTCCACTTGCGGTGGCCCTCTGTCTCGCGCCATTCCGGTATTCACTGCGCGAAACACTCTTCATAAGTATCGTCGGACTCCGCGGTGCTGTTCCGGTAGTTCTCGCGACGATCCCTGTAATGGCTGGCGTGACTGGCGCCCGACACATCTTTGACGTCGTCTTCTTCGTCATCGTGGTCAACACATTGATGCCGGGGACCGTCGTCGCATGGCTCGCACGAAAGTTCGGCGTAGTTGGTGTCGCGCCGCCGGCCGCGGCGACCACCATTCTGGTAGAATCGAACGAACCGACGCGGAGCTCGCTACGATCCTACTTCATTGATCGCGCACTCCCGGTCTGCGGCGTTCCACTCTCCGACATTCCGTTCCCGGATGGCGCTGCCGTAACGATGATTGTGCGAGGTTCTTCCCTTCTCGTCGCCGACGGAGGGACGACTCTTGAAGCCGGAGATCACGTGTACGTGCTTGCGTCGCCCGAAGCGGAGTCAACAGTGCGACTCCTCTTCGGGCGACCGGAAATTCTGGAGTAGAGATTGATCGGTCTACATGCGCATGCCGATCGAAAGCCCCACGCCACGACGAACCGGATTAATGGCAAGGTGATTGGGGACGAAACAGATTAATGAACCCGCAAATCCTTCAACGGGCTTCCATTCCTCTATGGTGTGCGCGTGACCGATCAAGCCCCCGACGACGAGGCCTGCCAGGCCCCCCAATACCCCAGTTCCAACTGCGACCTGGCCGCGGCCA
>Ga0209483_1001975_pt1 | contig 14880 bp, 12 predicted proteins | sample NGEPerA_FD_184508 | JGI IMG/M metagenome (GOLD analysis project Ga0209483, IMG submission 184508) | Arctic peat soil microbial communities from the Barrow Environmental Observatory site, Barrow, Alaska, USA - NGEE PermafrostL2-A... | ecosystem: Environmental > Terrestrial > Soil > Wetlands >... | reverse complement strand
TGCCGACCAATTTCCTGATCGGGGCGGCCCTGCTTGGCGCCGCGCTTCAGGCGACACGATGGGCGCGCCGCGGCCGTCATCTCCTGATCGCCGCAGCCCTCCTGTTTGCGATTTGCGGATTTTCGCCTCTCGGCGACCTTCTGCTCTATCCGCTGGAGTCACGTTTTCCGGCCTGGGACTCAACGCATGGTGCGCCGGATGGCGTGGTCGTGCTGGGTGGACCGATCGATGCGGATCTATCGGCCGCGCATGATGTGCCGATCCTGAGCATTGGCGCCGATCGCGTGACGACGGCGGCCATATTGGCGCGGCGCTATCCCAACGCGCGCATCATCTATACCGGCGGCAGCGCGAATTTGATTTCGGGCGACGCGAGGGAAGCCGATTACGCCGGCACGCTGCTGGAAAGTCTCGGCGTTGCCAGGGCGCAACTGACGCTCGAGCGCCGCGCGCGCAATACCCAGGAGAACGCCGAATACGCCAAGGCGATCGCAGCGCCCGAGCCCGGCGAGCGCTGGCTGTTGGTGACCTCGGCCTACCACATGCCGCGCGCCGTCGGGGCGTTTCGCAAGGCCGGATTTTCCGTCGAGCCCTATCCCGTCGACTGGCGGATCGGCGGTCGCGAAGACCTCCTGACGTTGCACAAATTTTCCCTCGACGGGCTCATTTCCTTCGAAACCGCTATTCGCGAATGGATGGGGCTTGCGGCGTATCGGATGTCGGGCAGAACGAGCGAGCTTTTTCCGGGACCGAATCCGCCGTGAAGCGTGCCTCGCGGCCGGCCCGTAAACCGGCTAGGATCGGGCGAGAAAACACAGGGAGTGTTGTTCATGCAGCAAGTCACAGCGAGCAATGAAAAGCTCGATTTCTCCACGATGGTGGCCGATCTGAACAGCCTGCTTCGTCTCAAAACCACCGTGATCGGCATGAAGATGTTCGCGCGCGTCGAAGACATGACGGCGATCCCGAAAATCCGCCGTCCGACAGCGGTCCACACCACCGACCAGATCGTCAGCATGGCCTCGCGGCTCGGCTGGACCGTCGGCATCACGGCGGACGACCTCGTCGGTGCGCAGTGCCGCGCCGTGATCGGGCTCGCGCCGGCGGACGAAAAATGGCTGGCAGGCGAATCTTACGTCGGCGTCTGGCACGGCACCGCCGAGGACGCGCGCAAGCGCCAGCAGGCGCTCGACGTCGTTCCCTTCGGCCAATACCAGGCGCTCGCGGTGAGTCCGCTTTCCAGCGGGCGCCTCGATCCGCCCGATATCTGCCTGGTCTATGCGACGCCCGGCCAGATGATCATCCTGATCAACGGGCTGCAATATACCGGCTACAAGAAGTTCGAATGGGGTGTGGTCGGCGAAACGGCCTGCGCTGATTCCTGGGGAAGGGCGCTCAAGACCGGCGAGCCCAGCCTGTCGCTGCCGTGCTTTGCCGAGCGGCGCTACGGCGGCGTGCCGGACGAGGAAATGCTGATGGCGCTGCAGCCATCGCATCTTGCGAAAGCGATCGCTGGCATGAAGATGCTGGCGAAAAACGGCCTGCGCTATCCGATCGCACCCTATGGCATCCAGGCCGACGTCCGCGCCGGCATGGGTGTGTCATATGGGAAGAAATAAGGTGTGACCGTCATTGCGAGCCAACGGGTCGCGCGAATGCGCCCGGTGGCAGGCTCCGCGAAGCAATCCATAGCTCGACAAAGAATGGATTGCTTCGTCGCTTCGCTCCTTGCAATGACGGGAGTAATTGCAATCCGAACAGGGAATCTCAGGGTAACCAGGCATGAAATCTTCGTCGAAATACGACATCGTCGTCTATGGCGCCACCGGCTTCACCGGGCAACTCATCGCCGAGTACCTGGCCGCGCATTATGTGGGCAAGGGCGCGCCGAAATGGGCGATGGCCGGGCGCAGTCTTGCAAAGCTTGCTTCGGTGCGCGACGCGATCGGCGCGCCGGCCGACACGCCCCTGATCGCAGCCGATGCGGCCGATCCCGCGTCGCTGCGGGCGATGGTCGAGCAGACCAAATCGGTCATCACGACCGTCGGACCCTATCAGCTTTACGGTTCTGACCTGCTCGCGGCTTGCGCCGCCACCGGCACCGACTATTTCGATCTCTGCGGCGAGCCGGTATGGATGCGCCACATGATCGACGCGCATGAGGCGGCGGCGAAAGCGAGCGGCGCGCGGATCATGTTTTCCTGCGGCTTCGATTCGCTGCCGTTCGAACTCGGCGTGTTCTTTTGTGAGGAGACCGCAAGGAAGGCTTTCGGTGCGCCGGTCAGCCGTGTCAAAACCCGCATCCGCGGTATGAGTACGACGATCTCGGGCGGCACCGCGGCCAGCTTCAAAGCGACATTCGCCGCTGCAGCGAAAGACCTCAGTCTGGTTGCCCAGCTGCAGAATCCGTTCGTGCTGACACCGGGCTTCGAAGGCCCCAAACAGCCGCGAGCCAACAAGCCGGCGTTGGACGAGGACCTCGGCCTGTGGACGGCGCCCTTCGTGATGGCGACCATCAACACCCGCAATGTGCATCGCTCCAATATGTTGATGAACTTTCCGTACGGCAAAGATTTCGTCTATGACGAGATGGTCCTGACGGGTCCGGGAGAGCAGGGCGAAGCCAATGCCAAGCGTCTCGTCGCAGCCGTCAATGCCGAGAGGATGAGCGGCGGCGGACTGAAGCCGGGCGACGGACCGTCGAAGGAAGAACGCGAGAACGGCTTCTACGACCTGTTATTCGTGGGCATCGCTGCCGATGGCAAGCAGGTTCGCGTTGCGGTGAAAGGCGATCGCGATCCCGGTTACGGATCGACGTCGAAGATGATCTCGGAATGCGCGGTCTGCCTGCTGCGCGACACGCCGGACGTTGCAGCGGGAATCTGGACGCCTGGTGCTGCGATGGGGGAACCCCTGATCAAGCGGCTGGTCGATCATGCGGGCTTGACGTTTACGGTCGAGAAGTAACGGCGCGAGCCTACGCCGCGCCGGACCCGGCGGAGGCCGTGAACGCGTGGCCGGTTGCAGCCTTATAGGGCTGGGCAACGGCGAACATTCCCCACATCGCCCCCAGCATCATGAAGAAGTGCCGCCAGTGGTCGGTGTCGATGACGAAACTTTCGCCGACGGTGCCGAGGAAGGCTGCAAAGATCGCCAGATACGCCCGCTGCCAGGGCACGCGCACGAAGACGTGGCGGAAGCCCGTGATCACCGTGATGAACACCAGCGCCGGATAGCAAACGCCGGAAATCCACCCCCCCGACATGAAGGCGTTCAGGTAGGAGTTATGGGTGTCCTCGGGAAAATAATGGTGAAACTGTAGCGGGCCGATGCCGAAGGGCAGATCGAGCGCCATCTGCGCGCCGAGGATGTGGCGGCCAAACCGGCCGAAGCGGCCTTCGTCATAGCTCTGGTCGAAGCTGGCGCGCTGATTGAACATCTCGCGGATCGAATCGAACGACAGCAATATCGCAAGCAGTGCCCCCACGAGCACCACGGCGACGACCGACATCACCACGATGCGCGAGCGCTGGCTCCGTGACGGACTGGTCAAGACCATCAGCGCCAGCATGAAGGCGGACGTGATCACGAGCCCGCCCCAGGCGGCGCGCGAAAACGCCAGCAGGATTGCCAGCGCCATGATGCCGAGCGCGATCGTGCTGCGGAGCGATTTGCCGAAGCGGTCGGAGACGACGCTTTGCAGCGCGAACAAGGAGGGCAGGATCAGGAACGCGCCGAGCACGTTGGGGTCCTTGAAGGTGCCGCGAGCTCGCTCGTACAGCGTCAGCAGATCGTGTCCGCCGGGAACGAGGTCAAGATACCCGGCGATCCCCGAAATCGCGGCGATCAAGCCGCCGACGATCAGGCCGCGGCGAAGCATGTCGAGCCGTGCTTCGGTGTCGTCGGCAATCACCATGGCGAAAAACATCACGGTAACCGCCATGTACCAGGAGGTCGCGATCCAGTTGGCGACCGGGGATTCCTCGATGAACGGGATGGCGCCGATCGAGTAGCCGACATTGAGCAGCACCAGCAGCAACAATAGCGGCATGAACGCCAGGCGCAGCCGCAAGCCCGTGGAAATGAAGATGACCGACGCTAAAAGCGTCACCAGTTCATAGGGGCTCGGTTCGATGAAGACGATGGCGCCGCTGGCGCCCGCGAGCCACACCAGCGCGCGCTGCAGCGCCAGCACGCCGGGCGCAGCCGTTACCGATCCGCACAGGCCCTCGGCTGTCGCCGCATACGCCATCACACAACCTTACGCAACGCAACTCGTACCCGACGCCTCGAGCGAACCGCTCTAATAGGCGTTCTCGTTCCTGGTCATCAGCGCCATCGGCGTCTTCAAAAGGATGAAGAGGTCGAACAGCACGGACCAATTCTCGATGTAATAAAGATCGAACTCGACGCGCTTCTGGATCTTCTCCTCGCTGTCGACCTCGCCGCGCCAGCCGTTGATCTGGGCCCAGCCGGTAATGCCCGGCTTGACGCGGTGGCGCGCGAAATAACCGTCGATCGCCTCGTCGAACAGCCGGCTCTGCAACTTGCCCAGCACGGCATGCGGGCGCGGCCCGACCAGCGACAGATTGCTCTTGAACACGACGTTGAAGAGTTGCGGCAACTCGTCGAGGCTGGTCTTGCGGATGAAGCGGCCGACGCGGGTGACACGGCTGTCGTTCTTGGTCACGACCCTGGAGGCGAGCGGATCGGCCTGGTCGTGATACAGCGAGCGGAACTTGAAGACGTCGATGCGCTCGTTGTTGAAGCCGAAGCGCTTCTGGCGAAACAGCACCGGGCCGGGGCTATCGAGTTTGACGGCGAGCGCAACCAGCGCCATCACCGGGGCGGCGAACAGCAGGACGATGGCGCCGACGACGTGGTCGAACAGCCATTTCATCACCAGATCCCAGTCGGTGATCGGCGCCTCGAACACGTCGAGCGTCGGTACCTTGCCGAGATAGGAATAGGAGCGGGGACGGAAACGCAGCTTGTTGGTGTGGGCGGAGAGCCGGATGTCGACCGGCAGCACCCATAATTTCTTCAGCATTTCCAGGATCCGCGTTTCTGCCGAGATCGGCAGCGCGAACAGCACGAGGTCGATGCGGGTGCGGCGGGCGAATTCGACGATGTCGTCGACCTTGCCGAGTTTCGGGCTGCCGGCGCAGGATTCCATCGCGCGGCTGTCGTTACGGTCGTCGAACACGCCGAGGATATCGATATCCGAATCGTCCTGGGCGTTGAGCGCCTCGACCAGTTGCTCGCCGTTCTGGTCAGAGCCGACGATGATGGTGCGGCGATCCAGCCGACCCTCCCGCGCCCAGCCGCGCACCATCGAGCGCAGCAACAGCCGCTCCGCGATCAGCGCGGCGAGGCCCACAAAGAAGAACGCCGATAGCCACAGCCGCGAGACCTCGCCGCCGAGCTTGGCGAAAAACGACGCGCCGATGAACAGCAGGAACACGAAGGCCCAGGACGAGATCATCCGCGTCATCTGCCGGAGCTGGCCGCGAAAAACCTGGACTTCATAGATATCGGAGGCCTGGAACGAAACCACGGCTGTCGCTGCCATGCCGAAGATGACCGCGATGAATGCCCAATGGAAGCCGGTGAGGGGAGCGACATAGCCGAAATAGAGTACGATGCCGACGAGGCTCAGCAGGACGAAATCGGCGAGACGAACCGCGCCCGCGATCACGATCGGCGAATAGGCGCGGCGAACTTTCTGGTTGGTGACGGCAAGGGCCGCCTGCGACAGCCTGCGGCGCCGTTCGATCGGGGGCCGATCTGTGGTGACGGATGCCGTGGCATCCTGCATCGAGCGTGCGTTAATCGGTTCCACTGTTCCCAAATCCGTATCCCGCGCAGCATCTAGGCATGCGCTCACCGAAGCGGAATTCCCCAAGGCTCCGGCTTAAAGGACAAATCGGAAGAAACAGTTATCATTGGTAAAGAACGGTTAACGATCGGCAAACGCGTCGCGGTATCCCGCCAGCACCCCCTCGACCATCGCCTTCTGTGAAAAATGCAGGAAGATGCGCTCGCGAAGCGACTTTGCGCGGGCCAAAGCTGCCTCGGGATCCTCCATCGCGATCTCGATCGCGTCCGCCATCGCGCCCACGATATTGGGCGCGAACAGCGCGTCGGTGTGGGAGCCGAAGATTTCCGGGATGCCGCCGACATTGGCGGCCATCATTGGGATGCCGGCCGCCGCCGCCTCGATCACGACATAGGGCATGGAATCGCCGCGGGAGGGAACCACCAGCAGATTGCCTTTCGAGAAGCCATAGCGCGCCTTCACATGCCCGATGAAACGGATCGAGCCGGCAAGGCCTGATCTCTCGACCTGGGCCTTCAGCGCGCTCATTTCCTCGCCGTCGCCGGCGAGCGTCAGCGTCACCGGCCGGCCGTCGGCATGCAGTCGCGCCACCGCGTCGATCAGGAGGTCGGCGCCCTTGATGTGCCGGAACTCGCCGACATAGACGACATCGGTGGCATCGATTGCCCTGACGACGGGATCGAATTCGTCGGCGGTTACGCCGTTGAACACGCAGCGCACCAGCCCGCGCGGGGTACCGATGGTGCGCTGATAGGTATTCCGAGCAAAGGCGCTTTCGAACAGGAACAGGTCGGTCGTGTTCATGAGCGCGCGTTCCATGCGGCCGTAAAGCGCGCCCTTGAACGTATTCAGCGGGTAATGCAGCGAGCCGCCATGCGGCGTATAGACACGAATGGTGCCCGGGATACGCGGCCTCATGCGGGTGAACACGCCGGCCTTGGCGCCATGGCCATGCAGCACATCCGGCTTGAGCCACCGGATCAGAAGCATCAACCGCGCCCACACCAGAGCGTCGGTGGGGAAGGGCTCGCGGTGGATCGCCATGCGATGCACGCCGAGCTTGAGGCGGGGCGCGATCTCCTTGAGCGCGGTGTCGGCGCGTTCGCCGCCGGTCAGGCTGTCGGCGATGATGCCGACATGGTGGCCGCGGTCGGCCTGTCCATTGGCGAGATCGAGGATATGTCGGATGATTCCGCCGACCGGCGCGCGCACCGCGTGCAGGATACGAAGCGGTTGATCCGGTGTCTTCGGCATGATCAGAACCAGCGCTCGCCGACGAGAACCGTGTCGCCGGGGCCGACGGAGGTACCGAGCGGCACCACCGCGCGGAACGGGCCGGAACCGTCGGTGTGGGTGAGCGTCACGCGGTCGCGCAGCGCGCGCGGCGAAAAACCGCCAGCAATCGCCACCGCGCTCTCGACGCTCATGTTGGGAACGTAGGGATATTGGCCGGGGGCCACAACTTCGCCGAGGATGAAGAACGGCCGGTAGGATTCGATTTCAACTGCCACCGAAGGTTCGCGGATGAAGCCCTTGCGCAGTCTGGCCGAAATCTCGGCAGCTAACCCCGCCGGCGTTCGGCCGCGCGCAGGCACCGAGCCGATCAGCGGCATCGTGATGGAGCCGCCGGCATCGATGGCGTAGGTGTTGGTAAGGCCTTCCTGGCCGTAGACCACGACCCGCAACTTATCGCCAGCATCGAGCTTGTAGGATGCATCGTATCGGGCCGGCGCGGCCGCGTAAGCCGGCGGCGCAGGCGACATGGCGTAGGATCGTCCATAAGCCATCGCGTCGAGATCGCTTGGCGGCTGGCCCGCGGCGACCGGCCCGGCCGTGCGCATGCAGCCCGTCAGAGCGAGCGCGGCCAGCATACAAAGGAGAACGGCGCGCGCGCCTCGCATCGGACGATCCAGGGGAGTATTGATTCCGATTAAGGGCTTCCATGGTTAACAAAGCATGACCGGCTCGGCCAAGGGCCGAGGTTCCCCTCACAATCCGCGCGATTAACCCAGCGGCAACCTTAATGGAGTGTAATCGCGCCGGTCCAAGTGGAGTCGTGGCGTCCGCGGGAGTGTGCGATGCGTTTAGCGTTCTGGCGTGCAGGCAAGGGTTCGGTTGCCGAAGAATATCCGGTGATCGAGCGGGCCGCCGTTGAGCCCGCGCCGGCGAAGGTCGGCCCGGCGGATTCTACCATGCCCGGCGATCTCGATTTGCGCGTACTCGGCCAGGCCCTGATGCGCAAGCGCGGCTGGATCATCGTTCCGACCCTGCTTGCCGCCGTGATCTCGATTGCTGCCGTCAATCTGGTGACCCCCCGCTACAAATCCGAGGCGCGCATCCTGGTCGACGGGCGCGAGAACGTATTCCTGCGGCCGAGCGGCGAGCGCAACGAGGAGCGCAGCGCGCTGGATGCCGAGGCAGTCACCAGTCAGGTTCAGCTCCTGCTGTCGCGCGATCTCGCGCGTGAGATCATCAAGAAGAACAAGCTCGCCGCACTTCCGGAATTCGATCCAGTGTTGCGGGGAATGTCGCCGCTGAAATCGTTGCTGGCGTTGTTCGGGATCGGCCGCGATCCGTTCTCGCTAACGCCGGAAGAGCGCGTGCTCGACGCCTATTACGACCGCTTCACGGCCTATGCGGTCGATAAGTCGCGTGTCATCGTCATCGAATTCCAGTCGCGCGATCCCGATCTCGCCGCGCGTGTCGCCAATTCGATCGCCGAAGGCTATCTGGTGCTGCAGCAGAATGCTCGTCAGCAGCAGGCCAAGGCCGCCAGCCAGTGGTTGTCGGGCGAAATCGACAATCTGCGCAAAAAAGTCGCGGACGCGGAATCGCGCGTCGAGGATTTTCGTTCGAAATCGAGCCTGTTCATCGGCACCAACAACACCACGCTGTCGAATCAGCAGATGGGCGAACTCAACACCCAACTCAACAATGCCCGTGCGCTGAAATCCGACGCTGAATCCAAGGCGCGGCTGATCCGCGAAATGCTCCAGAGCGGCAGGCCGATCGAGGCTTCCGAGGTGCTCAACTCCGAACTGATCCGCAGGCTGTCCGAACAGCGCGTCACCTTGCGCGGGCAGTTGGCCGAACAATCGTCGACGCTGCTCGACAACCATCCGCGGATCAAGGAATTGAAGGCTCAGCTTGCCGATCTCGATCGCCAAATTCGCGAAGAAGCGAGTAAAATTTCGCGCTCGCTGGACAATGACGCCCGCATCGCCGGCAGCAGGGTCGAAGGACTCAGCGCCAGCCTCGATCAATTAAAGAAACAGGCGACATCGAGCAACGGCAACGACGTCCAGTTGCGGGCGCTGGAGCGCGAGGCGAAGGCGCAGCGCGATCTGCTGGAATCATACCTGGCGAAATTTCGCGAGGCCAATACGCGGGAGAATATCGACGCAGCGCCGGCGGATGGACGCATCATTTCCGGCGCCAGCGTGTCCAATGCACCGGCCTATCCGAAGAAGCTGCCGATCGTGCTGATCGCGACGCTCGCGACCCTGTTGCTCAGCGCGGGCGCGATAGCGACCGGCGAATTGCTGCGCATGACCGCGCCGCGCGCCGCCGCCGTATTCCTGTCCGCGCCGAGGTCGCTGCGGACGCCTGCCAGGGCATTTTCCGAGACGCCAGAGCCGGTATTCGAGGATGTCGCTCCGGAAGGGCCGACTGAAACCCGAGCTGAAGCGGCGTCCGATCTCAACGAGATCGAGCAGCTCGCAGAGGAGTTGCGCGGGGCGGGCACGGCGGCGCGCAAGGTCACCATTCTCGGCACCGCGCCGGGCGAGAGCATTACGTTGACTGCGCTGACGCTGGCGCGGCTGATCGCCCGCGACGCAAGGGTCGTGGTGGTTGATCTGTCGGCGTCATCGCCGACAATGTCAGCCGTATCCGTCGATCCCTCGGCGCCGGGCCTTGCGGAATTGATGCAGGGCGAAGCGTCGTTTTCGCAGGTGATCACCAGGGACCGGCTGTCGCGGGTTCATCTCGTCAGCGCCGGCCGGCCGGGATTCGACCATGCGCTACTGCAATCGCCGCGTCTCACGCTCGCGATCGACGCCTTGCTGCGGGTCTACGACCATGTGCTGCTCGACGCCGGGATTGCCTCCGACCTGCCGGCCGAACTGCTGACCGCGCAGGCGCGCGCGGTGGTGGTGCCGGACGTATCGATGACAGCTGACGCCCGCAGCCTGATGTGCGACCAACTGCGCGCGGTCGGCTTCTCAGAGGTGGCCATGCTGAGCAAGCCGGCACAGCCCTCTGACGCGGTCGAGCCGGATTTGCAGGTCGTGGCGGCCTGAGGCCGTCGCTCAAAGGCCAGGCGTTCTGATCAGCGATGAAGCGCGCCGCGCAGCCGCTGCGCGATGTGGAAAAGCGTCGGAGTCTGCTTCACCAGACGCTTGGCATGAGTGACGCCAGACATCGCCGATGCCGCGAGCCGGCCGCGGGGACTGAGCGGAATGAAACAGTCGAAGGTCGGCTCGTCGCCCTTGCAAAACAGCCGCTTGTAATGATCGGCGCCGATGCCGAGATCGAGCGCGCGATAGCCGCGACCGGCGTAGTCGTCGATGATGTTGCGCATCAGGATCAGGCCGGGGCTAAAGCGCGAATTTTCCGACATCGTGTAGGTATTGAACATCATCGAGAAGCGATAACCATCGGCAACGCCGGCATAGATCGCAATCACGTCGTCGTCGCATTCGAGCGCGTGGATGTCGATGACGCGGCTGCCGTCTGCAAGTCGGCTCATGCAGGCGGCGCGGATGAAATCCCTCAACGCCCGCGTCGGCGAAAACGTTGGGCAGCCGTTGCTCCGCCATCCGCAACGGTTTTATGGCGAAGAACCAGTCGAGCAGCCGACCAATGTCCGCATCGGATATGGCGATCCCATAGCGAAAACCGGGCAGCGTTTGCAGCTTGCGCTCCTTGCCTTTCAGGCGCCGGCGGAACGAGTTGCTGATCAGGGCGGCAGGTGCTGCGCCCTCGGCCATCGTCAGCAGCGGGCAGTCATTGACCGAGGACTGCCTGGGCAATAGGGCCATCGGGTTCGGTAAATTCCGCCAGCGCAGGGGTTGCTGCGTCAGCGCCAGCACATCGGCCGCGGAGTGCCCGCGGATACCGGTCAAAAGCGTGTCGAGATCGGCCGACGTTGCGCTACGAGCGAAATCGCGATCGCATAACGCCATGTTGAAGGTTGCGTGCTTGCCTCCCATGAAGCGGGCGGTGCGAACGCCGCGGCTGTGCCGGAGCGCCAGCGGCAGCAGTACCAGCGGCCGGCGCTCGGAATCATAGGCAGCAACGATGAAGGACCGGAGGTTCTCGCGCTCGCCGACCTGGCGCTGCCAGGCCGCGAGGAAATCGAAGCGCTGATAGGGTGTCGAGAACTGGGCTTCGAGACCGCGCCAGATCGGCTCGGCTGTGCCGAGATCAGATACGATGTCGACGCGCGCGATGCGGCTCGCCGTCGACCAGGCCTTTGCTTCCGCCGTTCGGCTTTCGATCGCGGCAGCCATGGTCATTGCGAAACCTGTCCATAGGGAATTATTTACATTTTTCAGCCTCGGCCGACCTTTGCAAAGAAATGTCAACAAAGAGTAATGACAATGCCGGAGCGGCGAGGTGGAAACCGCCGGGACCGAGGGACCTTGCGTTGCCATCCGACAACCGATTGCTGACGAGCCTGCGTCTGGAACTCGGCTATTTCAGCGGCCTGCCGTGGCTGAGGGGACGGCGAGCCGGCGGCGCCGGCGTCATCCTGCGGTTCGAGCGCGTGCGTCCACGGCAGCCCGGCCGCTTCCAGCCGCTGAAATCGAGTGAAATAACGCCCCGATTTCTTGATCGAACCATCAGGGCCGTGAGGCGCTGGAAGTACGAGTTCGTCTCAATCGACGAGGTGTGCCGCAGGGCGGTCACGCTGGCCGAGCGAAGACGGTTCGTCTGCCTGACTTTCGACGGCGCTTACAAGGATCTGGTCGCGTCGGCCTATCCGGTGCTCGCGAGGCACGGCGTTCCCTTCGTCGTCTATGTGCCGACGGCATTTCCGGACGGGGTTGGCGAGGCCTGGTGGCTCGCCCTCGAGCGGATCATCGCGCGCGAGAGCCGCATCAGCCTCGTGATCGATCGCAATGAGCAGCGCTTCGACACCGCCACCACATTCGAAAAATATCAGGTCTATGAATTCCTTGGGGATTGGATGCGTTCGCTGGACCTGTCTGATCGTTCCACCGCGATCAGGGATATTTGCAAGCGCTACTCGGTCGACTTCGCGGCGTTGTCGCGTCAGGCCTCGATGGATTGGGACGATCTGACGAAACTGGCCGCCGATCCGCTGGTGACGATCGGAAGTGCGACGGTGAACTATCCGGTGCTGTCGAGCTTGAAGGATGCCGACGCGTTGCGCGAGATGACGATGGGGCGCGCGGTGGCGCAGACGGCTTTCCACCGCGACATCAGGCATTTTGCCTATCCGTCCGGCGATCGCGCGGCGTTTCGCCGGCAACATGTTGCGATGGCGGAAGAGGCCGGCTTTGTCAGTGCGGTATCGACGCTTTCCGGCGTCGTCGAGCCGGAGGGCCGCACCAATCTGCATGCGCTGCCGCGCGTTGCCTGGGACGGGCGGCAGCGCTCGCTACGCGTAATGCGCGTGATGCTGTCGGGGGCGATATTTCCTCCGCTCAAGCCGACGCGAGCTGCAAAAATCTAGCGGTCGGGGCGCGCCATCCAGCTCACGATCGGCATTGCCGGCAAGACCCAGCCGATGCCGGCTACGACATAGAAGATCGCCTGCAACAGCCCGGAATTCGCCAGCCACGGCGTCTGCGCCATCGTCATTCCCAACAGCGACCACACCACGACCAGGACAAGAAGCGCGATGGTTCCGAGCAATTTTCGGGTGCGTATGGTCATGACGGAAATGTGCGGCTTCTGCTGGCTGCGCGGCTTGCGCGCGGGAAGCGGCGGACTATAAGGGGCGCGCCAATTCAATCAAGCGCAGCCCTCGATGACCGGTAATTTCGTTCAAAAGGCACCAGAGATCCGCGCCGTCCGATGGTGGCTGATATCGATGGCGGCGCTGATCGCGCTGATGGTGCTGGTCGGCGGCGCCACGCGCCTCACTGAATCAGGGCTTTCGATCGTGGAGTGGAAGCCGGTCACCGGCGCGCTGCCGCCGCTCGACCAGGCGCAGTGGACCAGGGCTTTCGAAGGCTACAAGGCTATCCCGCAATACCGGGAGATGAACGCCGGGATGAGTCTCGATCAATTCAAGACTATCTTCTGGTGGGAATGGAGCCACCGGCTGCTCGGACGCGTTATCGGGATCGCCTACCTCTTGCCGTTTCTCTGGTTCATGTGGCGGGGCATGCTGGCTGCGGATCTACGGCGGCGGCTCTGGCTGATCTTCGGACTTGGCGGGCTACAGGGTGCGGTCGGCTGGTGGATGGTGGCCTCGGGGCTGTCGCAGCGGGTAGAGGTTTCGCAATATCGGCTCGCCACCCATCTGGTGCTGGCGCTGTTGATCTTTGCCGCCATCGTCTGGACGCTGCGCCGGCTTTCGGACCGTCCGGCATCCGTTGGATCGGCGCGGCTGAAATTCACCGCGGCTGCGCTGGTGGCGCTGACCTTCGTACAGCTTTATCTGGGCGCGTTGGTTGCGGGCCTGCGCGCCGGCAAGATCTACAACACCTGGCCGGAGATCGACGGATCGTTCATTCCGTCAGCGGCGCGGTTGTTCTTCGAGCAGCCATGGTGGCGCAATCTGTTCGACAACACGCTCACGGTGCAGTTCGAGCATCGCATGACCGGCTACGCGCTGTTTGCGCTGGCGCTGCTGCACGCAATCGACGTCGTGCGGTCACGGGCCGGCGCCGCCGTCAATGGCGCGCTGTGGCTCGCAGCGGTCGTCACCTTGCAGGCGACGCTCGGCATTCTCACGCTATTAAATCATGCGCCGATCGATCTCGCGCTCACCCATCAGGCGGTTGCGATAGCGGTGCTGACGCTGGCGGTGTTGCAGGCCGAACGGTTGGCCTCGCGCCGGCCGGAGATTGCGCCGCAAGAGCTGGCGCTGCCGGCAACCCAGACCGGCTGAGGCCAAGGCCGCGCTAACAGTAACCGTAAGCGCCGCACGCGTAAGGCAGTCGATCCCAATAGGGAACATAGGGATCGGCATAGAACAGTGGCCGGGGAATATAGGGGACGTCGACATAGACAGGCGCAACGACCACGACCGGCGGCTCAACATAGATCGGACGCGGGTAGGGCGCGCGATAGGTGATCGTCGTTCTGAAATCATAGTGCGGACGTGGAAGACCCGGCGGCAGGATGACGGCCGTTCGATGCCAGCCGCGGTGATGGATCGCACGGTCGGCAGCCCCGGCGGTCCCGCTCGCCACCACGGCGGCAAGCAACACAAACGCAACGCGCAACATCGGCAGCCTCAAAAATAATGGTTCCGGCGTTCGCGCAGTATATCGCGGCGGCCGGCGAGCGGCAGCCGCGATATTGGATTATGGCTAAGACGCGACCGATCCACCGCTGTCATTCCGGGATGGTCCGAAGGACCAGACCCGGAATCTCGAGATTCTCCGATGCGCAATTGCGCATCTGAGGTTCGCGCTCGCGCGCGCCCGGGAATGACTGAAACTAGGCGCTCAACGCCTGTTCGAGATCCGCGATCAGATCTTCCTTGTCCTCGATGCCAATCGACAGCCGCACCACGTCGGGGGCGGCGCCCGACTTGATCTTGGCGGCGTCGTCAAGCTGGCTATGGGTGGTCGAGGCCGGGTGGATCACGAGTGAGCGGGTGTCGCCGACATTGGCCAGATGCGAGAATAGTTTCAGCTTCGACACCAGGTTGACGCCGGCCTCGTAGCCGCCCTTGAGGCTGAAGGTGAACACGGCGCCAGCGCCCTTCGGCGCATATTTGCGGGCGAGGTTGTTGTAGGGGTTTCCTGCAAGGCCGGAGTAATTTACCGAGGCGACCGCGGGATGGGCCTGCAGCCATTCCGCGACGGCCTTGGCGTTATCGCAATGCTTTTGCA
>Ga0209483_1001974_pt1 | contig 14887 bp, 13 predicted proteins | sample NGEPerA_FD_184508 | JGI IMG/M metagenome (GOLD analysis project Ga0209483, IMG submission 184508) | Arctic peat soil microbial communities from the Barrow Environmental Observatory site, Barrow, Alaska, USA - NGEE PermafrostL2-A... | ecosystem: Environmental > Terrestrial > Soil > Wetlands >... | reverse complement strand
CTGCTACGGACTGTTCGAACTGGCTGCCGTCTACCTGTCCCAGCAGCCGCCCCTGGTCGACCAGGGGCGGCTGCTGGGACAGGTAGACGGCAGCCAGTTCGAACAGTCCGTAGCAGTGGTTGGCCACCACCACGTCGACGGGGGCGGCGGCCAATTCGGCCCGCATGACCTCGACCTGGGCGGCCAGGGCGTCGTCATCGACGGGATCGTCGCCGAGGGGGGCATCGGGGGGTGGACCGGACGATCCTCCTCCGAGGGGCCCGGAGGGCCTCGCCACGGGTCGTTCGCCGTCAGGTGTCCAAAGGGAGCTCACGACTGGTAGCCTAAAGCAACTGATAGACGAGGAAGCGGGGCTTCGCGATGCGAATCCCCCACCCGGCCACCGTGTCCCGCCATCCGGCGCGACACTCGTGCGACGGGTCGATGGGACCGGAGGCCGACAGACGTCGGTCGTCCCGGTGCTGGCACCGCTCCTTCATCGTCGGCCACGGGCCATCCGTGGCCATGAGACAGGGAGTGAAGTCGAATAGCAACCAGCACCACCACCGATCCTCGCATCAATGACCGCATCCGCGCCCGCGAGGTGCGCCTGGTCGATCCCGACGGCGAGCAGCTCGGCATCAAGCTCCTGACCGAGGCACTGGCCATCGCTCGTGACCTCGACCTCGACCTCGTCGAGGTTGCGCCGGGGGCCAACCCCCCGGTCTGCCGCATCATGGACTTCGGCAAGCACAAGTTCGACGAGGCCCAGCGGGCCAAGGAGTCCAAGCGCAAGGCCGTCCACGTAGGGATCAAGGAGATGAAGTACCGGCCGAAGATCGGCCCGGGCGACTTCGACACCAAGACCCGGCAGGTGGCCAAGTTCCTGGAGGAGGGCCACAAGGTCAAGATCACGATCATGTTCCGAGGGCGAGAGGTCTTCCATCCCGAACTCGGGAAGAAGATCCTCGACCGGATCGCCGACCAGATGGAGGGCCTCGGCAAGTCCGAGTCGATCCCCCGCCTCGACGGCCGGAACATGGTCATGGTCCTCGCCCCCGAGAAGCGGGCGAAGCCGGCCGGGTCGTCCAAATCCGGGGGATCGAAGAGTGGGGCCCCGGCCGCGCCGGCGGCCGAGGCACCGACAGAGGTTTCGACAGAGGTTTCGACAGCGGCACCGACAGAGGTACCGACACAGACCGCGACGGAGGGCGATGTGCCCGCACCGGAGCAGGTGGCAGCGGCGGCCCGAGAGGCCCCGGTCGTCACCGAGCCAGCGGCGGCAATAGCCGCCCCGGCGGGGGAGCAGTCCCCGGCCGCAGCGACGAACGAAGGAGAGGGATAGCCACGATGCCCAAGATGAAGACGGACAGCGGCGCCAAGAAGCGCATCAAGGTGACCGGGTCGGGGCGGCTCCGCCGCCGCAAGGCCTTCCGGTCCCACCTGCTCGAGCACAAGTCGGCCGAGCGCAAGCGCCGGCTGGGCCGCGAGACGGACTTCGCACCCGGCGACGAGAAGCAGATCAAGAGGATGCTGGGGATGTAGCCCGGGCGGCCCGAACGGCCGCCTCCTCCGCACCATCGCTACCGGATCCCTCCGGCCCGCCCGCTCCTGCGGACGGCACCCGGTCGGGACCGGCGTGCCGGGCGCCCCTCCGTGGCCGGCCCGCACGGAGCACCCCGACCAACCGCAACCGGCCGAACATGAAGCGGCCCGACACCAAAGGAGTTCACCATGGCCCGAGTCAAAGGCGCCGTCCACGCCAAGAAGCACCACCGCGCCATCCTCGAGCAGGCACAGGGCTACTACGGCAACAAGAGCCGTTCCTTCCGTGCCGCCAATGAGCAGGTCATGCACTCGGGGCAGTACGCCTTCCGGGACCGGCGTGCTCGCAAGGGCGACTTCCGCCAGCTGTGGATCCAGCGGATCAACGCGGCGGCCCGACTGAACGGCATGAGCTACAGCCGATTCATCGCCGGTCTGCATCGGGCGGACGTCGAGGTGGACCGCAAGGTCCTGGCCGATCTGGCCGTCACCGCACCCGAGGCCTTCGCCTCTTTGGTGCAGGTGGCCGATGACGCACTGGCCTCGAGCGCCGCGAGCACCGAGGCCGGTTCCTGACCCAGTCGGGACTGCCCTTCACCCACCAGCGGGTGCGGCGGCTGCGCCAGCTCCTGCGCAAGCGCGGGCTGCGGGCCACCGAGCACGTGGTGGTGGTCGAGGGGGCGGAACTGCTGTCGGTGGCGATGGCGGCCGACGCCTCGATCGAGGCCGTCTACGTGGCCCCCGAGGGGGCATCGGCCCCGGCCGTCCTCGACGTCACCCACCGCATCCTTAGCCAGGGTGGGCGGGTCTTCGACCTCGCCCCCGGGGTGATGGAGCGCGTTGCCTCGACGGTGACGCCCCAGCCGTTACTGGCCGTGGTGTCCTACTCACCCACGCCGTTCAAGGCGCTCGAGGGCGCCACCTTGGTGGTGGTGTGCGTGGACGTGCGTGATCCGGGCAACCTCGGCACGGTGATCCGGACCGCGGATGCCGCCGGTGTGGACGCCGTCGTGTGCTGCGACGGCACCGTCGACCCGACGAACCCGAAGTGCGTGCGGGCCACGGCCGGCTCGCTGTTCCACGTTCCGGTGGTCGAGGGTGGAACGGCTGCCGACGCGGTGGCCGAGCTGTCGGGGCGCGGGTTCACCACGGTCGCTACCGTCGTCCGGGGTGGCACCGACTACGCCGCATTCGACTGGACCCGTCGGGTCGCCCTGGTGCTCGGCAACGAGGCCGGGGGCCTGACCGACGATCTGGTGGCCACCGTGGATGCCGGGGTGACCATCCCCATGGCCGGACGCTCGGAGTCGCTCAACGTGGGCGTGTCGGCGGCCGTGCTGTGCTTCGAGGCGCTGCGCCAACGGCGCACCGCCTCGCCGTTGGAGGGTGCACCTTCACCGGGGGCGCCTGCCGCCCGTTCTACGATGTCGCCCATGGACGAGGCGCCGGTGCGGCCGGACGACGACGGGGCGACCCGGTGAGCCGGATCGAGGGTCCGGTGGATGTGGACACCATCGTGGCCGAGGCCCGTGCCGCCATCGAGTCGGCCGACACCCTCGACGCCATCCGCCACGTCGGTGCCTCCGTGTCGGGTAAGAAGTCGGCGCTGGCCGAGGCGTTCCGCGCCCTCGGGTCGATGGACCCCGACGCCCGCAAGGAGCTCGGTCGCCGGCTGCACGAGGCGCGCACGACGCTCGAGGCGCTGCTCGAGTCCCGCCGCACCCAGATCCGCTACGCCGAGCTGGCGGCCGACATGGCGGTGTCCCGGCTCGACCTGACCGAATTCGTGCCCGGCTCGGTGGCCGGCCCGGCGTCCCGGGGCCACCTCCACCTGGTGTCCCAGACCCGTGACGCCTTGGAGGACGTCTTCGTCGGCATGGGCTTCGACGTGGCCGAGGGCCCGGAGATCGAGAGCGACTGGTACAACTTCGGGGCTCTCAACATCCCGCCCGCCCATCCGGCCCGGGGCATGTGGGACACCTTCTACCTGGACCTCGGCGAGCCGGAGTCGACGTTGCTCCGCACCCATACGTCTCCCGTGCAGATCCACCTCATGGAGCAGGCCGTGGTGGACGGCACCCTGCCCATCCACTCGGTCATGCCCGGCCGCTGTTACCGCCGGGACACCCCCGACGCCCGCCACCTGGCCGTGTTCCACCAGATCGAGGGACTGGTCGTCGACCGGGGGATCACGTTCGCCGACCTGGCCGGCACCATCGAGACCTTCACCGCCGCCTACTTCGGCCCGGATATCCACTCCCGCCTGCGCCCGGCCTACTTCCCGTTCACCGAGCCGTCGGCCGAGTTCGAGGTGACCTGCGCCATCTGCCGGGGCGCCGGTTGCCGCACGTGCTCCCAGACCGGGTGGATCGAGCTCGGCGGGTGCGGCATGGTCGACCCGGCCGTGTTCGCGGCGGTTGGCATCGACGCCGACGTGTGGTCCGGGTTCGCCTTCGGGTTCGGCATCGACCGGTGTGCGCAGATGCGTCACCAGATCGCCGACATGCGGGCCCTCATCGAGAACGACATCCGGTTCCTGCGCCAGTTCTGAGGCGCGCACCCCGAGAGGACAGCGTTGCGAGTTCCCCTTTCCTGGCTTCGAGACTTCGCACCCTTCGAGGGTGACGCCTCGGTGATCGCCGCCACCCTCGACGACCTGGGCCTGGTGGTCGAGGGCATCGAGCAGGTGGGCGAAGGCCTGGGCGACGTCGTGGTGGTGCGGGTCGTAGAGGTCGGTCCCATCGAGGGCGCCGACCGCATCCGGCGCGTGCTGGTGACCGACGGATCCGGTCCGGTGGAGGTCGTCTGCGGCGCCTGGAACTTCGGAGCGGGTGACCTGGTCGCCCTGGCCCCGGTCGGGGCGGTCCTGCCCGGCGGTTTCGCCATCGGCAAACGCAAGATGAAGGGCGTCGTCTCCAACGGGATGCTGTGCTCGGGCCGGGAGCTGCGCCTGTCGGACGATCACGAGGGGATCCTGGTCCTCGGCGACGTCGACGGTGCGGTGCCCGGGGCCATGCTGACCGACGTGCTCGGGATCGAGCCCGACGTGGTGTTCGACGTTGCCGTCGAGGCCAACCGGCCCGATGCCTGGTGCATGGCCGGTGTCGCTCGTGACCTGGCGGCCCGCCTCGGCCTCGAGTTCACGATCCCGTCGACCGACGACCTGGTGAACAAGGTCGCACCGGGGGCGATCGTCCCGGCCCCGTCCGTCGGCCCCGCCGTCGGGTCGCTCACCTCGGTGCAGGTGGACGACACAGAACTGTGCCCCCGGTTCACGGCACGGGTGCTCACTGGGGTCGCCGTCGTCGAGTCGCCCGACTGGCTGGCCCGACGGTTGGTGGCCGTCGGGATGCGACCGATCAACAATGTCGTCGACGCCTCCAACTACGTCATGCTCGAGCTCGGCCAGCCCACCCATCCCTACGACCTCGACAAACTGGCCGGAGGCGGGCTGCTGGTGCGCCGCGCCGGTGCCGGTGAGACCGTCACCACCCTTGATGCCGTCGAGCGGATCCTCGGACGCCCGGGCCCCGGACTGGGCGACACGGGGCAGGACTGCCTGATCTGCGACGCCACCGGGGCGCCGGTGGGCATCGGCGGGATCATGGGTGGCGCCTCTTCGGAAATCGACCCGACCACCACCCGCGTCCTTCTCGAGTCGGCCTACTTCGTGCCCATGGCCATCGCCCGGACGTCGAAGCGACTCACCCTGCGCACCGAGGCCAGCGCCAGGTTCGAACGGGGCTGCGACCCGGCCGGCATCGACCGCGCGGCCGAACGGTTCTGCGCCTTGTTGGCCCTCACGGGCGGACCCGACCTGACCCTGGCCGACGGCGCCCTCGACGTGACCGGTGACGTGCCGAAGGCCCTCGGGCTCACCGTGCGGCCGTCCCGGGTCAACGGCCTGCTCGGCACCGGGCTGACTGCGCCGGCCATCGCCGATCTGCTGCGACCGCTCGGCATGGTGGCGACCCCGACCGGGGGCGACGACGACGCGGTCTCGGTGGTGGTGCCCACGTTCCGACCGGACATCCGACCCGCCCCGATGGGTGAGGCCGACCTGGCCGAGGAGGTAGCCCGCACCTACGGGTACGCCCGGTTGCCCCGTCGCCACCCGGCCTGGCCCCAGCCCGGGCGCCTCACGCCGTATCAGCGCGAACGCCGCCGGATCAAGGACGTGCTGTGCGGACTGGGGGCCTCGGAGGCCTGGACGGCGGCCTTCGTCACCGAGGACGACCAGCTGGCCGCCGGATTCGCCCCGCCCTACATCGAAGTGACCAACCCGTTGGTGGACGCCGAGCGCGTCCTGCGGTCGACCATGGCCCCCGGCCTGGTGCGGGCCGTCCTGTACAACGCCGAACGACGCCAGGGCGACGTGCGGCTCTTCGAGGTCGGCTCCGTGTTCCAGATGGCCGAGATCCCGACCGGCGACGGTCCGCCCGCCGAGGTCGGTGAGCGGCTGAGCGCGGTGTTCGCCGGCGCGGGCGACGACGCCTGGTCGGCTGTGGCCGCCTGGCATACCGTGGCCGACGCCCTGGGGCTCGCCGGCTGGGAGATGGAGCAGGGCACCCGTGGCGGCGACGGCCCTCGGGTCACCCACGGCTACCGCTCGGCCGCACTGGTCTGCACGCCGGCCGACGGCCGGGACCGCCGGGTGACCCTGGGCGGGGTGGGCGAGCTCGACCCGACGTTCGTCGAGACGTTCGGCCTGGTCGGCACCGATGGGCGGCCCCGCCGGGTGGGCTGGCTCGACCTCGACCTTGTCAGCCTCCTCGACCCCGCTGTAACTCCCCGCAAGCCGCTCGAGTCGGCTCCGGTCAGCCGCTTTCCGTCATCGGACATCGATCTGGCCTTCGTGGTGCCTGAGGAGGTCCCGGCCGGGATGGTCGAGGCCACCTTGGCGGCGGCCGGGGGAATGCTGCTCGAGTCGGTCCAACTCTTCGACGTGTACCGGGGGGAGTCGCTCGGGGCCGGGTCCCGCAGCCTGGCCTACCGCTTGCGCTTCTGCGCCCTCGATCGGACGTTGACCGACGGAGAGATCGGGGACCTGCGCACGGCCTGCATCGGCGCCGTCGAGGGCGCCCACCGGTCCTCCTTGCGCTGAGCCGGATCCTCGGGCGCCGTCCCCGGCGCGCATTCGACCCGGTCACGCCCGGTCACGTCTCCGTGTCGAGCACGTCGAGCAGCGCCCGGATGTCGTCGATGACCGTCACCCCGTCGCCCGCCAGCCGGTGGGCGGGTGTCACGCCACCGGCGTAGGCGACGACGCGCATGCCGGCCGCCCGTGCCGCGGCGACGCCGGAGGCACTGTCCTCGACCACCACGCAGCGGTCGGGTGCCGTGGCCAACCGGTCGGCGGCGTAGAGGAAGATGTCGGGCGCCGGCTTGCCATTGGCCACCTCGTCGGCGCTGAAGATCCGACCGGCGAAGCGGTCCCACAAGCCCGTGCGGCCGAGGGTGAACGCCATCTTGTCGTGGCTGCCGCTCGAGGCGACGCACGCGGGGAGGGTGATGGCGTCGAGCACCTCGACGATGCCGTCGACCGGGACGAGGTCCCGCTCGAGCGCGGCGCGGGTCGGCGCTTCGAACTCCACCTGCCAATCGATGGGGCGACCGAGGTGGCCCTCGACCTCGGCGTGCATGTACGCGGCGGACCGTCCGACGAACCGCTCGACCACCTCGTCCACCGTCATCGGCCAACCGAGCTGGGACAAGATGGACGTCTCCGTTTGGATGGTGATGCGCTCTGAGTCGACGAGTACGCCGTCGCAGTCGAAGATCACCAGGCCGACGTCGTTCACGATGTTTCTCCGGGTGTCGTCAACCGCGCCGGTCAGGAATCGAAGCCGAGGCCGACGGTGTCAAGGGCCCGCAGCCACAGGTTGCGCTTCCCCTGATGGGCGTCGGCCCGGGCCATCGACCACCGGGTCAGGTTGATCCCGGCCGAGCGCACCGGTTCGGGTGGGAACGGGATCGGCTTCTTCTGCACGAACCGCATCCGGGTGAGTTCCGTGTCGGCGCCGGACACCAGGTCGAGGGCCACCCGGGCCCCGAATCGGGATGCCCCCACGCCGAGGCCGGTGTAGCCGGCGGCCGAGGCCACCCTCCCGTCGAATGAGCGGTCGAAGAAAGCGCAGAACCGCGAGCAGGTGTCGATGGCCCCGGACCAGGAGTGGGTGAACCGCACCTCCTCGAGCGCCGGGAAGAGCTCGGCGAAGCGGGTGGCGAGGAGCGTGAACGTGGCCGGCCGTTGCTCGAGCGAGGCGCCCATCCGGCTGCCGTAGTGGTAGATGGCGTCATAGCCACCGAACAGGATCCGGTTGTCGCCACTCCGTCGGGTGTAGAGGAATTGGTTGCCCGAGGTGCCGATGCCCTGGCGCCGTTCCCACCCGATGGCCGCGGTCTGTGCCGAGGTCAAAGGCTCGGTCATCAGGACGTAGTCGTAGACCGGCACCAGGTACTTCCGCAGCCGCCTGATCGGGGACGGCGATGCGTTGGTGGCCAGGACGACGCGCCGGGTGGTGACCCGGCCATGGGGGGTGCGAACCGACATCGGCGCGGCGGGGCCGGGACCTTCTGACCCGAGGCCGTCCACCGGGGAGTGCTCGAAGATCCGGACGCCGACCCGCTCACAGGCCCGCCGCAGACCCCAGGCCAGCCGGGCGGGGTTGACCAGGGCACACGAGTCGGGGTCCCACAGGCCGGCCAGGAGAACGGGGGAGTAGACCTCGGCCCGTAGTTCGTCGCCGTCGAGGTAGACGGGCGTGGCACCGTGCTCCCTCGCCTGGGCCTCGGCCTCGCGCAACCAGTCGATCTGATGGGGCTCGGTGGCCACGTCGAGTTCGCCGGTGCGCTCGAAGTCGCACTCGATACCTTCGGCGACCACGGTGGACTCGATGGCGTCGAGGTTCTCCCTCCCGAGGCGCTCGAGCGTATGGATCTCGTCGGGGAATCGGTCGGTGCCGTTGGCCAGGCCGTGGGTGAGGCTGGACGCGCAGAACCCGCCGTTGCGCCCTGACGCAGCCCAGCCGCACCGGTCGCCCTCGAGTACCACCACATCGGTCGACGGGTCGTCCTGTTTGGCCAGAAGTGCCGTCCACAGCCCGGTGTAGCCACCGCCCACCACCACCAGGTCCGCCGTGACGGGCCCGACCAGCGGTGGCGCCGGCTCGGGGGCGGTCGGGTCGTCCAGCCAGAACGACAGGGGAGTGGCGTCGGCGTAGGCGGCGGCACGGTCCATGCCGGTCACGCTATCGGCCAAGCGCAACGCCCACGGGGTGGAAGGTGGCGCCCCGGGAGTGGAGAATGGCGCTGCCACGTGGGGGAGTCCGGCGACTTGAAATCGAAATTCGGGGCTCGGTGTTATCAGATCCGATAACGGGAGCACCCCGGTACGGATCGGTCCCGTGGACAGCCCGGCGGGTGCGGCGTACGGACCGGTCCAGGGCGCCACCGGGCCAGGGGAACAAATGCTTGCATATTCATGCGCAAATGCGCATAGACTTGCGGAATGTCGGGAATGCTCAAGCGTGTGGGAATCGTCGGTGCCTCCGGCTACGGGGGCGCGGAGCTGCTCCGTCTGTGCGCCGGGCACCCCGATCTCGAGGTGGCGGTGGCAACCGCCGGGTCGCACGCCGGCGAGTCGGTGGCCACCCATACCCCCTCGCTGGCCGCCGCCTATCCGGGCCTGGTCTACGGCGCAGCCGACCCCACCACACTCGACGGGCTCGACGTCGTGTTCCTGGCACTTCCCCACGGTCAGTCACAGCATCTGGTGCCGGACCTGGTCGATCGGGTGGGGATGGTCATCGACCTGGCCGCCGACTTCCGGCTCCGCGATCCGGCGCTGTACCCGACCTGGTACGGCGAGGACCACCTGGCCCCCGAGCTGCTCGGCACCTTTGTCTACGGCCTCCCGGAGCTGCATCGCGACGAGCTGATCGGAGCCACCCGGATCGCTGCGCCGGGCTGCTACCCGACGGCCGCGCTCTTGGCGTTCGCCCCGTTGGTGGAGGCCGGCGCACTCGACCTGCCGGCCGACGGCGGCCCGGCGCTGATCGTCGACGCGGCCAGCGGGACCTCGGGCGCCGGACGGGCCCCGAAGCACGACCTCCACTTCGCCACGGTGGACGAGGACTTCGTCGCCTACGGACTGCTCGACCACCGCCACACCTCCGAGATGGAGCAGGGCCTCGGCACCACCGTCCTGTTCACCCCCCACCTGGCTCCGATGGTGCGGGGCATCCTGGCCACCTGCTACGCCCGACCCGCCGATCTCGGCGGACTGACCACGGAGGACGCCATGCAGCTCCTGCACGATCGGTACGACGACGAGCCCTTTGTCGTGGTCACCGACGCCCCGCCGTCGACCAAAGCGGCCAGTGGGTCGAACACCGCCCACGTCACCGTCCGGGTCGACCCCCGCACCGGGTGGGTGGTGGCATTGTCGGCCATTGACAATCTGATCAAGGGTGCGGCCGGCCAGGCCGTGCAGTGCGCCAACCTGGCTCTGTCGCTGCCCGAGGGCACCGGCCTCCCCGTCGCCGGGGTGTACCCGTGAGTATCACCACACCCGAGGGATTCGTGGCTGCCGGCCTGGCTGCCGGCATCAAGGCATCCGGCGCGCTCGACGTGGCCCTGTTGGCCACGGCGGACGGCCGTCCGGTGCCGACGGCGGCCACCTTCACCCGGAATCTGGCCTGTGCCGCACCTGTCCAGGTCAGCCGGGCCCACATGGGCACCAACGGGGGCCGGGCCGCCGCTGTTCTCGTGTCGAGCGGCAACGCCAACGCGGCGACCGGCGACCAGGGCCGGGCGGACGCGACCGCCATGTGCCACCTGACCGCTGACGGGCTCGGGGTCGCAGACGACGCGGTGCTGGTGTGCTCGACCGGCCTCATCGGGATCCCCTTGCCCATGGAGCCGATCGAAGCGGGTATCCCCCGGCTGGTGGCCGCACTGGCCGGTGGGGACGCCGCCGGGGCCGACGCCGCCCAGGGCATCCTGACCACGGACTCCGGCCGTAAGGAGGTGCTGGTCTCCCATCCGACGTTCTCGGTGGCCGGCATGGCTAAGGGGGCGGGGATGCTCGCCCCCGATATGGCCACCATGCTCGCCTTCCTCACCACCGATGCCGCAGTCGAGCCCGGCCCGTTGGCCGACTTGCTGCGCGCCGCGGTGGCCGACTCGTTCAACTCCATGTCGGTGGACGGCTGCACGTCGACCAACGACACGGTGGTGCTGATGGCCTCGGGGAGGGCCGGTCCGTGCGATCCGAACGTGGTGGCGACCGCGGTCACAGAGGCGTGCGCCGACCTGGCCGCCCAGATGGCGGCCGACGCCGAGGGGGCGTCACGGATCTTCCAGGTCCAGGTGGTCGGGGCGCGCTCCGACGGCGAGGCTCACCGGGCCGCCCGCAAGGTGGCCGACTCGCTCCTGGTGAAGTGCTCGATCAACGGGGCCGACCCCTACTGGGGTCGGGTGGCCAGCGAGCTGGGGTCGGCCGGGGTCGACTTCGACATGGACCGCCTGTCCATCGCCTACGGCGGCATCACGGTGTGCCGGGGTGGGGTCGAGGTGCCCTACGACCGGGGCGCGGTGGCCGACCACATGGCCGGCTCACTGGTGAACATCGAGTGCGGCCTGGGCCTGGCCGACGGGAACGGGGTGGTCATGGGCGTGGAGCTCGGGTACGGCTACATCGACGAGAACCGGACGACCTCGTGAGCGCGCCGGCCATGGACGGGGCCATCGCGTCCGACGCTGCCTTGGCGGCGGCCGACAAGGCCGCGGTGCTGGTCGAGTCCCTGCCGTACATCCGCCGATTCGTCGACAAGGTGGTGGTGGTCAAGTACGGCGGGAACGTGCTGGCCGCCAAGCCCGGGGAGGACACGGTCGACGAGGACGAGGCGCTGGCCTCCTTCGCCGAGGACATCGTGCTCATGCGCTCGGTCGGGATGCTGCCCGTGGTCGTCCACGGGGGCGGGCCGCAGATCGGCGCGCTGATGGAGCGGGTGGGCAAAGAGGTCGAATTCCAGGACGGGTTCCGGGTGACCGACGCCGACACCATCGACCTGGTCCGCATGGTGCTGGTCGGCAAAGTCAACCGCGACATCGTCCGGACCATCAACGTCCACGGGGCGCTGGCCGTCGGCCTGTCGGGTGAGGACGCCAACCTCATCAGCGCCACCGCCCGGTCCGAGGCGCTCGGGTTCGTGGGGGACGTGGTCGGGGTCGACCCGACGATCCTCCACCAGCTGCTGGCCCAGGGCCTGATCCCGGTGGTCGCCACCATCGGCACCGACGACTCGGGTCAGGCCTTCAACATCAACGCCGACACGGCGGCCGGGGCCCTGGCCGCCGCCCTCCATTCCGAGAAGCTGGTCTTCCTCACCGACGTGGCCGGCCTGCGAGCCGACCCGGATGACCCGGACTCGTTGCTCCACCGGGTCGACGCCGAGCAGCTCGACGCCATGGTGGCATCGGGGGCGGCCAACAGCGGGATGATCCCGAAGGTGGAGGCGTGTGCCCAGGCCGTCCGCCACGGGGTGACACGGGCCCACATCCTGGACGGGCGGACGCCGCATGCGCTCCTGCTGGAACTGTTCACCGATGCCGGGGTGGGCACCATGGTCGGGGTGGACCTGTGAGCGCGTCCATCCCCACCGAAGGCATCGGACCGGATGTCGTGGCGGCGCACGGGTGGGGTGACATCGACCGCTCGGCGCTGATGCACAACTACGCCGAGCCGGCCGTCACCTTCGTGCGGGGCGAGGGCAGCACCCTCTATGACACCGAGGACCGCCCGTACCTCGACTTCCTGTCGGGCCTGGCGGTGACGTCGCTCGGCCATGCCCACCCGGTGGTGGCCGACGCGGTGGCGGACCAGGCCCGGACCCTCAGCCATGTCTCCAACCTGTTCGGCAACGTGGTCGGCCCCGACGTGGCCGTCACCATCGACCGCCTGATCGGCGGGGGCACCGACCGGGCCGGCGGACAGGTCTTCTTCGCCAACTCGGGGGCCGAGGCCAATGAATGCGCCTTGAAGTTGGCCCGACGGTGGGCCGGACCCGGACGCTTCCGGGTGGTGACCACCGACGACGCCTTCCACGGGCGCACCCTGGCCGCCCTGGCCGCTACCGGTCAGTACGAGAAGCAGACCGCCTTCCTGCCCATGCCCGACGGCTTCGACCACGTCCCCTTCGGCGACATCGGGGCCATGGACGCGGCGGTCGACCCGGACCGCGTGGCCGCCGTGCTGGTCGAGCCGATCCTGGGCGAGGCCGGGGTGGTCGTCCCGTCCTCGGACTACCTGGGTGCGCTGCGCCAGCTGTGCACCGAGCGGAACGTCCTGCTCATGGTCGACGAGATCCAGACCGGCCTCGGGCGGACCGGGCGGTGGTTCGCCTTCCAGCACCTCGGCATCGAGCCCGACGTGGTGACCATGGCCAAGGCGCTCGGGAACGGGATGCCCGTGGGGGCGTGCTGGGCCCGGTCCGAGGTGGCCGCGGCGTTCGTGCCCGGTGACCATGGGAGTACCTTCGGGGGCCAGCCGCTGGCCCTGTCGGCGGCCCGGGCCACCTTGTCGGTCATGGAGGCCGAACGCGTGCCCGAGCGTGCCCGGGCGGCCGGGTCCCGCCTGCGGGCCGGACTGGAGCGGCTGAGCGGGGTCGACCATGTCCGCGGCGAGGGACTGCTGCTGGCCGCCGTGCTGGTCAACGACTTCGCCGGCGCGGCCTGTGCCGAGGCGTTGCAGGGCGGCCTCGTCCTCAATGCGCCGAGGCCCGACGTCCTGCGGTTCGCTCCGTCGCTGTTGGTGTCCGACGCCGACATCGACCGGGCCGTGCAGACCCTGTCGCGGATCCTGGCCCGGCTGCTGGCCGCCTTCGGGCCCCGTGACGCATCCACCGCTGACACAGGAGACGACCGTGGGAACTGACCGAGGGAGTGGGGCGACCCGACACATGCTGGAGGTCGACGACCTCGGCCCGAATGGGGTCGAGGCGGTGCTGACCCTGGCCGAACGCGATCCGGCCGGACTGCCACGGAGCCTTGCCGGAGCGGGCGTTGCCCTGGTGTTCGAGAAGCCGTCGGCTCGCACCCGCAACAGCTCGGAGATGGCGACGGTGGCGTTGGGGGGTCACCCCGTCTACATCCAGGGTGCCGAAGTGGGCATCGACGTCCGCGAGACGGCCGAGGACGTGGCCCGCACCTTGGCCTGCTTCCACCGGGTGGTCTGCGCCCGGGTCTTGGACCACCGCACGCTGGTGCGCATGCGCGACACCCTCGACGACGCCGGAGTGCCCGTGCCGGTGGTCAATCTCCTGTCCGACCGGGCCCATCCGTGCCAGGCCCTGGCCGACCTGTTGACCCTCCGCCAGCTGTTCGGCGTCGACGGCGCTCGCCACCGTCCGGTCGCCTTTATCGGGGACGCCAACAACGTGTGGCGCTCGCTGGCCCTGGCCGCCTCGATGGTGGGCATCCCGACCCGGGTGGCCTCGCCTGCCGGCTACGGACCCTCGGATGCGGACGTGGCCCGGGTGCGTGTCTTCGGGGGCGACCTGTTGGTGACCGACGATCCGGCCGAAGCGGCCGATGGTGCCGGCGCCCTGTACACCGACGTGTGGATCTCGATGGGGCAAGAGGCCGAGCGCCAGGAACGACTGGCGGCGTTCGCCGGATTCTGCGTCGACGAGGCACTGGTCGCCCGGGCCGCCCCGGATGCGGTGGTGCTCCACTGCCTGCCCGCCCACCGGGGCGAGGAGATCAGCGCCGGGGTGGTCGACGGCCCCAGCAGTGTGGTGTGGCAGCAGGCGGCCAACCGGATGCACGCCATGCGGGGGCTGCTGGCCTGGGTGATCGGGGGCGATGCCGGATGACCCGGGTCACCAAGCACCAGCGCCAGCACCGGATCACCAAGCTGCTGGAAGCGAGCGCGGTGGGCAGCCAGGCTCATCTGGTCGAGCTGCTCGGCACCGAGGGGATCGACGCCACCCAGACCACCGTGTCCCGGGACCTGGAGGAATTGGGAGCGGTCAAGGTGCGGCTGCCGGGTGGGGACACGGCCTATGCCCTGCCCGAGCTCCCCTCCCAGCAGGTGGCCCCCGAGGACCACCTGCGCCGGGTGCTCGGCGAGTGGGTGGTGGAGGCCGACCACTCCGGCGACCTGATCGTCCTGCGCACACCGCCCGGCTCCGCCCATGTCGTAGGCTCGGCGCTCGACCGGAGCGGGTTTGCCGGGGTGATCGGGACGGTCGCCGGGGACGACACCGTGCTGGTGGTGGCCTCCGAGGCCGTCGGAGGGGCCGACGTGGCCCACCGCCTGGCTGTGCTGTCCGGGCTGGAACAGCCCTCTGGACGGGGG